>ERZ1740062.92-NODE-92-length-71309-cov-14.892259_pt1 | contig 71309 bp, 51 predicted proteins | sample MGYA00581741_ERZ1740062 | MGnify/ENA primary metagenome ERZ1740062 (study PRJEB43018, sample SAMN04849747) | marine metagenome | isolation source: floating plastic debris | place: Pacific Ocean | collected 2008-09-01 | study: EMG produced TPA metagenomics assembly...
TACGTCGCCTGCCGGAAAGTCCTAACGGACATGCTACGCAAACGGTCTCGGACGGAATTACGTGGGTTCTGCGTAAGTCCTGTTCTAATTAAAAACTTCCAGAAAATAAATTACACATATTGATTACAAAATTAATATAGCGAAATCATCTATCAATGAGGTTTATAGCTAAATTTATTGATGTTGTGTATGGGTAAATATTTTTGTTTACTTACTTATCAACTCACTCCCTCACTATCTATGTTGAAACTTGAAAAATGGAACATTAAACCCTTGGTTATTATTCATTATTAATTGATAATTGTTCAATGAAATTTATCAATTAAGTAAAGTGATGTTGTCAAAATTGCAAAAAACACCAGGACTGAGGTTATTTGTGGGTGCTGCTGCGGCTTTTTTTATTCTCAGCCTCCTGTTGACTTTGCATCGCTATTTCAGTTTCTATGCTTCTTTTGACCAAGGTATTTTCAACCAGGTTTTTTGGAATAATTCTCACGGACGCTTTTTTCAAAGCTCTTTGTCTTCGAGTCTTTCTACCAACGTGGTTCATGCAGGGGAATTCCCCAAGGTTTTCTATCACCGTTTGGGGCAGCATTTCACTCCAGCACTACTGTTATGGTCCCCGATATATGCATTATTTCCTTCACCTGTAACTCTTACAGTTCTACAAGTAATATTTATTACAACTGCGGGTTTAATTTTATATGTTTTAGCCCGACGTTATGTAGAAGCACCAATTGCTGGAATGATTGCAGCGAGCTACTATGCTGCGAATGCGGTAGTAGGACCAACTTTATCTAACTTCCACGATATCAGTCAGATTCCTTTGTTTATTTTTAGTTTGCTCTTAGCAATGGAAAAGCGACAGTGGTGGTTATTTTGGCTGATTGCTGTGTTTATTTTAGCAGTAAGGGAAGATGCAGGGGTGGGTTTGTTCGGTGTCGGGGTGTATATGGTCTTGAGTAAGAGATTTCCCCGTGCAGGGATTGCTACTTGCATTCTCAGTTTTGGCTATATGTTACTGCTGACTAATGTAATTATGCCGATTTTTTCCGAAGATATTTCTCGACGTTTTATGTTAGAGAGATTTGGACAATTTGCAGATGGTGATGAAGCTTCTACTTTAGATATTATTGCGGGAATGGCTCGTAATCCCTTCAGGTTAATAGTAGAACTTGTGACACCTGTAGATAGGACTATCAAGTATTTACTCGGACAGTGGTTACCTCTAGCCTTTATACCAGCTCTTTCTCCTGCTTCTTGGGCGATCGCTGGATTTCCTCTGTTAAAATTATTTTTGGGTAAGGGGGATTCGGTATTAGCAATCAGTATCAGATATGCTTTGAGTGTTGTACCTGGTTTATTTTATGGGGCAATTTTATGGTGGTCAAAGCATCCGAAAACATTTAAACCTAAATTTCGTCGCTTTTGGATTGCTTGTATTTGTTTATCGTTAATTTTTAGCTTTACTTCTAATCCCAGTCGGACTTTATACTTTGCGATTCCTGATTCCATAAATCCTTGGGTGTATGTTTCTATTCCCCAGCAGTGGAGTCATGTGGCAAAAATGCGTCCTCTGATCGCAAAAATTCCCCAAAATGCCAGTGTATCAGCTACAACTTATATTGTGCCTCATTTATCTGGTCGTAGAGAAATATTACGTTTACCCATGTTAGAACTACGTAATGATCGCAAACAACTAATTAAGGTAGATTACGCGATCGCTGACCTATGGAGATTACAGAAATATCAAGTTGCTTTTAAAGGCGATCGCCATCAATTACAAGCTGCTGTATCATTGATTGAAAGGGTCAGTAATAATAAGGAATACGGTATTACTGGTTTTGCAGATGGTGTAATTTTGATACAAAAGGGAGTAGAAGACGAGGAGAAAGCAAAAGCTGCTTGGTTGGAGTTTCGTCAGCAACTTCAAACTTAGGTTTAGAAAAGTATTAGAGTGAATTTAAAATTTACATCATTAATTATTTCAGTATCAGTTTATAGCAGTAGTGGAACTTGTTGCTTGGACAATAATTTCAGTTTGTCTTGCGCTTAAAGATGAATCAATAGATAAACCCTTATCTAAAACAGATAAGGGTTTGAGTTTACTTATTTCTTTGTTAAAAAATCTGTCAGTTAGAAGAAATAGTATTTAGCCACACAAGAAGTCTGAACGAACCCAACCTTCATAATTTCGGAAATAAACTTTATACCAGGTATAACCATTTTTATCTTTAGCCCAATCTACTGCACTTATTCTGGCACGATTAGGAATTTGTAGTACTGTACCATACGCTCCTCCGGGTCCGCGACGCATATTTAATTTACCGTATCTATCTCTTGTACAAACGCTGTAGGTTGCTTGACTAACTAATACTCCTTCTTCTAACATTTGATAACTACGTAATGTTTCTCCTTTATTTTGAATTGGATTAGCAGTACTTTGAGCAGCAAAAGCAGGTGTTGCAGAAGTTAGAGTTAATGCACTAGCGATGAAAATTTTGATAATATTAAATTTAGACATGGTAAATACTCCTAATAATCTTAAAGTTTTTTGAATTGATTGAAATTTGCTTTAAAGTGCTGTGAAAGTAGTTTGAAAGTAATCTCAAAGTAATTAAAAGTAATTAAAAGTAATTTGAAAGACTTTAGGAAACCATTACTATATGAAAAAAGAGAAGTTTTTAATTACTAATAATTACTAATTTTTCAAACACTAAGTTTTCAAACACAAAAGTTTTTAAATACTAACTTCAATAAATTGCGGTTGATAATTCCGAACAAAGTCCAACACTTGACTCAACTGCTCTCTATTAGTTAGTGCAATACAACCAGATGTTCCATCTTCACCGTTATTCCTTTCAAAAGACGGGTCATAATGAATACCTAAATCCGTGCGAGCAGTACGAAAAAGAGGCTGTATAGGTAGAAAGCGATCGCCTACTTCCGGATGAGTTCCAGGAACTGTACCTGCTGCTATAGAATATCTTCCATTTGGTAATGGTGCTTTCGTTCCACTTTGATGACGATTTCTATCTTGAGAATATGCTCTTCCAGTGACAGTGATAAATCTCCCAGTTAACTGTCCGTTTGCATAAAGACGAAGTTCATATAGTGGATTACCTAAAGTATTCGCTGCTCCTGTTTTAGTCAGGGTCATATGACTTCCACGAGCTACCCGGACTGAGAGGTTCTGATTAATATAATCGTTTTCTTCTGTACTGACCTTTACTAACGATTTACTAGATGAATCTGCTTTTGAATTGAGATTTATTATTTGGGTATTTTTCCTCCCTATATTTTCTGCTTTTTTGACATTCTGAATTGACTCATTTTTAGTCAACTTTTGTGATGATATTGTCTCTCCATTCGCTGCACAGCTAGCAGCTGTTAAACAACTCAGAGATATTAAAACAAACCGAAACAGCATATAAATCGCTTTTTCTTTCGATATGTATTAAATATACATTCTTGTTTTTATACATGACATAAGGTTAAACACTGATTTTTTGCCTGTAGAGATAAATTCAGTAATACGTAAATATTTATAAATTCTTTTTATAAATTAAAAAAACGATAAAGTGGAGGAAAATAATATTTTTTGGCTACTTTACTTATATAGTTTGTATTTCAAGATTCAATAAAACTTTATTTCTAGTAATATCCAATCAAACCTAGGTTATTAATACTGAATGTAATGTAGCAAATAAAGAGTGATGATTTTATTTTTTATAATATCAAGGGTGGTACTAGTATTTATGACAGTATTCAATAATACTGAAATTACTTATTGTTATAAAGTTTGAATATATACATTTGTTGAATGAAACATATACAACTGTGAATTTGGAAGTTTATAACTTCTGATGTATTTATTTAATTTTGCCTTTAATGAGATGCTCAAATATAGATATATGGCGCGATTTGAATTTTATTGTTGGTAGATTTTTAGATTTATTTACCACCAAGATACATTCACTTTTATATTTGCCAGGATTTCAGTGATTGTCAAAGAATAATTATTGCAAATTTGAAATTTTGAGTTAACTTTATAAATTTAGAGTTTTGTTAAATTTTTGCAAAAACTTGGAGAAAAAGACTTATGAAAATATTAGTTTTAGTTTGGGAGTTCCCACCCCGGATTGTTGGAGGAATTGCACGTCATGTTGCTGAGTTATATCCAGAACTTGTGAAATTAGGACATTGTGTCCATTTAATTACACCAGAATTTGGACAAGCTCCCATGTATGAAGAAGTGGAAGGAGTGAGTGTTCATCGAGTTCCTGTAGAAGATAGCGATCGCTTTTTTGAATGGATAGGAAACATGAACAATAGTATGGGTGCTCATGGTGGTAAATTAATCGAAGAAGAAGGAAATTTTGATTTAATTCACGCCCATGATTGGTTAGTTGCAGATAGCGCGATCGCTCTCAAGCATTGTTTTAAGATACCTCTAATTGCTACAATTCATGCGACTGAGGCTGGAAGACATAATGGTATACACACTCCAACTCAGTACTATGTGAGCAGTAAGGAGCAGCAGTTAGCTCATGATGCATGGAGAATTATTGTTTGTACCGATTACATGCGTCGGGAAGTAGAAAGAGAGTTATATAGTCCCTGGGGTAAAGTAGACGTAATTTATAACGGTATTCGTCCAGAGAAAAAACAGCACCATCAAAATTTTCATCCTTCTAATTTTCGTCGTCAATTTGCTCAAGATGAAGAAAAGATTGTTTACTATGTTGGTCGGATGACTTATGAAAAAGGAGTATCTACATTATTAGATGCAGCTCCAGAAGTTTTGCACGAAATGGCAGGAAATGTAAAATTTGTGATGATTGGTGGTGGAAAAACCGATTATCTCAAAAAACAAGCTTGGGATTTGGGAATTTGGGATAAGTGTTATTTTACAGGTTTTATGGCAGATGACTATTTAGATAAATTTCAGACCATAGCTGACTGTGCTGTATTCCCTAGTCTCTACGAACCCTTTGGTATTGTGGCATTAGAGAGCTTTGCATCCCGTGTTCCTGTAGTAGTATCGGACACGGGTGGCTTCCCGGAAGTAGTAAAACATACAAAAACAGGTGTTGTCACTTATACTAATAATCCCCAATCTTTAGGTTGGGGAATATTAGAGGTTTTAAAAAACCCTGACTACAAACAATGGTTAATAGATAATGCTTACGAAGATTTAGAAAAACGGTTTAGCTGGAGTAAAATCGCTAAACAAACCGAACAAGTTTATCAACATGTTGTGGAAGAAAAGAGGAAGGTGGTTTGGTAATTAGAATAAATTGAAGCTTAAATTTAAACTTACATTCGAGCTCATACTAATCCCTGCAAATTAAACTTTTATTTCTATATTAAAAATATTTTCTGGGGGTTTAGAAGCTATCATAACTTCCCAACCTAAACCTTGCAAAAATAGATCCCCATCAGGAGTTTCTACTACATCAACTCCCCATTCTCCTTGCTGGAGGGAAGTTGGAGAACTAGTCATTACAGCAGGGGATACTTTGACTCCTCCTAATGCCAAAATACTATAAGTCGAATCAGATTGTTTTTGCAATAGTCGCTTTTTACGTAAAGCTTCTGCACAGAGTTGTCCAACTTCTGCTGCTGTTCTTTTTGATGAATCGAACAAAACTTCTACAATCCAATGAGGGTTATCTACTCCAGAGAAAGTAATATCATGATGATTACTAAGTCCATTAGTAAATATCTGGGTAAATTCTTCTCGACTTAGCTTCGGAGCTATATCGCTAGAAATATTAAAATTGTGGGATAGTAGCATACGCCCTTTCTGAGATTCTGTCATCATTACCTATATATTGAAAATCGCCGGATATTCTTAATTTTTAGATTACACGATAGGTGTCGGTTGCTTTGATCCAATTCAAAATTCCTGCATACCCTTCGGGAACGTTTTCAACGAACAAAATTCAAAATCTATAACCAATTTTACGTATAAATATTTTACTTTAAAGCAATAAATATCATAAGTATTTTTTTATTTTATATCAAATTCTTTTTATAAGTCAGGTTATATCAAATCCCGTTATACTGGAGTTACAAGAAAACCCCATAGACCCAGAGAAGATTTAGAAAGAGAAAGAGAGAGGAAATTTAAATAATTCCGACACAAACGGAAACGATATTAGTTATGAAAGCTCAGATCTCATCCCGTAGTTTCTACGCGAAAACTTTAGGATCATTTATATTAATACCCATAGTTATAGTCATTGGAGGAGAAAACTATGGGATTGGGAATCCTTAAAGATGGTAAGTGGGTATCTCAAAGAGAACAAGAAGATTCAGAGGGAAAATTTATTCGCCCTTCCACCACATTTCGTAATAAAATAACAGCTGATGGTTCTAGTGGTTTTAAAGCTGAACCAGGACGCTATCATTTATACATCTCTTGGGCTTGTCCTTGGGCTTGTCGTACTGCTATTTTGTGGCAGTTGAAGGGATTACAAGATGTTGTCGGTTTGTCCGTGGTTGCAGCAGAAATTTACGAGAATAGTTGGGAATTCTCTTCTGAAGATAAAGAGGCTGGTACTATACCCGATACTGTTAATAATTTAGATTATTTGTGGCAGTTATATTTAAAAGCCCAAATAAATTATACGGGAAGAGTCACAGTTCCGGTTTTATGGGATAAGCAAACCAATAATATTGTGAACAATGAATCCCGTGAAATCATTCGGATGTTTGATACAGAATTTGAAGAGTTTGCAAATAAACAGGTTAATTTTTATCCCCAGGATTTGCAAAAGAGTGTGGATGAAACCATAGATGCAATTTATCAGCCGATTAATAATGGTGTATACAGGGCAGGTTTTGCCACCAGTCAATCAGCCTATAATGAAGCTGTAAAAGAACTATTTAGTGCCTTAGATTATTGGGAAAAGATACTAGGAAAACAGCGTTACTTATGTGGAGAAAAAATTACTGAAGCCGATTGGTGCATGTTCACGACTTTATTTAGATTTGATGCAGTTTACTACGTGCATTTTAAGTGCAATTTACGCCGGATAACTGAATATCCTAATTTGTGGAATTATTTGAGAGAATTATATCAGATTCCAGGTGTGAAAGAAACTTGTAATCTTGACCATATCAAAAGACATTACTATATCAGCCATCCTAACGTTAATCCAACTCGTATTGTGCCATTAGGACCTATTATTGACTTTGATGAACAGCATAATCGGAATCAAATGGCTGTGGGTGTTTAGTTTTAATAGTTTTGTTTAATTAAAGATTTCGTTTTCGTTACCAGATAAATTTTAACCCACCAGGGATTGAAAAACCGGAAGCAGTCCCTACATGGTGGGTCTTCGGGAACAACGCGCTGCTTTGTGTCTCGTAGCATAAGTCCATTTTGATGCAATTACTTTTAACATCTTGGCTTCGTATTCGGCTGAGGGCTTATTGTAGTCTTACTAAAGGAAGAAGCAAGGCTCAATCTTAAAGCTGAAGGAAAGAAATAATTTTAGGTTTATGATGGATTGTACTCTGTTCAAGCTACACCATATGCCTATCAAGCGATCGCATTTTATTCTACTACCTCAGAATGATACAAGAGAAAAAAATAATCATAGGCGGGAATTTATAAGCTGTATCGTAAACAGTTAAAAAGTTGAGAATAATCTATGAATCTCAACTCTTTAAGTCACCGAAGTTAATATTCATGAATATATTATTAAATATCGTATTCACTCCCTAATACTTCAAGAGAAATATCACCTCATGGCAGAACGCAAAGAACATCAAGACTTAACTACTAGAGATGGTTATCCTATTGCTGATAATCAAAACTCTCTGAGTGCAGGAGCACGAGGACCAGTTCTCATACATGACATTCACTTGAATGAGAAGTTAGCTCACTTTAACCGGGAACGGATTCCCGAACGAGTTGTTCATGCTAAAGGTGCAGGAGCTTTCGGTACTTTCACCGTTACCAATGATATTACCCGCTACACCAAAGCCAAGTTATTTTCAGAAGTTGGTAAACAAACCCCTCTTTTAGCTCGCTTCTCTACTGTTGGTGGTGAAAAGGGTTCTGCAGATGCAGAACGGGACCCCCGTGGTTTTGCAATCAAGTTTTACACTGAGCAAGGTAACTGGGACATGGTTGGTAATAATACCCCTGTCTTCTTTATCCGCGACCCTTTAAAATTTCCCGACTTTATCCATACTCAAAAACGTTGTCCCGGTAGCAATCTCAAAGACCCAATCATGCGCTGGGATTATTGGTCTCAGTCCCCCGAAGCTTTACATCAAGTGACAATTTTGTACAGCGATCGCGGTATTCCTAAAAGTCATCGTCACATGAATGGTTACGGGAGTCATACCTACAGTTTTATTAATGCTGATAATCAGCGTGTTTGGGTGAAATTTCACTTTAAAACCATGCAGGGTATCGAAAACCTAACTGAGGAAGAAGCAAACAAAGTAAAAGCAGAAAACCCTGACCATTCCACCCAAGATTTATGGGATTCTATTAAAGAGGGAAATTATCCCAAGTGGAGATTCTGTATTCAGGTAATGACTGAAGAACAAGCAGAAACTCACTCAGATAATCCCTTTGATTTAACCAAAGTTTGGAAACACAGCGAATACCCTTTAATTGAAGTGGGTATTATGGAACTCAACCGCAATCCTGACAACTATTTTGCTCAAATCGAACAAGCTGCATTTTCTCCGAGTGCTATAGTTCCAGGTATTGATTTTTCTCCCGATAAAACTCTATTAGCACGGGTAATGTCCTATGCAGATGCTCATCGCTACCGTTTAGGAACTAACTATCAACAGTTACCCGTTAATGCACCACAGTGTCCTTTTGCTAACTATCAGCGAGATGGTGCAATGACTTTTGGTGATAATGGGGGTAGTTCTCCTAACTACGAACCAAACAGGATGGAGAGCACACCAAAGCCCAATCCTGATTATAGAGAACCATCTTTACCCTTGGGAAATGTGGCAGTAGACCGCTACGATCATCGTGAAGGAAATGATGAGTATAGTCAAACTGGTGATTTATATCGTTTGATGGACGATGATGCAAAGGAACGCTTAGCAGAAAGTATTGCTAGTAGTTTGGGAGAAGTTCCATTAGATATTCAGAAGCGACAGTTATGTCAATTTTTCCGCGCTGACCCTGATTATGGTTCCCGGGTTGCCAAAAAAATCGGCGTTGAAATTGATCCTTCCATGTTACCTAAGGAAGCTCAATCTGTAGGATAGTAGTTTTTAGTTTAGGTGACAATTTTTTTAATAAAACTTAAAAGAGTCTTAGCGAAAGGGTTTAGCAGTGCTAAACCCTTACTATCTATGCAAATATACCTTTAAAAAAAGCTATAATTTCTGACCATGCTTGTGTAGAAGCATCAGAATCATAGCGATAACCATCATCACGCATAAAAGTATGTGCAGCTTCGTACATGAATACTTGATGAGGTACTTGAGCTTTCTGAAGATTGGTAATTAAAGTATTGCGATCGCTTTCGGGGATATGGGGGTCGAGAGTACCCAGTACTAATAAGATTTCGCTTTTAATTTCATCGAATCTACTTATTGTGTCTGCAATACCTTTTCCTAATTTACCGCTAGGAATACCTGTAGGATAACAGCAAGCTGCGGCTTTAATTTCACTAGAGAATGCTGCTCTGAAAGCTATATGTCCGCCGATACAAAATCCTAATGTACCGATTTTCTCCGGAATCACTGAATCTTCAGCTTTCAAGAAGTCAATTGTAGCGCGAATATCTGCATCATATTCATTAATTTTAGTCCGACGAGCATCATCATTTCCACGCATCCTTCCCAAGTCATCCGGTTCAATTACTGTTCCGACTGGTTCAATACGATGAAAAATTTCTGGAGCAGCAACTACATATCCAAATCCTGCGAGATAATTAACTAGACGAATCATTGCACCACCGAGTTGATAGATATCGCTATAAAAGATGATTCCTGGATATTTACCTTCTGGTTTGGGGGATACAATATAAACCCGCATCAAACTATCATCAACTTTCAAGTCTATATTGCGCTTTACTGTCTGCATGGTGTGATTTTATCTAATCTGAATTTATCTTAAGTTTGAATCACGCTAATTTTTACAGACTAGATTGAATAATTCTGTATTCAGGATTCTGTATTGGTAATTAGTAGATTGACATTCAATCCATCTCTGATGGCAGAGAACAGTAATACCAAAAACTGATATTTGATTGGATTATAGACCTGCTGCAGCTATTCGGTCGATATAGTTTTTACCCCACTCTAATGCTTCTTTCTGGGTAGCTTTATCCTCACTAGCAATGGTTTTATTGTTTTCATTGCGAATAACCACAATCCAATCAGAATACTTTGGTATTTCTTTAAGTTTGATTACAAAATCACCATATTGAATATCAATCATTCTTCCTAAATAGATTAGATGAGCAATAAATTAGATAATCATTATATTAAATGTATATATTTATTTAATCTTGGGCAATTCTACGGTTTTCATGTTTTATTTGTATCATTTGTATGATTTATAAACGATCAATAGTTCTCTGTGTAAAGTATGACTTACTTTATAGAATTTATAGAATAAATGCTGAAAACCCTGCGACTTTTAGTCCAGGGATGAAAGCTAACAGCAGAATTCCCAACTGCCTACAGTTTTTGTTGAGCGATATATCGTTTCACTTGCTCTGTTGAGATATTACCAGCAGTAGATACAAAATAACTTGGAGTCCATAGAGTGGGAAGTTTCAAAAGCTCTGGGAACTCTTTTCTTAGTATGTGAGACGCTCTACCTTTAATTCTTTTAATGATTGTTGATGGATTGTCTGTAGGCTTGCAATTCAAAAATAGGTGTACGTGGTCGGGCATGATTTCCATTGCAACAATCTTCCATCTGTTTTTAGGTTCATTGCATACTTCACAAATCACTTCTTGCAATCTATGAGCGACATCATCAACTAGAACTTTTTTACGACGTTTGGGGATAAAGACAAAGTGGTAATTCAAGAGAGATACTGCGTTCCCTTCATGCCTATACTCATCGGGAGAAAATTTTCCCATATTTACGGAATTTACATTGTTAGTTTGTATATAAATATAATATAATCAACATATAGTATAGACAACAAGGAGGTGATAACCATTGCTAGTTTTGGAGTACAAAATTAAAGGTAATAATAAGCAATACCAAGGGATAGAAGAGTCTATTAGAACTACTCAATTCATCCGTAATAAGTGCTTACGCTATTGGATGGATGCTTCAAAAGAAGATAAAATCAATCGATTTGCTTTAAACAAGTACTCTACAGAATTACGCAACGAATTTAAATTTGTTAAAGATTTAAACAGCATGGCTGTACAATCAGCAGCAGAAAGGACATGGTTTGCAATATCTAGGTTTTACGACAATTGTAAATCCAAAATACTTGGGAAGAAGGGGTTCCCGCGCTTTCAAAAAGATAACCGTTCTACTGAGTACAAAACATCAGGCTGGAAACTACATAAAACCAAGCGACGTATTACTTTTACCGATAAAAAAGGTATCGGAGAACTTAAACTTTTAGGTAAATGGGACATCCATATTTACCCAGTTAAAGCAATTAAAAGAGTTCGTTTAGTTCGTCGTGCTGACGGCTATTACTGTCAATTCTCTGTCGATGTAAATTCATCCAAACAATTAGAACCAACTGGAAATCAAATCGGTTTAGATGTCGGCTTAGAGTATTTTTACTCAGATAGTAACGGAAATCATGTAGAAAATCCGAGATTTTTACGTAAAGCTCAGAGAAATATTAAACGTTCTCAGCGACGTATTTACAAACATAAAAAAGGTTCAAATAAGCGACGTAAAGCGAGAATTATATATGCTCGAAAGCATTTAAAAGTAAGTAGGCAGCGTACCGAGTTTGCAAAGAGAATTGCCAGAGCGCTAGTACAATCTAACGATTTAGTCGCCTATGAAAATTTAATTGTTAAGAACATGGTAAAAAACCACTGTCTTGCAAAGTCAATCTCGGATGCGGCTTGGAGACTTTTTAGACAGTGGCTTGAATATTTTTCTCGGAAATATGGACGTTTAGCGATTGCTATTAAGCCACATTACACAAGTCAAATTTGTTCTAATTGTGGAGTTAAAGTTAAAAAAACTCTCAGTCAAAGAACACACGTTTGCAAGTGTGGTTGTACTCTACAAAGAGACCATAATGCAGCAATCAACATTCTTGTAAAAGCTAGGGGAGGGCATCCCCAAAGTAACGCTCAGGGAGTAGCAACCTCTACTTTGCTTGGGGAAATCCTGGTAGAGCAAGTAGCTACGATGAACTGAGAATCCCCGTGACTTTTAGTCCGGGGAGTGTCAAGTAGTGCTATGTGTAAGTAATGAATAATAAGTAATATCGTGTCCGGTTAAACAGTTATCATATCTGTGGGAGCGGGCGTAATGAGTAAGAAGTAATAACCGCCATCTTTTCGGTTATATAGTAACGAATTATCCGGACATGATATAAGAGGTAAGAAGTGAATAGTCGCAATAAAAAATACTTTGGGTAAATCCCAACTAAAAATAATTATCTCCTCGTGTAAGCTTACAGAAGCAGTTTAATAATTGAATTACCCATTCAAAAAATGAGCACAGAAATACCCTCAATCTTAGCTTTGGACTTCGATGGCGTTATTTGTGATGGATTAATTGAATATTTTCAGGTTGCTTGGCGGACTTACTGTCAAGTTTGGGGAGATTCTACAAATAATAATATACCTCCAGATGCTCTGGCACAAAAGTTTTATCCCCTGCGTCCAGTAATTGAAACTGGTTGGGAAATGCCAGTATTAGTAAAAGCATTGGTAGAAGGTATTCCCGAAAATAAAATATATCAGGAATGGCATACTCTTTCGAGGCAGATTGTAGAACGGGATAAACTTGATTCTCAGGATATCGCGAAAAAGCTAGATAGTATGCGGGATAATTGGATAAATACGGATTTAAACGGTTGGTTAAATCTGCATAGATTTTATCCAGGTGTGGTAGAGAAACTCCAAGCAACTCTGAGTAGTTCCGTAAAATTATATATTATTACTACCAAAGAAGGACGCTTTGCCAAGCAGCTATTGCAACAAGGAGGAGTAAACTTAGAAGATGATCAAATTTTCGGTAAAGAAGTTAAACGTCCCAAATACGAAACTATCCGCGAATTAATAGCAAAACATCAAACCCCACCAGAAAACGTCTGGTTTGTGGAAGACCGACTTAAAACATTACAAGTAGTTAAGAAACAATCAGATTTAAGTCATATTAAACTCTTCCTAGCAGATTGGGGTTATAATACCCCATCAGAACGAGAAACAGCACAGCATGACAATCGCGTAAAAGTAATATCACTATCGGGATTTGCTGATGATTTTTCTAAATGGTAATAAGCTGTCGTTTATTCAAAACCTATAACAGCAAGGCGAAAACAATAAAAATTTATCTCAAAAAGAACAGCCTTGCATCTCTAGATAACAACTCATCCCTTCCCCCTTTTCCCTAACTACTTTTATGCTCGATTTAAACAAACTAGCTCGACAAATGCAGGGTTTGAGTCAACATCTGACTCAGGAAGCTGCTGCTTCTCGTCAAAGGTTAGAAACCGCGCAAAAGTACTTTCAGCAAGCTTGTAAAGAGCAAGATAAATTTGTAGATATACAGGAAAAATGGCGCGATCGCATTCTGTTTGCAAATGCAACTCCTGTGGAACCTCTAGATAAATGTATTGATATTTCGGTTCCACCAAAGGTTCATACTGTCATCTCTACAGATGGTTCTCAAATTGCACCGAGTCATCATGAAATTGCTTATTGTTATCTACTCAATATTGGTAGAGTAGTTTTACATTACTGTCAAAATAAACATCCACTCCTTGATAGTTTACCAGAAGTATTTTACCGTCCAGAAGACCTGTATATGTCCCGGCAGTGGGGAATTAAAACCGAAGAATGGATGAGTTACCGTCGTACAGCCAGCGAAGTTACGGTACTATCAGATTTAGCTTGTACTGTGAAAGCCGATTTAGATGATACTCCAGCTTTAGCGATGGTGGATGGTTCCTTAATTTACTGGTTTTTAGACCAGCTACCAAATGATGCAAGAGACCATATATTACCCCCCATCCTGCAATCTTGGCAAAAAATGCGCCAAGCGAAAATTCCTTTGATGGGTTATCTGAGTGCTTCTCGCAGTGTAGAAGGTATGAATTTTTTCAGATTATTAGCCTGTCCCTACAAAGCACCAGACTGTGTAAGTTTCTGTCCCAACCCAATGGATAAATTACCCTGCAAACAGTTTGAACCATTGCGGGATACTACACTGTGGTCAACCCAGTTAAAACCAGGACAGCGTAGTCCTTTATGGAAGAGTAACGCTAGAATTTTACACTTATATGAAGACCAAAAAATCTACTTCTGTTATGTTCATGTAGGAGCAGAAATCGCTAGAATAGAAGTACCTGCATGGGTAGCAGAAGACTCAGAAGAACTGGATAAAGCATTAGGATTAATGCTCGCACAAGTCCAGAAAGGATACGGATATCCAGTTGCGATCGCAGAAGCACATAATCAAGCTGTAGTACGTGGAGGAGACAGAACCCGTTTCTTCGGTTTGTTAGAAAGACAAATGATTAAAGCTGGTTTAAGAAATGTTGGGACATCCTACAAAGAAGCAAGAAAACGAGGAAGCATTGCATAAAAAATCACCATTTCCTAAATATCCAGTAGGGATGTTGCATTAGAACATCTAAGATATCAAAATGTATATGTAATTTTATATAAATATTTATATCAATAAATGTCTGAACAAAAACCTCTTAATGTCTGGGATTATAAACCTTGGTGGTGTCAACCCTGGTCAATTTTACTTACAGGAACAACATTAATTAGCGGTAGTTGGTTTCTATTCCAAATTATTTGGTTAACAGTATTAGTTGCTATTCCCGTGTTGACGTGGATGATATTTTTTCTGTTGATATATCCTCAAGCGATCGCAAAAAGTGGAATGCTCGATGGTAAGTCCACGGGTTTAGAAGATTCTTTGAATTAAGGACTTATGGAAATGCATTATCATTACAGATAATTGATTCTTTGTAGCTATGACTGGTTGTAAATATAATGTCTAATCGTCTACAAATTTTTAGGGAAAGGATGGCAGCTTTTGAAGGAGCTGCAAATCCCCAAGAAGCAATTGAAAGTGGTTATTACGTAAAACCTCCTGGTAATTTATTAGCAGAGAGAATATCTGCTCGTGTTGCTCTGCGTCCAGCTTCCTCGCATTTATTAATAGGTGGAATTGGTTCGGGAAAAACCACTCAGTTATTAGTTGCTTGTGAGAATCTGAAAAAGATAGGTGATATTTATCCAATTTATGTTGATGTGAGCTTGTATTCTGATATCTCTGAGATAACTCCAGGGGTATTAACTGCGATCGCTGGTGTTGAGTTATCTAAATTATTAAAAGAAGATAGTGATAATGAAGAGATTGAAATACTGGTAGAAACTATCTTTAATATTGCATATGGTTACTCAAAGGAAGTTAGTTTAGATATACATTTTTTTGATCAAAATTATAAAGGTATTATCCCAGCCAAAAATAATTATGGCATTGGGGAAAATTTAATTGAAACAGTTAGTAGTTTAGGTGAATATATAGTTGATAAATTTGGAAATAAAATTGTTTTGCTATTTGATGGTTTGGATAGATTAACGGACTCTAAAACTTTGTTAAAAATCCTTGCTTCAGATGCTAAAGTGATTGAGAATACTAATATTGGTCTTGTGATAGTGGGAGCATTAGCATCTTTGTATGGTGATGATAAGATTACCATTGAAAATTCTCTAGATTATTTTTATCATCAACCTTGTTTTGATATACAAAATGACTCTAAAGCTTATAATTTTTTTGCTCAAGTTTTAAAATCTCGTCTACAAGAGAATTTTATTAAAGAAACGTTAATCGACCCATTAATCAAATTCTCTGGCGGTATTCTAAGAGACTTAATAACCCTAACACAATCAGCAATAGAAGAGACTTATATCTCCGGGGATGAAAAATTAGAACAGAAACATATTAAAAAAGCAGTTTTAGGATTTGCAAAATCTCAGGTACTTGGTCTTTCAGATGATGACCTTAAGTATTTACGTGTAATAATCAACACAGAAAAATTTATTCCTCGAACAGATCAACATATAAAACTATTGGTAAATAGACGCATTATTGAATATGAATATCCTAAGCAACGCTATGTAGTTCATCCTGCTATTGTATCGGTACTTAATAATCTATCCTGAAAATCAATGAATATTACATCAATCATCATTGATGAGTTTCTTCAGCGTATAGGTTCACAACCGAATGGAAATATCTGGTCAGTGTTAGTTACATCCAGTTTAAATAATTACGAATTAGTACAAGAACTTGAAGAAAGTCTTGAAATTTTTACAGAGTGTGAGATAGGAGTTATTTCTGCTGATAATAAAGTAAATTTTATTGTAAATGAAATTCAGAAATCTTCTGAAGATTACTTAATTATTTGGAATTTTGAAAATTGGGATAATCGTAAATGGCGAGAATTTGACCAGATGCGAAGTCGGTTATTAAAAACTCGCGGTGTTGTCTTGATTTTATCACAAGAAACTGTAGAACACATGTTTACAGATGCTCCAAACATTGTTAGTTGGATAGGTTCAAGAGTATATGAATTTTTGAAAGATACGGAACTGTTGACGGAAGAAGAATGTAAAGCGAGATTATCAACACTTCAACAATGGTCTGGTTATTCCAACACTCAAGTAATAGAATTAGCAGAATCACAGCAACTTCCTTCCGACCCTGAATATGGTGAATGGTTGCTACTTCTTGGTCGGGAGGATTTGATTGGACGGTAAAAGTAATTGGGAAACTCTCTGCGAAAAGATTCAAGAGCGTACTTTAGACTCTGCACCACTAACTGTAAAAAACGCTAAAGTATTGCGATCGCAAATCCTCAAATGTTTAACTGAAGCATATAACCAAAATTATTTGAAGACTAAGATTTACAAAATACATGAACTCTTAAAAATAACCCCCCAGTCTAAAGAAATTATCGAAATTACTGGAGGAGAACGAAATTTTAAAAGACGTAAAGAATTAGCACATTTTGAAAGACTTGATAGTGCTTGCTTTGATTTTGCAATTATGGTAAATCAAAAGTCTAAACCTGCGCAAATTATTGGGTTTAATTTTGAAATTAGATTTTTAGAAGATAACCCCATAAAATTTTTGCGTTTTGATTTAAACTTACCAGAACATAATAATGAAGTTAAAGGAAAACGATTTCATATACATCCAGGTTGTGATGACTTTATGATTCATAGTCCTCCAATGTCACCTTTAGAAATACTTCATTTATTTCTATATGATTTGTATCTTCCTAAGTATCCCCGCTCTTCTTAAGTTGTAAGATTACATGACCCTCTGATGTAAATTTTGTCGAGAATTTACCAGCATCTTACGGGAAGCATTAGCTAAAGCCCACCAGCCTATTATAGGTGCAACCAAGGATGCCAGTGCAGCTGCCCACACAGCCTTGAATATCATATAAGAGACCATCGGGAAAGATTGAGCTTGAGCTAAGATAAGGGCTGATACCACAGGTAAAGCACCGAAGATAACTCCAGCAGTACCAAGAAGTAAACCGCGCATCCAAGAAGAGCGTCGAAACCAATAGGAATGCAAAAACTGTTCTGGAGAAAGGGGAGGTACTTTACCGGAACGGACTTGAGCGGCGATAATCGGACTGACGATAACGCAGATGAGAAAGGGTAGAAAAAGCCCGGTAAGTAATAGGTCTAGGACGATACCTCCAGTCTCGTTCCAAATTGCAATAGTGTTAGAGGAACCGTGAATAAACCATACAATCAGACCGTTTTCCAAGAAATTCAGTACTCCTTGAACCCCAGATTGACCAATTAGAAGAAACCGTCGATGTTGATTAGACATCTCCATGAAAATCACCTTTTTCTAAGAACTTATTTTGGTATTTGGTATTTGGTATTTGGTATTTGATATTTGGTATTTGATATTTATAACAATTAGAATCTTTCTATAAGTTGATATAGCGTTTACCAGTCTAATGAGGTGCGGTTTAAAATCCGTGTTTTCTTAATACAAGTAGGAAAAGAATTTAGGTGTACTTCATCTGCTTGGAAAATGCTATATATAAGTTTTTTGGTTACATAGTAAATATATTTGATTTTTGTTAATATATTCTGCTTTGTGACAATAAAATTAATTATTAGTAAGGTGCTTTAAAATAATTAAGCTAATTTTTTGGACTGGTATTATTTAGGGAAATAGCATACTTTATTCGTCCAATATATCAAAATTAAACAATACACATCTAAGATTATAAAGATGTTTTTAAAAATATCCTCTGATACCAAATTTGGATAAAATATTATTACTGAAAGCGAATATTATAACCTTTTAAATACTAATATATGAGGCTTTTACACAGATACGTAAAAGATACATAAATTATCGCTAATAAATCGCAATTTATATAAAAATACTTATAACTTTAGTATTAAAAGTTAGTATGTATATTAATCTTAATTACGACTCATTAATCCTCAAATTATCATTTAATATAAATGTAAGCAGGTTGATTAGATACAGAATCCCTAAGAAATAAATCAAAGAATTCCAGAGACTAGGACAAAATTGAATTTTCTAAACTAGGAAAAAGAAGATTGCATGGAAAAAATCTGACTATATTTAGATAAACTTATACTTATTAAAGTAATTAAGTATTTATTTATTTATTTATTTATTTATCAATACTTAGATTCAACCAACTATCAATATCTCTAAGCATCATGTCGGGAATTTCCCAAGGAAACAAATGAGCAGTTTCAGAATAACAGCACCATTGACCTTGAGGAAGGTAGTTGTAAGTTTCTCTACTACTATCAACTGTAATATGGCGGTCTTCTGTTGCTGCGAGCACTAAAGCGGGAACTTGAATTTTTTCTAAGTCTGATACGCGATTATATCCAGCTTTGATGGCATTATTCAAAGCAGAAGTTGCATATTTAGAGGTTTTTAGGTAAGCGGGTACAGCATATTTAGCTATGTAATTATAGCTAGAAGGAGTGTGCTGTTGAATAAGATAGCGAAATAATGACTTTTTCCCGAAAGTTTCTATATTCCATTGCCAACCAGGTTTAACATAGTTGATTAACGCTGCTATACCTGTGTAAAGATTATCTTGGAAGTTGATGGGGGGATGAGAACCACGAGGTCTTGCTGCTGTAGCGATAAGAATTAAACCGGTGACTCGCTGTGGTAACTTTAAAGCTAATTCCATTGCTAAAATTCCACCCAATGACCAACCCAAGATTAGACATTTGTCGATTTGATAATGGTCTAAAAGTTTTTCCAAATCCTGTAAATGATCACTCATCTTAAAATTGCTGTGAGTAAGACTTTTCCCATATCCCCGTAGGTCGGGAGCTATAGTTTGAAAGCGTTGTGCTAGGTGATTGGTAAATACTTCCATACTAAGACTAGAACCGGGATGTCCGTGTAAGCAAAGTATGGGAAAACCGTTACCTTTGATATCAACGTTGAGATGCATTTATTTGTAACTTATTTGTAACTTATTTGTAATTCTATTTTGGTAATGGTAAATCATATTCTGTGGGGATTGGTAATGGGTGATAGCTTAAGGAGGCAAAAACTTTTAACCACAGTTTGTTTGTTATCTACTTTACCGATTAATTTTAACTGTTTTACAGCCTTAATTACTTAAATTAGTAACTCTACATTTTTATAAGAAGGAATAAAGCTTGATTAGAGGTCGCGATCGCTTTAATTTCATTTTGTTTCTCTTTAACCGATAAACACTCATTAATTTCTGATACCGAAGAATATTGTCAACCTCCAAGAGGTGTAAATTAGTAACGGTAATTTTTAAAAAAACAGAAATTTTGAACCGATATGCAATGGTTTTTAGGATTATTGATGCAATAAAAATATTTTCCGACATTATTTTACTAAGTATCCGACTTTTTCCGATATACATTCTTGATGAAATCGCTTAATTTCCTTTAGTAACTCTCTTTGAGAGGTAAATAATCCATCGAAGCTGATTAATTGACCTCTATGAATACAAAACTCTATTATTCCCGGGGTTTATGTAGACTTTGTTCGTTGACACAATACGGATTATAGCTATATTTGGTCATCACTCAGAGTGACTAATATTTCTCCATCTGAAAACAAGATTTAATTCAACATAGGTAGATAGTAATATGGCATCAACTTTACAACCAGGTAGTACAGTTCCTCTATTTATTAGTGATTTTGAAGGTGCAATGTTTTTTGACACTCCTCAAGCAGGTGGAGGAATTTTTGCTGTAGGACAAGAAGACCAGACTAATATTTTAATTTTCGATGATACCAATGATGTGGCTGTTGGTGGTAATGAAGTCGATATCATCATGGCTGGTGCTGGAGATGATAATATTATGGGTGCTGCGGGTACCGATTTTATGTTTGGTGGTCTAGGCGATGATATTGTCAGAGGTGGATTAGGAGATGATGTCATCGTTGGTAATCAGGGTTCTGATCTCCTAATTAGTGGAGGAGGTAGTGATGTGTATGAATTCTTTGCAGACCAGTTTGAAGCAGGTGATTTCGATATCATTCTTGATTTTGAAGTAGGTAAGGATTCTATAGTCGTTGTAGGTAGTACTGATACAATTTACGATCCTGCTACTGGTTCCCTATCTGTTGATGGTTCTGTAGTTGGAATACTCACTGCTGGTTTAGATATTGATACTGTTGCTAGGGGCAATTCTTCTGTAATCTCGTAATAAATATAGCAGCTATTTTTTGATTACATATATCCCATACAAGATGTAGAGACGTAAAACTTTATTATCTATTTACTCAAAATAGGAAGTTAACAAAGCTCTGTATTGTTTTATTATTTTCACTGTAGGGGTATAGTTCTGAGAATTTGTTTCAAGACAAAAAAGACTCAATTATACTTGAGTCTTTTTTATAATAATCAGTATGAAAAAATTTGATAATACTTGCAATTTAAACTACTGTACCAATTAATTCTGTAAATATATTTGAAAATACATGTAATATAACTTACATTTTGGTCTTACTTCATTTCCTAAAATGCTTACCAATCCCATACTTTCTAACTTATAGGCTAATACAGATTCTAAATATACGCTCCTTGAATTTGTCACCACTTTCTTCATTGCTTCTGCAAGTTCAGGATATGCTTTTAGAGTGACTAAATACTTCCATAAATAATTGCTGTAGATACCCTTTTGAGTTGGTGCAGTTTGTAAAAGATATTCCAAGTTATTTTCTTGTCTATGAAGATAATAGAGGATTAATTGAACCAAATAAGGATGTCCACCTAGCATATCCGAAATTTGTGTTACTTCTTCGTCCGTCAAATTATCTACCTGGTAGACACTTGCTAAAGTTCTAATTTGCTTCTGATTTAATTCAGGTAATCTAATTGATAATCCAACATTGAATAGAGACTGGTTGAAATTTAGAGGGACAGAAACTTCTGTTGAATACACCATTACAATGCGTAAATTTTGCCAGATTTCTCTTTTATTAGCTTCTTCATGCCAAAATCTCAATAATGATAGGAAATCTTTTGCAACTATAGGATATTCAAAAATCCAATTTATCTCATCTATTCCTAGAACTATAGGAACTTTAATTTGTCTTAAAATATAGTCTTGAAAATAATTAGTACAACTAATTTTACTTCCTATATCTTCGTCCCAATAATCATCTAATAATGGTTTGAGTTTCAACTGACGACTAATATTTATACAAAACCATCGCAATAATCTATCTAAATTTTTAATGATAGAAAATTCTGCCTGCTCTAAGTTTAAGTAAATAGTACGATATTTTAAAGAAGAGGCATAGTCTAATATTCTTATTGTTAAAGAAGTTTTTCCCATTTTCATCGGTGCTCGAATTATAACCAGTGCACCAGATAGAGTAATTTCACTATAGCAGTAATCTTCTACTGGAGAACGCTTTATATATAGGGGTGAATTTAAATTAATTGATCCATCAGGTAATTTCAAACATTTACTAAAGTAAGCTTTATTTGTATAATCATATAAATATAGATTTTTCCACCATTTACTTAATACGAATTTGACGTTATTTTTGGTGACTTTTGTACTAGTAAATTCGGAAAGTAATTGCCATAATAAATAGCCAATATCACGGATATACTGAATACTATAATCTGAAAAATTAGCTATATCTTCATAGGTTTGACCATTCCAAGATTGAATCAAGATAATTTCTTGGAGTTGATTTAAAATATTGGGATGCAGATTAAGATTTATCTTTTCTATGATTTCTGCTATCGGGATTTCTTCGTTCTGCTTTTCAGACATTTACCAATACCATATATAGTTAAATACTCGATAATACTATTGACGAAAATCCTTTGATAATAAATGTTTCCTATCTAAACTATATTTAAATAGCAATGAAAAAAATATTTAGGACTTACGTAAGAGAACGTAGTTATGTGATTACGTTTGCATAGCATGTTCGTACTTGACGAACGCTAGTGACGTGACGTATAAGCTCTGTGTTATGCTTCCCTACACTCCGTAAGTGTCGCTTCGGACAAATTTTTTTTGCGTAAGTCCTGATATTTTCATAAATCTTGAACTTATCCCACTATTCAAGAAAGGCTTATTTCCCTGGGTAAATATTATCTGATAACCCTGATTTCTCATCTTTTCAACAAAAATTATATTAGTGGGACAGATTCTTGTTAAATATAAATTATATTTTGATTTTTAATATATATTTAAATTGAAAATATTAGATTATAATTTATAATTTCTATAGCAACATAATTTAATTTTACCTAAATTTGTGAATTACTTTTATGACCTTAGTTATTAGAATAAATCAGAATTATAAATCTCAGATTAACTAAAATGAGAGCATCCTAAATCTTAGATTAGAATTTCTCATTTAGAAGGAAAAACCAAGAAAATTTCTAGTGATTTAATCCTAAGAACAGATGGTGTAAGTAAAGTATCTATTTTTCAAATTTAGGATGATGCTAATGATAATATGTTGACTTAAATAAGTATCTTTTTGTATTTAGTATACTTTTTATACTAAATAGATTGATAGAAAAATTTATTCAGTAACTGAGATTATAAAATAAGCTTGAAACCAGAACCAAACAATCGCTAGCATAAAGACTAATGCGAATATTCCCTGGAATTATGGATAAAGGATTGCAACATGGTTTCAACACCAAATAATCAAAGTTTCTCTACAGATGCTACAGCAGAACAGGTTGGTGCTTTCTTACAGTCTCATCAAGAAATTGAAGTATTAGCACCGATGCTTGTAGGAATGATAGCTGTTAATCAGTTTAAAGCTAAGGGAGCAACTGCTTTGCTGGTAAATCTAATTGCAGTGACGATGACGCGGAAGGTTTTAGAATTTTTGAAGGAACCAGCGATTTTGCATCAGGAGTTGCAGAATAATGGTAGGTCTTATGCTGATGTTTCTGCTGCTGAAGCTGTGGATGATGCTCAAAGTTACAGCATCGTTCATTCCATACCGGGAAGAATTAGGTTACGGGTACCCCGATTACGGATTGACGGTGAATATGCAAACCGTGTTGAAGAGTTATTAAATGCTGAGGATGTCGTTATTAACACTGTCATAAATCGAGATGCTGCATCTTTAACTATTAAGTATGAAATAGGTGTGATGACAGAATGGGAATTGGGTTTGCGGTTGATGAATGTGATGAATTTAGCTGAGGATAAGGGAGAATCTGTTAACAATCAGGGGAGCGATCGCGATGAGCAAATCTAGCTCTGAATTATCATTTAACCTGGCTCCTTTGGTGGTTCATAGTGTTCCTGGAAGGGTGAGATTTTGGATGAGAAGACTGATAGATAATCCTGAGTATGGAAGTACTTTAGAGTCGGTATTTGCTGCTACTGATTATGTAACTGAGGTACGGATAAATTATACTGCGGGTTCAGTGGCAATCAGTTACCAAACTAATGGTACTTCTAGAGTGGAAATACAGAGACGTTTTCTAGATTTGATTACTTCTACACGGGAAGCAGCAACTTCCATAGTATCGGGGTCTGAGGAGGAGGGGGAATGGGGAAGTATTAAGTTACCCGCTTTGGCAGCAACTTTAGTATTTTTAAGGACTCAAGTAGGTTTATCTATACCTCAGCCTCTAATTTTTACAACTTTATTAGCTGCGGCTTTACCGGTAATGAAGCGAGCTATACAGAGTATATTTGTAAAGCATAATTTAAATATAGATTGCTTGGATTTATTAGCCTTGAGTTTAAGCAGTGCTCAGGGTAAATTATTAACTCCGGCTTTGGTGATTACTCTACACGAATTAGGAGATATTATCCGAGAACAGACCGCTCGTTCGACAAATTTCCAAACAGCAAGCTTAATGGATACCATCGGTCATTCTGCTTGGGTAGAACGGGATAATCAAATTATAGAAATTCCCAGCGATCGCGTGGAAATTGGGGATACAGTGATTGTCTATCCAGGAGAACAGGTTCCTGTTGATGGTACTGTCTTCCGGGGAGAAGCGGTAGTCAATCAGCAGCAACTGACGGGAGAATCTATGCCTGTCTTGGCGGAATCTGGTACAAGGGTCTATGCTTCTACTCTTGTACAATCGGGAGAAATTTATATTACTGCTGAACGAATTGGAGATAAAACTAAAGCAGCAGCAAGTATTGAGATGTTGCAAAAAGCACCAGTTAATGATACAAGGATGGCAAATTATGCCTCTCAAATTGCTGATAAATTAATTTTACCTTGTCTGGGATTAGCAGGTTTAGTCTTATTAATAACAAGAGATACAGCCAGGGCAGCTTCTATCTTAACTTTAGATTTTGTCACCGGAATTAGAGTATCAATACCTACAGCCTTCTTAAGTGCTATCAATCATAGTAGTCGCCATAGTATTCTGGTTCGTAGCGGTAGAACTTTGGAGTTACTCGCAGAGGTGGACACTTTAGTTTTTGATAAAACTGGAACTCTCACTCAGGGTGAACTTAAAGTCGTAGGAGTTGAAAGTGTCTTTGAGCGCATATCACCACAAGAACTATTAAAATTAGCCGCAGCTTGCGAACAACAGCTAACTCATCCCGTTGCAGAAGCCGTTTCACGCTATGCAGTGGAGCAAGAAGTTAGTATTCCCCCACGGGGAGAATGGAACTACGAAGTCGGTTTAGGAGTACGAGCAAATATCGAAGGAAAACAAGTACTATTCGGTAGCGATCGCTTTTTACGACAAGAAGGAATTAGCCTCGAATGTCTTTATGAAAAAGATAGTTGTATACCGCAAAATTGTCGTAAAGATGAAGACTGTCCGATTCGGAAACACTCATCTTTGATTTATTTAGCTTGTGATGGGAAATTTCAAGGTATAGTGGAGTATGCAGACCCTTTAAGAAAAGAAAGTCCCTCTTTAATTAAACACTTACAAAAAGAATACGGTATGGAAGTACACCTACTTACCGGAGACAATCGACAGCGAGCGCATATCGTAGCAGAAGAATTGAAAATACCCCCCCAGCAAGTTCATGCCGAAGCTTTCCCCGAACAAAAAGCTAAAGTAGTCCGAGAATTACACCATGAAGGTAAAACAGTAGGGTTTGTCGGAGACGGTATCAATGACTCAGTTGCATTAGCTTACGCTGACGTTTCTATATCCTTTGAAAACGGTTCAGATGTAGCCAGAGAGACAGCAGATGTCGTACTGATGCATAATGACTTAACGAGTTTACTACAAGCGATCGCCATCGCCAAACAAACCAAAAATCTCATCGACCAAAACACCGCTTTAGTTATTGCCCCCAACCTGATAGCATTAGGTTTAGCATCAACTACCGGACTACATCCACTCATCGCTACAGCAATTCATAACGGTTCGGCGATCGCTGCGGGTTTAAACAGTTTGCGTCCTTTAGTAAGACATCAATTAGTGGAAGGATAATCAGCATATTTCTTATATCTCGCTCCTCCACATACCCCTATAATGTCACTTTCCGGTTTCTCCTATTAATAAAAAGTTTTCAAGAGATTTAATAAGTAGGTATGCAAAATTATTTGTGTCATTGCGAGGGATAGCGTTAGCTAACGCTATACTACGTAAACGCGGAGCGTGTCCAAAGGACTCAGCAATCTCAAGACCTCGCGTTCGCGTAGCGTGCTCGATAGAGCTTATGCTAGTCTTCGACAACGCTTGAGCGCGAACGTTTCACTCCGTTCAACTCGCAATGACAAATGCACAATTAATTCTGCACGGGTACTTATCAATCGTTTGAGATGTTTTGAGTCAAAATTATGTCAATTTTCCATTTTGCTGAAATCATATTAACAAATAATTGGGCAACTGCTTAACACACAACAGTTATATAGATTAGAAATTATAAGACTTTTCGGAGTGTGACAGAAGAGGAGTATTTTCAGTTTTGGGGGAAATATTTATGTTTTTTTGTATCTATGGGATAGCAAGATAGATAAAAATCAGTCAGAGTGAAGAATAGAGAATTTGTTCATCAACAAAGTTATGAATAATATCAATGTTTATTCAAATGATTCTGATAATAACTCTAAAAATGATGATTTTTTCAGAAGAAAACGTCTTGCATCTATTGATTTAATGCGCGGTTTGGTGATGGTTTTAATGACATTAGATCATACAAGAGCTTTTTTTTCTAATGTTACCTTTAACCCATTGGATCTAGAGCAATCAAATATTCCTTTATTTTTGACTCGATGGATTACTCATTTGTGTCCCACATCATTCATTTTTCTGGCAGGTGTCGCTACTTATCTTTCTCTACAACGAGGAAAAACAAAGCCAGAACTGACTCGTTTTCTCTTAATTAGGGGATTTTGGTTAATATTTTTGGAATTAACTATAGTTAGCTTGGCATGGACTTTTTATCCCGGTATTTCTATTGCAGGAGTATTATGGGTAATTGGTTGGTCTATGGTTGTTTTAGCCCTACTAATTCAATTGCCCATTTCTAGCTTAACTATACTAGGAATTATCCTGATTGTAGGGCACAATTTGTTTGATAGTATTCAAGCTGAACAATTAGGAAATTTTAGCTGGATTTGGGCATTTCTTCACGAACGAAAAATATTTTTACCCATGCCAGGAATTCGTTTTTTCCTTGTTTATCCGCTTATTCCTTGGGTTGGAGTAATGATAAGCGGTTATGTATTCGGTCCGGTGTTTACTAAAACAAAAGCTCAGCGTCTAGTTTGGTTACTCTATTTTGGTTGGGGCTTAATTTTCAGCTTTGTTATTCTTCGAGGGATAAATATTTATGGCGACCCTAAACCTTGGTCTATTCAATCTACCTTTGGAAAGACAATATTATCATTTATAAATTGTAATAAATATCCACCATCACTGGCTTATTTATTAATAACACTTGGGATATTGTTTTTAATACTTTATGTATTTGAAATCAGAAAATTTTCGTTTCTCAAACCTCTGATTATTTTTGGAAGAGTGCCGTTATTCTTTTATATTATTCATCTTTGGTTGATACATTTTTCTGCAATTTTATTAGCTTTACCTAAATATGGTTTTAAAGCGGTTACCCTACCTTATCTATTGTCTAGTAGAATGCCATCCGGTTATGGGTATGATTTACACTATGTTTACGTTTTATGGCTAGTGATGATTATTATTCTTTATCCAATATGTTGCTGGCTTGCTAATTACAAGTCGAAACATAAATATTGGTGGTTAAATTATTTATAAAAATATTTTTATAAATAATCATTCTATTTTACCATTACAATTCATGTCGTGATTCAGTAACGTCTAAAATTTCTTAGGACTTACGCAACGAATATTTGTCCAAAGCGACAGTCACGTAGTGTAGGAAAGCGATCGCAGGAAATTGAACTTTTCAGAATGTAGAATTAATTTTGTACAACTACTTATGAGGGGTTTAGCATGCTAAACCTTTCCGGTTACAATAGTTGAATAAATAAAAAAACAACTCTGTAAGTGGCTCACAGCAATGGATGTAGAACAAAAAATCCTAAAACATGTGCCCAGAGTCCCTGAGCAGACAGTCTCAATCTTTGACTAGTTTAATAGGTAGCTCTAATTTGCAGTTGACAGTAGATGAACGTTCCCAAATATTGATTTATACAATAACCAAGAAGCACCAACAGCAAACTTTTCTCTAAAGTTAGGAGATGACGAAGTTTATCAAGCAAATATCAAGTTACCAAAAAAGCCGGAGTTTTTGCGATCGCGTTACTATCTTCTGCTCCTATTTTAGAAGTTGACAAGAATTATCGTATCGATGTGTTTCCAAAATTGGCAATTGATACTGCATTAATCTAGACATGAATCTAAATTTTCTTTGCAGGACGCAGGGGTTTAGTATTATCTTGTAAAAATGGGGATGGCAGGATATATTTACCGTCAACAGCTGCGTGGGTTGGAAGTTTATCTGTAATTATATTAATAGTATCTTGCTGTTTGTCGATTTGATGTTTTTTGAGATAAATTTGATTTCCTTTTCTGTCATTTAGGGAAACCCTGAAGGGAAGATTTAATACTGTTGATTTTTGTTGTCCCAGGTCACTTGTATAGAGTTTTTGTGCTTCTATTTTCAGGGTCGTTTTATATTTTCCGTTTGGTAGCTGTTGATAAACTGCATCGGTTAAACCTACTTGGTAGGTAATTACTGAGGAGAATAATTCCTTAATTGCTGTTCGTTTACTAATTGGTGCTTGATTTAAAATTGCGTCTCGTAAATCGAGTACGGTGGGATATGGTGCTTCTTGAAATCTATATTTTTGTAAAAAGTCTCGAATTCCGGATATTACAGCTTCTTTTCCAATGAAGTCTTCAATTAATTCTAGGATCATACCTCCTTTATGACGAGCTATTGGTAATTCGTTGTAAATGTCTGTCAGGGGTGGTTCTTTAAAATCTATTTTTCCTCTACTACGGAAAAAGTCACGCATGAACTGTTTTCTAGCTAAAAGTTGTTCTTTGGGGGTACGTCGAGAACGTTGGTAAAGAGAACTTGCATAAGCGCTGAGTGCTTCCCGGATGGTCATCCCACCTGCGACATCTGCTGCAATAATTTGGTCTTCCCACCAACTATGAGCTAAAAGATATGTTACCCAGTCGATGATGCTTTCTTTCCCCAATCCTTGGGCTTGACTCTTCCAAACTAATACTTCGGGAATACCAATAGTTCCAGCTTCGGAGAATACCATACCGTCGTAGTAAACGAATTCTGCAATTCTTACTTGTTGGAAAGGATATTTACCAAAGGTTTTCTCATAAAATTCTAAAGCTTTTCCAACCTGGTTTGCAATCAATTTAACGTTATCTTCGTGGGGTGGATGGTAATAAATTTCGATGGGGACTCGATAGTTATTGTTTCGATAAACCTTATATCTTCCGGAGTAGATGGTAAATTTACCGCGATTCTGCTCACTGGATTGATAACGGAAGTAGTTTCTATTCCCCTGCTTCCATTTTTTAACTAACTTTCCTGATGTAACTATGGTTTGGTCTGGGGATGTACCAATAGTAATATCTGTACTACCCCATCCTAAATGGGTCACCATTAAAGCTTGTTTTAATCCCACAGGGTCATTGTGCGATCGCATTCTTTTATCAAGGGGTGGTAAATCTAGTTTCTGTCGCAACCAGGCTTTTTTATGTTCTACCATCTTGGTGTAACCAATGAAGGGTAGGATAAATGGGCTGTATAAATTGGTGCCATTTCCTACTACGTCATTGGGATAAATCATATAAACATCATCGCTGTCTGACTGATTGCGAAAACCTTGAGGAACTCCGGTACGGGTAACAAATTGCATGGTCTGTTTTTCTCCCGGTAAAAGTGGTTTTTCTAGGTCATAGATGTAATATCCCCACTTCGGGTGAGCTTCTCTGAGTTTTGCTCCGGGATATTTTACTTCACCTAGTTTGAGGTTAATAAAGGTGATGAGATGAATTTCTCGGATGGGGGATTTGGTACGATTTTCTAAGGTATATTCCCCTTGAGCTTGGAAATAGCGTTTATTTGGATAAAGGTTGATATTTAGTGTAGTACTAGTTACTACAGGCATGGGAAGATTTTCATACTTTTTGAAACGCTTTTCTATTTGCGCTGCGGTTTCTTCTTTACCTGGAGGTTGATATTCATTAACTACGGTGGTGTTATAAGCAATCCATCCTCCCACACCTGCAAACATCAAAATCAAAGCTACTAAAGCACGTTTTATCCCTCTACCAGCACTTCTCCATCCCCGCTTCCAATCTTTCACAAGATGCTTATCAAAAGTGCCGCGAGGGTAGATAATATAGGCTAAAAGCATTAATATTGCCCCACCAATTGCCCAGTACAATGTGTACCAAAGATGTCCGGTTAATAAATGTCCATAACCGTTCATCAAAGAGTATTCAATGTCATTGCTAGAAGCAAAGCGGTAAAGGTTGTGATATAGTCCCAAGGCATCAAGGGGAATTTTAGAAAGAGATATTAATACTACCAATCCCATACCAGCATATTTATGACGGGTGAGTATCTGAGTGAAAATTGCTAGTACTGCCATTAAGTAAAAATACGGGCTATGCTCTACAAAAAGCATCTTAAAATACAAAGGAAATTGAAAATAATAGTACCCATTGATAGCTTGATAGGCTACCATTACTCCCATTGCTAAAAGTAAATTTATAGTAATAATCGCAAAAAGCGCAGCTAACTTGGATAAAAGTAAAGTAGAGTTAGATACCGGTGTTGCATCAACTACAGACTGAAAACGCAACTGGCGATCGCGCCACACTAGTTCGCTGGAGTAAACTACAATAATGGCAAATAAAATATATTCAAGATAAATATTTGCTGAGTGAATCAAAATATCGGTACTGGGATTAGAGTAATTAAAAGAACGGGTCCCCATTGCTGCGACCACCAAGCTGATTAAACCAAATCCAGTTAATAATATGAAAGCTTTTCCTTTTAAAATAGAAGCAATTTCAAATCGAGTCCGATGTATCCACTGTTGAAATAATTGTCGTCGTGTCCCTAATTGTAAAGAGCGCTCAAAGTTAGAAAAATTATCTCTATCATAACCATTTTCCCCCCTGCTCCTCTTCTCCTCTGCTCCCCTGCTCCCTCTGCTCCCTCTGCTCCCCTTCACGGGAGACTCTACAGTTTTCATAGAATAGCTGCGGTAACTCCACACCCAAAGTCCTAAAGCAATGAAAACCCATAGAATACGATTCCAAATTAGGGTTCCTCCCAAAGATGGCATTAAAGTATTATGTTGAAATACTGTCCAAGTTAAAGTATTCTCTTCAAAAGCATAAAAACCAAATGGGTCTAACATCGCCCAAATACGGTAAAATTCAAAGTCAATCACATCTACCCCCACCATCAACAGGGAAACAAGGTAGAGCATTACCAAAATTATTGCCCCTGCATAGGTGATGATAATACTGCGAGTACGGGACGCTATACTAAAAGCGATCGCGCTAACTAAGAATAAATTTGGTACAACAAATAATACATAGCTGGCTAAGTATGCATCGGGACGAAAAGCACCTAAAGCAAAGGGGTTTAAACCAGGGAAAAAAGTACCTAAAATCATCCCTGGTATATACATTGAGAATGCTAGAAGCGTCATCCCAAAGGCTGCAAAAAAACGAGTTGTCAGGTAATTAAATTTACTAACAGGTGTGGAGAGAATTAATGACTCCATGCGATGATTGCTGTCTCGGACAAAGGTTTCAGCCACAAAAGCAGAAGCAGCTAAAATACCAAAAATTGTATACCAAATTGTGACTTGAAAGATTTGAGAAGGACTGTTAACGAAAAAGAAAGCATTACCACCTCCAGCTTTAGAAATAATATCCGTTAATCCAATCGCAAAAAATAGAATCGCAATCAACCAAAAAGTTGGACGACGTAGATGATAAAAAATCTCGAACTGTAATATTGCAGAGTTTAATTGTGGAAAGTTTAATTTTGACGAAACCATTTGCTTAATATCTTTTTTTGAACTCTAAGGAGAATGGCACTGCTAAACCCGTAAACTAAATCAGTAAACTCATTTTAGACAGCGATCGCTTGAGCTTGGGGTCTATCTAAAAGCGCTGTGAAATAAACGTCATTTAAATCAGGTTGAACAGACATAAAATCATCACCAGGTTGACAGTCACTTAAAACCCGAACTAATCTTTTCCCTTGTGACATTCTCTGAGTAATCACAGTCAAATCTGATTTCACATCTAAATTTGAAGATTTTTGGATAAATTGTGATTTAGATTGGGATGTCAAATCTATTGTTTTTGTCCAGACTCTACCATTAAGAGCATTAACTAGAACGTGGGGACTACCATTACGAATAATTTCACCACGATTCATTATTGCCATATTAGGACATAACTCTGCTACGTCTTCAACAATATGAGTGGAGAGAAGTAAAACTCTATCTTGACTAATTTCGGAAAGCAAATTTTGAAAACGAATTCGCTCAGTTGGGTCTAAACCTGCGGTGGGTTCATCTACAATGACTAATTTAGGAGAACCCAATAATGCTTGAGCTATACCGAAACGCTGACGCATCCCACCAGAAAAGGTACCGAGCTTTTGTTTCCGTTTTTCGTATAAATTAACTAACTGTAACTGTCTTGCAACGACTTCTTTTCTTTCTCTGGAGTTAGTAAACCCTTTGAATACAGCCAATTGGTCTAATAGCTCCTGAGCAGATACTGTGGGATAAACGCCGAAATCTTGGGGTAAATAACCCAACATAGTGCGTGCAGCTTGAGGATTTTTGAGAATGTCTACCCCATCCAAGATCATCGAACCCGAATCTGCATCTTGGAGAGTTGCTAATGTCCGCATCAAACTTGATTTACCTGCACCATTTGGACCAAGTAACCCAAAAATTCCACAGTCTATATTCAAAGATATATCTCGAAGCGCTTGAATACCATTTGCATAGGTCTTGCTCAATTTTTGTATTGCAAGCATTAAATGTCACCTCCGCAGTGTTAATAATTAAGATTCATCTATTAAAATGACAACAAAGTAATTTAATTTTGACACTCAGAATATTTTCATCTATTTTTTCTAAGTCCCTTTAAATACGGTACTTACAATAATCTTGGATATTCTTCAAAGGTAAATTGAATTAAGATATAGCTCAAATGATAAAGTTTACACTAGACTTTTCCGATAATGAACATAAAATCCTTGTAATAACTGGGTTAAAACTTATTTTCTGGAGATTTCTACTGAATTTACTGTCATCTATCGTCAAGTTATCAAAATAGGCTTGATATCAGTTGCTGTTTCATAAGATAAATAATGTAAGAATTATTGCAATAAAATTCTCATAAGTCCAGACAAATAAAAACTCTTGTAAAGTAATTTATCTTGTTTTACTTTTGTTATCTATAGGACTTATGCAACTGAAATTTGTCCGAAGCGACGGTCACGTGGTGGAGGGAAGCAATCCCAAAGTTTATGGGATTACTTAGCTATCGTTTGTTCTAACGGACACGCTACGCTAACGTCTCGGACGCAATTACGTTGCTTTTGCCTAAGTCCTAATCTAATTAGCTTTGGAAGTCAGATTAATATTTCTTTTTGGGTATACATACAAAGGAAGAAAATCCTTTGAGAAAACTATAAAAACAATATCTTTTATATGCATCCTATGAATACTATAGATGATTGTCGTTATTGCAGCGTTGTTTCTCAAGCAAACGGAGAAGACCCTTTAGGAACAGCAGAATTTTATCATCACTGGTTTATATTTGAAGTCCCTCGTCCTTGGGGTGATGCTTTATGGGATTATCCACCACTAGAGTATTTGATGAAAATTTCTAGCAAATTGATTTTACAGAAAGGGGAAATCATCAAGGTGGTGATGGTTGCTCCGGATAAGGAATACTCCCAAGAAGGACAAACCCGTATAATTCACTATTATCGTCCCAAAAAAATGTTTGCGGAGTTTGAGAAACAAGAATATATATTACCAAACTTAGAACCAGACTTAGGTGAAGTTATCTCTTTACTGGATACAATCTTATATCATCCCAGACAATTAGATAAATTTAATATTTATTATCAAGACACAAAACATATCCGAGAAATGATTATATGTACCCACACTAAAGTTGATTTAGCCTGTGGTCGTTTTGGTACCCCCATTTACCGAAAACTTCGTCAAGAATACACTACAAAAGCAAATGCTAACATCCGAGTATGGCAATCTTCTCACTTTGGCGGTCATCAATTTGCCCCTACTCTGATAGAATTACCCGCAGGTCGTCTTTGGGGACACCTAGATGATGATATTTTAGACCCTCTGGTTTGGCATCATAATAATTATCACCATAGTTCAAAACAAGTCTCAGGAGCACTAGAAGAAGAACCAGAAACACAACTATTAAAACAACTCAGACCATATTACCGGGGTTGGACAGGTTGGGGAAAATGGTTGCAGATTGCTGAAGGTGAGATTTGGTTAAATGAAAGTCTCTCAGGAAAATGTGAATGGTTAAATTACTATAAAAAAGGTCAAATTATAGATGTAGGTGGAATAGGGATCAAGAAATATCTGGTTTCTATTTTAACTACAATATTAAACTTTATTCCTTCCCAAAGAATACAAATTATTTGCGATCGCATCAGTAAAAAAGCTGCTTGGGTGAAGGTACGGATTAAGTTTACAGCTCCTGATGGCAGTAGGTCGGGAGAATATACAGCTAAAGTTATCGAAAAAGGTCAAGTGATAAGTGCAAAGGATTCTGCACCATCTAGGAAGGATAAGCTACATCTACAATCTGTGAAACAATATCAGGTAACTAATTTACAGCTAAATGAATGAAATGAATGAAATAAAAAGAAGCAAAGATATATTATCTGCCTTTTACCAATGAACCATCGGGTAATATAAATAGCGAAACGCGACCAATCCAGACTTTTTTGCAGTCTTTTTGAGTAATCACATCTTTGATTTTGACTGGTATTACTCCATCAGGAGGAAATGCCCACATTTCTCCATTATGGTAAAAAGGTTCACTATAACCAGTTTCATTACACCATTGCTTGGATACCTTAGAAATGGCTGTATTCAGATCTGGATATGATGATTCTAAATCAGATATATCATCGCAGTTATTAATCATATGCGGTGTTTGAACTTTGTAATAGTTAAATTTATGGTTTCAATGCATCCATATAGAATTCCAAGGTACTATTTTGTGGGTTTGTCTGCGGTGGAATTTCACCCACCACCAATTTCACTAAGAAAATATAATTAAATATTTATATCAATAATATTAAACTTTTTTCTGTGGCTTGAGAACTAAAATTACGAGGAAGATTGAATATATTTATGATTTAAATACACTATATCAGGCAATACAGACAATGTAGAATCAATGATAACTCTAAACTATTCAAGTAATTTTTCTAAAAATATATTTGACAAATAATACCCTATTGCTATTTAATATCAATAGAGATGAAAACTTATTTTCAACTAAATAAATTACTTAATGTTATTGTCTGCGTACTTGTTTGGAGTATTCTATTTAATGTGTAGACTTCAATGAAATGAAAAAACACTCACTCCAAACTCTGGTCTACCAAAACCGAGTAGCATCGATTTTGCGATGATTTCACCCTTGGCAATACTTGTAAGTAGTTGAATAAAGTGGCAAAACTTACTTTGCGACTTTATAAGTCGAGTCCATAGTTGATTCTTTCTAATCTAAGGGAGTATTTTAGTTGAGGTAAATGCAGCTAAAATTTTTACTGTTTAAAAATTCTTTTTGTATAGATAAATCCTAAAGTTGTGCAGTTTCTTTAGGATTTTTTTTTAACAAAACTACTTCCCCTGTAACTTACCGTCCTCCATATTAACGATACGGTCAGCAATATCTAAAATACGATTATCGTGGGTCACCAAAAGTACCGAACAACCTTCTTCCTTTGCAAGCTTTTGAATAATATCAACTACATCCCGACCCGTTTTACTATCTAAAGAAGCGGTGGGTTCATCCGCTAGAACTAGCTTCGGTTGAGCAACCAAAGCACGAGCGATCGCAACCCGTTGTTGTTGTCCTCCTGACAATTTTTCTGGATAGGAATCTACAAATTCTCCTAATCCCACAGCTTTTAATATCGTTTCAGCACGCTGACGATGTTCCCAATTCGGTATTTCTGGATGCAGTTTCAGAGACATTCGGACATTACCATAAGCACTCAGACACTTAAGTAGATTATGGTGCTGAAAGATAAAACCTATATTATTTCTAACTTTTGTTAACTTTCCTTTAGAAATACCCCGTAACTCCCTACCTAAAATTTTCAGACTACCATCCTGAAGACTTCTCAATCCTCCAATTAAGGACAATAAAGTAGTTTTACCGCTACCAGAAGGACCAGTAAGAATACAGATTTCTCCTGGATGAATATTTAAATCAATGTTACTCAAAACAGCTTTACGTAAATTACCTTTACCGAAAGCATAATTTAAACTTGATATCTTAACAGTAGGATTCATTCGAGTTACCCATTATTATTCACAAGGGTTTAACATGTTAAACCCCCTACCTGATTACCAGCAATCAAAATATATCAGCAGGGTCAGCAGAACGAAGTTTAGTAGTTGCGATCGCGCCGGATAATGCGCACATAAACACGGTTAAAATAAATACTTGAAGTGCTACACTTGCTCTCATTGCTAGGGGAATTTTTGTCAGGTTAACTAATAGCTGGTAAAGTCCGATTGAGGTGATAAAACCCGGAACAAAACCCATAATAGCTAGGATAACCGCTTCTTGAATGACTATGAATAGTAAGTAATTGTCGCTGTAACCCATTGCTTTAAGGGTAGCGTATTCACAAAGATGGTCATTGATATCAGAGTAAAGAACTTGATAAACAATAATTACACCTACAACAAAACCAACAGCAGTACCAAACCTCAAAACAATTCCATTGGGTTCTGAAGATTCAAATTTTTGTTCTTTTTCTATTAATTCCTCACGGGTATGTATTTCTATATCTTTAGGGAGAATGGCTTTTAACTGTGTTTTAACTGTATTTATATTAGTTCCTGGTTTCAAAAAAACAATTCCAATACTAACCTGATTAAGAATATTTCCTCCCCGACGTTGGGAGTAGTTCCAGTCACTCATTACTACGTTACCGTTAGTAAATAAAGTACTACCCATATCAAAAAGTCCTAAAATATGGGTACGATGATTATCTACCAAAGTCGTAACTTTTCCCTGTTCGCCAAATATTTCTGGAACTTCTCCTAGGGAACTTTGAGAAAGACTATCATACAGTACTGAGTTAGGAATCCTCAATTTATCTATTTGTCCTTTCACACCCGGTAAATTCAGGACTTTCTTATTCATCGGATTAAAAGCGATAATTCTTACCTGTTTCCCAAAACGTCCCATTGTCTTGAGGGAAGAATCATCTTTATTTTTAGCTATAAAATATTCAGGATTTACCCACTCACCCGTATCAAGATAGACTGAACTGGTATTTTCAACACCATTGACAGCAGAAGCTTGATAAATATAAGCACGAGGAAAAGAAGTTTTCCATCTTAATGTAGGACTAAATGAAGAAACAAGAAATAAATCGCCACCTAAACTTTCATGTAATTTAGTTGTCCCTTCAGTTAGCATTTTCAATAATCCTACCTGAGTAAACATTAAGATATTAGCAAAACAGACTCCGGTGGTCGCAACCAGTAGACGTACTTTCTGATGAGACAATTGCGACCAAGCAAGAGGAGTTTCTAGAGTAAGGCGTTTTAGGAAGGAGAATTTCATTTTTCCTCATGGGTGAATGGTGAATGGTGGGTAGGTAGGGGTTTAGCATGCTAAACCCCTACGGATGGTCTTCTACATCAATTTTCACATTCACCTGCATTCCTGTTAAACTTGAAACCTTGGGACTATCTTCTGAATCTATAGGAATTTTTACTTCTACTACACGAGCATTTACATCAGTTGTGGGGCTACTTTGAGTGAAATTAGTTTTACCAATTTGCAAACCAATTTTTTCAACTTTTCCGGTTATTTCTTCTTGAAAACCGCCGTATTCGCTGTTGATAGTTACTTTCTGTCCTGGTTTTACTTTCAGGATATCGCTTTCGTAAACTTCAGCTATTACGTACATTTGTTTGGTCTGTCCGAGTTCTGCTATCCCCTCTTCTGTGTTGACCTGCTCTCCAACACGGGTATTTATCTTCAGAATTTGTCCTGAAACTGGTACTTTTACTTGGGTGTCGTCTAGTTCTGCTTTACGCTGTTCTACCTGGATTAATGCTTGCTGTAATTGTGCTTGAGCAATTTTTATATCTACAGGACGAACTTCTTTTAATCTTTGTAAGTTTGCTTTCTCTTTACTAAATTTGGCTTGTAATACAGATTTAGTATTATTGTAATCGGCTCTATTTTGTGCAAAAATTGCACGGGCTCTTTCTAATTGTTCTCGTGCATTATCTAGCTCAGAATTACTAATTGCTCCTTCTCCTGCTAGAGACCGGTTGCGCTGGTATGTCAATTGAGCATTACGCAGTGCTGCTTGTGCTTCATTGATTACAGCAGCTTTTTCCTGAATTTCGCTCTCTAATCTTGCTTCTAGCTCTGAAATAGCTGCTCTTTGTGCTAACACATCACCTTGTTTAAAATCTCCTTGCTGAACTTTCAGTAACTGCGATCGCTTGACTAAAACATTAGCCATTGCCTCTCTTAATTGTTGTTCTGCTCTGTCTTTCCCCTGTAAAATAGCGATTATCTGATTTGCTTTAACGCGATCGCCTTCTTGAACTAGTATATTATTAACGCGACTGTCGCGAGCATTGACTACGGATATTTTGATTACTTCACCTTTAGGAACTATTTTTCCTAGAGCTACTACCCAATCATTTTTTTCAACTTCAATTTTCGGAGTTGGTAAAGGTTTTTCCTGGTTCTGTGCTTTCCCTAAATCGCAAGCGTTACATAAACCCAGAATACCTAGAGTTACTGTTAAACTAAGCCACTTTCTGACAGTAGCAGACACCCTACTGTAAGTGTTATGTTGTTGCCTAGCCATAATTGATGTTTGATAAACAACTATATTTTTTACTGTTTATTGTCTTTTTTTTATACTTTTTTAAGAAAAGAGTAAGGGGAACATGAGTAAATGTATCCCTTACTCTATCAATTAGCTTTGTTGAAAGAATGCAATGGTATAAGTGTAAATCCAGGAGATTAATATATCCTGTTAATCGTTATTATTTCATAAGTGATTGAGGTAAAGCAGCTATTCTGTAATACCAATTAAAGAAAATATAATCTTTGTTTAATCACTACGATAATAGAAAAATATCGTTAACTTAAAATATCAGAAAGTATTGTAAGTTAAATGATTGCTTTTTTTTCCTCTTTCGTACAAATATTAATACTTTTACCCATAGTAGGATGATTAATTTATATACCGCGTAAATCCTAATATCATGACAATTTTAAAAATCATTTTTTGTGAACAGGAATCAAAAAGGCTTATATATAGGAAATAGGGAAGCGTATTTTAATCCACGCTCCCCATTCAAATACTTTAATCACTCAAGATTAAAGACTGCTGTCAACTAAACTATTAAACAGTAAAGTTAAACTTGAATACAGCATCATTAAAGTCATTGTCACTAGCACCCAGATTAGAGGGTAAATCTTCAAATCCGAAGATTCCATCCCCCAATGACTTCAAATGGTTCGCTCCATCTGGATTAGCTTCACCAAATGCAAAGTAAGCAACTTGGTCATCAAAGCTATTTGCAGCATCGTTATTGGGGTTAATCTCCAAAAACTCCTCTACACTTAAGTCACCAGCATTAGCGATCGCAAAGGCTGCATACTGTTTACCACCTTCGATGATAGTATCTCCAAATCCAGCAGCAGTAGTATCGTTATTGGGATTTCCACCTAAACGGATAGCAATTCCATCCACAGCATTTTCTAAAGCTGCACGAGCATAACCGTCGTCACCAGGATTGAAGTCAGCTACTCCATCTCCATCAACATCAATACCACCATTTTCGTTAATAACTTCGTAGAAACCAACCAGGTTATCGAATAAAGCATCAGTGATTTCTAGAGCTTGTTCGTCTAGGGATGCAGTAACGTTAGTATTCCCTGCTCCGGTTAAATCGTAAGCAAATTTACTAATTTCGCTATTTTCATTGGTGTTAAATACTACTTTTGCAGGTTCTAAAACACCATCTTCAATAGATAGGTTAATGCTACTAGCAGTTTGGTCAACATTATATAGTTCACCATCAAGGAGATTAAAGGTCAGGTTTTCTGTTCCTTCTACAACATCATCCTGAAAAACCGGTACTGTGATAGTCGCTGTAGGTTCAAAGATACGGAAAACCAAGGAACCTGCGGTTTCATCAGTTCCGACGATGTTACCACCATTTACCGTAACACCTTGAACTACAGTCTCGCTTTCTGGTAAACGGGGGTTTGTTGCATTCACATCAAATTCAGCGATCGCACGAGGAGTTCCTTCTAGAATAACTACTAAACCTTCAGGAGGAATGTCTCCTTGGGTGGTGAAGGTTAGTGTTAAAGCAGTTTGTTCAGACTCAATTAGGGTAGTAGGTGTCCCACTTACACCAACTGTAGGTCCAACACCACCGACAACACCGTCGGTAACAGTAAAGGTTCCTGAGTTAGTACTATCATCAACTTTATAACCGTCACCATCTACTAAATTGTAGGTGTAGGTTGCATCTGCTTCTTCGATTAAATCATCAAAGACAGGAATAGTAATACTTGCATTTGCTTCGGTAATTGTAAATGTGAAATCGCTCAGGAAAGCATCTCCAGCAGCTTCTGGGTTAGATGCTGCTTCGCTGGGGTCACCATCTTCGAGAGAGAAACGCTCGAGAGTACCACCAACAATGTTACCGTTGGTGTTGTTGGCAAATCCGTTATCGAAGCGGTAGAAAATTTCACCAGTTTCTGAATCGAAGCGGGTTTGTGCTACTGTAAACTGCTGCATGATCCGAGCAGCGTCACCTTCAAGCTTAACGGTAATACCTTCTGGAGGAATATCACCAGTCACGCTGAAGTTCATTACTAACGCTGTACCCTCAGCTTCGCTAATTATTGTAGGTGTGATGCTGAAACTTACTACTGGTTCGGGTGTATCGTTAATAGTTACACTGATTGTATTAGCAGCTTGGTCAACATTGTATAGTTCACCATCGCGGAGATTGAAGTTTAAGGTTTCTGAACCTTCTTCTACCTCATCCTGAAAAACGGGTACAGTAATAGTCGCTGTGGGGTCGGTGATGCGGAAAAATAACGCACCTGCAACTTCATTAGTACCAACAATATTACCACCATTTACCACAGGACCTGTAACTACAGTCTCGCTTTCTGGTAGACGGGGGTTTGTTGCATTCACATCAAATTCAGCGATCGCTCTTGGAGCTCCTTCTAAAACTACTACTATACCTTCTGGAGGAATATCTCCTTGGGTAGTGAAGGTTAGGGTCAAAGCAGTTTGTTCAGACTCAATTAGGGTAGTAGGTGTCCCACTTACACCAACTGTAGGTCCAACACCACCGACAACACCGTCGGTAACAGTAAAGGTTCCTGAGTTAGTACTATCATCAACTTTATAACCGTCACCATCTACTAAATTGTAGGTGTAGGTTGCATCTGCTTCTTCGATTAAATCATCAAAGACAGGAATAGTAATACTTGCATTTGCTTCGGTAATTGTAAATGTGAAATCGCTCAGGAAAGCATCTCCAGCAGCTTCTGGGTTAGATGCTGCTTCGCTGGGGTCACCATCTTCGAGAGAGAAACGCTCGAGAGTACCACCAACAATGTTACCGTTGGTGTTGTTGGCAAATCCGTTATCGAAGCGGTAGAAAATTTCACCAGTTTCTGAATCGAAGCGGGTTTGTGCTACTGTAAACTGCTGCATAATCCGAGCAGCATCACCTTCAAGCTTAACGGTAATACCTTCTGAAGGAATATCACCAGTAACGCTGAAGTTCATTACTAACGCTGTACCCTCAGCTTCGCTAATTGTTGTAGGTTCTACGCTGAAACTTACTACTGGTTCAACTTTATCCTCAATAGTCACGCTAACAGCATTAGCAGCTTGGTCAACATTATATAGTTCACCATCGAGGAGATTGAAGTTTAAGGTTTCTGAACCTTCTTCTACCTCATCCTGAAAAACCGGTACAGTGATAGTTGCTGTGGGGTCGGTGATGCGGAAGAATAATGAACCTGCGGTTTCATCAGTTCCGACGATATTACCACCATTTACCACAGGACCTGTAACTACAGTCTCGCTTTCTGGTAGACGGGGGTTTGTTGCATTCACATCAAATTCAGCGATCGCTCTTGGAGCTCCTTCTAAAACTACTACTATACCTTCTGGAGGAATATCTCCTTGGGTAGTGAAGGTTAGGGTCAAAGCAGTTTGTTCAGACTCAATTAGGGTAGTAGGTGTCCCACTTACACCAACTGTAGGTCCAACACCACCGACAACACCGTCGGTAACAGTAAAGGTTCCTGAGTTAGTACTATCATCAACTTTATAACCGTCACCATCTACTAAATTGTAGGTGTAGGTTGCATCTGCTTCTTCGATTAAATCATCAAAGACAGGAATAGTAATACTTGCATTTGCTTCGGTAATTGTAAATGTGAAATCGCTCAGGAAAGCATCTCCAGCAGCTTCTGGGTTAGATGCTGCTTCGCTGGGGTCACCATCTTCGAGAGAGAAACGCTCGAGAGTACCACCAACAATGTTACCGTTGGTGTTGTTGGCAAATCCGTTATCGAAGCGGTAGAAAATTTCACCAGTTTCTGAATCGAAGCGGGTTTGTGCTACTGTAAACTGCTGCATAATCCGAGCAGCGTCACCTTCAAGTTTGACAGTAATTCCTCCTTCAGGAATATCACCAGTAACGCTGAAGTTCATTACTAGCGCTGTACCCTCAGCTTCGCTAATTGTTGTAGGTGCTACGCTGAAACTTACTACTGGTTCTGATGGAGGGGGTGATAGTTGAGAACGAGTATCCGCTAAGGTTAACTCTACTGAACCTTGATTACCAGCAACACTGTATCCATCTCCTGCTAAAAGAGAAAATGTAACTTGCTCTACCCCAGCATCTTCATTCCTTGCATTAGGGTCATCAGAAGGTTGGTCTCCATCATCAAATATAGGAAGTGTAATCTTTGCTGTAGAATCTGTAACTCTTAAGCTCAAACCGCTACTATCAGCAAATCCTTGGACTGGAACTACATTCTCAAATACAGCTCCTTGGAAAGGTGAAACTAGAAAATCACCTAAACCAAACTCAACTCCAGTTCCAATATTGATTACCTGTCCATCATCGGGAATAGTTCCATCAACCAACTGAATGGTGAAGGTGGTAGTAGTTCCCTCATCTTCAACCAAAACTGTCTCACTAGCAGTAATACTAAAGGTTGGAGGGGTAACTACTGGTAACTGAGAAGCATCATCAGCAAAGAGAACTGCACTCGCAGCAGACCCAGAATTTACCGTATATTCACCGACTCCAGCGATGTTACTTGCATCTATTGCAGCAACCTCACCAGCAGTCTTTACAGAAAATGTTGCTTGTACCAAACCATCAAAGGTTGCAGGTAAAAATGTATCGGGTTCAGTATTATCGAAAATAGGAATTGTAAAACTACCTGATGTTGCTCCCTCATTGATAGTTACTGCAAATCCGGAGTTATCAAAATCTGTAGCAAAAGTCGCAGGATTTATGTTTTCTGCAACAGGATTAAATGCAAAACCTGGTAAATCTAGTCGATTGACAATTTGTACTACATCACTATCAACAAAAACCCTCAAACCACCAGCTGGTGCAGCCTCATCTAAATCGAAACGGAAAGTAATTGTGTTATTTTGATTTTCAACAAGTGCATTCAAACCATTGAAGTTAGTAGAAGTGGTTAAGCTAACTTGAGGCATTAAAACGTTCCTCCAATTAAAAAATATCTCATTTCCATCTCATTCCCAACTCGATCTGACACTTCTAACTTGCACATTTTATAAACCCTGTCTATCAGGAGTTTGAGGATTTATCAAAAAATGTACAAGTTTCATTTGTTGCAAGGTGGAACTGAATTAACTTTGAATTTTGAATTTTGAATTTTGAATTCTCACCTTGTGGGTCGCTCACATCTAGTCGAGAATGAATATTAGGAATCATGTTTACAAGAAAAATTATTTAAAGACCCAAGACTTTAAAGAAAGAATGCACCGATGCAAAATTTGGCGATATTTAGCCGAAGTTTAGATCCAATCTAAAGTACATCTCCGGCAATTCACCAAAAGTCTAAAATTTTCATAATGAGTGTGTGATTATAAATAGATGTCAGCTATTAAATATTATTCTCAACAAGCAAGTTTTTCATAGCCTTACTTCTCATCTAAACTGCATATTAACACGTAGATAAGTTTTATTCGTGTAATATTATTATCATTTGTTCTAAATATAAATTCCATCTAATAGTCCACTAAGTAAAATTTGCCGGTTCATCAGGTAAAAATATGAGCTCTTTTCTCCCTCCGCTCCCACTCACCAGGTAATATTATCTTGGTCGAGACTAGTACTCGAACAAGCCAAAATTGCCGGGTAAAGGCAGGCAGGGGAAGCAGGGGGAAAACACTTTTTCTTTTCACGAACAACTACGCAAAGTTCCCTGGGTGAGCTACTAGAAGGATTTGAACAGTCATCACAAAAAATAAAATAGTCCTTGAATACTCTGATTTTCATTATCTAAATCGAAAATATAAAATTGCATTGAATTCCTATTGAGAACCACTTTCAAAAATATTTTAAGTATAATTCACTAATACTAATTTAATATGTATTAAATAAAACAAGTTTTAAGATTGTGTGAATTTACAAAATAGCTATAAAAGAAAAAGAACTCCAACTAATCTTGCAAAGAAGATTATTCTGGAATTCTCAATTACTGGAGATACTTTTAATATGAAATAACTTGAAGAGAGATAGCTATTTTTGTAGTAAAGGTGAAGATATTTAACTGCAAAGAGTTTGCTACATCTTATATCATGTGCAGTTAAATACTGATCATTTAGACTCTTGGGGTCATAGGAAAGGTATTTGCGGGTTTTTTAGATAGATTACTACATCGCAAATAATTAAGCAGACTGGATAAGCGGACTGGATATTAAAGAAGGCAAAAAACAATGATTTCTTTGAACTTAAGCGCTACTAAAAATCTATACCCAAGTTAGATCATACTATTTCTTACGAGTAGCGATCGCGAGTTTTGCACCTTTAACTAATCTTACCTTATCCATGACTGCTACAATACGACCGTGATTCACACCCTCATCAGCATTTAACACTACCATCAAGGGTTGCTGGGGTTTTAATTCTTTTCTGACACTTGCTTCTAATTTTTCTATAGTTATTGGTTGCTTATTTAAGAAAACTTTGCCTTCCTTGTTTACCGTCAAAGTTACTTTCACTGGAGTAGTGCTTTGCTTTGACGTTCCTGCTTGGGGTAAACTCACAGGTAAACTTTCCGAACGTGTCAAAAACAGAGTCGATATGATGAAGAAGGTCAAAATAGCGAATATGACATCAATCATCGGTACAACATTAATCTGTGGAGGCAAATCTACCTCATCTGGAAGTCGCATAAATATTCTTTCCCCTTTCATAACGACGACGATAAAGTAATTCTAACTCTCCACCGTATTCTTGAATCAATGCTAATTGACGTTGATACAGTCCTCGAAACATATTCGCGAACATCAATGTACAAATAGCAACAATCAATCCAGCAGCAGTTGAAACTAAAGCTTCACCAATACCACCAGTTACCCCAGTCGCTTGAGAACCTCCAATATTACCCAAATTCAAAGAAGAAAAAGAAGTAATCAAACCAAGGACGGTACCCAATAGCCCTAACAATGGTGATAGGGCTATAATTGTATCAAAAATAGTTTGAAATTTTTTCAAAAGGGGAATTTCAGCTTGAGCTTCGCTTTCTAGAGCTAAACGAAATTCCTCTGGGGTAGGTTCTTCTAGCTCCAAAGCAGTAATAAAAATGCGAGATATGGGTAAATCTGCATTTTTTCTCAATATCTCAATAGCGCTTACAATATTATCCTGACGATAATAACTTAAAGCTCCACTTATCAATCGCTTCTGACGGCTGCTAACTTTAATCCAAAAGGCTATTCTTTCGACAATTAAAGCTAAAGCTAATATAGAAAATATCAACAGAGGTATCATTACGATTCCCCCTGCTGTAAACATATTTTGTATTCTCATTTACAGTTCTCAAAATGCTAAGTTTCTGAAAATTACCTTCTACAGAGATTAATAATATAGGTATATAGGTTTACTAATCAACTTAAAGTAATTGATAATTAAAGTCAATGTATATATGCAACTTAATGAAGTAATATAAATAAATTGAAATAAATAAAAGCTGATTGAGAAAGTCGCAATAATTGCTAAAATTACTCCTAATTACATAAACATCCGGCGTTACAAAAAATAGTGCAGACGCAGGAGCAATCTACACTATGAAATTAAGCCATTATCATTAATACTTCCCGGCGTGAGTGAGACATACTAAAGCTGAATGGCTCCTCAGATATATCTAAACAAAATAGTTATTAACCATGCTTGCTCTAAATATCTAATCTAAATATCCAATCTAATTGACCTAGCCTGAAGACTTAGTTCCTAGAGGCATTTATTAAGATATTTACTGAGAATAATTGTTAATATACCACAATTAATATTAGATGTATGAATTTATTCACCCCAATTAACTATCTTGTATACTTATATGGCAAAGCTTTAGACGCTATCAGGTGAGTATATGGGAGCAGAGGGAGCAGGGTAAGGGCATCTCTTAACCTTACTACCACTCATCACTTCTTACTCCACCAGACTACTCACCAATTACCAATCAATCCCTCTGTTTAAAAGTTAAAATTAAAAGTAAAATAGCCGCGATCGCAAATCCGCTACTGATAAAAAATGTTGTTTGAGAACCGACTGTTTCCCATAATGTACCAGCTAAAAGACTTGCTGGGAGTAATGCTATTCCGGTGACAAGATTAATTGTACCAAATGCCGTCCCCCGTAAGTTTTCAGGTACTTTATCAGCGACTATGGCTAAAAGTAAACCTTGAGTTTTACCTAAATATAAACCGCATAGTGCAAAAAGTATCCAAATTTGCCATGGTGTTTGAGCGATCGCAAAACCAAAGTAAACTAGAGCGAACAAAGTAAATCCACTCAACAGTAAACCTTTACGACCAATTCTATCGGAAAGTACGCCGATGGGATAAGCACTTAATCCATAGGTAATATTCATGACGACAAAACTTAAGGGAATCAGATTGGTTGCGATACCTATTTCCTTTGCTCGCAAAAGTAAAAATGCATCGCTAAAGTTACCCAGATTAAATAATAAGGCTACGATAACCAGCATCCAGTAAGTTTTTCCTAAGCTTTTGAGAGCACTCCACTGTAAAGGATTGCGTCTTTGATGGGAACTTCTAGGAGTTTCCTTCACACCCAGAGTTAGACAGGCGATCGCCATTAATCCGGGTATCGCAGCACACCAAAATACTAAGCGAAAATTCTGATTTGAATAGAATAATATTACAGCAGCAATAAAAGGTCCGCAAAAAGCACCAATGGTATCGAGAGACTGACGCAAACCATAAGCAGCACCACGTTGATGAGATGGTGTAGCATCAGCAACCAATGCATTACGGGGAGCAACTCGAATTCCTTTCCCGATGCGATCGCTAAAACGAGCTAATAGAACCCAAGCTGGAGTATTTGCGATCGCAAATAGGGGGGTTACCAATGCAGAAAGTCCATATCCTGCAACAGCTAACTCTTTTCGTCTTCCCCAATAATCGCTAAATGCACCAGAAAATATTTTTAAGATAGAAGCGCTAGATTCAGCAATTCCTTCAATGATACCGACTGTAACTAAATTAGTCCCTAAAACCGAAACCAGAAACAAAGGTAAGATAGATTGAACCATCTTAGAGTTAACATCAGTTAGTAAGCTGACAAAGCCTAAAAACCAAACGTTACGAGGAAGTTTTTGGGTAAGTAGTGCTTTCACAAATTTTTACGTCGATGGTGAAAAGGACAACGGTCAATAGATTTATTATTCGGGTCTATATATTGGGTACGAATTTGTCCGAACTTATCTAAAGTATCAACTGCTGTACCTTTTTCACACCGTAGACTACCCGCTTCATTTCCGCCAAATTTTTGACATACAGCTTTGTGGTCTTCTACCAATTTAAAGTATGCATCCGTAAACTTTTCATGTGCTGACTCTAGTCCGGATGGTATGTTCTTGAATGTAGGGCTAAGTCGTTTCCATAACTGCATTAAAGTAGCGTGTTCCCAAGACATTAACCCGCTGAAGTTATCGGATTTGACGTAGGGAGGAATCATTTTCGGACGAATATGAGATTCATACTCTTCCCTGCTAAAGCTACCTGCTAATTGCATTGACGCACCGCTAGCTATCATTAAGTCAATTGCAGTTTCTAATTCTATTTGAGCAGTTATTATATCTCCTAGAGCTAAACTGGATTCAAAGCGACGCAGACAAATAATTAAACCTTGGATATTTATAAAAAAAGACCAGTGAAAACCTTTCCAAATTTCTTGTGATTTTACCATTATGAATATAGTATTATTTATTTTGGATGCAGATAAAATCTTTTATGATATGACTTTTAGTAGTGCTAAAATGCCAAAACTGTTTTAATACTTTGTGGGGACAGGTAACACTTTGACTAACCCCGGAAGGTAGTAATAGAGTCTTCAGTGTCACGCATCAGCCGAGTATTGTGACAATTGTGTCAGTCCTGAAGTTTTTAGAAATTAAATTATTATCTTGATATAAATTCTTGTAGAGATTTATGCTTATAAAGCTTAAATTTGAGGCGAAAAATAATAAATATTATACTCCTTGCCATGGGAAAAGGAACAAATTAAAAAGTTATGAGAAAATATAATTCCGAATAATTTCGATTGTTATTTAGATTCATCTAATCTGAAGTTATAAACCCTTGACAATAAGCGAATATAGCTGATGTATCCCTGTTTTTGCTGTTGAAGTTCAACTGAGTTAAAATCATGATTTTGCTTATCTAATAAAATAAACATTCGATAAACCCCTAACATCAGACTTCTGACAATACATAGAGCTGGTTTTGCAGACTCTACATGATTAACATCAAAATGATTATCGAAATCTTTAATTTCCCAGATTTTCAATGCTGTTTTAGTTGAAGATGCTTTTACAGGAAGGACATCTGGAGGTTCTAATTCGTCTAATACATTTTGAATAATCAGAAGTCCAGCATTTGTATCCACCATTTCTAAAGCTTTCAAGATTTGGCTAAGTGCTTGAGACAACTTAACTTTATCAGTTTCATTTACTTGCTCATTAGTCGGTAAATCCCAAGGAACAAGCAAATCAAGCTGAAAATATTCATCATAATTAGTCATGTCCTCTAAGCACTATTGTTCCTAGTAGTTCACCCAGCGAATTTTGCGTGGTTGTTCGTGAAAAGAAAAAGTTGTTTCTCTCCCTGCTTCCAGTCTGCGACAACGCTTTCAGCGAACCGCTTCCTCTGCTTCCCCTGCTTGTCTTTACCCGGCAATTTTGGCTTGGTCGAGTACTAGTTAATATATTCCTAGTTTCTATCAAGTATTAGAGGTAGATGCATCCATTTTCTTGCGTAGACTAAGAGGTCGCATATCTGTCCATACCTCTTTAATATATTCTAAACACTCTTGTTTGGTTCCTGTTTTCCCTACAGAACGCCATCCTACTGGTATCTCCCGATACTCAAACCAGATTGAATATTCTTCTTCATCACTAATCACTACAGTGTATATGGTATTATCTTCATTCATAATTATTTATCATTTCATTAACTAATATTATGGCAAGCAGTAGGGGTTTAGCATGCTAAACCCCTACTAGGTATTTCAAATTCTAGAACTTGATTACAGAATTCTTTCCACTCGTCTGTTACATTCTCAAAGATAATATTTTCATCTTTGTAAATACCATCGGTGACAAAATAGTTTTCTTGTAAGTAAAGAACATCATCGTCTGTTAATTTTTGAATTACTTCAACTGTTTCACCATCAACTTCTTGAGTATCTTTTTTGATATTATCTGTATTTTCCTTCCACCCATCAAATTGACGAAATTGTTTTAATAAATATGCTTTACAATATTTACCCATTTTTGACATTTTTTATCTCCTGCATCTAATTAAAATTTATTTCTCCAATCTTCTTTTTATAAGGAGGTTAAAAATCCTACTTTTTGAAGTTCTTTTGTACTATCTTTGAAAGCTTCAAGAATCATGTTAATATCCTCTTCTGTATGGGCTGTGGAAAGAAAACCACCTTTATCACCCTGTCGTAAATGAATTCCTCTATTGAGCAAAGAAAATGACATTAAATTTGCTGTCATTGGAGAAATATTACTTCGGGAATTATCCGGTGCAAAGAAAGAACCAAAGTGAGTGTAGGTAAGAGGAATTCCTTCTTTGATAAAGTAAGTATTTAACTCTTCTACTAGCTCGGATGTACGTTGATTGAGCCTTTCTTGAAGCTGTAATCCCTCTGCTTTTAAATACTTCAATACTGCTTTAGAAGCTGCTAAAGCAAGGGGATGTTTACAAAAAGTCCCAGCAAAAAAAGTTGTTTTAGCTTGGGGAGCAGAATCATCACCGTAATTCCAAGTTCCACCATCTATACAATTCATGTAAGCTGATTTACCCCCAATCACAGACATTGGTAAACCACCACCCACAATTTTACTGTAGGTAACAATATCCGCATCAATATTAAACCAAGCTTGGGAACCACCCTGATGAATGCGAAATCCTGTTACCATTTCATCAAAAATTAAAGCGATCGCAGCTTCTTTTGTTACTTTTCTTAACTGCTGTAAAAATTCTCTGGGTTGTAGTTGGGGACAGCGACTTTGTACAGGTTCTACTAAAACCGCAGCTAGTTGTCCTTTATTCGCGGCAATTACTTTTAACGATTGGGGATTACCATAATCAAGTACTAACACGTTTTTTGCAATCTCTTTGGGAATTCCTGGTGATGCTGGAACTCCCTTGGGACTGATGCTATTTTTTAATCCTACTTGTATAGGACGTAGTAAAGCTGATAAAAAACCACCATTTGCAATTCTACTTTCGAGTTTACGACTCGCAGCTTTTTTTGCATACTGAGCTAATGTGGCTCTAATTAAAGTATTATCTGAATGTCCGTGATAGGAATTGGTAAAAATAGCTATCTTATTACGATTTGTCACAGCCCTAGCCATGCGAATTGCGCTCATGATAGCTTCAGTACCTGTATTACTAAAAGTAACTCGTTCTACTCCTGTTAGTTCACAGATAAGTTGAGCAACCTCACCAGCTAACTGGGCTTGATAACCCATTGAAAAACCTTTTTCCAATTGATGCGCGATCGCTTGTTTGATAAATTCTGGATTGTGACCGAGTAGGTTGATTCCCAAACCCATTAATATGTCTATATACTGATTACCATCAATGTCCCACAGTTTAGACCCCGCAGCTTTTTCAACGACAATTGGGTAACACATCTCTTTCAATTCTGGAGAGAAACCCAATCCCAGGGAACTTTTATCTGCTAAAGTCGGACGGTGAGTTTGAGCGTAACTCTTTGATTTCTGGGTTTTCTTTGTATAGGATGTGATTAAATTTTCTAAATGTTGGGTTTGTAAATCGGTTTTGTCTCTTGTTACTGTCATTGATGGATAATTGGGAATTGGTTTGGTTCGGGTTTAGCAATGCTAAACCCCTACTGGTTTCTGACAAATAAAATATGCTGAATGATTATTATCTAAATCTGGTTTTCCTTCAATAGTTTTAATTTGGACTTGGGTAAATCCTACTTCTTCTAATGCTGTTTGTATTTCCGATGGATAGTATCCCCTGACTTCATAGGTAATATCAGAGCGTAACCAAGTTTTTTCCCATTTTTGGAATTCTGATAGTACTTTAAGACGAAATCTGGCAAATAATCTCAAACTTAATAATTTATACAGCAATGTTTTCCAACTGACTTTTTCTAAGGGAGTATCTGGAGCTTGAAAAAGAGTCACTTTGAAGTTACCCATCCGGGTTTGAGGGTGATAATTGGGAGTAATATACCAAACAAATTGTGACTCAATTTCACCCTCTGCGACCTGACTTTTCCACCATTTTTCCATCTGTTGTGCATGGTTTAAATCGAACATGAATAAACCATTAGGTTTAAGTACGTGGTAAACGTTACTAAAAACACGATTCAGTTCCTCCAAACTCAACATATGATTGAGAGAAGCACTACTAGAAACAACTCCATCAAAACGCTCTAAAAGCTTAAAATTACGAGCATCCTCTAAAATAAATTCTCCCTGGGGAAGATTTTGACGAGCATATTCAAGCATTGCTTCCGAACCATCTAAACCCGTTACCTGATAACCTTTGTGGGAGAGAGAACGCATTAAATTTCCTGTTCCACAACACAAGTCCAGCAAATGTGCATTTTTTGCTAGATGGGGTAAAAACATGATTTCTAATGGTTGAAGCTGACTATTACCATATTGGGGTCCCATTGTATGGTTATACAACCAAGCCCATGTATCATATTCAGAATAGCGATCGCTTTTCACCATGATATTTCACCATAATATTTTTTCACCACTATAAATACAGTCCCTCTGTAGAGATAGACTTTAAACTTTGATATAAAAAATTATTGATATGATTTGTAATCAGGTTTTAATCAAATTTTTATCAATTACTGAGATATTTTCTCAAATATGATTACTGACTATTATTATGACACAAGAGCTTCTGAGAATATAGGTCAATAAAGTTACATAATGTTGACATTCAACCAATTACTAATTTAAGTTCGTTTCAGTTTATCTCAGAATAAAACGATATAATGTGTCTAGACTGTCTAGATGTTTACTTTGAGAAGATAAATTTAGATATGGAAAAACAATGGCAACTGCAAGAAGCAAAGAACAAGTTCAGTGAAGTGGTAGATAAAGCTATCAATGAAGGAGCGCAAATCATTACCAGAAGGGGTGTTGAAGTCGCAATAGTTTTATCTTACGCAGAATATAGTCAGATGATAGCGTCAAAGAAGAAGATATCCCAGTTTTTTCGTGAGTCTCCGTTGGTAGAGAAAGATTTGGATTTTAGTAGAGACAAAAGCGATGTTCGGGAAGATATTGTGTTATGAAATATCTGCTCGACACCTGTGTAATTTCAGAATTAGTCACAAAACAACCTTCTGAAAGAGTTATTAATTGGATTGATAACATTGAGCAAGAAAGTATTTATTTAAGCGTTATCACTATCGGTGAGATTAGCAAAGGAATTGAAAAATTACCTGATTCAAAGCGGAAAGAGAATCTTCAACAATGGCTTAATGATGAATTACAAATCCGCTTTCGAGGCAAAATTCTAGGGATAGATACGGAGGTTATGTTGCTTTGGGGAAAATTAACTGGGAAACTAGAATCGGTTGGAAAAGAAATGCCTGGGATGGATTCTTTAATTGCTGCAATTACGATACATAATAGTTGTAGTTTGGTAACTCGTAATACAGATGATTTTGAATGTACTGGCTTGAATATTATTAATCCTTGGCAGTAAAAATTTATGCTGAGTATAAGTTCTATTGATATGTCACGATTCAGATATATTTAACAGACCATTGTCAATTAAATAAGAAACGTAGGTAGATAGTAATTTCTCGTCAATTGCAGGACAGATGATAGATGTATCGGTAAGACCGGTGGATGTATTGCGAGTATCGAACTGTAGAGGTTTTGCATCAGTTGTAGTATTACTAGAGCTAGGGGAAAATAAAGAAGCGATCGCATATAGTGGATGATTGGGAGAAGTATCAATAATTTTCAGCAGTTTTTCTCTCCATTGTTCGTAAGGAAGTCTTTGGATGGGATAACCCATTAATTCAAGTTGTTTAAATAGTAGGTCTACAGGTACTGGTTGGGGATGTACTATATGAAAAACTTTTTTGTTTGAGTTTGAGTTTGAGTTTGAGTTTGAATTTGAGTTTGAATTTGAGTTTGAATTTGAGTTTAAATTCAATAAGTCTGATAAATGAACAATTGTCTGAGTAACGTAATCTACCGGCATCATATCCAACATCATATTACCAGTAGGAGCACTCCCTAATTGCACGCAACCCTGAATCATCTTGTAGAGGAAATCACTTCTGTTAAAAGCTCCAGTTTTACTATGTCCGCTCACCGCTCCAATACGGTAAATTGAAGCTGGTAGACCTCTTTTAACTGCAATGGTCACTAATTGTTCTGCAACCCACTTACTTTGAGCATAACCACCAGATGGTATTCGATTTATATCCAGGGGTTCATCTTCTGGGATAGTTTGATTGGTACCAGCAAATACGCTGATGGTTGAGATAAAGTGTAGGGGTTTAATTTTGTTTTTACAAGCTATTTTGAGGACTTCTTGGGTTCCGAGTACATTAGTTGCTTTTAGTAGGGAGTAGGGGGATGTATGATGTACCCAGGCACCATTATGGTAGATAATATCAACTTGATGAGAAAGTTCTTCAAACTGACTTTCAGAAAGTCCTAGTAGTGGTTGAGATAAGTCCCCGACAATGGGAATAATTCGTTTTTCAAATAAAATTTGCCATTTTTGGGTTTCTTGATAAAGATTATAAGATTGTAGAGATTTTTTAATCTTATTTTCTGCTGATTCGATATTTTCAGCCCTGATGAGACAGTAGATTTGAGCTTCTGTTGTTTGTAGTAATTCGTAAAGAAGGAAAGTACCAATAAACCCTGTTGCTCCGGTTAGAAGGATATTATTGAGGGTAACTTGAGAATTTGTTGTGGTATCTAGTTGATTGTCCGGTTGAATATTCTCATCTAAAACAGCTTCTGCTTCCCAGTCAACCTTTCTACCGTTTCCCTGTTCGTGCAAAAATTGCACAATTTCTGTTTTCCGCTCTTTTATTTGAGTTTTGATTTCTTTAGTTATAGCCCCTTTGGGTGCATTACATTTTAGTTTTGGTTCTGCTGATGTATCCGAATCTTCTTCTACCCAAAGTTTAATATCCTTATCAGAAAGCTCTTTGAGGAATTCATTAATTGGTTTAACTGTAGATTGAGATTTTTGCTTCACTACTGTATCTATTGTTATCAGATTTTGTTTATTAGTTTTATTAGTTTTGTTAGTTTTACTACTATTAATAGAAGAATTTATAAAAAGACTTGTATTTGAACCAGCTTCTACTGAAGCAGTTTTGAGAATAATTTCCCGACAACCAAACAAGCGATCGCTTTCTATCCCGTTTTGTTTACATTGCTTAACTAATTTACTAGATTCGAGAATGGGACGGGATTCATCTGTGTAATTGATTGAGGTAATGTAAGTTAACCAGGGTTCTTGTCCCATCGCATAAACATAAACCTGTTGGGGATGAAATTGATTGACTAAGTTAAATGCTTTTTGAGCATCAGAACCATCTAATCTCCGAGTCTGTGCCATTTTTCTGGAAACTGACTGAGTTAATAATGCTCCATAAGCCCATGTATAAGGAGCACCATCACATTCCATCCCAATGAACATTATATCTAAATCGCCTAAAAGGCAATGTAAATTCTCATATAAAGCAGGTTCGATATTATTTGAATCCGCAGCACATAATATTTTTCTACCCTTAATATTGAACCAGTAAGCAGCCTTTGTAGCGATATTTAAATCTCCATGTTCCCCTAAGAAAGGCAGTGCTAATATATATCCATCTTTCAATTCAACAGTTTCTAAATCATCAACTTCCCTAACATTATTAAAACCAATTGCTTCTAAAATTAACTTTAAAGAAGGGTCTATCAAAACCCCTTTATTCCCCTTTGGAACTATAATATTACGAATTTTGTGACGTAATTGTAATAAAGTTTCCAACATTACATGGTCTTGATGATTATGAGTAATTACCGCATAATCAATCACCTCTGGTAAATCATTATAGGTATAACGAGGAATCCCAGCACGATGGTGATAACTAATCAAAGGGTCGCATAAAATTGTAGTATTCTGAGTTTCTATCAAAACACAAGCATGACCAAAATAACGAACCCTAACATCATTACCTTGGTAATTATTTGGTTGGGAAGGAATTTCCTGGGTAAATAAGGAATCAAATACAGCTTCTTGATGAGGTTTGATATTAAAAACTTCCTTTATTTCCCTGTAAGAATCTGGAGTATATCTCATCCGAAATAATCTATCCCAAACAGGATTATCAAACCTAAAATCCAGGTGTAAAGTATCTTCTTCCGGTAAACGAGGAGTACTTAAAACAAAAGAACGACTATCCTCATCCCTCAAAGATAAAGCAACCGTTTGACGAACAGTTTGATAATCCCGACAGCGATATAAAAGACCCTCAATTAAACGAAACCCGGGATGATTTTGAGTATCATAAACCAGTTCTACATAACCCCTCAGCACCTCCGGAACTTTTTCGTATAAAGGTTCCAAAGAATATCCATCTCCCTTCTCCTGTAAAACCCTCTCTAAATCCTCAATCCCCTCCGCTAACTCCAATAAATTAACCTGTTCTTCCTTAGTTCTAACCAATAAATCCCTAATCTCATCCACCCTATCCACATCATAATTAATAAAAGGTCCCCCCATCATCGCCGAATTTCGCAAAGCAGAACGATGTACATGTGGAGCTTCAACAAAAGACTCCATAATCTCAACATGAGAATTAGCAATATACATCCCACAACTCACAGGTGGAATTAAATACGACCAAGCATACCACTGATTAATTAAAGGTTCAGCGATCGCATTTGGTTTCAGGTAAACTTTATTGTTAGTCATGGGTATTTAGTAGTAAATGGTGAATAATGTAAGGGTTTAGCATGCTAAACCCCTACACCCGGATTTCTCAAAACTCCATCTCCTCTCTTTCCCCTTCCAAATCACTTACAGAACCACCCAACTCTTGCGTCAATAAACTCCTATCGACTCTTTCTCCTAACTCAGCTACAGTTGGAGCTTCAAATAAATCAATGATAGAAATCTCAACATCAAATTCTTTCAACAACTGAGCAATTAATTTGGTTGCTAATAAAGAATGTCCACCCAATTCAAAGAAATCATCTTCTACCCCTACTGATTCTACATCCAGAACATTAGTAAATATTGTAACTAGCTTTTCTTCTGTATCTGTTTGGGGTGCTACAAATCTGGTTGAAGTATTAGCAGACCAGTCGGGAATAGGAAGGGATTTTGTATCAACTTTACCGTTTGGTGTGAGGGGTAAAGCGTTTAACATCACAAATGTAGCAGGAACCATGTAGTCTGCGAGATTTTCTTTTAATTCACGACGTAATTCTGAAGATGTAGGAATTTTATTATCAGGAATAATATTTTTGGAATTAATATTATCGGGAGCAATATTATTGGGGACAATATAAGCGACTAAACGTTTGTCACCAGGATTATCTTCTCGAACTATGACAACACTGCTTTGAATGTAGGGATTTTGATTTAGTAAAGCTTCAATTTCCCCAATTTCAATTCTAAAACCGCGAATTTTGACTTGATTATCAATCCGACCAAATAACTTAATGCTACCATCCGGCAGATAACAGGCTAAATCTCCTGTTTTGTATAGAGTAGGGGGAGTGTGGGGAGCTGAGGGAGCAGAGGAAGCAGAGGGTAAAATAAATTTTTCTTCTTTTTCTTCTTTTGACTTTTTACTTTCTTCTTTTAACTTATAAAATGGATTAGGGATAAATTTTTCTGCGGTCAAATCTGGTCTGTTGAGATAACCTCGTGCTAAACCAACACCAGCTATGTGTAGTTCTCCCAGTACACCAACTGGTAAAGGTTGTAAATTATCATCTAGGATATAAAGCTGCTTATTTGTACTTGAACGGAGGACGGGAGTAATAGGATTACCGTTTCCGCACTCTACCATACTGGCGTTAACGGTAACTTCTGTAGGTCCATAAGCGTTAATAAATTTTCTTCCCTCAGACCATCTATTTATCAATTCAGCAGAAGGTGCTTCTCCTCCTACTAATACCATTTTTAAGGCGGGTAATTCTTCGACGGGTAATGCTGATAGTGCTGAGGGTGTAATGGTAATGTGAGTAACTTGTTTTTCTCGCAATAATTTGAGTAAGGGAAGTCCGGGAATGATATCCTCTAGGGATGCAAGACAAAGTTTCGCACCACAACCTAATGCCATAATTATTTCTGGAATCGAAGCATCAAAGCTGAATGAGAAGAACTGTAATACACAGCTATCAGGATGGACATCACAAACTCGAATTTTATCTTCTGTGAGGTTAGTTAATCCCCGATGGGGAATAAGTACACCCTTGGGTTTTCCTGTGGAACCGGAAGTGTAGATGAGATACGCAAGATTATCGGGTGTTACTCCACTTTTAGGATTTTGGAAGCTTTGAGGAATAGTTTTATTCTCTTCCCACTTCTCTTCCCAATTTTCTTTCCAGAAACTATCAAGATTAATTAATCCCTCATTCCGTTCAAATCTGGTAGAGGAATTAGAAGTTGAATCTAAATCTAAATCTAAATCTAAATCTAATATGATACTTTTCGCTACTTCCTGAGTATTGTCATGAGTTAATAACACACAGACTTGAGCATCTTCCACCATAAACGCTAATCTTTCTGTAGGATATGCAGGATCGAGGGGAACATATGCACCACCAGCTTTGTGTATAGCGAGCATTGCAATAATCATTTCAGGAGAACGTTGAATACAAATCCCGACTCTTACTTCCGGAACTACTCCTACACTTTGTAAATGATGAGCAAGTAGGTTACTACGACAATTTAGTTCTTCATAGGTAAGCTCTTCATCATTGTAAATTAAAGCGATCGCGCCCGGTGTTTTCTCGACTTGTGCTTCAAATAGTTGATGAAAACACAAGTGTTGAGAAAATTCCCTTTGAGTTTGGTTCCATTCCACCAAGATTTGTTTTTCTTCTTGGGGGGTAAGTAAAGGTAATTCTCCTATATGTTGTGTAGGTTGATTACTAATTCCTTCTAACAGGGTGCAAAAATGTCCTACCATCCGCTTGATAGTACTTTCTGCGAACAAATCCTTGTTATACTCAAATCCTCCCACCAACCCGTCGGGAGTCTCATACATATCCAAGCTTAAATCTAATTTCGCGGTAGGATTTACCTGTCCCAGAGAACTTAAAGTTAAACCCGGTATTTCTATTTTCTCCGTGGGGGGATTTTCCAGTCTAAATTTCACTTGAAATAAAGGATTGTAGCTCAAATCCCGCTCTGGATGTAACTCCTCTACTAACTTCTCAAAAGGTAAATCTTGATAGTCGTATGCGTTCCAAGTTACCTGACGTACTTTGTGCAATACTTCCTTAAATGTGGGATTGTTACCTAAATCTGTTCGTAACACTAAAGTATTCACAAAAAAGCCAATTAATCCCTCTAACTCAGTTCGATTACGATTAGCGATAGGAGAACCAACAATAATATCCCTTTGTCCAGTGTAGCGATAAAGTAATATCTTAAACCCAGCTAACAGCATCATAAACAAAGTTGTTCCCTCAGAATCCGCAATAGATTTTAAGCGATCGCTTAGTTCTTTGCTCAATTCAAAGGAAACTGTATCACCCCGAAAACTCTGAATTCTGGAACGAGGAAAGTCTGTAGGTAGCTGAATTACTGGTAAGTTACCACCCAATTGTTGCTTCCAGTAACCCAGTTGAGTTTCTAATACTTCTCCCTGTAACCATTCTCTTTGCCAAACAGCAAAATCAGCGTATTGTATTTCTAATGGTGTGAGAGGAGATGGTAAATTTTGTGAAAAAGCTGCATATAAACTAGCTATTTCCTTCACCAGTACTTCCATTGACCAACCATCGGAGATAATATGATGCATGGTCAAAAGTACTATATACTCAGTGTCATCAAGTTCAAGTAAACTAACTCGTAAAAGTAAATCTTGTTCTAAATTAAAGGGTTTTTGAGCTTCTTCAACAGCAATTTGCTTAACTTTAGTTTCTTGTTCTGATTCGGGTAAAAGTTGAAGATTAATAGGGTGTAAAATTACTTCTCTACTGGGACTAATAATTTGAACCAACTCCTCATCAACATTTTGATAAATATCTCGATCAAAATATTGAAAGTTAGTACGCAAAACTTCATGACGCTCAATAATAGTATTGATAACCTGCTGTAATACTTCAATATTGAGTAAACCATTTATACGAACTGCCGTTGGAATATGATATGTAGAGCTACCAGGTTGTAATTGTTCCAAAAACCATAAACGTTGTTGAGCAAAAGATAAAGGTAATTTATTAGTTCGTGGAGTTTTTGGGATAGAAGTAAGTGTTTTGCTATTATGATTAACTAAATTTGCTTTCTGAAGAAAAGCAATAATTTCAGGTTTACGAGCTTGTAGTTGATTCCTTAGTTCTGATGTGAGAACCTCTTCTGGAGCACTACAACATAATTTTGCATCACCTTCAAGCCATAATCTAACTTGAAGGGAATGAAGATGAGTAAATAATTGTTCAATATTCATAATTATTTTTCTATTATTTTTTATATGATTTCTAATTATTTTGGTAGTAGGGGTTTAGCATGCTAAACCCCTACGGGGGGTGAATCGTGGAAATGCGAGAATTTTAAATTTTGTTATGCAGGAATTTTGAATTGGGAACTTCCCTACAACTCTATTTTCTTATTTCCAGTATCTGAAATAACAGGACTTTTCATTGATTGTACAGCGATTTTTAAAGCCTGGATATGTTCAGCGATCGCATGAATTGTGGGTTTCTCAAAAACGCTCTGTAATGGTAAATCTAGGTCAAAAGTTTTTCGTAAACGGGAGTTAATTCGAGTCGCTATTAGGGAGTTACCACCCAATTCAAAGAAATTATCGTAAATTCCCACTCTTTCTAATTTTAAAACTTCCTGCCAAACTTGAGCGATCGCTTTTTGAATGTCATTATCTGGTTGTACGTAATTATCTGAATTTATACTTATCTCGTTCAATCCTAATAAAGAACGTCTATCAATTTTTCCGTTGGGTGTGAGGGGTAGAGATTCCAAGACTATAAAAGCAGAAGGTATCATATACTCAGGTAATTTTTCTTCTAGGAAAGAGCGTAAAGATTTTTGTAGTTGATTATTTTGTAATTCAGTTTTTTGTAACTTAGATTTTTCTATTTCTTCTTGAGTAGAGACAATATAAGCAATCAGACGTGAATTGTTATTTTGATGATTTTTAAAAACCACTACAGCAGTCTTCACCTGTGGATGTTGCATTAGAACAGCTTCAATTTCACCCAACTCAATCCGAAAACCGCGAATTTTTACCTGATAATCAATTCTTCCCAAAAACTCAATATCCCCTGATGGTAGATAACGTGCTAAATCCCCTGTTTTGTAGAGAGCAGAGGAAGCAGGGGGAGTGGAGGAAGCGGAGGGGGAAATAAATTCTTCTTCTTCTTTTAACTTTTGACTTTTAACTTTTAACTTATTAAACGGATTAGGAATAAATCTTTCTGCGGTTAAATCTGGTCTTTTCAAATATCCCCGTGCAAGACAATCACCTCCAATATATAACTCTCCCGCAACTCCTATGGGAACCTGACGTAAATAAGAGTCGAGAATATAAATTTGTGTATTATCAATAGGACGACCAATGGGGACGTTAGGGGAGTGGGGGAAGCAGGGGAAGAGTGAGGGAGTGGGGGAGTGGGGGGAAATATTATTCTTAGTCTGCGACAACCCTTCCAGGGAAATAACTTCATAATAAGTTACATCAATTGCAGCTTCTGTGGGACCATAGAGATTATGTAATTGGGTATCAAGACGAGTAAAGAAACGTTTTTGTAATTCACTTGTCAATACTTCACCGCTACAAATTACTCTTTTTATAGAAGTACATGATTCTAACTCTACTTCTTCTAAAAAAGCCTCTAACATAGAAGGAACAAAATGAAGTGTGGTAATTTTTTGCTTTCTAATCAAATCTACCAAATACCCGCTATCTTTATGTCCTCCTGGTTTAGCTATAACTAAAGTTGCACCAAATAGTAAAGTCCAGAAAAATTCCCAAACCGAAACATCAAAACTGAAGGGTGTCTTTTGCAAAACTTTATCATTACTATTTAGTTGATAAGTTTGTTGCATCCAACACAAGCGATTAACTAAACCGCGATGTGTATTTATTACCCCTTTTGGTTTTCCGGTAGAACCAGAAGTGTAAATTATGTAAATACTATTCTCTGGATATGTGGTGTTGACTGGATTTAGTTCTGGATTAAACTCAGGATTAGATTCAAGATATTGAGTATTACTAATCTCAGATAAAATCTCTTTAATATTCCTTTGAGTTAAAACTGTTTTAACCTGAGTTTCTTCCTTAATAAAATCTAATCGTTCTTGTGGATAATCCGGGTCTAAGGGAAGATAGACACCACCCGCTTTCAGAATCGCGAGGATACCGATTACCATCTCTAAAGAACGTTCCAGACAAAGACCAACTAAAACTTCTGGTTTAACACCAATACTCCGTAAATAATGCGCTAACTGATTTGCTTTGGTATTAAGTTCTCTGTAAGTAAGGGAATCATCCTCAAATATTACCGCAGTTCCATTAGGAGTACACTCTACCTGAGCTTCAAATAATTGATGTATACAATCTTGAGGATACTCAACTCCAGTTGAATTCCACTCCTTGAGTAGTTCTTGCTCTCCATCTGTTAATACAGATAATTTTATCAAAGATTGTTGAGGATTATTCGCAATACTTTCTAAAAGAGTATAAAAACTCGCAATGAAATTAGAAATAGTTGAATCATCAAAGCGTTGAGAATCATATTTAACTTTAAAAGTTAGTTCGGTTGTAGTAGACACTAGGATTGTCAAAGGAAAACTTGTCCATTCGAGCGATCGCACTTTTTCAATTTTCAAACCATCTTGCAATCGCAATAAAGAAGCGTCAACTGGATAGTTTTCAAATACTAAAATATGCTCGAACAGGTTTGCTCCACGGGGTATCTGACTCCAGCTTTGAATTTCTAATAAGGGACTGTATTCATACTGTAATGCTTCTATTTGTTGGGTTTGCAGTTGTTGTAACCAGGTTATTAATGATGTTTGGGGAGTAATTTGTACTCGTACTGGTAGAGTATTGATAAATAGTCCCACCATTGACTCAGAACCACTCAAGGTAGCAGGACGACCGGAACTAGTAGCACCAAAGACGATATCATCTTGATTGCAATAACGACTTAAAAGGATTGCAAAAGCTCCTTGAATTAAGGTATTAAGGGTAAATTGATGCTTCTGGGCAAAAGTTTTTAGAGTGCTGGTAATCTTAACTGGTAAAGAAATCTCTTGTTGGGTCCATACAGGTTCTGTAGAGTTGGAAGAATACTGTTTAACTTGTAAGGTATTAGGTGTAGTGAAACCCTGGAGTTGAGCTTTCCAGAACTCTTCTGCTGCTGATAAATCCTGCTGTCCCAACCAAGCAATATAATCAGCATAAGGACGACTTTGATATAGATTTTTATCTATCGGTAAATCCAATAAATTTCCATCACCACAAAAGACTTGATACAGTTCAAATACTTCCTTCAAAACTATTCCAGCAGACCAACCGTCAATTATCAAATGATGTTGAGTCCAAATTAACTGATAGCGACTTTGACTCAACTTAATTAAAGTAATCCGGAACAAGGGAGCAACTTTCAAATCAAAACCTTGTTTCTTATCCTCCTCCAGAAAACCTTCTAACTTCTGTTTTTGTTCCTCCGAGGAAAACTCCTGCCAATCTAGTTCCCTCCAAGGTAAATCCAAAACCCGATATACTACCTGAAAAGTTTGGTCTCGTTTTTCCCAACGAAAAGCAGTCCGCAATATAGAGTGTCGTCTAAATACTTCTTCCCAGGACTTTTGAAAAGCAATTACATTCGATAATCCATCAACAGTAATACAAACCTGCGGTATATAACTACCAGCATCCGGTGCAAGCAAACTGTGAAATAATATACCCTCCTGCATTGGTGAGAGAGGATATATATTCTGAATATTTTTCTGAATATTTTTCCGAATATTATTTTGCTTATTCATTTTCTATTATGAAGTGTAGAATACAGGAAATATATAAAATATTGTAGAGATTATTTAATTATTAAAGTAAATCTAAACACTAGTAAATACTGATTGATGCATTCGATTTTATACTATTTTAAATTCTAAAATATCATTCTTACCAGTTAAATTATTACCTTTTGACAAAAGTAAATCTTTATCTAATTCATCAATAATAATTTTAGCGATCGCACTGTAGTGTTTATCATAGGCGATGGTGCTAAGGAAAGGAAATTTATTAACTTACATTCTTAACTCTAGTGAATACCCTAGTATCTAAGTATTGGAATCAAGTTCTGTATTTTATTTTTTCCACACTCCTAACACGACAAAGCTTTTCATTATCCTTATCGATAGATGAGATAACTTAGAAGTTTAAAGTTAATCTTGCAGAATTTCTCTACAACAAATGCCATAGAACATAAATTAACTTAAAGCAAGAATAATAAATCCTTCTGAAACCCTTATTGTTTATGTAATTTATTTTTTAAAGCAAAACTTCATTATACCAGAGCAGACGTACTGTTTAGGTATTAATTACAGTTATTGACAAGACAATGCATTTGCATTACCTTGTCTTTAGAATGTAATTTGTGAGTTTAAATATAGGTAGAAAGATATAACCCCCAAGAAAATCATACTATGAGTGAAAAATCAAATTTACAAGCGGAATCTACTCTTACCGACCGATATCAGACGACAGTTCCCGAAATTGTACGAAAAGCATTGCGTTTGAATAAACGTGATAAAATTTATTACACAATTGAGCCAAATGGTCAAGTTATCATGTCTCGTGTTGATGACCAGAAGGAAGATCCAGTACTTGGTACATTTTTAGATTTCCTAGCTCAAGATATGAGTAAGAATCCCCAACATATTCAAGCAATCAATTCTGATTTAGTAGAACGTACTCAATCTCTAGTAAAGGATGTTGAGTTTGATATTGATGCACCATTATCTGATGAGGACGAATAGAATTGTCAGATATTGAGTCGCTAAGAATTAACGGATGGAATATCTTTGCACATTCTCTTTTTCTAGAACAATTTGAACAACTTTTAGCACAAGTTGAACTCCTACGTCATAAGTATCCCCAAAATTATCAAAAAAAGAATGCTACTAAACGTTTAGCTGCGATCGCTAAACTTGCATTTGAAGTTATTCCTCAAGACCCAACTCGTAGTGAGTATCGTCAAGGTATCAACTTAGGAGAAGAGTATAAACATTGGTTTAGAGCTAAATTTTTTCAACAATACAGATTATTCTTTCGGTATCATCAAGCAAGTAAAATCATTGTATTCGCTTGGGTAAATGATGAAGGTTCCAAAAGGGCTTATGGTAGTAAGACAGATGCTTATCAAGTATTCAAAAAAATGCTTGATAATGATAATCCTCCAGATGATTGGAATACCCTACTTAAAAAAGCAAAAGCTGAATTTAATCGTTTAAAACAATTTAATGATTTGGAAATCTAATTGGTAATATTTTAGATGGATTGCTAGAAAATCTTTTTAATAACTAGGTAACTCCTCGAAGCATGCAAGTAAGAGAAAATTCTCTTAGGTTGTAAAGTTACTCAATTAAAATTTCAAGTTGATACATATAATTTAATAAAAGATTCCGTATATCCTAGCCATTTTTCTGCTCAAATACTCTTCAATTACTTAAAGATTAAATCTTCAAGGGTAATTTACTCTTAATCATCGATATCATATTAGAATTCCTGAAAATCAGCGAATTTACTTATGGAACTCAGCCTTTCATTTCAGAATATACAAGAACTCTGGTATACGGTTGGAAATTCCTTGGGTGCAACTTATCAACAAGATAAAAACGAGCAAATTTGGCAACTTCCACCCCAGTTAGGAGATGGAGTGGTGCGAAGATTGGAATTACGTCCTGGTTTGGAATTATTGCTGCACAACCACGTTAACCGAGAACCGATTCGGTTTTTAACCGATTATCAAGTAGAACCAATTTTTTCTTGCGACTTTTGGTTAGCAGGACAAGAAAAAATTACGATGCATAATTCTAACGAAGAATTCATATTTGGTACCGGACAAAGTCGGTTAGCTTTTGTACCAAGTTTTTCAGGAATATCAGCCCAACCCACAGGAAAAATTACCTATATTGAGATAAATATTACTCCAGAAACCCTAAAAAGTTTTGTTGATGAATCTTTCACAGAGATACCACTTCAGTTAGCTCAAATATTGCAAGGAAAATACCCAAAAAAATATTTTCAACCAACACAGATGTCATCTACAATGTTAGTTGCTGCAAATCAAGCGTTTATTTGTCCCTACCAGGGAGCTAGTAAACGTCTGTATCTTGAAAGTAAAGCATTGGAATTAATTGCTGGATACTTGGAACAATTATCCACTGATATTAAAGAAATTAATACCTCTACAGCGATTAAATCAGGAGATGTAGAGCGAATTTATCAAGCAAGGGAAATTCTTTTTAAAAACTTAGAAACTCCACCATCACTGATGAATTTAGCCCATCTTGTTGGTTTAAACGATTACAAATTAAAGCAGGGGTTTCAACATGTTTTTGGGACAACAGTATTTGGTTGTTTGCAACAGCAGCGTTTAAGAAAAGCCAAACTATTATTGCAAGATTCAACCCTGAACGTAAATGCGATCGCGCGAAGAGTGGGATATGCTAGTCCAAGTTCATTCCATCGTGCTTTTAAAAAACATTTTGGTGTCAGTCCCAGAAGTAGGATGTTTCGGGATAATTCGAGATAATTCCTAGAAAAATCCGTTTCGGACATAAGAAAATCCATCTGGGACAGATTATCCGATCTCAAATTCTCTAAAATTTTATCTAATGCTATTAAGAAAGATTCCCAGCCATATCTTGGAATCACTATAAAAGCAATAGGTTTTGAGCGAGGATAAATAATGGCATATGCAGACATTTCCGCTTCTGCTAAGTTAAGTCGTGCATTGAGATGTATTTTACTATCAAGTACAGCTTGGATACTCAGCACAAATATGGTTTTGAGTGCACAGATAGTATCTCAAGCAACTAAATCTGTTCCAAATGTAACACAAAAACCCGATACTTTATTATTTGCGCAAGTATCTGACAATACAAATAATACTAAAGCAGTCTTAATTACCAACGTTAAAATTAATTCTACTGACAAAGGATTAGAATTAATTTTGGAAACTTCTCAAGGTAAACAGCTACAGGTTGTCGGTAGTCCTGATAGCAATAATAGTAATAGTTTTATTGCTGATATCCCTAATACACAATTGCGTTTATCCAGTGAATCAGAATTTCGTCAAAAAGAACCAGTTTCTGGAATAACTGAGATTACTGTCACAAATAAAGATAAAAGTACTATTCGTATAACGGTGACGGGTGAAGCAGGAAAACCAAAGGCTGAATTGTTTGAGAGTCAAGAAGGATTAATTTTTAATTTTACACCAGTTACATCTTCTCTCAGAAAGCCAATAACTCCACCCGAGGAACAATCAACACCGACAACAGAGAAAAAACCAAAAGAAACCCCCCCACCATCACAAGAGAATGGAGAAGATGCTATTGAACTGATTGTAACCGCCCAAAAGACCCCAGAAAACCTCCAAGAGGTACCAATCAGTATTACCGTTCTGGATGAAGATCAACTTGAAAGTGGTGATGTCAGTTCATTTGATGATGTAGCTAAAAATACACCTAATTTTTCAGTTTTTGGTAGCGGAACCAATCGTCTTTCACCCTTCTATAGTATGCGGGGGATCAGTAACTTCAATGCTTTCTCTAGAGATGGAGTTGGTATTTATGTAGATGATGTTCCCTACGATTTGGGTGCTTTTCTAAATTTAGGTTTCAATGATTTAGAAAGAGTGGAAATATTACGGGGACCTCAAAATACTCTTTACGGTAGAAGTTCTCTTGGTGGTGTAGTCAATGTTGTTACCAAGAAACCTACGAATGAATTTGAATTCAAGAACAGTATTAGTTACGGTAACTATGACACTTTTAAAGCTCAGGGAAGTATTAGCGGTCCTTTAATTGAGGATAAGCTATTTTTCCGGCTTTCCGGCGATTACAGTACCAGAGATGGTTATGTACGCAACACATTTCTAGATAGGGATGTAGACGGGGGTTCGGGAGGAAATGGTCGAGTCAAGTTGCTGTGGACACCTTCACTAGATTGGGAAGTTTCCTTCAATGCTTCCTTTGATGATTATCGGGAAGGAGCTGCTCCTTATGTTTTATTGAATCAACCAGACTCTTCAGAAACTGAACTTGATTTCAACGGTTTCAACAACATAGTTAATAATGCTCAATCATTAAAAGTAGCTTACAACACATCAAAGTTTCGGTTTACCTCAATTACAACCAATCGTTTTTCTAGTCAGAAAGCAGCATATGACCTAGATGCAACTACCGCAGATGGTCAAATTAGCGCACCAGACTTTAAGTCAAGGTTATTTAGTCAAGAGTTTCGCTTCCAATCTCCCGAAGAAGCAGATAAATTGCAGTGGATATTAGGTGGATATTTTGAATCATCCAAATTTGAGAACAATCGTCCCTTTATTTACGGTAATGATTCCCTAGCGCTAGGTTTACCTTTTCCTCCAGGGGAAGATAAAGTAGATGTCGAAAGTAATACTAATACCTATGCTGTTTTTAGTCAGGTTAGCTATAAACCCATCGAACCTCTGACTTTAACCGTAGGATTGCGCTATGAATCTACCAATAGCACTATAGACGCTAGCGAAACCTTTACTTCTACAGATGGTTCCTTGGTGATACCGATTTTATCCTTAGAGGATGTGGAAAAAGATGGAGATGCATTATTACCTAGATTCGCAGTTAAATATCAATTAACTCCCAACTTGATGACATATGGTAGTATTTCTCGTGGTTATCGACCAGCAGGAGCTAGTTTTCAACCCTTTAATGAAGAGACCGCTGTTTTTGATGCGGAAACTTCTTGGAATTATGAAATCGGTTTAAAATCTTCTTGGTTGGACAACAAACTAAATATCAATCTAGCTTTATTTCACAACAAAGTCGATAACTTTCAGTTTATCGGTCTGAATCAAGGTGATGTTTTCATTGATAATGCTGATATCAATGTCACTGGTGGAGAACTAGAAGTGAGAGCAACTCCAGTCAAGGGATTAGATATTATTGGTGGTGTGGGTTTAGTCAATTCTAGATTTAGAAATGGTAATGACCCCTTCACTGGTGAGAGTTTGAAGGATAATAGAACTACATTTTCACCTGATTTTACCTACAATTTAGCTATTCAATATCGCAGTGTCGGAGGTTTATTTGGAAGAGTAGACTTAGCTGGATTTGGTACTACTTATTTTGACGACCTTAATACTATCAAACAAGACCCATACGCATTAGTTAATGTTCGTGCAGGATATGAGTTTAAAAATAAAGGAATTTACCTTTTTGCTAATAATATCTTCAACACCGAGTACGTAACTCAAGCATTTAATGGTTCAACTGGACTCCAGGGTACATACGGAGCACCATCTACTTATGGTATTCAATTTAAAAGTAGATTTTAACAGATTTAGGACTTACGTAACGAAGATTTGTCATTGCGACCGAAACATAGTGTAGGGAAGCAATCTCAAGAACTATGCGATTAGGTCGCTATCGTTCGTCCTAACGGACATGCTACGCAAACGGTCTCGGACAGAATTAAGTTGCTTTTGCGTAAGTCCTAAGATTTATGAAATGGAATTATTGAGATTATGAAAGTTAAACAATTTTTTTCAAAATGGTCGCGAGAAATTCATCGTTGGGTAGGACTTTACTTTGCACTGGTCACGCTAATTTATATTACAGAAATGGTCGCATTACCTTCTGTATTTAGTCATGGTTTACCAGTTGTTGATGGCAAATTACCTGTTGTAGAAGTTCAACAAATTGACGACACTAAGTTATTATCTCAAGAAGCAGTAAAAGAGAGATTTATCCAACAGCATCCACCTGGTTTAAACTCAGAAGATGGGATTGACGAGATTACTTATTTTACCGCTAATAAAATTTATCGTTTTGCGAATTCAGAAAAACTATTTGAATGGTATGTTAGTGCAAGTACCGGAGAAATAATTAAATATGGGTTTAACGTTACTGATTTTTTAGAATTTAAGGGATTACTAGGATGGTTATATCCTTGGATTCACAATATGATTGAAGCTTCATTTTTATTCTTTATGGCAACATTAGGAATTACAGGAATTTATTTGTTTATATATCCTTTCTTAATTAAACTTCGTTCTGAACAAGTTACGAGTACTGATAATTCTTCAGTTCAGGAAATTGTAAAGAAATAGCTGTTATTTACTTACTCAGCATATTAGAGAACACTTGTAATAAAGGCAGAATATTTTTTTATCTCTGTCTTTATTATATTAGGGTTTATGTAATCGTAGAATTATCAATAGTTTGGGATAATTTATTTACATAACAATTAATATAGTTTATTTTTTCGCACTTAAGTTCCATATATGAATATTATTCAAATATAATCATGGGTAAAAATAGTAATATAAGCGTCATCAATGATGCAAAAATAGAGAAAGTTTTACAACACTTACATCAAGAAGCAAATAAACAAATTCCCAGCTTGATTCTTCATTATTTACCAAAATTACCGGGATTATTTACAGGGAAAGGAATAAAATGGGATAAGACAAAAACCGATTTTTATAAAGATAAATATATCCCCATCGAAGCAGACCAGGGTAAATTTTTATATCTACTAGCACGCTCAATTAATGCTCAAAATATAGTCGAATTTGGTA
>ERZ1740062.93-NODE-93-length-69616-cov-7.415463_pt1 | contig 69616 bp, 72 predicted proteins | sample MGYA00581741_ERZ1740062 | MGnify/ENA primary metagenome ERZ1740062 (study PRJEB43018, sample SAMN04849747) | marine metagenome | isolation source: floating plastic debris | place: Pacific Ocean | collected 2008-09-01 | study: EMG produced TPA metagenomics assembly...
CCTCACCTGAGCCGGCGGTCATAATCGTGTCCGGGTCCAGGTAGACGGCGCCGGTGGCGGGCACCTGGTCCAGCACGTCGCGCACGAAGCTGCCGGGATGCACCCGCGCGATCTGGCTTTCCTCGGCCCGCGGCGCCTCGCGGCGGATCAGGGCGTCGAATTCCGGCACCGAGAGGGCCTCCTGGATGGCCCGCAGGCGCACCGGCCCTTCCGGATGGCCAAGGTCGGGGGTGTGATTTTCGCAGGCGGGATGGCTGTACAGGAGTGTTGTCATAAATAACTCAACAGGGAAGGACTTCGGTTCATCGCATACCGCCATCATAGAATCGATGGCCGGCTAATTTAACCGGGCATTTCGTGCCGCCTATTTTGGCCCGATTATTTTCGGCCCCTATGTTTTTGGCCCGATTATTCTCGACCGGCCCGCGGGCGCCATTGACTTGCCCCGTCCCCGCCGCCGATGCTGGCGGCGAACAGGCTGCCCGTCCGGTAGAAGCGACGGAAAGTCCCGCAGAACACCGGTTTGTGGAGAGCATCTTGAGCCGACGCGTTGATATGGCGGGCCACCGCAGAACCCGGGCCGGCCTGAAATTCCGGGCAAGTGCCCTGGCCGTCCTCGGCCTGGCCGCTCTTGCCATCATCCCGACCGTCAGCATGCCGGCCCAAGCCCAGCAAGAGCCTGCAATGGTGCGCGTCGATGCGGTGCGCAGCGAGCCGCTGACCCAGACGGTGCCGGTCATCGGCCGCCTGGTCGCCCGGCAGGCCGGTTCCGTCGCCGCCCGCATCGGCGGCGCGATCCGCGAGTTCCGCGTCCAGGTCGGCGACCGGGTGACGGCCGGCGACGTCCTGGCAGTGCTCGACAAGGCAACCATGGAGGCCGAACGCGATCTTGCCGCCGCCGGGCTGGCCTTCGCCCGCGCCGAGCTGAAAACGCGCCAGGCACAGATCACTCTCGCCCAGCAGGAACTGCAGCGCCTCGAAGGCCTGAAGAAGTCCGCCGCCTTCAGCCAGGCGCGCTTCGACGACGTCAGCCAGCAGGTCGCCATCGCCCAGGCCGGCGCCAGCGAGGCCGAAGCCTCGGTCACCTCCGCGCAGGCGCGGCTGCGCCTTGCCGAGATCAATCTGGAGTACACCGAGATCAAGGCACCCTACGACGGCGTGGTGTCGCGGCGCCTCAGCGAAGCCGGCGCCTATGCCCGGGAAGGCGATGCACTGGTCAGCATGATCGCCGACCAGAGCCTGGAAGTGGAAGCCGACGTGCCGTCCAACCGGCTGAGCGGCCTGACCGCGGGAGCTGTCCTCGATGGCCACCTGGACGACGGCACCGCCTTCAAGGCCACTGTGCGCGCCATCATTCCCGACGAAAACCCGCTGACCCGGACCCGCGCCGTGCGGTTCATTCCGGACTTCAGCCCACAGGTCACCACCGGGTCGAGCCTGCTCGCCAACGAGCAGTCGGCGACCCTGCAGGTGCCGGTAGGCGCGCCGCGGCAGGTCGTCTCGGTTCACAAGGACGCCATCATTCAGCGCTCGGGCGACATCATCGTCTTCGTCGTCAGCGACGGCAAAGCGGAGTCCCGCAACATCGCCGTCGGCGAGGCGGTCGGCAGCCGCTTCGCGGTGCTGGCCGGCCTCAATGAAGGCGATCTGGTGGTCGTGCGCGGCAACGAGCGCCTGCGCCCCGGTATGGCGGTGAAGGTCGAGGAAGGTTCCTGAGGAAGTTCCCGTGGGGGGCAGATTCCCGGGGGGAGGCTCCTGGGATCAGGCGGCCTTGCGGATCCGGAACAGATAGACCCCACCGTCTTCCCGCCACTCCAGCATCTCGTCGCCGGTCGTCTCGCAAAACGATTGAAAGTCTTTCACGGCTCCCGGATCAGTTGCTTTCACCTCCAGAATGCCGCCGGCCTCCACCCCTTTCATCGCCTTGCGCGCACGCAGAACCGGCAGGGGGCACTTGAGCCCGGTGGCGTCCAAAAGAGTCGTCGTCACGTTGCTTCGTCTCACTTAGCAGGAATGGGCCACGATAACCGTAGGCGTTAGATAGGGTCGGCAATAAAAATTGCGAGGAGCCCTTGACCATCGTCGCCCGCGAACAAGTATCACGTCCATGCCTTATGGTCCTCTATTGCTCACCGCCGGTCGCGCCAGCCGCTTGCTGAAGGCGATGGGCAACGAACGGCGCCTGGCTATGCTCTGCCACCTCTCCGAGCGCGAGCATTCGGTAACCGAGCTCTGCAATCTGGTGGGCCTCAGCCAATCCGCGCTGTCCCAGCATCTGGCAAAGCTACGCCGCGACAACTTGGTGAAGACCCGTCGCTCGGCCCAGACGGTCTACTATTCCGTCGCCAGTCCGGAGGTCGCCCCGCTGCTGCAATCGCTGCGCGACATCTTCGCCCCGGCGGCCGCCAAGATGGCAGGGGGCCGCGACACCGCGCTGGAGCGCCCAAGCGGGTCGGAGACCACCGACGAACGCGCGGTCTGGCGCAAAGCGGATATCTGACAGTCGGCGGTCTGACGAGGCGGCCTGACGAGGCGGCCTGACGAGGCGGACTGCACCTGAAGCAACGCATTCCCATTTCCCGCCTGAATTTCCCCCACCGATTTCCCGCCAAGATTTTCCGGGTCGAGCAGTTCTCCCCGCCAGGGATGTAATCGCCCCGGCAAGCCCTCTCCTGATCATTTCGCACGCTTGATCGGTGCAACCGCTTTGCGCTAAGCCTGAGTCGGATTCAACTCACTCGCTAAGACGCGCCCTTGCCCATCGCCGCTGGGTCGAACAACAAAACCCAAGAGATCCAGAGATTGACCGACATTCCTTCTGCGCCTTCCACAACCCCGGACCCCATCGACATCTCCATCGGCTCCCGGCTGCGCCTGCGCCGCCTGGCGATGGGTTTCAGCCAGGAAACGCTGGCCCGCGCGCTCGGCATCACCTTCCAGCAGATCCAGAAGTACGAGCGCGGCACCAACCGCATCTTCGCCAGCCGCCTGTTTCATCTGGCCCGGGTGCTGCGGGTGCCGGTGTCCTACTTCTATCAGGGCCTGTCGCCGCAAGGCGAAACACTGAGCGGCGGCGAGGCCAACGGCGAGCACGGTTGCAGCGCCGAAGACGGCATGCAGGATTTGCTCGGCAAGACCGATACCCTGAAGCTGATCCAAGCCTACAACAAGATCACCGATCCTTCGGTTCGCCGGCAGATCTATGCCCTGGTGAAGACCGTCGGCGAGCAGGACACCGCCATGGCCGAGCACCTGCACTAGCCGGCGCCGGCCAGACCGCCAGCCAGACCGCCCGGCCGAAGCGCAGGACAATCGCTGCTGGACGCCAGAGCGTCCAAGCCGCTAAATGGACCCGCCCGCCGCCCTGGCGGCGCGACCGCAGCGATTGGGGGCATCCCATGAGCCGACATCCCGGGCCCCACCATCTCGAATCCCGGCGTTTCGGGCGTCTGCTCCTGTGTCGCCGCCTTCTTGCGGTCGCGGCGGCGCTGACCCTGGGCCTCTTTACCGCGGCGGCCGTTGCCCAGGACGCCGCCTACTTCACCCCCACCTATGCCGCCTCCCAAGGATCGCCCTACAGCGATGTCTACGCGCGCGCTTTCGGGACGCCGCCCGCACCGGTTCAAGCGGCACCGGCCCAGGCGGCACCTTTGGAAACCAGCGCGCCACCGCCAGACGCTCCGCCCGCCAACCCGGCGGCATCCGGCCAGCCCAACGCCGAGGTGGTTTACGTGATCGAGGGTAGCGGCCTGCTGACCTACCGGGCGGAAGACTACGCCAGCGGCCGCGGCGAGGCCGTGTCCCGGTCCCCGCTGCCCCCGGCGGAGACCGCCTATATCGGCGGCGCCCCTGACGTGCAGGTTCCGACCATTGCCGACCGGCTCTACAGCGGGTCCGGCGGTAAGCCGGCGCTGGAAACGGCGGCGGGCCCGGCACCCCAGCCCAGCGAGACCGGGGCACCGATCCCCCTGACCCCACCGGCCGACTGACCTCCCGGATCAGCCGGCTTGGCCTGCCGCCGGCGCGGTGGTAGAGCCTGCCCCCATGCGAACCCCAATGGGAACCCCCAAGCGCCCCCCCATGCAAACTGGCGATTTCGATTTCGACCTGCCCCGCGACCTCATCGCGCAGCGCCCCGTGGAGCCGCGCGACCAGGCCCGCCTTCTGCATGTCGGGCCGGGAAGCCGGGAGCTGGCGGACCGCCAGGTGAGCGACCTGGCCGAGTTGCTGCGGCCCGGCGACCTGCTGGTCACCAACGACACCAAGGTGATCCCCGCGCGCCTCACCGGCCGGCGCGGCACTTCCGGCGTCGAGGTCACCCTGCACCAGGCCGTCGATACCGGCACCTGGAAGGCCTTCGCGCGCCCGGCGCGCAAGCTGAACCCCGGCGACCGCATCGACTTCGGGTCCGATGCCACCGGGGACTTCACCGCCGATGTGATCGCCAAGGGCGAAGCCGGCGAGGTGACCCTGCGCTTCGCCCGCGCCGGCGGTGCGCTGCTGGCGGCACTGGAAGAACACGGCATCATGCCGCTGCCGCCCTACATCCAGCGCGACAAAGCCGGCGATCCGCGCGACCGCCACGACTACCAGACCGTCTTCGCACGCCGCGAGGGCGCCGTGGCCGCACCCACCGCCGGTCTGCATTTCACGCCCGCACTACTGCGGCGCCTCGAAGAACGCGGCATCGGCCGGGTCAACGTGACGCTGCACGTCGGCGCCGGCACCTTCCTGCCGGTAAAGACCGACGAGGTCGAGGCTCATCCGATGCACAGCGAGACCGGCGAGATCACCGCCGAGGCCGCCGCGCGCATCAACGCGGCACGCGCCGCCGGCGGGCGCATCGTCGCCGTCGGCACCACCTCGCTGCGCCTGCTGGAAAGCGTCGCCGCCGACGACGGCACGCTCGCCGCCTTTACCGGCGAGACGAAGCTGTTCATCCTGCCCGGCTACCGATTCAAGGCCGTCGATCTGCTGATGACGAACTTCCACCTGCCGCGCTCGACCCTCTTCATGCTGGTCTGCGCCTTTGCCGGCAAACAGCGCATGGAAGCGGCCTACGCCCATGCCATCGCCGAAGGCTACCGCTTCTACTCCTACGGCGATGCGTCGCTGCTGGAACCGGAGCGGGCCGCATGAGCGAAACGGGTCTGACCTATGACGTCACGGCCACCGACGGCGCGGCAAGGCGCGGCCGCCTGACCACGGCGCACGGCGTCGTCAATACGCCGGCCTTCATGACCGTCGGGACTGCCGGCACGGTGAAGGGCCTGACCACCGAACAGGTCGCCGCCAGCGGCGCCGAGATCATCCTCGGCAACACCTATCACCTGATGCTGCGCCCGGGCGCCGAGCGCGTCGCGGCGCTGGGCGGGCTGCACAAGTTCATGAACTGGCCGGGGCCGATCCTGACGGACTCCGGCGGCTTCCAGGTCATGTCGCTGGAGGAACTGCGCAAGATCACCGAGGACGGCGTCACCTTCCGCTCGCACCTGGACGGCACGCCACACGCGCTGACGCCCGAGCGCGCGATGGAGATCCAGCAACTGCTCGACGCCGACATCACCATGGTGCTGGACGAATGCACGCCCTTCCCGGCGACGGAGACGGTGGCCCGCGAGTCGATGGAGCGCTCCATGCGCTGGGCGGCGCGCTGCCGGGAAGCCTTCAACCGGCGGCCCGGCTACGGCCTGTTCGGCATCGTGCAGGGCAGCGTCTACCCGGACCTGCGCAAGGCTTCCGCCGAGGCGCTGATAGAAATCGGCTTCGACGGTTATGCCGTCGGCGGCCTCGCCGTCGGCGAGGGCCAGCAGGCGATGTTCGACACCCTGGACGTCACCGTGCCGCACCTGCCGGCCGAGCGGCCGCGCTATCTGATGGGCGTCGGCAAGCCGTCTGACATCGTCGGCGCGGTCCGGCGCGGCATCGACATGTTCGATTGCGTACTGCCGACGCGCAGCGGGCGTACCGGCCAGGCCTTTACCCGCCGCGCGACGTTGAACCTGCTGAACGCGCGCCACCGCGACGATCCGCGTCCGCTCGACCCGGACTGCCCCTGCCCGACCTGCGCCGACTACAGCCGCGCCTACCTGCACCATCTGTTCAAGGCCAAGGAGATGCTTGGTCCGATCCTGCTGACGCGTCACAATCTGCACCATTATCAGCAGATCATGGCCGGTCTGCGCGACGCCATCGAAGCCGGCCGGCTGGAGGATTTCGTTGCCGCGTTCGAGCGACAAGAGGCAGAAGGCGATATCCCTGCCCTCTGAGGGACCGCCTTCCGATATTAAGGAAGCGATCCGCGCCAAGGCACTGGCGTTGGGCTTCGACGCCGTCGGCTTTGCCCGCGCCGAGGTCGCCGCCGAAGCGCGCCGGGAATTCCTTGCTTTCCTCGCCGAGGGCTGCCACGGCGATATGGACTGGTTGGCCGCCAAGGCCGAGCGCCGATCCGATCCGCAGACCCTGTGGCCCGAGGCGCGGACGGTTATCGTGCTGGGCCAGAACTACGGACCGTCCGACGATCCGCTGGCCCTGCTGGACCGCAAAGACCGCGCGGCGATCTCCGTTTACGCGCGCAACGCCGACTACCACGACCTCATCAAGAAGCGCCTGAAGGCCCTGGCGCGCTGGATCCACGAAGATCTGCAGGCAGAGGTGAAGGTCTTTGTCGACACCGCGCCGGTGATGGAAAAGCATCTGGCCCAGGCCGCCGGGCTCGGCTGGCAGGGCAAGCACAGCAACCTGGTCTCGCTCGATCTCGGTTCCTGGCTGTTTCTGGGTGAGGTCTTCACCGATCTGGAACTGAACCCCGACGCGGCGGAGGCGGATCACTGCGGCACCTGCCGGCGCTGTCTCGACGTCTGCCCGACCGACGCTTTCCTCGGTCCCTACAGGCTCGATGCAAGGCGCTGCATCTCCTACCTGACCATCGAGCACAAGGGGCACATCGCAGAAGAATTCCGCCAAGCCATGGGCAATCGCATCTACGGCTGCGACGACTGCCTCGCCGTCTGTCCGTGGAACAAGTTCGCTCAGCGTACCGCCGAGCCGTCCTTCCTGCCGCGCGCCGAACTGACGGCACCACGCCTCGCCGACCTGCTGCAACTGGACGACGCCACCTTCCGTCAGGTCTTCGCCGGCTCCCCCATCAAACGCATCGGCCGCGACCGCTTTGTCCGCAACGTTCTGATCGCCGCCGGAAACAGCGGGGAGATCGGGCTGGCTCCGCGCGCCGAGGCCCTGCTGGACGATCCTTCGCCACTGGTGCGCGCCATGGCGGTCTGGGCGCTGGCTCAGTTGCTTGCAGCCGAGAGGTTCGACAACCTGCGGGATACGCGCATTCCGTCGGAGCAGGACGCCAAAGTCCAGGCAGAATGGAGATCCGGCGTGCGCTCATGACCACGTCGTCGCAGGAAGAACAGGGGAATGGCGATGATCGACAGCTTCAATCCACCCAATCTCTGGGCTCCTTTCGGCGCCTTCTCGCTGGGCGTTGTTCAAGGCAAGGGACAGATCGTTCACCTGAAGGGACAGGTCGCACTCGACGCGGAAGGTCAGATCGTCGGCCGGGAAGATATGAGCGCACAGGTACGCCAAGTGTTGCAGAACATCCAACGCGTCCTCGACCATGTCGGGGGCACGACCGGAGACATCATCTCGCTGACACAATTCGTCACCGACATCGAGGCCTTCATGGCCGCAGGCGAGGTGCGCCGGCAATTCTTCCAGCCGCCTTTCCCGGTGACCACGACTGTCGAGGTCTCCCGCCTCTACGAAGCAGCGTTGATGGTGGAGATTACCGCCGTGGCCGAGATTCCGCTGGAGCGATTCCGACGCCCGACCGCCGCCACAACCTGACGGGTTACCGGCTCAGTTCAGCCGCTTGGCTTTGTCGGGCGGGAAGCAGACGTAGTTGATGCGGTTGGGCTGGCTGAGCGAACAGCCGTTCCAGAAGAAATCTTCGTCCAACCTTTCCAGGCGTCCGCCGTCGCAGCGGTAGACCGCCTCGGCCTCGACCGCGGCCAGGTCGTTGAAGGCCGGGCTGTAGCAAATGCCGATCGCGTACGGCTGCAGGCGCGGCAGCAGGTCCCGCCCTTCCGCCTGGGCCGTATTCGTGGCGGCGTCCGATCCTTCGACCTTATACGGCGCCATGGAGCAGCCGGCCAAAGCCAGCGCGGACAAGAACACCAGCGCCAGGCCGGCGCGCGGACGAAAGGACATAAAACGACTCCCGGGACGAAACCATTCCCCTTGATACGGCAGATGCGGCGCCCCTGTCATCCATCAAGGGGCATCCACCACGGGTCATCCACCAAGGGGGCAGCTATCGGGATGATCTGAGGCTTGCTTTATTTCACATTATATTATTGTGATATATTTTATTTTTACAGCTTGATCTAGACAAATAGAGTCTTTCACCCTAGCTTTATCGTGAAATCAACAGCGTCCCGCCGCTATCCCCCGAAAACCGGACAGCGGCAGCCCCGGCCCCCAAGACCGAAGAAACTGGGGCCGAAAAGATCAGGAAGACGTTCCATGCGGTATTTTCCGGCGTTTCACGACCTTTCTGCCCGCCCCAGCCTGGTGGTGGGCGGCGGCGAGCTGGCCGCCCGCAAGCTGCGCCTGCTGCTGAAGGCCGGCGCCCAGGCCGTGGTGGTGGCCCCCACCGTCGGGGCGGAGATCGCCGGGCTGGCCCGCGACGGCGCCCTCACCTGGCACGTCCGCGCCTTCGACCCGGCGGACGTCAGCGGCGCCGCCCTGGTGATCGGCGCCACCGGCCTGCCGGAAATCGACAAGGCCGTCTCCGAGGCCGCCCAGGCTGCCGGCATTCCGGTGAACGTGGTCGACCGCCCGGAACTCTCCACTTTCATCACCCCGGCGATCATCGACCGCGACCCGCTGGTGATCGGCATTTCCAGCGGCGCCGACGCGCCGATCCTGGCCCGCCAGATCCGCGCCCAGCTCGAATCCCTGCTGCCGGCCCGCCTCGGCCGCCTGGCGCGCTTCGCCGGCGCCTTCCGCAGCGCCGTGGCCGCGCAGATCGACGACGGCACCCAGCGCCGCCGGTTCTGGGAGCGCTTCTTCACCGGCCCGGTGGCCGGCAAGGTGCTGGCCGGCGACGAGACCGGCGCCCGCGAGGCCATGCTGGGCCTCATCAACGGCCGCGCTGCCCAGGTGCAGGACGCCGGCTCGGTCGCCATCGTCGGCGCCGGCCCGGGCGATCCCGACCTGATGACCTTCAAGGCCCTGCGCCGCCTGCAGGAAGCCGACGTGGTGCTGTACGACAAACTGGTCGGCCCGGAGATTGTCGACTACGCCCGCCGCGATGCCGAGCGGATCTACGTCGGCAAGTCGAAAGCCAATCACGCCAAGACCCAGGACGAGATCAATGCCCTGATGGCCGAGCATGCCCTGGCCGGCAGACGGGTCGTGCGCCTGAAGGGCGGCGATCCTTTCATCTTCGGGCGCGGCGGCGAGGAACAGGACTATCTGCAGGCCCGCGGCGTCGCCGTCGAGGTGGTGCCGGGCGTGACGGCGGCGGCCGGCTGCGCCGCGGCGGCGGGCATTCCGCTCACCCTGCGCGGCACCGCCCTGGCCGTCACCTTCCTGACCGGCCACGCCGCCGACGGCGAGCCTGACCTGGACTGGGCGAGCCTGGCCTCCGGTAAGCAGACCCTGGCTGTCTACATGGGCGTTTCCACCGCCGGCACCGTGGCCCAGCGCCTGATCGAGCACGGCCTTTCCGCCGATACTCCGGTTGCCGTCATCGAAAACGGCACCCGGCCGGAGCAGCGCGTCGTCACCGCGCCACTGGCGGCGCTGGAAACACGGCTCAGCGCCGAAGGCATCGCCGGCCCTGCCCTCATCATCATCGGCGAGGTCGCCCGACAGGCGCTCGAGAACGACCTTGCCGCCGACCTGCACAACGCCGTCGCGGCCCTGCCGCGCGCCGTCGCCGTTTAAGGAGACCGTCGCCATGAGCCGCAAGCCCGCCAATCTGCAGGTCATCACCGCCAACCGCCTGCGCGAAGGCGATGTCGTCTACCTGACCGAGGCCGGCCATTGGTCGACCTATCTGAACGAAAGCCGGGTCGGCGCCGACAAGGCCGTGATCGAGGAGATGCTGGCACAGGCGCAAGCCGCCGTGGCCGCGCGCCAGGTCGTCAGCGTCTATGCCATGGAGGTCGTCGAGGTCGACGGCATTCTGCAGCCGCTCTCGACCCGCGAGATCATCCGCGCCGCCGGCCCTTCGGTGCGCGCCGACCACCGCGCCAACGCCATCCAGCCGGCCCCTGTGAACCGGGCTGCCTGACCGGGCGACCTGACCGGGCGACCTGAAAGGACAGTTAAGTCATGTACCGTTACGACGAATTCGATCTGGCCTTCGTGCAGCAGCGCGTGAAGCAGTTCCGCGGCCAGGTGGAACGCCGCCTTTCCGGCGAGCTCTCCGAGGATGAATTCAAGCCGCTACGCCTGATGAACGGCCTCTATCTGCAGCTTCACGCCTACATGCTGCGGGTCGCGGTGCCCTATGGCACGCTGTCGTCGCGGCAGATGCGCAAGCTGGCCCATATCGCGCGCACCTACGACCGCGGCTACGGCCACTTCACCACGCGCCAGAACATCCAGTACAACTGGCCCAAGCTGGAGGACGTGCCGGCCATTCTCGACGAACTGTCGAGCGTCGAGATGCACGCCATCCAGACCAGCGGCAACTGCATCCGCAACGTGACCGCCGACCATTTCGCCGGCGCCGCCGCCGACGAGATCGAGGACCCGCGCGTCTACGCCGAGATCGTCCGCCAGTGGTCGAGCCTGCACCCGGAATTCACCTTCCTGCCGCGCAAGTTCAAGATCGCCATTACCGGCGCGCCGAACGACCGCGCCGCCGTGCGCTTCCACGACATCGGCCTGCAGATTCGCCGCAATGATGCGGGCGAGGTCGGCTTCGAGGTGATCGTCGGCGGCGGCATGGGCCGCACGCCCAGCGTCGGCACGACAATCCGCACGTTTCTGCCCAAGCAGCACCTGCTCAGCTACCTGGAAGCGGTGCTGCGCGTCTATAACCAGCTCGGCCGGCGCGACAACCTCTACAAGGCGCGCATCAAGATCCTGGTGCAGCAGACCGGCGCCGAGGCCTTCAAGGACCTGGTCGAGGACGAGTGGCTGCAGATCAAGGGCGGTGCCCTGACCCTGCCGGCCGAAGAAATCGCGCGCATCGAGGATTACTTTGCACCGCCGGCTTTCGAAACGCTCGATGCCAATCAGCCGGCCTTCGAGGCCCGCCGTTTCGAGGACCGCGCCTTCGCCCGCTGGGTCCGTACCAACGTCACCGCGCACCGCGCGCCGGGCTATGCCTGCGTCACCATCTCGCTGAAGCCGGAGGGTGAGGCCCCGGGCGACGCCAGCGCCGAGCAGATGGAGGTCGTCGCCGATCTCGCCGAGCGTTTCAGCCACGACGAAATCCGCGTCAGCCACGAGCAGAACCTGGTGCTGCCCCATGTCCGCCTCAGCGACCTCGCCGCGGTGTGGGAGACGCTGGAGGCCCACGGCCTCGGCACGCCGAATGCCGGGCTGGTCACGGACATCATCGCCTGCCCGGGCCTCGACTACTGCAATCTCGCCAACGCGCGCTCGATCCCCGTGGCCCAGCGCCTCACCCAGCGCTTCAGCGACCTGCAGCGCCAGCACGACATCGGCGAGCTGAAGATCAAGATCTCCGGCTGCATCAACGCCTGCGGCCATCACCACGTCGGCCACATCGGTATCCTGGGCGTCGACAAGCACGGCGAGGAGTTCTACCAGATCACCCTGGGTGGCAGCGCCGACGAGAATGCCGCCGTCGGCAAGATCATCGGCCCGGCCTTTTCCTACGACGACGTGGTCGATGCCGTCGACACCATCGTCGCGACTTACCTGGAGCTGCGCCGCGACGGCGAGCGTTTCAATGCCACGCTGGCCCGGGTCGGCCACGCCCCCTTCAAGGACAAGCTCTATGCCGCTGCTTAAGGACGGCGAGATTGTCGACGATCTCTGGACGCCGCTGCCCGAAGACGCCGCGCTGACGCCGGAAGGCGACCTCATCGTCAGCCTCGAGCGCTGGCTGGCCGAGCGCGACAGTCTCCAGTCGCGTAATGGCCGCCTCGGCCTGCGTCTGAAGAGCGACCAGTCACCGGCACAGATCGCCGAGGATCTCAGCCACTTCGACCTCATCGCGCTGGAATTCCCGCGTTTCGGCGACGGACGCGCCTATTCCTACGCCCGCCTGTTGCGCGAACGCTACGGTTTCACCGGCGAACTGCGGGCCGTCGGCAATGTGCTGCGCGACCAGTTGTTCTTCATGCTGCGCTGCGGCTTCGATGCTTTCGAGATCGCCAACGACAATGCCGTCGCGGCTTGGCGCGAGGCAACCAGCGAGATCGGCCTGACTTATCAGCCGACCGGTCGTGGAGGTGCGTCGGTTGGCGTACTGCGGCGCCCGGTGACCGCCGGCAACGGCTGATCTCCACAAGGAAGAGCCACGCACCGATGATCCAGTCTCCGGCGCCCCTCCACCACTCCCCGCTTGTCGTCCGTCCGCCGGCCAACCAGGACCACGGCCTGCGGCTGCGCCAGCGCGCGCGCCTGCTGGAGCTGCGCTACGGCGGGCTCGACAGCACCGCCGTGCTGGATGCCGCGATCAACGGGATCTTCGCCGGCCGCATCGCGGTGGTGTCGTCGTTCGGCAGCGAGTCCGCCGTGCTGCTGGACCTGGTCGCCCAGGTGAACCGGCATACGCCGGTGATCTTCCTGGAAACCGGCAAGCACTTCCCGGAGACCCTTGCCTACCGCGATACCCTGATCGACCGCCTCGGCCTCACCGACGTGCGCAGCATCGGCCCCGCCGACGATGACCTCGCCTGGGCCGATGCCGACGGCACCCTGTGGAAGCGCAACCCCGACCTCTGCTGCCGGCTGCGTAAGGTGCTGCCGCTGGAGCGCGCGCTCTCGGGCTTCAGCGCCTGGATCAACGGCCGCAAGCGGTTCCAGGGTGGCCAGCGCCAGCAGCTCGGCCTTTTCGAAGCGGCGGAATCGCGCATCAAGGTCAATCCCCTGGCAACCTGGGACACGGCGGACCTCGCCCAAGCCTTCGTGGCCCGCGACCTGCCACGCCATCCCCTCGGTGTGCAGGGCTACAGCTCCATCGGCTGTGCTCCCTGTACCTTCAAAAGCAACGGGGAGGCCGGCTCTCGGGCCGGGCGCTGGGCCGGCAGCGGCAAGACCGAATGCGGCATCCACACCGCCACCAGCCCGATTCCCCATACCGGCCGAGGCCTCCGCTAGGCCCTTTGCCGGCCGGTTGTTAACCAAACCGGCCGGAATTCCCCGGAATTCCCAGGCGACTCGGCCCGGCCCGGCCGCGCCCGGATGCCTTTTGCTCACCCGCCCCGCCCAGGCCACCCGGGCCGGCCCCAAGAAGGCCGCAGTATTGATCCTGCCGGACTCCCTGGGCGGACAAGACTCAAGTTCCAAATCGATAATAGAAAGACGGTGAATCGCCCTCCCGCAGGCGCGAGATCAACTGTAATCGAGAGCAGAATTCTTATAAGAATACCGACAAATTACATAAATCATAAAGAAATAACTATCGTAAGTGCAGATATTCGTAAGTAAAAAATCAGAATAGGTAACATTATTTCCGATAAATACGATCTTCTTTTTGAATATACATTACATTAATAGTTAATTTGCCACGAATTTAAGGGGAATTCGTCTCAAATCTAAGACGATTCTTCTTGATATGCCGTATTAAGATTGTGTAAACCTTTACCTGCGGACGAAGCGCCTGCAGCCCCAACAGAGCATCGTGGGGCCAACACAAAATCAGGCGCGCACCGCACAGGGTTCACAAGGTAACGGATGTTAGATGAGTCGGATTGCACACATGCTGGCCGCCGTCAGGCCGCACCGGGACAAAGGGCTCGCGATCGCGCGCCAGTTGTTCTCCGGGCCGCACAACGGCAAGGGCCACCATCGCGGGCTTAGCGCCAAGGCGCTGTGCTCGGCGATCAGCGCGCCGCTCGCCTGCATCATCGCCGGCGCGGCCCTGGCGGGTGTCGCGTCCAGCGACCAGGTCGACGACGCCTGGACCCGGGTGACAGCCCAGAGCTTCATCCCGGTCGACGTGAAGGACATCGATCCCGACCACTTCTATGTGCGTCAGGTCGGCCTCAGCCAACTCGACCTGGAAGAACAACTCGCCAGCAACGTCACCTCCGACCCGGGCAAGCTGCGCCGAGAGCTGACCTGCCTGGCCAAGAACATCTATTTCGAAGCGCGCAGCGAACCGGTCAAGGGCAAGCTCGCGGTGGCCCACGTGGTGATGAACCGCGTCGCCTCGCAGTATTTCCCCGATACGGTCTGCGGCGTGGTTCAGGACGGCACCGACGAAGTGCTGCACAAGTGCCAGTTCTCCTGGTACTGCGACGGCAAGGCGGACGTGGTCGAAGACCAGGGTGCCTGGAAAGAAGCCACCGAACTGGCCAGCAAGGTCTATTGGGGCCGCGCCGCGGACCCCTCCGGCGGTGCGCTGTGGTACCACGCCGACTATGTGAAGCCGGTGTGGCGCAAGGCCTTCGCCGAGGGCCCGACGATCGGCCGCCACATTTTCTACAGCCGCAAGCCGAAGGTCGCGGCGACCCAGGTCGCCCAGGGCAGCTGATCCCCAGGGCAGCGGATCCCCGGGGCAGTTGACGGGCAGACCGGCGGCAGTTTCGGTCTCCAGACGACACAAAAAAAGGGCGCCGCAAGCGGCGCCCTTTTGCCTGTTGGCCCCTGTGCCTGCCAGGCAATTCAGCCGCGGCGATTGAAGCGCCCGGTCAACAGTGACTCGATGATGTTGTAGCCTTCGTCGGTCACGTTGACGAAGACACCACCGACCACACCGTTCTCGGCCATCGGGCGGGTGATCTCGACGGAGAACGAGAAGGTCTCGCCGCCGCTCAGATGGAGATCGAGGCGCAAGCTCTGACCGATGCGAAAATCGTGCGGCCGCCGGTCCGTGGCATCGATTGCCGCGCCGAAACCAACGGCACTGAGGTCGCTCAACACGACGTCGAAACCGCCCAGCTGGGCGTCCATATGCAGCGCGCGCCGTCGGTCACGGCGGCGTTCGCGGCGCTTCACGATGGGATCGTCGCGGCTCATCTGGCCGGCCTTTTTATTGCGCTCATAAGGCTTTGCGGCGTCAGGCAGGCTAAACCGGCAGTTCTGTAGAAATCGTTAGCGGACGACGCCACCGGCAGACCCGTCATTAAGGTTAACCAGCAGATGACGCGCCACCTTGCCGGTCGCCGTCAGCGGCAAGGCGGCATGGAATTCGACGAGCCCGGGACACTTGCCGTCCGGCAGTTCCCGGGCCAGCCAGCCAAGCAGCTCGTCGTCGGCCAGCGAGCAGCCGTGGCGCAGCACCACGAAGGTCTTGGCCTCCTGCCCCAGGGTGGCGTCGGGGATGCCGATGACCGCGGCCTCGGCGACCGCCGGATGGGACTTCAACACCGCCTCCACTTCCGCCGGATAGATGTGCTCCTCGCCGCGCAGGATCTTATCGTCGGCACGGCCGAGTATCTCCAGCCGGCCGGCGGCATCGAAGCACCCGATGTCGCCACTGCGCAACCAGCCGCCGTTGAGCGTGCGCGCGGTCGCCTCGGGAAGATTGAGGTAGCCCTTCATCACGCCCGGCCCGCGCACCAGGATCTCCCCCCGCGCACCCGGCGCCGCGCTGCGAACGCCGTCTTCTTCCAGCATCACCTCGACACCGGGCACGACCGGCCCCACGACGGTCGGCGCCAGCCCCGCACGGGAGGTTATGCCGCCGCCCCAGGCGACGATGGAGGAGGTCTCGGTCAGGCCGTAGCCGGGCACGATGGGCAGGCCGAAGCGCGCCTCGAAATCGCCCGAAAGGCCGGCCGGCAAAGGCGCCCCACCGGTGGCGCAGAGCCGCAGACTGCGCCGGACGGCAGCGCTGTCGATGCCCCCGGCATGCTCCATCAGGTAGCGATAGTAGATCGGCATATGCACGAAGTAGGTGACCGCCTGATCGACGATCAGACGCCAGATCCGGTCCGGATCGAAGCCGTCGACGAGCACCAGCGTCTCGCCGTTCAACATCGCGAGGTTGAGGCCGCAGACCTGGCCCATGACATGGAACAGCGGCGTCGAGATGAGCCGCACGCGGGTATCTTCGCGCGGCGCCAGCCGCTGGTTGATGCGGGTCAGCGCGATGAGGTTGGACTGGGTCAGCTCGACGCCCTTCGGCCGGCCGGTCGAGCCGGAGGTGTAGAGCAGCACCGCCGTGTCGGCAGCACCATAGTGATAGGTGGGCGCGAGATCGGGCTGCCCGGCCATGAGATCGCCCAGCGCCGGGATGCCGGCAAAGGGAGACGGCGCATCGAGCGCCGCCGGGATCGCCCAGCATCGCCGGCAGGCCGGTGCCGCCTCGGCGGCGGCCAGCGCCTGCTCGCCGTAAGCGGTGTCGCTGCGCCCGTCGTGGGTCAGCAGCGCCTCGGCGCCGGAGTCCTCCAGTTGGAACAGGATATCGCGCTGGCGCAACGTGGTGCTGAGCACCACGGCAACCCCACCGATTTTCAGGATGCCGTAGTAGGCGGCCAGGAACCCCGGGCGGTTGCCGCAGGCCAGGGCGATGCGGCTGCCCGGTCCGTAGCCCGCCGCCTTGAGGCCGTTGGCCACCTGATTGGCCATGGCCAGGACCTGCGCGAAGCTGTAGCCGCTGCCATCGAAGACCAGCGCCCGCCCGGCCGGCCGGCGCGCCGCAATGGCGTCGAGAAACTGGGCAACGTTCGACATCGCATCCCTCCGGCGCACAACGCCGCTTAGCCCTGCAGCGCCCCCGGCAAAGGACGATACACCCACATCACCAGCACCAGGGCACCAGATGCCAGCAACGCGCCGACCAGATAGGGCCAGCCGACACCGAGGCTGCCGAGGGCGAAGCCGCCCCACACCGGTCCGAGAATACGCGCGAAGCTGAGGACCGCGTGATTGAACCCCATGGCCGCCCCCTGCACCGTCTCCGGCGACGCCTTCGACAGCAGGGCCTGCAGACAGGACAGGGACATGGCAATGCCCGCCCCCAACAGCATCAAGGCCGCGATGATCGCCAGGTCGTTCGGCCACAACACGAAGAATGCCATGCCCAACACCATCGAGGCGCTGGCACCCGCCGTCACCCGCCCTTCGCCATAACGCGCGCAGAGCGGCGGGATCAGGACCCAGAGGCTGAACACCGCGGCCAGGCCGGCGGCGGTGAAGGCCAGCGAAACGTCGCGGGCATCCCAGGCCAGCACGCGCGACGACCACAGACCCAAGGTCGAATCCATCGAGGCGTAGGCGAAGGACAGCACGGCCATGATGACGATCGGCGCGATGCAGAGCGGCGCCACCAGAATGCTGCGCGGCGGCAGCACGATGAAACGCAGCCGCCCGCCCGAGCGGGGCGAGGTGCTGCGCGCCAGCGTCGCCGTCAGCAGCACCGACAACAGGGCGAAACCGCCGGCACCGAAGGCGGCGCTGCGGTAGTCGTCGCCGCCGTTGCCGAGCAGCAGGGTACCGACCAGCGGGCCGATGATGAAGGCCAGGCCGTAGGCGGAATTCACGTTCGCCATACCGCAGACCCGGCTCTTGGCGCAGGTGCGGTCGGCAACCAGGGCCTGGATCACCGGGATCGCCGCATTGCTGATGCCGGCACAGGCCCGTGCGGCGAACAGCAGCAGCAGACTGTCGGCGTAGGCCAGCAGCAGGCAGGCAAAAGGCGCCGTCGACAGGGCCAGGAAGATCACCCAGCGCCGCCCCCACTGATCGCTGAGTCGACCCCAGAAAGGAGCCAGCAGCAGAATGACCGCGGTGTCCGTAACCAGCAGCAGCGAAACCTGCAGCGGCGTCGCGCCGAGCCCGAGGGCCTGGAACGGCAGGAAGGGATAGACGATACCCAGCCCCACCAGATACGTCAGGGCAACCAGGAACGGCGCCGGCATGGTTTGGATCTCCGTGGGTTCAGTCCGCGGCGGGTCAGGCGGCGGGTGCCGGACGCAACCGCATCAGCAGCGGCCCGCGCGGCCGCAGGGTGATCATCGGCTCCGGCTCCACCTTCTGCCCCGGCAGCAGTTGCAGGTCGAAGCGGTCGACGATGCCGGCGATCGCGATCATCGATTCAAGGACCGCGAAGCGCTCGCCCAGGCAGGTGCGCGGCCCGTCGCTGAAGGGAAAATAGGCGAAGCGCTGGCCGCCCCGGCCCGACGATTCAGATCGGGCGGGATCGAAGCGCTGCGGGGCGAAGCCCTCCGGATTCTCCCACAGCTCCGGCCGGCGGTGCACCGCGAACATGTTCAGCATGACATTGGTGCCGGCCGGGACCCCGATCCCGGCGATCTCATCGTCGGCCACCGCGGTGCGCGAGAAGGTCCACAGCGGCGGATAAAGCCGCAGGGTCTCGTCGAACACCATGCGGGTGTATTTCAGGTCGGCCAGATCGGTGAAACCGGCCGGTCGGCCCTTCAGCACCGACCGTGCTTCGCTGCGCAGGCGACGCAGGGATTCCGGGTGCAGCGACAGCAGATACCAGCACCAGGTCAGGGCATTGGCAGTGGTCTCGTGGCCGGCCAGGATCATCGACTGGATCTGCCCGCAGAGCTGGCGGTCGCTGCGGCCGTTCTGGTTCTCCAGCAGCATGTCGAGCAGGTCGTTGTCGGCGGCATCTTCCCGCGTCCCGGCGGCCCGGCGCGCGGCGATCAGGTCGAAGACGAAACGGTCGAGACGTTCAAGAGCGGCACGGACGGCGCGGTTGCGCCGGCTCGGCACCCAGCGCGGCGGATTGAACGGCGACCAGATGCGGCTTTCCGCATCGCGCAGCACCACGGTCAGGGCATCGAAGACGTCTTCGTGCTGTCCGCCACGTTGGTCGTCCAGGCGCAGGCTGAACAGCGTGCGCATAAGAATGTCGAGGGTCAGACGCATCATCTCCGGGATCACGTCGATGACCGCCTCGCGCGCCGCCAGAACGCTCCAGCGTTCCTGCAGGTCGCCGACGGCGTCCTGCATGGCCGCGGTCATGCGGCGCAGCTGACAGCCCTGGAAACTGCGGGCTGCCGTGCGTCTTTGCGACAGCCATTCGTCGCCCTCGGCGAGGAAGATCCCATCCCCGAGAATCGCCCGCATGACATCGTAGAATTTGCTCTTCTCGTAGTTCAGCCGGTTGTCCTGCAGGACATGGCGGATCATCGCCGGATTGTTCAGCATCAACACCTTGTCGATGCCGAAATGCAGTTCCACCGCATCGCCGTGGTCGCGGGCGACGCGGGTGAAAAAACGCAAGGGGTCGGCGCGGAGTTCCGGCAGGTGGCCGAGCAGAAACCGACCCTTCAGCTGTACCGGCATCCGGGCCGGCAACTGGGCCGGAGCCTGTGCGTCCTGCCGTCCGGCAAAGCGGCCGGCGGCCGGCGCGCCGGAAAGACGATCGCCGGAAAGATGATCGCCGGAAAGATGATCGATTGTAAGGCTCATGGCTGCCCTCTCAATCCTTGTCTCTGCTTCCTTGGCCGCGCAGCATCGCCGCGCCGCCCCGATTGCGTTTCACCACATTGCGTCTCTAAGGTCCCCGGGGCGACGTTGCCCCGGGCCGAACGGCGCCACCGGCTCAGTGGCGGTGGTGCATGCTGCCGGCAGACGCCGCCATCTGGTTGGCGCCGTTGCGGTCGATGCGGGCGACCGATTTCTCGGACAGCGCGATCGAATCCGACACCGCCTCGGCGGCGACGCCGATCAGGTGCGCCGCAAAGGGCAGCCCGGTTCGGTCGGCCTCGATGCGCAGGTAGTCCAGGCAGCGCTTGATGGCGGCGGCGTCCTGCAACGGATCGCAGAGCTTCAGTTCGATGGGATCTTTGCTGTCAGACATTTCTTCTCTCCTCAGTGTTTGGGGGGTTAGGCAACCGCTGCCTCGTCGAGGAACGGGGCCGTGCGGATGACCGAGCCTTGAATGCCTCCAACCGCGCGCAGGCTCGCCAGGGTCGCGTGGTTCATGTCGAAACGGCCGGTGTAGGCCGGGGCGCCGCCGATGATATGGGCCGGCGACTGCCACTTCGGCGGACAGCCGAGCCGTGGCAGCAGGCGCTCCATTCGAGCGTCATAAACGGTGATCAGTTCGCGGATACCGAAGGCGATGCAGGTCTCGGTGACGGCGCAGAGCAGCTCGCTGCTGGTGCGCGTCCGCGATCCCCTGCCCTCGACCGCGAAGCGGCTACCTTCCCAGATCAGGGGGTGGTAAGGCGCGCGCGCGCCTCCCAGCAGCGGCGCAAAGACGTCACGCAGCATGTAGGGCCCGGTGGTCGGCAGGAACCGCCAGCTGCCGGCAAGCTTCTCCCCGGCATCGAAGGCCAGCAGGTAGACCGGGTAGAGGGCGTCGAACGTGTCGCGCTCCTCGCCCGGCTCGCCGGGGCCTCCGGGACCGTCGCCGCCCGGTACGCTCCAGCCGAGGCGCTGCCTGAAGACCCTATAGCGTTGCTGGAACATCATGCGCAGTTCCCCGGCGTAAGCCCCATAGAGGTCCGGTGTCACAACATCGATCACGGCCGCATCCCCCTCCTGTCGCCTCCGCCACCGATTGGACAGCCAAGCGCGGCCGCAGACAGCCCCCCAGAATTGGGGGGTAGCGCGGAAAGGGGGGCTTTTCCGGGAAATTCAGAGCGGCGGATGCCGCCGGCGGGGCCGCAGGGGGTCTTCGCGGAGGGCGACGGGCCAGGACCTATTCCGCGGGTTTACGTCAGTGAAGGGGACAATGAGAGAAAGCCTCTAGGGCAGGATATAGCCCTGCACGATGGCTTTGACGACCGCGTGGTGCTTGGAGAAGACCCCCAGCTTGCGGGTTGCGTTCTTCAGGTGGAACAGCACCGTTTCCTCGGAAATGGCGAGAATCTGGCCAACCTCCCAGGCGGTCTTGCCGCGGGCCGTCCACATCAGACAGTCCCTCTCGCGATCGGTCAGGCGCACCCGGCCCGGCTCGGCGACGTCTTCGGCCAGCCTCAGGAAAGCCTCATGCGTGTTGATCGCCAACCAGACCAAGTCCTTGTAGGCCCGGCGAAAGGCCTCGCTGAATGCCTGCTCGCTGCTATCGGCAACGATACTGAGCGTCGAAAGTCCGCTATCGGGCCCATGGATCGGAATGGTGGCGCCATTCCTGATGCCGTGGTCGCGCGCCTCGTTCAGCACCCGGCGCTGTCCGGTCGTCAGGTCGTTGCGGCTGCCGATCTCGCGCCAGTCAAACGGCATCAGGCGGCCAAGGGCGGCCTGCAGGGTGGGGTCCAGATCGCCATAGTCCTGCGACAGGTAGTGCCCCACCCAGGCATCGGGCAGCGTCGCCAGGAACTCATGCACCTGGTTGCCGCTGCGCGAGCCGGCCGGCACGAAGGACGGGATTTTCTTGCCCAGCGGTGTGCGGACATGGACATAGGCGAAGCGGTCGAAACCAAGCTCCTGCAGCACGGTTTCCAGGCGGACGCTGATCTCGGCGGTGCTGGCGGCCCCGCCCAGCCACTCGACATAGGAGGCCACGCTGCCGCGTTCCACCACGCCGCTCATGGCCGCCGTCCGCGGCCCGCCGGCGGGCACCAAAAAGCAGCCTCCAAGGGGCAACCCTGCCCCTTGTGAGACCGAACATCACTGACAAATAAAGGGCCGGCGCAAGGCGGAAGGTATGCGAAAGGGTAACCACGGTTGGTTGCCAACCGTGCTGGGTTCCTGTTCCGGGTTCCCGCTTTCGCTTGCGCCGTCCTAACCTCCCTGACGTCCCCTCGCCGATTAACTCTCGGCGGGACGCCCCAGCGTCTTCAAAAGAGACAACACTTCAGCCCGTACCTTGGCATCGGGAATTCTATAATAAGAGCTGATCAATTGTAACGTTTCACGCTGGTTTGTGAAGTCGGGGTCTGACGAGTGGATGTTAGACGTCGAGCTGGATCCGGCCTCAGGGCTCGCCGCGCTCCCCGCGTCGCCTTCGGACTCGACTCCTTCGAAGAAGTAAGTCACCGGCACGCTGAGGATGCGCGAGAGCTCATAGAGCTTGCTCGCGCTGATGCGGTTGGCGCCACGCTCGTACTTCTGGATCTGCTGAAACGTCAGACCCAGGGCATTGGCCAGCTTTTCCTGCGAATATCCGAGAAATACCCGGCGAAGGCGGACACGACCGCCAACATGAACGTCTACGGGATGGGCCTGTCTGGCTTTCCCCATGGTTTGATGAGCAAGCATCCGTTCTCCCTACTAATCAACGATTCCATGACCCCGGGGAAATCTATGCGAAATCACTATGAAGTCACAAAGGAAAAATTCGCGCAAAACTGGTAAATTATCAATTTTGCCCACAATTAATGAGCCCAGTTCGCCAGAATCGGTTGTTAACCATCATGAAAACCAAAATAACGCCCAAAATTATACTCTAGCGTTACTTCTGTGGTTAATTACAACTTTAAGATGATCGCCGGTTGCAACCCTAGGGGCCGAGAAATCCCCTCTCCGGGGTAGCTGCCACCCGCAGAGGTTACGCCGACACCGGCCAGCGCACCACGAAGCGGGCCCCCTTGCCCGGCCCGCCGTCTTCGACAGTCAGGTCGCCGCCCATGGAACGGGCTGCCGAGCGGGCCACCGACAGGCCGAGCCCGGTCCCGGCGATGCCGTCGACCTCCTTGGCCCGCCAGTACGGCTGGAAGATCGCCTCGCGCTGCTCCTCCGGGATGCCGGTGCCACAGTCGGTCACCGCCAATAGGTAACTGTCGCCGTCGCGCGCCAGCTCGACCTCGATATCGCCGGTTCCCCGCGAATACTTGACCGCGTTCTGCAGCAGGTTGGACAGAATGGTCTGCAGGGCCGCGTCATGGGCGCCGCACACCGGTCCGTCGAGCCGGTCATTCAACACCAGATGCTGGCGCGCACGCAGGGCAACGGAGACCTCGCGCCACACGGCGCGGCTGAAGCGGCCGAGGTCGAGCGGTTCCCGGCCCTCGCTGTTCTCCCCCGCCTCGACGCGACCCATCATCAGAACGTCGTCGACCAGACGGGCAAGGGTGCTGACCGCCCGCCGAATGGTCCGGGTTTCCTCGCGCCGCTCGGCTTCCGACATCTGGTCGCCGAAGCGTTCGAGCATGTCGGCCGAGGTGCCGATCGCCTGCAGGGGCGTGCGCAGTTCGTGCGAGACCATCGAGACGAAGCTGGATTTCTGCGAACGCCGTTGCTTTTCCTGATAGAGCGAGATGGACAGGCGGCCTTCGCGCGACACCACCATCTCCACCCGCTTGATGGCCAGGAACAGCAGCAGGCACACCGCCGCGAAGGCAACGAACAATAGCGGCGCGACATTCCACAGCAGCGTGTCGCCCGAACGCTGGCCGCGCCAGACGACGCTGCCGATGACCGTGCCTTCGCTCCCTTTGACCGGGCAACCGACGTAGCCCGGCGGCACCGCGCCGCGCAGGAAATGCAGATTGGCGATGTGCTCGCCGACACCGGCCCGGTTGAACAGCGTCAGATCGAGCGGCTGGACAAAAACCAGGACGTTGCGCGCGCCAGCCCCGGCGGCCCTATGGAGCGGCGCGATCAGACTGGCCCCGACCAGCGCCAGGTCCTGGTTGTGCATCACGAAACTGGCCGGTGGGACCTGGTCGATCACCGTGGCGCCGCGGGCAGCAGAAATCAGCGTGCCGATACCCGAAGGCAACACCGGGGCCACCCCAGGCGTCACCGCGCGGCCGTCTTCGAAAGCAAAAATCGTCTGCCCGTCCGCAGCGATCACCCAACCGGCGACAATGTCGAAGTTGGTCAGCAGGTAGGACGGCAGTTCTTCCTTGGCCCAGCGTTCGTCCATCTGCGTGCCGAGCTTCGCAACGGCGTCATCCCACCAGGCATAATCGATCACGAGTTGCCGCAACGTGTCCCGACGCATCTGCACGATGGACCGTACAAGGTCTTCCTGCGCCCCGGCGTCGCGGTCGTTCAGCGAGCCGGCGCTCCAATAGAGCAGACCCGCCATCGCCACCAGGCAGACGGCAACCAGCAGCAGAATCGGCAGCAGCAGGTTGCGCCGCCGTCGCGCGAGAATCGCACGCGTCGTTTCCATACGCGACGGCGGACGGTGCTCGCGTCCGGTGATTGTAGCCATTCCCCATACCTTTTCGGGAATGTGAATTTCAACCTGTGGGCTTTGCCGCAACACTATAAACGGAATGCCATAGATGGCACAGCCAGTCAGGCAGATATTCAGCAAATATCCGCAGAATCGAGGCCCTTGCCGGAGACGAGCCACAAAGATCACCACCCAAAACACCGACCGCGTGTGTCATTGGACGAATGCACAATTCCAAGACGCGCCCGGACGCCCACTGCCGCCGCACAGGCCCCCGCCGCGCGCGTCGCTAGCCGGAGTTGCAGGATTATCCCTGGCCAAAACGGGTTCCAAGGAGGCAGAGTGGTCTTTGAAGTCGCCGCTTCACTCAGCCATTTCAACGCTGACCAACCTCCCCGCCAGCAGAGCAGACGATCAGGCATGCGCCCCATGATTGCGCCCTCGCCGTTGCCTTCGACCGCCCGGTCTGCAAAATTCCCCACGGGAGCCCCCAACGAGAGCCGGGGACGCCAGCGGCCGGAAATGAGCCGATACGGACGGAAAATGTGACCGCAGTGATGAAGTCAACGGCAGCCAGGGACGCATCGGATCAGCTGGGCCAGTTGTTGTCGCGGTGCAGCCTGGGCGATCAGGCGGCCTTCGGCGAACTCTACGAAGCCACCTCTGCGAAACTCTTCGGCATTGCCCTACGTATATTGAGACGAGAGGCCTGGGCCGAGGAGGCCCTGCAGGAGGCCTATGTGAAGATTTGGCGCTACGCCGACAGCTATAATCCGGGCCGCGGTCGGCCGATGACCTGGATGATCAACGTGGTCCGCAACCACGCCCTGGATCTGCTGCGGCGGGCCGACTACCGCGCCAAAGAGGAGGAATGGAATCCTGACCGGGACCAGCGCATGAGCACCGACAATCCCGCAACCCTGGCCGAGACCAGCCAGGAGATGCAGCGGGTACTCGGCTGCCTGGGGCTGCTCGGCGAGGAGCAGCGCGACAGCATCCTGCTGTCCTACCACCAGGGCCTGACCCCGACCGAGGTCGCCGGCCGGTTGAAGCGGCCGGTGGGTACCGTGAAGACCTGGATCCGCCGCGGCCTCATCAAGGTCCGGGAGTGCCTGGACCAATGAGATACGATGAGCCGGAACTGCAGGAAGCCTTAGCCTGCTCCTACGTCGCCGGTGCCCTGCAGGGGCTGGCACGGCGCCGCTTCGAGGCGCTGATGCATACCCGCCCCGCCCTGCGCCAGCGCGTCGAAGCCTGGGAAAACCGGCTGACGCCCCTGGCCGACGGCACCCCGGAAGTACAGCCGCCGGCGCGGGTGTGGCGCGCTATTCAGGGACGCATCGCGCCCCAGGCCGCAGCGGCGCAAAGCGTCGGCTGGTGGCACAGCCTCGCCTTCTGGCGTCCCTTCGGTGCGCTGGCCGCCGTGCTGGCGCTGGTGGTCACCGGTTACACCGGCTACGTGGTGACCCGGCCCGCAGCGCCGCCGCAGGTCGCCGAGGTGTCGCCGCAGCAGGTCGCCCCCAGCTATGTCGCCGTGCTGGAGGATGAAGCCGACCAGCCGGCCCTGGTGGTTACCGCCTTCAAGGGACCCTGGCGGCTGATCGTCGAGCCGCTGCGCGATCTGGCTTCCTACGAGAGTCCCGAAGGCGGCAAGGTGTTCCAGATCTGGGCGGTCGAACGCGACACCGGCACCACGCGCCCCCTGCTGCAGGTCACCGGCGGTGCAGTGTTGCGCCTGCCGCTCGACGAGAGCGGCTGGGTCGCCATCAAGACCTCTGAGTCTCTCGTCGTTACCCTGGAAGACGCCGGCAGCACGCCGGCGGCGCCGAGCAGTCCGGCGATCTTCTCCGGCCTCTGCCTGAACCTTAAAGGTCCCGAGGACATCTAAGCCGGGCCGACATGAAACCGGCCGAAACCCGCACCAGAGCGTCAGCGATCAGAGCGTCAGCGATCAGAGCGTCAGGGCCAGCATGTGATTGTCCCAGGCGACCGGCGCAGCGGCGGGATCGTTGAGCGGCGCCGTCTCGCCGGTCAGCGCATTGTGGTGCACCAGCTTGCCGTAGCCGCTGGAGGCAAGGAAGCCGCCGGGTTCGCCGGAGGCCGCCACGCCACAGCCGTCGCCGAGGCCGAGGCCGCCGAGATAGCGACGCTCGGCCACCGACCAGAAGGTGATGGTGCCGCCGCGCGGTGCCGATGCCGCCAGCACCCGCCCCGAGACATCCATCGCCGCGCTGCCGCAGTACTGCCGCATCGCCTTCAGGGTCGCCTCGCCGGCCTCCGGCAAGGTGAGGGCGCCCTCGCCGCGGCGGTGGAAACCGACCAGCGGCACCAGGTTGTTGCGCGGCCCCTCGTACTGCATGACGAAGCCGATGGTGTCGTCCGGCGCCGCGGCCAGATGGCGGATCGAGGCCTGGTGCATCGCCTGAGGCGCGCGGTACTTCTCCAGCAACGCGCCGCTCTGGGAATCAATGTAGGCCAGCGAGGGCTGCATGGTGTCGATGTTCAGCTTCTCGCGGCGCCGCGACGGGTGGGTCTGGATACCGCCGTTGGCCACCGCCAGGGTGCGCCCGTCCGACAGCAGCACCAGCTCGTGCGGCCCGATGTCGGTGGCTTCCAGTTCGCCCTCGCGGCGATAGCCCGCACTGGCGTCATAGACACCGATACAACCGCGCGCGTTGTCATAGTCGTTCTCGCAGGCGAACAGCCAGCGCCCGTCGCGGCTGAACACGCCGTGACCGTAGAAATGCCGTCCCTCGGGCGCGTCGAAGCGGCGCGGATGCATGGCGGACAGAGGATCGAAGGCCACGGCGAAGTGCTCCGGCCGGCGCGCGAAGGCGACCACCTCGCGCCGGCCCGGCCGCCGCGCGGCGCCATGGCCGCGCCCCGGCAGCGGCACCGTCGCCACTACATGGCCGCTGTCGTCGAAGATGCGGGTCAGGGTGCTGCCGTCCTCCGCCGCGCAGGCGTTGACGAAATAGCGGCCTGCCTCGGCGGCCGCCGCCCCACCCGGCCAGGGCAATCCCGAGGCCGCGAAGAGCGCGGCCGTTGCAGTGAGGAAACCGCGCCGGTCAATCGCCGTCATAGCTGTTGAATCCCATTGGCAGTTCGAGAACCTCGGACAGCGGGCCGCCCATCAGTTCCAGCAGCTGGCGGGCTTCGACGCGGATGGCATCCAGTTTCGCCCAGCCGTCCGGCGCCTGCAGCGCCACCACCAGCGAAGACGGCTGCGCTTCGACGGCGGCGATCAGGCGTTCCAGCGCCGCGCTGATCACACGGTCGAGCTCGGCGCCCTGCGGATGCTCACGCGCCATGGACGAGAAACTGATGCCGTTGCCGCCGCCTTCGTAGAGCGCCTGCGCGGCTTTCAGGTTGAGCAGCACGTTGCGCAGGGAGCGGCCGGAGCGCCAGGACTCCGCGCGCGTATCGCGGGCCGATCCCGCTTCCTTGCCGAGCGGCCGGCCGAGCTTGTAATCCTGGACCAACAGGATGGCGCCACGCAGCGCCTTGGCAAACTCCAGCGACGCTTCCTTGGCGTCGAAGTAGCGCTCGTTGCCTTCGGCGGCCCCACGGATGACGTCGGCATAAGCCACATCGCCACCCTGCCAGTCGGCCAGCAGGCCCGCCGCGATGGTCTTCAGATTGCCGCCGATGGCGACGGTCAGCTGACAAGCGAAGGGCGTCGTCCAGGTCGCGGCGTCGCTATCGAACAACAGGCGCTCCAGCGCCGGAAAGCCCTGTACCGCGACACTGCCGTTGGCGAAGACAACCGTCTCCAGCGCGTGCGGATCGGCTTCGGAGAGCATCTGCGCCAGATGGCGCGCCACGGTGCCGCGCTTGTCGGGCCAGAACTCGATGCGCTCGGTGCGCAGGAACAGCTCGCTGGGGCCGAAGCGCAGGTGCTGCACACCCATCCAGGCATCCATCGCCGCGTTGTAAGCCTCGCCGCTTTCGGCGGCGTCCGCCCTGCCGTCGGCGCAGGCCCGGGTGAGCGAGGCTTCCAGCGCCGCGGTCGCCTCGGCAAAGGCCGCATAGCGCGGCAGCACATAGTCGTCGACCAGCGCCGCGTTCAAGGCAGCGTAGTCGAGTACCGGATCCCCGGACTGGGTCTGGGTCTGGGTCTGAATTTGGGTCTGGGCGTGCGCCTGCGGCACGGCAAGGCCGCCGGCCAACAGCGCGAGCGCCACCGTCCTCTTGAGCTTCCGCCCGATCAGCATCTTTCTCTCTCCTAGTCGCCGGTCGCCCGGCATAGTGAAATCCCATGGCGCAAGTGGGGGAGGCCCCGGACGAGAGCGACCACCAGAGCCACCACTAGAGCGACCGCAGGAAGGCCAGCAGCGCGTCGCGCCGCTCTGCCGGCAGGGCGATGACCTTCTGCCTGGCCACCTCCGCCTCGCCGCCGTGCCAGAGGATCGCCTCCAGCAGGTTGCGTGCGCGCCCGTCATGCAGGAAACGGGTGTGGCCGTTCACCACCTCGGTGAGGCCGATCCCCCACAGCGGCGCGGTGCGCCACTCGCGGCCCGAAGCCTGCCCCTCCGGCCGGTGGTCCGCAAGCCCCTCACCCATGTCATGCAGCAATATGTCGCTATAGGGCCAGATCAGTTGGAACGACTGTTCCTCGCCCGCGGAGTCCCGCCGCGTCACGTATTTGGGGCGGTGGCAGGCGGCACAGCCGCTCTCATAGAACACCTGCTTGCCGGCCAGAACCTGCGGGTCGCCGATACCGCGCCGCGCCGGCACCGCCAGGTTGCGGCTGTAGAAGGTGATCAGGTGCAGCATCTGCGCCGAGGCCTCCAGGCCGTCGAGATGCGGGCTGTTGCCGTCGGGCGCAGACAGGCAGGCCGCCTGCCGGGCGGTGCAGTCGCCGGCCGCCGCCGCCATGCCGGGTGTCGAGATGCCGATGTCGCCGTTGATGGCGTGGATGCTCTGCTGATGCAGGTTGGGCTGACCGGCCTTCCAACCGAAACGGCCCAGGACCACGGCCTGCCGTTCGTCGTCCCACACCCGGTTGGCGCGCCCGGAGATGCCGTCGCCATCGGCATCGTCGGGATCGGCCAGGCTTTCGATATCCGCGTCGGAGACGGCTTCAAGCAGCCCCAGGCCGATCATCGGCGGCGCCACCCGCGGCGACAGCATGACGTCGGGGTGCAGCGGTCCGTAGCCGAGGTCGGCGATGCCGTAGGTCGGCCGGCGCAGGGTGACCACCGTGCCGTCAGCCAGCGCGACCGGCTGCTCGCTGTAGTCGATGGTCATGCGACCTTCGGCCTTGAGGCCCTGCACCGCCTGGTCCTGCAACTGGCCACCATAGGTCGGCTCGGGAATCACGTTGACGCGGCCGCTGGCCAGAGCAGCGCGGTCGGTATCGTCCTGCGGCGGAATGCTGAGGCGCAGGAACATCGAGATGGCGGAGTCGGATGCCGAGGCCGGCGGATGGCCGCGACCGTCCTTCTGGTGGCAGCGCTGGCAGGAGCGGGCGTTGAACAGCGGCCCGAGGCCGTCGGCCGAGGTGGTCGACGACGGCGACGAGACCCAGAGGCGCTTGAACAGGCCGTTGCCGATCTTGAAGTCGAGCTCACGCTCGAAGCTCATGTTGGCCGAACTGTGCGAAAAGACGTTGGCGTTCACCGTGGCCCGCGTGGTCGTCGCACCGCCGGGCAATCCCTCGAAAGCTTCGGGCTTAGTGAAGTCGTCGGCCGGCGCGGTCACCGCCGCGATGCGCGCTGCTTCCTCAGGCGTGCGTTGCTCAGCAATGGGGCCGGCAGCCAAAGCTGCCGGCCCCATTGTCAGAAGCATCAAAGCAAGGACTGTCGCTTTCGTCTGCTGCATCGCTTCGGTCACGCGGTAGCGGCCCCGTCAGGCCGGCCCCGGAAGATCAACTCAGGAGGGCCGGCCCTTTCCGGGAGGCGCCGCAGTGCGATCAATCAGCCGCGATCACTGGAACACCGCCTGCGGGTCATCAAGGCTGTCGGAGCCTTCGAACTCGATCGTCGACAGGTCGAGTGTCGCCACCACCCGCTCAATCGAGCGGGTCTGCTCGGTCAGCGACTGGACCACGGTTTCGATCACGGCGTTGCCCTCGGCATTGCCCTCGCCGATCATCTGGTCGTAGGCCTCGCCGCTCTCGGCGCGGTCGACCATGGCCTGCATCGCACCGTGGGCTGCATCCAACTTGGCCTTCATGTCGGCGTCCACCGCCTTGTCCTTGGCGGCCACCAGGTCCGACAGGCTCGGACCCTCGACGGCGCTGCCGTCAACCCGCGTGTAGCGGCCGAGGTAGACGTTGGCGATGCCCTTCTCGTCATAGAAATGCGAGTTGTGGGTGTTGTCGCTGAAGCAGTCGTGCTCCTCCTCCGGGTCGTGCAGCATGAGGCCGAGCTTGATGCGCTCGCCGGCCAGCTCGCCGTAGGACAGGCTGCCCATGCCGGTCAGCATGGTCGCCAGGCCGGTGTCGGCATCGCCCTTCACCAGGCCTTCACGCGCCTCGCCGCCCGGGGCCCACTGCGCCACCATGTCCTTCAGGTCGTCGACCAGCAGGTCGGTCGCCGCCTCAAGGTACTGGGCACGGCGCTCGCAATGGCCGCCGGTGCAGTTCGCGGTGCTGTAGTCGGTCGCCGGACGGGCGCCGGCGCCCGGGCCGGTGCCGTTCAGGTCCTGGCCCCACAGCAGGAACTCGATGGCGTGGTAGCCGGAGGCCACATTGGATTCGACCTCGTCGGCCTCGTGCAGCACGTCGGCGATCAGTTCCTTGGTGATGCTGCTGGCATCGACCGTCTCGCCGTTGACCGTCAGTTTCTCGTTGGCGATCACGTTGGCGGTGTAGGCCGGGTTCTCGTCGGATTCGCTGCCGTAGCGGTTGCCGTCGACGTAGTCGATCAGGCCCTCGTCCAGCGGCCAGGCATTCACCTTGCCCTCCCAGTCGTCGACCACCGCGTTGCCGAAGCGATAGGCCTCGGTCTGCTGATAGGGCACCCGCGCGGCGATCCACGCCTCGCGCGCCGCCGTCAGGGTCTCCTCGGTCGGGTTGGCGACCAGCTTGTCCACCGCGCCCTGCAGCGACTCAGCCGTGATCAGCGAGTCCTCGTAGGCGGCATGGGCGATATCGGCGTAGGTCTTCAGGACCGCGCTCTTGTCGACCTCCGCCGCCGCCGCGGCGCCTGAGGCCACCAGCGGGGCCAGGGCGACTGTCGCGGCCAGCACGACTGTCTGGATTGTCTTCATCGGGTGCATCCCCTTTTCTGCATCGACTGTAAGGCGGCGCGACTAAGCACCGCAAATGACACGCATTCTTAATGAGAACGCCAAGAAAAGGCCGTCCCATCACGGAGACAGCCCCATAAACGTCCAAGAACCGCCGATTTTACATAGAAAGACGCAATTGACAATCATTATCATTCGCACCATATTGAGTGCGTTCACTGAGGGAGACGCGGATGTACGTCTGTCTATGCAACGGCTATCGGGACGCGGAGATCCGGGAGATCGCGGAATCCGGGGTGCGCTGCGCCCGGGAGGTCTATCTGACCCTCGGCAACGGGCCGTGCTGCGGAACCTGTCTGGACTGCGCCCAGGGCATCGTCGATGACGTCCACGCCCTCCCTGCCGGATCCGCATCTGGAGACGTCTCCGGACAGGCCCCAGGGGCCGACGGCCGGGCGGGTGAGCCGGCGACGGGCCGCGAAGCCCTGCTGATGGCAGCGGAATAGGCGGGCGCCACCATGCACCTGTGGCGCAATCTGCCGGAAGGCCAGTTGGTGGCCGTGCTGCGTTGGCTGCAGTCCCGGCGCGAGAAAAACCGCGCCGCCGCTAAAACCCCGTCGGAAGCCCCCAGGGCCCCTGCCCTGGCAACAACCAAGCCGGCGCCGCCGCCGGCACGCTGACGCCGGGCACGCCCGGCGCAGGTCTCTCGCGCGCTTCTGGCGGGTTCAGTCTTCCGCCGGCTTGCTCTGGAACTGAATGAAGTTCTGCTGCCCCATCTTCTCGAGCAGGTCGAGGTTGGTTTCCAGCCAGTCGATGTGTTCTTCCTCGGAATCGAGAATCTCGGTGAACAGCTGGCGCGAGACATAGTCGCTGACCGACTCGCAGTGGGCGATGGCCTCCTTGAGATCCGGCACGCCCGCCATCTCCAGCTTCAGATCGCACTGCATGATCTCTTTCACGTTCTCGCCGATCATCAGCTTGCCGAGTTCCTGAAGGTTCGGCAGGCCTTCGAGAAAGAGAATCCGTTCGATGAGTTCATCGGCGTGCTTCATCTCGTCGATGGACTCTTCGTACTCGTGCTTGGCCATGCGGGTGATGCCCCAGTCCTTCAGCATCCGCGCGTGCAGGAAGTACTGGTTGATCGCCGTCAACTCGTTCTTCAGCACCTTGTTCAGGTGCTGAATGACCTTCTTGTCGCCTTTCATACTCTCTCCTCGCCCCTAAAGGCTGCTCTACCAGTTTGTGACCGCCATCCTACGCGCTGCACCGCGGCGTAACCACAATCCATTTGGTTGCAGGGCCGGATTACCCCCTTCAACCAATGACTTGCAAGTGCCCCTCACTCGCAATCCCGCATCGGGCCATGGTGCAGTGGTTTTCACCGCAGACCGCATTCCCGCTCACGCTCGAATTCCCGCGCGGGGTATTCTAAGGGCCACAACGGCGGCGCATGAAGCTGCCGCAAAGGGAGAGCGATGACGATGTTTAACCTGCCCCGCGCGTTGCTGGCCGCCGCCATGCTGACCGCAACCTTGGTCCCCGCCGCCGCCGAGGCGCAAGAGGTAACGCTGCGCGTCCACCATTTCCTGCCGCCACCCTCAGTTACTCATAAGGATTTCATCGAGCCCTGGGCGCGCAAGGTCGAGGCCGAGTCGGGCGGGCGCATAAAGATCGAGATCTACCCCTCGATGCAGCTGGGCGGCAAGCCGCCGGCGCTCTACGACCAGGTGCGCGACGGCGTCGTCGACATCGTCTGGACGCTGCCCGGCTATACGGCAGGGCGTTTCCCGACCATCGAGGTCTTCGAACTGCCCTTCATGGCGGCCTCCGCCGAGGCGACCAGCCAGGCCGCCCACGCGTTCTACAAAAAGCATGCGGTGGAAGAGTTCGCCGACGTTCACCCGCTGATGGTCCACGTCCACGCCCCCGGCACCCTGCATCTGCGCGGCGCGCCGGTGAAAACCCTGGAGGACCTGAAGGGCCTGAAGCTGCGGGCGCCGACGCGGATGACCAACGCCGCCCTGCAAGCCCTCGGCGCCACGCCGATCGGCATGCCGGTGCCGGCGGTGCCCGAATCGCTTGCCCGCGGCGTCATCGACGGCGCCGCCCTGCCCTACGAGGTCGCCCTGCCGCTGAAGGTGCACGAACTGACGAAGAGTCATACCGAGATCGGCGGCGGCAAGGGCAGCCGGGGCCTCTACACCGCGGTCTTCCTCTTCGCCATGAACAAGGCGCGCTACGAGGCGCTGCCCGCCGACCTCAAGAAGGTCATCGACGACAACGCCGGCACCGCGCTGGCCCAGCGGATCGGCAGGCTATGGGACGAGGCCGAGGTGCCCGGGCGCCAGGCCGCGGTCGACAGCGGCGCCGCCTTCGCCATCATCGAGGGCGCCGAACTGGCGCGTTGGCAGGCGGCCACCGCTGGCGTCGCCGCCGGCTGGATCGCCGAGCGGGACGCCGTCGGCAAGGACGGCCAGGCCCTGGTCGACGATGCCAGGGCCCTCATCGCGAAGTACGCCGGCGAATAGTGAGACGGGCGAGTAAGCGCCCTCTCTCCCCTGTCACCCTCGAGCTTATCCCGCGGGCGACAGGGATACTTGTCTGCTAGGCCTCGCCGCGCGCCGGGTAGCCCTTTTCCTTAATGAAGTCGATCGCCTTCAGCAGCTGGTCCAGCGGCGGGCGGGCGAAAGGCATGGTCTGCACATAGGACGCGTAGAGCGTGCCGTCGGGCTTCATGAGAAACAGCCCCGGCTCGTTGAACAGGGCCGGCTCCTCGATACCGATCGAGGTGGTGCCGCGGCTGGTCGAGATGGGCAGACCCAATTCGCGCGCCTTTTCGATGGAAAGGTCGTAGGCAATGGGCAGGGCGCCCAGTTCCCAGTCGGTCTTGGCCGCGGTGGCGCGATCCTGGCCATCGCTGCTGACGGCCACCACGTCGACGCCGCGCTCGGCAAACTCACCGATACGCTCGTTCAGGTCCTTCAGGTAGTTGCGGCACATCGGGCAGTGGACGCCGCGGTAGGCGACGACCATCGACAGCGCCTCCGGCTGACGCTCGGAAAGCGTCCAGGTGCCGCCGTCGACGAGGGGAAACGACATTTCCGGGGCAGGCTGGCGGGTCTTGAGCATCTGGGGTCCTCCTTATTGATGCATTATTCTGGAACGTTCATTCAAAAATATGTCAAAAAAACTCAGCGCCCGAAATCAATCGAGGGCCTGCAATGCCACGCGCACCACGCTGCGCAGCGTAGCCCGGTCCGGCGTCACCTTGGCCATGACGCGCAGGCCGTTGGCGGTGGCGGTGAGAAACCGGGCCAGGTCGGTCGGCGATTTATCGGCGGCGATTTCGCCCGCTTTCCTGGCACGGGTCAGCAGCCGGCGGAAGGCGGCCTCCATGGCGCCCATGTTGGCGGCGACGGCGAGGCGGGTGTCGCGGTCGTGCGGCGCCAGCTCGATGGCGGAATTGGTCATCAGGCAGCCAAGCAGCCGCCCCTCGCCCACCGAGAACTCGACCATGTCCCTGAAGAAAGTGGCGATTTTCTCGCGTGCGGGGCCCGGCTGCTCCAGCCGGTCAAGGCGCTGCGCCGTGACGGTGGTGCGGTAGTGCTCGACGGCGGCCAGGAACAGGCCGTGCTTGTCGCCGAAGGTGTCGTAAAGGCTACCGCGGTTGAGGCCGGTTGCCGCCACCAGGTCCTGCACCGAGGTCGCCTGATAGCCCTGGCGCCAGAACACGGCCAACGCCTTCTGCACCACCTCTTCGCGCTCGAACTCCCGTGGCCGCGCCAAGGACTTCCTCTCCCGCACCGCGTTTCAGAATGATCGTTCAATAATGGACGCGGCGACCGCTGTCAATGGCCGGCGGAAAAGAGTGCTGCACGCACATCACCCTATTGTATGCACAGACCGGCGCGTGCCACTCTGCACCGCCGATCGGGAGGCACAAAAAAAACAACAATGCAGGGGCATAAGCGTGCAAACGATCAAGACGATCAGGAACGGACAAAAGGTTCCGTCGACCTTCTCCAAGCAGGAGATGACGCGGCGGCTGAATAAACTGCGTGAGGTGATGGCCGGCCTGGGAATGGATGCGGCGATCTTCACCTCGTATCACAACATCAACTACTACAGCGACTTCCTCTACTGTTCCTTCGGGCGTCCTTACGCCCTGGTGGTCACCCGCGACGCGGCGACGACAGTCAGCGCCAATATCGACGGTGGCCAGCCCTGGCGCCGCAGCTTCGGTGACAACCTGGTCTATACCGACTGGCAGCGCGGCAACCACATCCGCGCACTCCAGGAGCTGGCGCCGGCCAAGGGTCATATCGGTATCGAGGAGGACAATCTCTCCATCGAGCGCATGCGCAAGCTGCAGGCGGCGCTGCCGGATGCGGTGTTCTGCGACATTGCCGCCGCGACCATGGCCCAGCGCATGGTGAAGTCGGCCGAAGAGATTACGCTGATCCGCAACGGCGCGCGCATTGCCGATATCGGCGGTGCGGCCTGCCGCGCGGCCATCGCCGAGGGCGTGCCGGAGCATGAGGTCGCCCTGGCCTCGACCGCCGCCATGGTACGCGCGATCGCCGAGACCTATGCCGATGCCGAACTGATGGACACCTGGACCTGGTTTCAATCGGGGATCAACACCGACGGCGCCCACAACCCGGTGACCAGCCGACGGATGGAAAAAGGCGACATCCTGAGCCTCAATTGCTTTCCGATGATCGCCGGCTACTACACCGCATTGGAACGGACCCTGTTCCTCGATCACGCCAGCGACCGTCATTTGCAGATCTGGGAGGCGAACTGCGCGGTCCACCGCCGCGGCCTGGAGCTGATCCGCCCGGGCGTACGCTGCTGCGACATCGCCGCCGAACTGAACGAGGTCTACCGGTCCCACGGCCTGCTCGATTACCGCACCTTCGGCTACGGTCACTCCTTCGGCGTGCTGTGCCACTACTACGGGCGCGAGGCGGCGCTGGAGCTGCGCGAGGATATCGAGACGGTGCTGGAGCCCAACATGGTGATCTCCATGGAGCCGATGGTGATGATCCCGGCGGGCGAGCCCGGCGCCGGCGGCTACCGCGAGCACGACATCCTAGTGCTGACCGAAAACGGCGCCGAGAACATCACCGGCTTTCCCTTCGGTCCGGAGCACAACGTCGTCCCGGCGTGACGCCGGCGCAGAGGGATGGCCGCGGTCGGCGACGGCAACCCGGCCCTCTTCCGCCGCCCGTTCAAACGCCATGCGGGAATTACCCCGGCGCGCTATCGCCAGCGCTTCCGCGGCCTGCCGGCCCCGGATTTCGAGGATGGAAATTGATCTCTGTCAAACCCGCTTGGCCGATATGATGGTAGTAACATTTCATCAAACTGTCATAATTGGCTTGTCACAACTGACCCGGACAAATACCGGGCGGACAGGGGATCAGATCATGGCTGGAGTCCGCAAAACCACTGCACCGTGCGCCGCCGAGACCGCGCCCACCGCCTCGCCCGAACCGCAGGCGGCTGCTACGCCCGAGGTACCGGCAGGCGGCCCGGCAACGGAACCCGCGGCCGCCGAACCGGCGACCGCAGCCCCGGCGTCGCCCGCCGCCGGCAAGGCGAAGGCCGCCAGGAAAGCCACCGCCAAAAAAGCCAATGGCGCGGCGAAGGCAAACGGCGAGGGGGAGGCCAGCCCGGCCCACCGCCTTGCGCAGCTGCGCCACGACCCGGACGCCATCCGCCAGGCCTTCGAGTCCGGCGAATACCCCTACACCACGAAGCTGCGCCGCAAGGCCTATGAGAAGCACAAGGCCGAACTGCAGGTCGAACTGCTGAAAGTGCAGGAATGGGTGCGCCAGACCGGCCAGAAAATCGTGCTGATCTTCGAGGGGCGCGACGCCGCCGGCAAGGGCGGCACCATCAAACGCTACATGGAGCATCTCAATCCGCGCGGCGCCCGGGTGATCGCCCTGGAGAAGCCGACCGAGCGCGAGATGAGCCAGTGGTATTTCCAGCGCTACATCGAGCACCTGCCCGCTGCCGGCGAAATGGTCTTCTTCGACCGCTCCTGGTACAATCGCGCCGGCGTCGAGCGGGTGATGGACTTCTGCTCGGCCGGCGACTACCTGGAGTTCATGCGCCAATGTCCGGACCTGGAGCGCATGATGGTGCGCAGCGGCATCCGGCTCTACAAATACTGGTTCTCGGTGACCCAGGAAGAACAGCGCCGGCGCTTCAACTCGCGCGAGCACGAGCCCCTGAAGCAATGGAAACTGTCGCCGATCGACAAGGCCTCCCTCGACAAGTGGGACGACTACACCGAAGCCAAGGAGGCGATGTTCTTCTACACCGACACCGCCGACGCGCCCTGGACTGTGGTCAAGTCGAACGACAAGAAGCGCGCAAGGCTGAACTGCATGCAGCACTTCCTCTCCACCCTGCCCTACCCGCAGAAGGACCGCCGTGTGGTGCATGGACCCGATCCGCTGATTGTCGGCTCCAGCGCCGACGTGATCGGACGCAGTTCCCACATCCTGGACCGCAGCCTGCACCCGGAGATGCGCCGCACCAAATAGGCTAGGCGGAGGACGTCACCGTGGCCGGCGTCCAGCCTTCGCGCCGGCGCCGGCGGCGGCTCGCTTCATCTTCCGCGGAGTAGTCCGCCGGCTTCGGGCTTTGCGTGAAGCGCCCCGCGGCTTCCAGCGCATTGACGATGGCGATACCGTAGAGGTCCGAGCCGTCCGGCATCACCGCTGCCACGTAGATTCCGCAGCGCCCGCAGAGATAGTAGTCGGCGGTGCCGAGACCGAAGCGGTAGCGCTGCACGGCCGCGTCGTCATGAACGGTTATGGTCAGCTTGCCTGCCGGGTCGGAGACGGCGCGCGAGCCGTGCTTGCGGCAGAAACGGCATTGGCAGGCGCGCACCCCGGTCTCTTCCGGCGCCAGCGCCGTCTCAAAACTGAGCGTAATTGCGCCGCAGTGGCAGCCACCGTCATACCGCATCGTCTCGTTCCTCCACTTAACCCACACCACCCCGCGTCACAACGGGGTCTGCCCGACCAGCAGCGTACCCGACACCAGCAGCAGCACCAACACGACCTTGCGGAAGGTGGCCTCGCTGGCGCGACTCCCCGCCGCGCCGTTGCAGCCAGATCAGCGGCAGCGGCCCGGAAAGTCCGGCCCTTAAGCCAGGGTGGGAATGAGGGCTTCCATCAGGCGGAAGGAGTTCTGGCAGACCTTGTGGAGGTTGTCCTTGAAGTCGGACGGCGCCGACTCGTTGGCGGTATCCGACAAGCCGCGGGTCACCACGAAGGGGATCGCGTTCAACTGGCAGGTATAGCCGACGGCGGCGCCTTCCATCTCCGTTGCCAGGGCACCGAACTCGCGCTGAAGCCAGCGCAGGGTCTTGGAATCCTCGACGAAGCGGTCGCCGGAAACGACCGTGCCGATCATCAGGCTCGGGCAGTCGGCACCGTCAAAGGCCGCGTCGAAGGCGTCGGCGGGCTTTCCCACCAGCTTGGGACAGGACTGGATCATGCGGTCGCTATCGGGCAACTCGCCATGGCGCCGGCCGAAGGCGGTCAGGTCGATATCGAACTGTATGAGGTGGCTGGCGATCACCAGGTCGCCGACCCGCATGTTGGGCAGCAGGCCGCCGGCCACGCCGCTGAACACCAGGCCTCGTGGCTGATAGAGCGTCGCCAGCATCTGGGTGCAGATGGCGGCGTTCACCTTGCCGATGCCGCACTGGGCCAGCGCGATCGGCGTGCCCTTGAAATCGCCCTTGGCGACGGTGATCCCGGCGTGACGGTCCTCGCTGACGCCGGTCATCTCCTCACGCAGCAGCGCCACCTCTTCGGCCATGGCGCCCATCACTGCCAGCATCGTTCTCATCCTAACCGGTTGATCCGAAGGCCTGATGCAGAAGGCAGGCGGCGCCAGGACAGGTTTTTGTAGCTGATATAGCTGAATTGATTATGAAGGCCGGGCGAGGTGCGCCAGCAGGGCCGGCAGTTCGCTCAACCGCTCCAGCCGGTGGAAACGCGTGCTGGCCGGATCCGCGTCGTGGGCCTCGTGGGCCCACAGCAGTGCATAGGGCACATGGACCCCGTAGCCCCCCAGTTCCAGAATTGGCAGCACGTCGGAGGGCATGGAGTTGCCGACCATCACCGTGCGCGAAGGGTCGATGCCATGGCGCCGGAAGATGGTCCGGTAAACCGCCGCGTCCTTGCGCGCCACGATCTCGACCTGCTCGAAACGATCGGCCAGGCCCGAGCGCTCGATCTTACTGGTCTGGTCGACGATGTCGCCCTTGGTGATGAGAATGACGCGGAAGCGTTCCGTCACCTGGGCCAGGGTCTCCTCGACGCCGTCCAGCAGATCGACCGGTGCCTGCATCATGGTCTTGCCCAGGGCCACGATCTCATGGATTTCCGCCGCCGTGATGCGCCCCTCGGTCAACTGGATCGCCGCCTCCACCATCGACAGGGTGAAGCCCTTGATGCCGTAGCCGAAGAGGGCGAGGTTGCGCATCTCCACCGCGAACAGCGCATCATGGATGTCCTCGCCCGGCCGGTAGCGCTGGACGATCGCCTCCAGTTCCTTCTGGGTATCCTGAAACAGGTGCTCGTTGTGCCACAGCGTGTCGTCGGCATCGAAGGCGACCGTATCGATCATTTTCCGTTCCACAGCACCAAACCCCCTCACCCTCCCGCTTGGCGGGTCGCTCCCTCTCCCGCGGGGGAAGAGAGGCGATCGCTTAAGCCCTCCCCCCCTTGCGGGAGAGGGATGCGAAGCCTTAGTGAGGTCAACGACCGAACTTAGGCGCAGCGGGGTGAGGGGGAAACCCTCAATCCACCGCCTTCACGCGGCCTTCCACCTTGGGCGCGACCTCGCCGGCGGTGGCGACGAAATCCATCACCATCGTCGCCATGTACTTGGCGGCGGCGGCGTCGATCAGCACCTTGGCATCGTTGAACACCGTGTAGCCGTCGCCGCCCTTGGCCAGGAAGTCGTTGGTCGCCACGGTATAGGTCGCCGCGGTATCGAGCGGCTGACCGTTCACGCTGACCGACTTCACCCGCTGGCCCGGCGGCGCCGTGCGGCTCCAGGTCATGGCGAGGCCGGAGGTGCTGGGGAAGCGGCCGGCCCCCTCCTCCACCTTGCTGACGCCGTGTTCCAGGGCGTCGAGCAACTGCGCGCCGCGCACCTGCAGCTTCACGGTGCGGTTGCCGAAGGGCAGTTCGGATTGGATGTCGCGGCGGGGCAGCATGACGCCGGCCTCGTAAGACTTGTCGCCGCGGATGCCGCCGCCGTTGGTGATCGCCACGTCGGCCTTGACGCCCTGGCGCATGGCATCGGCGATGAGATTGCCCAGGGCGGTTTCTTCGCCGCGCACCTTGGCGCGCTCGCTGGTCAGCGGTGTCACCGACTTGCCGAGCACGATGTCCAACTCCTTGCTCAGCTTGTCGAGGTAGGCCTGCACCTTGGCGGCCATGGCGGCATCGGGCTCGACGTCCTGGGTCGAGAGGATGCGGAACTGCGGGCTCCACACGAACTGCTGGCTGCCGCGGTTATCGACCGTGTCCATGGTCAGCTCGACGACCATGAGATTCTCGCCCTGGGCGCCGGACTCCACGAAGGCGCGCTGGCCGTCGTAGTAGGTGATCTGCAGGTGGTCGTGGCCGGACAGCAGCACATCGCTGCCACTGTCGCCACCGATCATCGCCATATCCTCGGCGATGCCGGTATGGGCCAGCGCGACGACCAGATCGGCGCCGTTGGCACGCAGGGTATCGCTCAGCGCGCGGGCGGTTTCGATCAGGGGTTTGAAGGTGACGCCCTCGGCATTGGAGATTTCCGGCGTCCCCGGGGTGGTCAGGCCGATGAAGCCGACGGTATAGGGCCCGACTTCCCGGGTCCAGGTGGCCAGGGTGCCTTCGATCAGCGTCCCGGTGGCGTCATCCACGGCGTTGGCGCTCAGAATCGGAAACCGCGCCTCTGCAATGCGTTCCTTGGTCACAGCCTCGCCGAAGTCGAACTCGTGGTTGCCCAGGACCATCAGATCCAGTTCGGCCTCGTTGAAGAGGTCGATGATGTGGGCGCCCTTGTCGAAGCCCGACAACAGCGACGGCGAGATGGTGTCGCCACCGTGGGTGAAGACTGCGTGATCGGCCGCCGCACGCTCGCGATTCACCAGGGTCATCAGACGGGCCAGGCCGCCCCGCCCCTGGGACTCTTCGATGCGGTCGATGTCGTTGATGTGCAGCAGGCTCAGCTTGACCGGCTCGGCCGCCGCCGGGGTGGCGAGCAACACGGCGAGAAGCGATATCCAGAAAGCACCTTTTATTCTTTGAGCAATCATCGTCGTTTCCCTCGTGAAAATTTTGGCGAAATTTTCAGGCCGTGGTGTCGAAGCCCCTGAGCGGCAGGTCCGGGCCGCGCCGCAACCAGTTATCGGCAGGATAATGGCAGGCGCCGTCGATGAGATGAAGGGTGTAGGCGTGGCGTGAGCGGTCTGAGCGGTTGGGCCGGCTGCCGTGCGGCAGCTTGCCGTGCAGCACCACCAACGACCCTTTCGGAACCTCCAAGGGCACGGCACGGCCTTCGTCCCAGGGCGTATCGTCGAGACGTTCCATGACCAGCCCATCGCCCTGCCGCCGCCAGCGTTCGCGCAAGGGGCCGTCATGGCCGCCGGGCAGCGCCCAGAGGCAGCCGTTCTCAAGAGTGGCGTCCTCCAACGCGAACCACAGGCCGATGACGCTCAGCGGTTCGGTGTAGAGGAAGGTCGAATCCTGGTGCCAGCCGACCTCGCCGCCGATGCGCGGCTGCTTGAAGATGTACATCGACTGCAACAGAAGCGGTTCGGCGAGACCGAGCCCCTGCGCCAAGGCGGCAAGCTGCGGCAGGCGCGAAAAGCGCCCGAAGACCGGATCGAGGTCGTGCTGGGCGTGGCCGATCTTGTTGATCGACAGGCGCTTGTCCTGGCGCAGGCGACCGTTCTCGTCAAACGCCTCCTCCTCGAAGAAGAAGCGGATCTTGTCGCCGGACTGCTGGAAATACGCGTCACGCCCGTGCACCTGTTCGCGGGTCGAGAACACACTGGCGACGCTGCCGGGATCGAAGGCCGCAACCAGTTCGTCGGCGCGGGCCATGAGGGCATCGCAATCCGCCGGCGCGATCATGTTTTCGAGCACCAGGAAACCGTCGCGCGCAAAAGCCCGGCGCATCGGCACGTCCAGGCGGCCGCCGGCCGGCGCGGCAAAACGCGCCACCTCTGCGGTCTGGCCGGGCGGCGTCGGGGCAAACATCGGCCTCACAGATCCTTCGCGGTGATGCGCTGGCGGACGATCGGAACCCGCTTCGACTCAGTCTGGCCGATCTGGAAAGCCTTCTGCAAGAGCACAGCCGCCGCATCCGCCCCGGCCTCGTCGGCGGCATGCACCACCCCAAGCGGATCGGCCGCACCGACCACCTGGCCCAGCGGCACGAGATCGTCGAAACCGACGGCCGGATCGACGCTGTCCTCGACGCGCCGCCGCCCGCCGCCCAGTTCGATGACCGCCAGACCGACAGCGCGCGTGTCGCAGGCGGTGACCACACCGGCGGCCTTGGCCTGTACCGTGCGGCGCACCGGCGCCTTGGGCAGCAGGTCATTGGCCCGGGCCAGGAAATCGGTCGGGCCGCCCAGCGCCGCCACCATAGCCTCGAAGTGTTCCGCCGCCCGGCCGGAAGACAAGGCTTCCTCGGCCTTGGCGCGGGCAGCGTCGGCCTCGCCGGCGAGACCGCCGAGCAGCAGCATTTCGGCCGCCAGGGCTAGAGTCACTTCGCGCAGCCGCGTCTCGCCCTCGCCGCCGGTCAGCATCTCGACGCACTCGATGACTTCCAGGGCATTGCCGGCGGACCGCCCCAGCGGCTGATCCATGTCGGTGATGAGCGCCGTGGTGGGCAGCCCCGCGCTCTCGGCCACCGAGACGATGCTTTCGGCCAGGTCGCGGGCCATCTCCATCGTCGCGGCAAAGGCACCGTTGCCCACCTTTACGTCCATCACCAGTCCATCGAGGCCGGCCGCCAGCTTCTTCGACAGGATCGAGGCGGTGATGAGCGGAATCGATTCCACCGTGGCGGTGACGTCGCGCACCGCATAGAGCCGGCGGTCGGCCGGCGCCAGGTCCGCCGTCTGGCCGATGATGGCGCAGCCGGCCTCGGCCACCACTTGCTGGAAGCGCGCGATGTCCGGCGTCGCGTTGTAGCCGGGGATCGCCTCCAGCTTGTCGAGGGTGCCACCGGTGTGGCCGAGGCCGCGCCCGGAAATCATCGGCACGTAGGCGCCGCAGGCGGCAAGGATCGGCGCCAGGACCAGGCTCACCTTGTCGCCAACACCGCCGGTCGAGTGCTTATCGAGCACCGGACCGCCGAGATCGAAGGCTTTCCAGTCGAGTTGCCGGCCGCTGGCGGTCATCGCGCGGGTCAGCGCCACCGTCTCCTCCGGGGTCATGCCGCGCAGGAAGACGGCCATGGCAAAGGCCGCAAGCTGGCCGTCGCCCAGACGACCTTGCTCCGGATTGCCGCCGGCAATGCCGGCCACGAAGCCGGCGATCTCCTCCTCGGTCAGCGTGGCCTCGTCGCGTTTGCGGCGGATGACCTCCTGCGGCAGCAACGCCATCAGTAACTCCCTTTCGGTGTCGCCCCGGCGACGGTGCCGTCGAGGACAGCCAGCAAATCGTCGAGCAGACCGCTGGCACCGAAGCGGAAGTGCCCGGCATCGGCCCAGTTCGCGCCCATGATCCGGTCTGCCAGGGCCAGGTAGGCACCCGCCGCCGCGGTGTCGCGAATGCCGCCGGCGGCCTTGAAGCCGATATCCTCGCCGCTGTCCTTGATCGCCTTCAGCATGGCTTCGGCAGCGTCCAAGGTCGCCGAAACCTCGACCTTGCCGGTGGAGGTCTTGATGAAATCGGCACCGGCGGCGATGGCGTCGCGGCTGGCGGCATAGATCGCCGCCGGCTCGCCGAGGCGGCCGGTTTCCAGGATGACCTTCAGCAACACCCGGTCGCCGCATATCACCTTGCAAGCATCGATCATGTCGCGCGCGACGCCGATATCGCCGCCAAGCCAGCGCGTATAGGGCATCACCAGGTCCACCTCGTCGGCACCTTGGCTCACGATGTCCTCGGTTTCCCTTACCGCCCGCGCAATATCATCGCCGCCGGCCGGAAAGTTAGCGACAGCGGCAACACGTACGCCGCTGTGCTCCAGCAGACTGCGCGCCAGGGTGATGAAGCGCGGCCAGAGGCAAACGGCGGCAACCGGCCCGGCCGGCGTCTGCGCCCGGTGGCAGAGCGCCGCTACCGCGACATCGTCGTCGCCATCGTTCAGGCTGGTGAGATCGAGCAGACCGACGGCACGGGCGGCAACGGCTTTCAAGTCCTCAGTCATCACCACTCTCCAGAAAAGCGGCGATCAGCCGGCCCATGTCGGCCGCGGCCGCCTTGGCGTGCTTCATGGTGTGCGCGTGGGACAGCGGCTCGCCGGACATGCCGGCGGCCAGGTTGGTGATCATCGACAGCGCCGTCACCTTCAGGCCCAGCAAGCGCGCGACAATGACCTCCGGCACCGTCGACATGCCGACCGCATCGCCGCCCAATACTTTGGCCGCACGGATCTCCGCCGGAGTTTCGAAGTGGGGGCCGCAGAACCAAACGTAGACGCCCTCGGCAAGCGGAATATCGAGTCCGCGCGCCAGCGCAACGATCCGGTCGCAGCTTTCGGGGTCGTAGGCCCCGACCAGGTCGACAAATCGCTCATTGCCGGCAAGGCCGAACAGCGGCGATACGCCGGCAAAGTTGATGTGGTCGCGCAGCAGCATCAGGCGGCCCGGCCCGACGTCGGGACGCAGGCTGCCCGCCGCGTTGGTGAGGACCAGCCGCTTGCAGCCGAGTTCCTTCAGGGTGGCGAGCGCCAAATTCATGCCGTCGGCGCGGCCGTGTTCGTAGAAATGGGCGCGCCCCTGCATGACCGCAACCGGCCGGCCAGCGAGGCGACCCAGGACCAGACTGCCGCCGTGCCCGGCGACGGTCGGCCGCGGGAAGCCTGGCAGCTCTTCGTAATTCAGCGTCACCGGCTGCTCGACCGCCTCGGCCACCGTGCCGAGGCCGGAGCCCAGCACAACGGCGACTTCCGGTGTCTCCGGTATTCTTTTGCGGACAATGTCAGCCGTCGCAACCGCTGCCTCGAACATGCTCGCGCCTTTTCCTAACCCAGGTTATCGGGACCGAAGGACAGCGGCAGCAGGGCGCCCAGGGTCACCGTCTCGCGCCGGCCCGCGGGCCCGCAGATATGAATCTTCACGTCATCGGCGGCGAATTCGCGGAGGCGCTGGCGGCAGCCGCCGCAGGGCGTCACCAGTTTGTCCCCGCCGCCGGCCACGGCAACCTCGACGATCCGCGTCTCGCCGCCCATCACCAGGGCCGAAATCGCGGAGGCTTCGGCGCAGCACCCTTCAGGATAGGCCGCGTTCTCCACATTGCAGCCGGCATAGACCGCGCCGCTGGCACCGCGCACCGCCGCGCCCACCGCAAAGTGGGAATAAGGCGCGTAGGCTTTCGCCATTGCCGCGATCGCCGCCTGCACCAGGTCGGCACTCATGCGCATTCTCCTACAATAGCTAACGCGGGCAAAGCGTCAGCGTTCCTTCACATAAGGGACGCCGATGGCCTTGGGCGCCACCGCCTTGCCGATGAAACCGGCCAGCAGCACCACGGTCAGCACATAGGGCAGCGCCTGGATCAGCTGCACCGGGATCGGGCCAATCACCGGTACCACCACGCCCTGCAGGCGGATCGCCACTGCATCGAGAAAACCGAACATCAGGCAGGCCAGCATCGCCGGCACCGGACGCCACTTGCCGAAGATCAGCGCCGCCAGCGCGATGTAGCCCTGCCCCGCCGTCATCTCGCGCACGAAGGCGGCATTCTGGGCGATGGACAGATAGGTCCCGGCGAAGCCGCAGAGCACGCCGGCACAAAGTACCGCGCGGTAGCGCAGGAAAGATACCGAGATGCCGGCAGTGTCGACGGCGCCGGGGTTCTCTCCCACCGCGCGCAGGCGCAGGCCGAAACGGGTGCGGTAGATCACCCACCAGGTCAGCGGCACCGTGGCGAAGGCGAGGTAGACCAGCAGGTTGTGACCGGAGATCAGTTCGCTGTAGAGCGCGCCGACCACCGGCACGTCCGCCATGGCTTCGGCACCCGGCAAGGTGACCGGCGTGAAGCGCGCGTCCCGCCCGACCGAGGGGGTCTGGCCGCCGCGGGCGAACCAGGCGATGCCCAGCACCACGGTCAGACCGGAGACCAGGATGTTGATGGCGACGCCGCTGACCACCTGGTCGCCCCGGTGGGTGATGCAGGCAAAGCCGTGCAGCAGCGCCAGGACCACCGACACGGCGATGCCGGCGCCAAGGCCGAGCCAGGCCGAACCGGTAACGGCGGCGGTGCTGGCCGCCGCGAAGGCGGCCGCCAGCATCTTGCCCTCCAGGCTGATGTCCACGACGCCCGAGCGTTCGGAGAACAGCCCGGCCATGGCGCAGAACACCAGCGGCGTGGCAACGCGCAAGGTGGCGTCGAAGGAGAGCAGCAGGCTGAACAGAAACTCCCCCATCTAGGCCTCCTGCCCGGTCGGGCTGCTGCGGCGGCGGGCAAGGCGCAGGTAGGCCCGCTCGATCGGCCCCTTCATCATGAAGGCCAGCGCGCCGGAGAACAGGATCACCAGCCCCTGGATGGTGACCACCATCTCGCGGGTCACCTTGGGTTCCTCGAACGCCAGCTCGGCACCGCCCTGGTAGAGCATGCCGAACAGCAGGCTGGCCAACACGATGCCGACGGGATGATTGCGCCCCATCAGCGCGACGGCGATGCCAGTGAAGCCGTAGCCGGCGGTGAAGTTCAGCAGCAGGCGGTGGTGCACGCCCATCACCTCGTTGATGCCGACGAAGCCGGCCAGTGCGCCGGAGAGACACATCGCCAGCATGATCACCTTGCGCGGATCGATGCCGGCGTAGACCGCCGCCGTCTCGTTGGCGCCGACGGTGCGGATCTCGTAGCCCCAGCGGGTGTGCCAGATAAATCCCCAGACCAGGACACAGCAGACCGCCGCCCAGATGACGGAGAGGTTCAGCGGCGACGGCGTCACCTGAAGACCGAACCAGCCCAACATCTCGTGCATGAAGGGAAGGTGGCCGGCCTGGGCGAACTCGCGGCTTTCCGGCGACATCGAGCCCGGCTGAATCAGTACGTTCACCATCAGATAGACCATCAGCGCCGCGGCGATGAAGTTGAACATGATGGTGGTGATGACGATGTGACTGCCGCGATAGGCCTGCAGGTAGGCCGGGATGGCCGCCCAGGCGGCACCGAAGACGGCGCCCAGCAGGACCGCGAGCGGCAGGACGAGGTAGAACGGCAGGTAACGATCGACCAACAGAATGCCGAGACCGACGCCGAGGCCGCCGATGTAAGCTTGCCCCTCGCCGCCGATGTTGAACAGGCCGGCGTGGAACGCGACAGCCACGGCCAGCCCGGTGAAGACGAAGTTGGTGGTGTAGTACAGCGTGTAGCCCAGGGCCACGTCGTAGCCGAAGGCGCCGTAGAGGATAATCTCCACCGCCTGGATGGGATCGACGCCGATGGCCCAGAGGATAACGCCGGAGACGAGGAAGGCGAGCGCGATGTTCACCAGCGGGATGAAAGCGATATCGACCCAGCGCGGGATTTCTCCGGGCGCCGCGCTCATTCGGGAGTCACCACGGTGGCACCCGGCAGGCCGGGGCTCTTGTGGCGCGCCTCTTCTTCGGTCGCCGCGTTCGCCATCATCAGGCCCAGCAGGCGCTCGTTGGCGTCGGCCGCCGGCAACTCGCCAACGATGCGCCCCTCGAACATCACCAGGATGCGGTCGGCCAGCGACATGATTTCGTCCAGCTCGACCGAGACCAGCAGCACCGCGCTGCCGGCGTCGCGCATGGCCACGAGATTCTTGTGGATGAACTCGATAGCGCCGATGTCGACACCGCGGGTCGGCTGGCCGACCAGCAGCAGGCGTGGCCCCCGCGACAGCTCGCGCGCCAGCACGATCTTCTGCTGATTGCCGCCGGAGAAATTGGCGGTCTTCAGCGCCGGCGCCTGGGGGCGCACGTCGAAGTCCGCCATCTTGTGAGCGCAGTCCTGGCGGATCGCCACGCCCTTCAGGACGGGGCCGGCGTTGTAGAGCGGGTCGTTGTGATAACCGAGGATCGCCGATTCCTCTGCCGCGAAAGTGCGCACCAGGCCACTGCGCAATCGGTCCTCCGGCACGTGTGCCGCATGCATCGCCCGCATGGTGGAAGGATCGAGCGGACGGGCGGACGAGAATCGCTCGCCCAGCAGGTCGAAGCCGCCCGAGGTCACCGGGCGGATACCGGAGAGCACTTCCAGAAGTTCGCTCTGTCCATTGCCGGAGACCCCGGCAATGCCGACGATCTCGCCCGCGCGCACCGTAAAGCTGACGTGGTCGACGCGCGCCACGCCGTCCTTGCCGACGAAACTCAGGTCGTCGACCGACAGGATGGTCTCGCCCACCTTGGGCGCCTGCTTGTCGACCGACAGCAGCACCTTGCGGCCGACCATCAGCTCGGCCAGCTCTTCCTTGCTGGTTTGCGCGGTCACCCGGTCGGCGACCATCTCGCCGCCGCGCATCACCGAGACGTTGTCGGTCACCGCCATGATCTCGCGCAGCTTGTGGGTGATCAGCACCACGGTGACGCCCTGCCGGCGCAGCGAGTCGAGGATGCGGAACAGCTGGTCGGTTTCCTGCGGCGTCAGCACGCCGGTCGGCTCGTCGAGGATGAGGATCGCGGCGCCGCGGTAGAGCGCCTTCAGGATCTCCACCCGCTGCTGCTGGCCGACCGGCAGGTCGCCGGCCAGCGCGTCGGGATCGACGTCCAGGCCATAGTCGCGCTCCAGACGCTGCAGCTCGGCGCGGGCCTTCTCGATACTGGATGTCAAAATGGCACCGGATTCGGCACCCAGCATGATGTTTTCCACCACGCTCATGGTGTCGACCAGCATGAAATGCTGGTGGACCATGCCGATGCCGGCGGCGATGGCGTCACGGGACGAACGGATCGATACCGGTTTGCCGCCGATGAGGATCTCCCCACTGTCGGCTTCGTAGAAGCCGTAGAGGATGCTCATCAGAGTCGACTTGCCGGCACCGTTCTCGCCGATGATGCCGTGGATGGTGCCGGGCCGAACCGTCAGGCAGACGTCCTTGTTGGCCTGCACCGTGCCGAAGGCCTTGTCGATGTGGCGCAGTTCGATCGCCGGCGGCGCCGCGTCAGGCGACGCGGTGTTGTGCCCGGCGGCCGGCCGGCCCGAAGGGGGTTCTGCCATATCAGCCACGGAAAGTCCTGCAGCCGTCCGGGTCCCCAGGGTGCGGGGACCCGGACCCGCCACCTAGTAGGTGCAGCTGTTGTCGGCGGTGTAATCGTGGACCTTCAGCTTACCGGCGACGATGTCGGCGGCGGCCTGCTCGACCTTGGCCTTCATCTCGTCGGTGACGAGGTCCTTGTTGTACTCGTCGAGCGCCCATCCGACACCATTCTCGGACAGCCCCAGGTTCTGGATTCCAGAGGTCCAGTTGCCGTCGGCGGCGTCCTTGAAGGCCTTATAGGCAGCAACATCGACACGCTTCAGCATCGAGGTCAGCATGGTCCCGGGATGCAGGTAGTTCTGGTTGGAGTCGACGCCGATGGCGAACTTTTCGCTGTCGACGGCGCTCTGGTAGACGCCGACGCCGGTGCCGCCGGCCGCCGCATAGATGACGTCGACGCCGCGGTCGAACTGGCTTTGGGCAAGCTCCGAGCCGCGGGTCGGGTCGTTCCAGGCCGACGGCGTGCTGCCGGTCATGTTCTGCAGCACCTCGATATCGGCACCGACATGCTTGGCGCCCTGTTCGTAACCGCAGGCAAACTTGCTGATCAGCGGGATGTCCATGCCGCCGATGAAACCGACCTTGCCTGTCTCGGACTTCATCGCGGCGATCATGCCGACCAGGAAGGAGCCCTCATGCTCCTTGAACACGATGGAGCGCACGTTGGGCAGGTCGACCACCGAGTCGATGATGGCGAACCGGGTATCGGGGAATTCCTTGGCCACCTTCGCCAGCGCGTCGGCCTGGGCGTAGCCGACCCCGATGACCGGGTCGGCGCCGCGCTGGGCCATGCGGCGCAGGGCCTGCTCGCGCTGGGTTTCGTTGGTGACCTCGAATTCACGGTATTCGATGCCGGTTTCCTTCTTGAACTGCTCGACCCCGTTGTAGACGCCTTCGTTGAAGGACTTGTCGAACTTGCCGCCCATGTCGAAGACGACAGCCGGGTTGATGTCGGCGGCAGCAGCCGCCGTGGCCAAGGAAGTGGAAACCAGCAGGGCCGCGGCAGCGGCCATGACGTTGCGTAACATGAAGATGCCTCACCTGAGTTCTTGTTGTTCGCTTCATTTCGCGTTGCGCGCATGCCGCCCCCGGCGGGGCGGAAACCGCCGCGCGCAAGGATCTACGCTAGCATGATCGGGCGGAAGCGCCAGTTGAAAGTGCCCGCGCAAGACAGGCGTTACGACGCGCAAAAGAAGCTCGCCATAGCCCTCTGCACGCCGGTGGCCCGACAAAAGAAGACCGGGCCCAAACGGGCCCGGTGAGTCGGCTAGGGATCTTAAACCACTGTGAGGCCCTGCTGCGAAGCAGGGGGGGACCACAGCCGAAACTGGGATCCGCCATCCCGGGCGGGGCGGCCCGGCCACGTTCCGGCGCTAGGGGGCTAAAACCGGAGCTGTGAAACCCTCAATATCGCGGCCACCGCACAGTGGCTGGGAAGCCATCGGCCCGTGAGGACCGGAAGAACCTGCTGACGGCTGCGACGGGCGTTACGTTAGAGAGCGATTGTTAGAGAGATTTGTCCGCACGATGACAATCCTGTCACAGGAGTGGCCGCGGGGTGGCCAGGGAGCGGCACACGCCGGGGCCGGGCTGCCGAATACTGCATAGCATTTTGAAATTTATACAGAATGTCACAAATAAGTCAGATCATTCTCATGCTAACGGGCCAATATGCAGCAAAACAAAACTGGGGAAAATAAGGCTGCAGGTGACGGGGAACATTCGGTCGATGAAAACGTCCCCTAGGGACACCGAAACTGGAAAGGCAGGTTCCATGAGCAAGCAGGGCAACGTCCTGAAACTGCTGAGCGAGCACCCCATCACAGAAACGGCCAATTGGATTGTCGGCGAACCCAGCGTGCAGGAACTGCTGGGCGATCCCGTCATCCATGCGGTGCTCCGCCGCGACGGCCTGGGCCACAAGGACCTGCTGCAGGCCATCGCGCAGGGACGCAGCCGCCTGGCGCCCGCCTTGCCGACCCCGGCCCTGCCCACTCCCGCCCTAACCACTCCGGACCTGCCCGCCCCGACCCTCACCACAAGCGACGCCGCCTGAGCGCGGCAGGCGATTTGCCTCGTCCTCGTCCCTTCCTTGCCCCGCCGCCCTTGCGCCTTTTGGGGGCAACCGTTATTGCCTGAGGCGGGAACAAGAAAGTGACCGGGGGGACGGGACGGACCATGCTGCGCATCGCGAGCATCGGCGAATGCATGATCGAGCTGTCGGAATCAGCCGACCCTGGCGACGCCGGGGGCAACGGGCGGATGCGGCGCACCTTCGGCGGCGACACTCTGAACACGGCGGTCTACCTGGCGCGCAGCCTCGGATCCGGCACGGGCGAGGTACACTACGTAACCGCGCTGGGCGACGATCCTTTCAGCGCCGAGATGCTGGCCGCCTGGCAGGCCGAGGGCCTGAAAACCGATACCGTGTTCCAGTTGCCCGGCCGGTTGCCGGGGCTCTACATCATCCGCACCGACGCCGCCGGCGAGCGCAGCTTCCACTACTGGCGCAGTGCCGCGGCGGCGCGCGAAGTGTTCCAGCCGGAACAGGCCGCCCGCCTGGCCGGCGCCCTCGCCGGCTTCGACCTCGTCTACCTCTCCGGCATCACCCTGGGCATCCTCGACGCCGACAGCCGCACGCGGCTGGTCGCCCTGCTGGCAGCGCTGCGCTCCGGCGGCTGCCGTATCGCCTTCGACACCAACTACCGTCCGCGCCTGTGGCAGGACCGCGCCGAGGCGCAGGAAGCCGTCGCCCGGGTGCTGGCGCTGGCCGATCTCGCGCTGCCGACCTTCGACGACGAGGCGGCACTGTTCGGCGACGACAGCCCCGAGGCCACCGCCAGCCGTTTGCACGCCATGGGCGTTGCGGAGGTCGTGGTGAAATGCGGCGCCGCGCCCTGCCTGACCAGCGCCGGAAACCACCAGGCCCGGGTCGCCGGAGAGGCCGTCGCCCGGCCGCTCGACACCACCGCGGCCGGCGATTCCTTCAACGGGGCCTACCTGGCCGCGCGGCTGGCCGGGGCGGAGCCGCAAGCCGCGGCCGCCGCGGGCCACCGGCTGGCCGCCCGGGTGATCGCCATCAAGGGCGCCATCATCCCGGCCTGAGTCCTCCGAACCCGACGCGGGTCGTTTTCGCCCAATTGGCCCCGGCGGTGGACCCGGTTAGACTGCCACCGAAGAACGATAATAATGGGGAGGAACGATGATCCGGAGCCACGCCATGAGGGCGGCTGCCCTGGTGTTTTGCCTGATCGGGCTGCCGCTGGCCGGGGCCGCAGCCCAGCCGGGGACCCAGCCGGGGACCCAGACCCGGCCGATCGAGGGACACGAGAACTGGAAGCTGGGCATGCCGCTGGCCGCGGCCGAGGCCGCCGAGCCCCGGGCCAAACGGAGCGACTGCGCCGAGGCGATCTGCCTGCACTACGCCGATGAGCGCTTCCCGAGTGCGCAGATCGGGGTTTCCTCCAGGTTCAACGACGCCGATGCCCTCGACGTTATCATCGTGAGCATGGCGGTGAAGCCCGGCGACAACCGTTGCAAGCGGCTCTACGTCCAGCTCGCGGCGTTTTATACCGCCGCCCATGGCGACACCCTGCCGGTCAGCCCGGAGAGCTGGGTGTGGAGCTCCCCGGAGGCCTCCCTCACCCTGCTGAACGACTGCACGGCCGGCGAGGGTGGGGTGATCAACATCCTCTTCGAAGCCACCGCCGGGGGTGCCGGGTAGGCCTTTATATCCGGCGGCCGGCCGCAAGATCCGCGGAAAACAGCCATTCCTGTCCGAAGGCGCGCTTTGTGCCCAGGCGCCAAATAGCGTAGACTGCCGCCCTGGCGCCCGGGGCCATCCCGGGAAATCATGGGAGTAACGTGGATGCAGAAGCTGCTCGTGGCAGCCTTTTGGCTTTGCCTGCTGAGCCTTCCGATCACCGTTGCCGCCGCCAGTGCAGAGGGCCGGCCGATCGAGGGGCACCAGAACCTGCGTCTGGGTATGACCCTGGCCGAGGCCGAGGCCGCCGAACCCCGCGCCCAACCCGACGGCAACTGCCCCGACGGCACCTGCCTGGGCTACTTCGACCGCCGTTTCCTCAGCACCGGCTATCAGGTGCTTGCCGTGTTCGGCGCCGACGACAGCCTGCACAGCATCGCCCTGTCCATGCTGATGGCCCAGGGCGAGGCCTCCTGCCGGCGCCAGTTGGGGACCGCGGCCCGGGACTTCACCCGGTCCTATGGCGCTCCGGACAGCACCGCCGACGGCATCTCCACCTGGCACGACAGCACGGCGGCCATCGTCCTGACCGACGGCTGCGCGGCAGCCGGTGGCAGCACCATCGCCATCACCATAAACAGTCAGCCCCGCTGACCCATCTCCGGTCCGCGGGACGCCGCGGTTTCCGTCCTTTTCGGCACGGAAGCGGCCGCTTTACGAGTGCCGCCGGAAATCCCGCCGAAATCGCTTGAATGCGCTTCGGTAAGAGCCTAAATCGGGCTGGCGTTAGCACTCCTGACCAGAGAGTGCCAACATCCGATGTACAAGACCAAACCAGGGGAAAAAAGCCATGAAATTCCGACCCTTGCATGACCGCGTCGCCATCCGGCGGATCGAAGAAGAGCAGAAGACCGCCGGCGGCATCATCATCCCCGACACCGCCAAGGAAAAGCCGAGCCAGGGCGAAGTGCTGGCCGTCGGCCCCGGCGCCCGCAACGAAAAAGGCGAGCTGATCGCCCCCGACCTGAAGGTCGGCGACCTGGTGCTGTTCGGCAAATGGTCGGGCACCGAAGTGAAGATCGACGGGCAGGACCTGTTGATCATGAAGGAATCCGACATCATGGGCGTGCTCGAGGGCACCAAGGCAGCCAAGAAGAAGGCCGCCTGATCCGTTTCGGAGCCCCTTAGGAGAGAACCAAAATGACTGCAAAAGACGTCAAATTTTCTACCGATGCCCGCGAGCGCATGCTCCGGGGCGTCGACATCCTGGCGAACGCGGTCAAGGTGACCCTGGGTCCAAAGGGCCGCAACGTCGTGCTCGACAAGTCCTATGGCGCGCCGCGCGTGACCAAGGACGGCGTGACCGTGGCCAAGGATATCGAACTGAAGGACAAGTTCGAGAACATGGGCGCCCAGATGGTGCGTGAAGTCGCCTCCAGGACCAGCGACATCGCCGGCGACGGCACGACCACCGCGACCGTGCTGGCCCAGGCCATCGTGCGCGAGGGCGTGAAGTCGGTGGCTGCCGGCATGAACCCGATGGACCTCAAGCGCGGCATCGACCTCGCCGTCCAGACGGTGGTCGAGGACCTGAAGAAGCGCTCGCGCAAGATCAGCTCCAACGCCGAAATCGCCCAGGTCGGCACCATCTCCGCCAACGGCGACGCCGAAATCGGCGGCATGCTGGCCGAAGCCATGCAGCGAGTCGGCAACGAAGGTGTGATCACCATCGAAGAAGCCAAGTCGTTCGACACCGAACTGGAAGTCGTCGAGGGCATGCAGTTCGACCGCGGCTACCTGTCGCCGTACTTCATCACCGACGCCGAGAAGATGCAGGCGGTGCTGGACGATCCCTATGTCCTGATCCACGAGAAGAAGCTCTCCGGCCTGCAGACCATGCTGCCGCTGCTGGAAGCCGTGGTGCAGTCGGGCAAGCCGCTGCTGATCATCGCCGAAGACGTTGAGGGCGAAGCCCTGGCGACCCTGGTGGTGAACCGCCTGCGCGGCGGCCTGAAGGTCGCCGCCGTGAAGGCGCCGGGCTTCGGCGACCGCCGCAAGGCCATGCTGCAGGACATCGCGGTCCTGACCGGCGGCACGGCCGTCTCTGAAGACGTTGGCATCAAGCTGGAGAACGTCACCCTCGATATGCTGGGCCGCGCCAAGCGGGTCATCATCACCAAGGATGAGACGACCGTGGTCAGTGGTTCCGGCAAGAAGGCGGACATCCAGGCCCGCTGCAGCCAGCTCAAGGCGCAGATCGAGGAGACCACCTCGGACTACGACCGCGAGAAGCTGCAGGAGCGTCTGGCCAAGCTGGCCGGCGGCGTCGCGGTGATCCGCGTCGGCGGTGTTACCGAAACCGAAGTGAAGGAGCGCAAGGACCGCGTCGACGACGCCCTCCACGCGACCCGCGCGGCGGTCGAGGAAGGCATCGTGCCGGGCGGCGGCACCGCGCTGCTGCGTTCGGTGGCCAAGCTCGCCAAGCTCGAAGTGGAAAACGCCGACCAGATGGTCGGCATCCGCATCGTGCGCCGCGCCCTGGAAGCACCGCTGCGCCAGATCGCCGAGAACGCCGGCACCGACGGCTCAATCGTGATCGGCAAGGTCCTCGAGAACAAGGATCCGCAGTGGGGCTACAACGCCCAGACCGGCAAGTACACCGACCTCGTGAAGGACGGCGTCATCGACCCGACCAAGGTCGTGCGCGCCGCTCTGCAGCACGCGGGTTCGGTCGCCGGCCTGCTGATCACCACCGAGGCCATGATCGCCGACAAGCCCGAGAAGAAAGCCCCGGGCATGCCCGGCGGCGGTGGTATGGGCGGCATGGGCGACATGGACTTCTAAGGTCCAGCCTTCGCTTCACGACTGCCAAGGGGCCGGTTTCGACCGGCCCCTTTTCTTTTCGGCTCCTTTTCTTTCCGGGTGCCATCGTGCCGGGCGCCCGTTATCCCCTGCTCTCCGATCCCGCGCCGGGCCGGTCATGGGCCAGTTGGCGGCGCAACAAGCAGGCCAGCTCTGCGGACTCCAAAGGCAGGTGGATCAGTTCGCGCACCCCCGCCCCGGCCAAGCGGGGCGCGCTGAATTCCTTCGCTGAGGCCGTCGCCAGGATGATGGGAAGCCACGGCGCGACCCGAGACAGGCGGCGCGCCAGATCCAGCACCGCGGCGGTGCCGGCAGGATTGCTGATCAGGATCAGATCGAAGCGGCCGGCGGCCTGACGGCAGGCGGCTATGGCGTCTTCCGGATGGGCAAAACCGATCGGTTCGTAGCCTAGCGCCGCCAGCATTTCTTCCTGCCACAGAAGATCCTCGCCGACGCTGCCGACGACCAGGATCGTCTCGCCGGCACCCCGCTCGGCAACGCTCGGCGGGCGCGGCTTCGCGTCGCCAATGCCGCTGCCGGCAGACGGCAACCAGATCTCGAACCGAGTGCCGACGCCCGGTTCGCTCTGCACGCCGATGGCGCCCTCATGCTGCCGGACGATTTCCCTGACAGTGGCAAGGCCCAGGCCGTTGCCGTCCTGTCGGGTGGTGAAGAAGGGGTCGAAGATGCGGTCGCGCGTCGCCTGTGTCATGCCCCGGCCGTTGTCGGCGACCGAAACGACGATATAGCGGCCAGGGCTGAGTTCTTCCCATGCCAGGCGCAAAGTCCTCTTCAATTCCCTCGTTTCGATCGAAACCCTGATCTTCCCGGCTTCGTCCATTGCCTGGGCCGAGTTCGTGCAAACGTTCAGAAGAACCTGCTGGAGTTGGGCCGGCTCGCCATACACCGTGACATCGTCTGCTTCCGCCTCCACGCAGAGCCGCACTTCCGGCGGCAAGGAGACCGCGAGCAGCGCCTGTGCTTCCAGAACAACGTCGCGCATGGACAGGGTTTCCCGGCTGACATCGTCGCGCCGGCCGAAGGCCAGAATCTGGTCCACGATATCCCGCGCCCGCTCGCCGGCCCGGCGGATCTCGGCGAGATTGTCGGCCAGCCGGCTCCCCGCCTCGGCATAGCCGAAAGCCATTTCGGTGCGCCCGAGGATGGCGCCGATGATGTTGTTGAAGTTGTGCGCGATGCCGCTGGCGAGGGATCCAATGGTTTCCATGCGGCGGGCCCGCTGCAGGCCGACCTGCAGGCGTTCCTTCTCGCGTTCGAGATTATCGCGGTCCAGCGCGCTGGCAATAGCGTCATAGGCCATGCGGAAAAGACCGCAGTGATGATGCCACCCGGTAAAGGACGCCCGCGTGCAGTCGAAACCCAGCAACGGAGCCCCCCCCTGGGGGCCGGCGATGCACAGCCAGGACTTCGTGCCAGCGGCGGCCAGGACCGCGGAGATCCTGCCGGCGCATTCCCGCTTTCCCACCGAAGCATAGAGGATACCGTCGGTGCGTGGCTTGACGACCGTGGTCAGTTCCATAGCCCGCAGCGGCCAGCCGCGCGGGAAATCCGCGCCATGACGGGACCAGCGGAAAATCTGCGGAGGATCGCCCGGCGCCACGAAGTAGGCCCGCTCCGCCGACAGGCACTTCGCCAATGCGCCGAGCACGGCCTCGACATCCCAGGCGATGTCGGTCCGGTAGGAGTTGATCACCCGCGTCGAAAAATCGGCAATGACATGCTCGACATTCGCGCGCTGCCGGAGCGAGCGGGCATGCGAGCGCAACTGAACGCCGAAAGCGACCAGGAAGCCGGCAAGCACCAGTGAGGCGGCGTAGAGGATGATCCGAAACACACCGACGGCCTCCTCCGCCTCGGCGTCGTGAAGGCGTATGAGCGCGCGGAGCGCCTCCCGCTGAGGGTCCGAGTTCGTCATGACGATGGACCTCACGATGCGGTCAGTCTCCGGCAGAACGTCTTTCAACAGTTCCGCGTGGGAAAGCAGGGCCTGGACAAGAGCGGCATCGTCTGCCGCCGGGCGGAACCCGCGCAGCCGCCCCAGCTTGACGTCGACGGCCTCCGCCGAGGGGGGCGATGTATCCAGCGTGAGGTGGAGCATGACGGTCGCCAGGCCGCTGACTTCCTGGACCAGGGCCGGTGCATGGCCCGGGCCGCTGAGCCGGTGGCTGGACAGGTTGAACTGGGCAAGCGAGTTCTGCAGCAGGGCATTGCGGCTCTTGAAACGCTCGGTCCAGGCTTCCTTGTGGTCCACCATGCGCCGCAAGGCCTGGAGCGGCCCGGCGTTCCCGATTTCCGGCGGCAGCTGGGCAGAGAGCCGGCCCGTCGCCGCCTGCATTGAATTGATTTCGGCTACCAGCGGATCGTAGTTCCGAAGGATGCCCGCCCGTGCGGCAAGGACGTCGCGATGCAAGGCGCTCTCCGCGGCGGCAAAATCGTCAAGAGCGCGCAACCATTGCTCCGACGGCTGAACGGCACCGGTCATGCCGCGCACGGCCAACCATGTCAGCACGAACAGCAGAACGGCCGAGCCGGTGACAACCTGGACGACCTTCACAGAGGCCCTCTGACCGGCTGGCCTTCAAACTCGCCCGTAAGCGTACGCAAGAAAGCGACGATCCCTTCGACCTGTTCGTCGGTTAGCGTCGAATTCAACTGGGAGCGCGCCATCCTGCGCACCGCATCCTGCAGAGTCGGCGCACTGCCGTCGTGGAAGTACGGTGCCGTCGCCTCGACGTTTCGCAGGCCGGGGACGCGAAGCCTTTCCGGCATCGGCGACGCCAGAGGGTGGAAGATGCCGTGGCGCGCGAAAAGATTGGCGCCGACATTGATGCCATGATGGCAGGAAATGCAGCCCAGCGACTTGAACAGCGCGTAACCCCGCAGTTCCTGCGCGGTGAGCGCATCGGAATCGCCGCGCAGCCAGCGGTCGAAGCGGCTTCCCGGTGTCGTCAGGGACCGCTGAAAGGTCGCCAGGGCCTGCACAATCGACGCACGGTCCGGCCGCTGTCCGAATGCGGCCTTGAAGCGGTTGATCATTGCCGGATCCGTGTTGAGCCTGCCGGCGGCCGCTTCGAGAGTGGTCCCCATAATCTGCGGATTCTCCAGGGACGCGACGATCTGATCCTCCAGACTGCGGAACTGCCCCTCCCAATTGAAACGAAAAACCAGCGCTGCGTTGAACACGGTCGGCGTGTTGAGCACCAGGACCTGGCCGTCCAGGCCGATATCACGACTCTTGCCGCCGGCGCCATTGGTCGCAAGATCGTGGCAAGACGCGCAGCTCAGGGTGTTGTCGCGCGAAAGCCGGGTATCCCGAAACAGCAGTTCGCCGAGCGATACAACCAGCGCATCGGCCGACGGCGGCGGCGGCAGCGGCGTAATGGGTTCTTCGACCGCCCCGGAAGCGGGTGCCGGCGCCTCATGCGCCGGCATCGCAAGCTGGCGCTGCATCGTGACCGGCACGGCCACGAGGGGTGCCACCACGGCAAGCGCCCAGGCCCGCCGAGCAACCGCTCGGCAGACCCCGGCGACACCCCACTCCAGGAAAACCTTAGCCGTGGCGAACAGTGTCACCGGCGCCTGCGCCCATATCTCACCAGATGTTCGATTTCGCCGCGATTCTCGATGCCGATATCCCGCAGAACCTTGTCGTCGAACTGCATGAGTTCATCGATGGCCCGCGCACAATCGATTTGATATCGGCACCGTGCCCACAGCCAGGTCACCGGCGCGCCCAGGCGCCGTAGCCACCCCCAGGCGGGACGTCTCCGGCTCGCGTCACCAGCCGGCGCCGTGCCGGGAAGCGGCCGGCCACCCGGCTTCACCTGCAATAATCTGGCTCCGTTGGAATTGCCGTTAGCGGCCGCCTGCGCGCACATTGGCCGGCCCACGAAATGGAAGGCGGGCTTGGGCGTGTTGTCTTTTCGGGCGATAGGATTAAAAATAACGTTCTGCATCTTAAATCTCCTTCATTCGGATGAAGGGAGTCTCTCCCGCACGCGCTACGGCTTCATCACAAGGGCGCCCTTTGCCGTTACACACGTAGCGTTCTCGTGACCTGTTTGGGGCTGTCGGGGATGGTTCAAAAAGGCTCGACGGCCAAGGCGAAGATGTAGCCGACTCCACGCTCGGTGGTGATCACGCGTGGTGCGCTGGCATCCGTCTCCAGCTTGCGCCGCAGACGCAGGACCTGGACGTCGATACTGCGGTCGAAGACGTCCTCGTGCACACGGGTGGCCTGCAACAGGTACTCGCGCGACAGCGGCCGCTGCGGAGCACCGAGAAATGCCAGAAGCAGCGCATATTCCCCTTTCGTCAACGAGACGACGTTGCCAGCGGGGTCGGTCAGCCGCCGGCAGCGACGATCGAGTTGCCAGCCGGAGAAACGATAGCCGCCGCGGTCCGGCTCGCGGCTGCGGTTGAGGCGGCCGATCTCCTGGCGGCGCAGAACAGCGCGGATGCGCGCCAGCAGTTCGCGCAGGCCGAAAGGCTTAGTGATGTAGTCGTCGGCGCCGAGTTCCAGACCGACGACCCGATCAATCTCCTCGCGGCGGTGGCCTGTCATGATGATGACAGGGACATCCGACGCAGCCCGGATCTCCCGCAGGACATCCAGGCCGTTCTCCTGCCCCAGATGCAGATCCAGGATGATGATCCCCGGGGAGTTGTTCGCCAAATGGCGCTTCAACTCGCCCCTCGTCGAAACCGTGACCGAGGGAAGGGCATGCTCTTCAAGATAGCCGGAGACCATTCGCCGCATGGCCGGATCGTCGTCAACAATTACCGCGTGGCCGGAGAGAACCGGCATACCGGCTCGAAAAGAGTCGGCGACAGGGGGAAAACCGCTCGAGGAGGAGCCGGCCGGCCCCTCTCCGTCAGAGCCGTCCTGGTACGACTTCATGGCGTTTTTATCCAAGGTGAATTCTGCTTCCGCTGACGGGCCGAATCGCGCGGCTGCATATGGCGTCAGCCCCGGCATAAATCAACAGGCGCATCGGGCTTTTGCAGCTTTGATCGGCAACAGACGAGGCAACGGCTGGAGATCAAAAAAATGTGTAGCTCTCAGCGCGTGCCTAGCCTTGAAAAAATACTTTGTGAAAATAAGGGCAAAAATAGGCGGCGTAATAATAACGAGCATAAAAACAAGGGGCATAAAGAATAAAGGCCTAGCCCCACGTACAACCTGGCGACCTAAAAATAGGGGGTGCGCACCGCGGTCTGCATTGCCCGGCCGATTCGGCCGGCCAGTTCGCGCAGGCGCCCAGGTTCAACTTCGTCGCCCGAACCAAGGCCTTTCAAGAGCTGCCCCTTCCAAGTCGGAATCATGTGAAAGTGCAGGTGCTGAATGGTTTGGCCCGCAGCCCGGCCGTTGAGCTGACCCACAATGATGCCATCAGGATGCAGCGCCGTGGAGGCCGCGCGGGCCACCATTTGTACGACAACAATCAGATCCGTAAGCTCCGCCGGCTCAATCTCCAGAATGTTACGGGCCACGCTGCTCTTGGAGACAACCACGACATGGCCTTCCGAGCGCGGCCGCTTATCCATAAACGCCAAAGTGCGCAAATCTTCGTAAACCTTGATGCACTGCAACTCACCCCTCAATATCCGGGCGAACACATTGCTGTGGGCGTAACTTCCGTCGAGTGACATAACGTCATTTCCCTGCTGTATTTTGCGTAAGCTGGATCCAGGGCGTCCCGATGCGTGGCCATTTCATTGCCTGTCCTGTCAGGGTGCTAGCCAGGTTTCTTTATCTCGATGGACTAGGGCGCTGCCCAAATTGGGGCGCAAAAGCTACCCGGCCATTTCAAGGACACCCATTTGTGTTGCTGTTGTAACGCCACACCTTTGCGTGCCATGGCGCATAAGCTTTCTGGCAGGGGCAGAGCGGATTACATTCCGGTACAGCGCAGAATCCCAGGGATTTCAGCGACTTTTGGAACCAGTTATCTTGTGCGACGTTAAGTAGTCGGACCCGGCCGGCCGGACGATTGGGCCCCCTCCCAGAAACGACACCGCAGGATTCATCGCCGGAAATGGCCGCCGAAACCGCCGAAAGACCTTCCCCGATCCTCCAGGAAGACAAGACCTGCTGGCGCCTGGCGCCCTGCAGCCGTGCCCGCGTGCTGATCGACGGCGCCGACTACTTCCTGGCCCTGCGCCGCGCGCTGCTGAAGGCCGAGGACACCGTGTTCATCATCGGCTGGGACATCGACAGCCGCACCCCCCTGGTCGGTCCCGGTGGGAAGAAGGACAAGGACGACGACCTGCCGGTTACCTTCGGCGACTTCCTCACCGCCCTGGTGAAGCGGCGCGCCGGGCTGAAGATCCACCTGCTGCTGTGGGACTACTCGGTCCTCTATGCCCTGGAGCGCGAACCGCTGCCGGAGGTGAAGCTCGACTGGTCGACGCCGTCGGAGATCTCCGTCTGTCTGGACGACGTCCTGCCGATCGGTGCGTGCCATCACCAGAAGGTCGTGGTGATTGACAATGCGCTGGCCTTTTCCGGCGGACTCGACCTTACCATCCGGCGCTGGGACACCCCCGGACACGCACTCCGGGATCCCGAACGCAGCGATCCAAAGGGCGAAAGCTACCGCCCCTTCCACGACATTCAGATGATGGTCGACGGCGATGCGGCCGCCGCCCTCGGCGAGCTGGTGCGCTACCGCTGGCAGCGCGCCGCCTGCGAGACGCCGCGGAAGACCACCACCCAGGGCGATCCCTGGCCCGACGGCTTCGAGCCCGATTTCACCGACTGTACCATCGGCATCGCCCGTACGTTTCCGGCCTACGACGGCCAAGAGGAAGTGCGCGAGGTCGAGCAGCTGTTCCTCAAATCCATCGAGGCCGCGGACCGCAGGATCTATATCGAGAACCAGTTCCTCACCACCGAGAGCATCTGTACCGCGCTTATCCAGCGCCTCCAGGATAATCCCGAACTGGAGGTTCTGATCGTCGCCCCCAACGTGCACCAGAGCTGGCTGGAGGAGCGCGCCATGAACACCGGCCGCCGCCGCTTCATGGAGCGGCTGAAGGACGGCGGTGTCGGCGCGCGCGTGAAGCTGCTTTTCCCCGCCGTGCCCGAAGACGACACCGGCGAGGGCGTCATGGTCCACGCCAAGGTGATGATCGTCGACGACCGCCTGCTGCGCATCGGCTCGGCCAACCTGAACAACCGCTCCATGGGCGCCGACAGCGAATGCGATCTGGCGCTGGAAGCGGGCAACGACGTGGAGCGCCGGGGCGTCGCCGGCCTGCGTCATCGCCTGCTGGCCGAACACCTGGGTCGCGAGACCTCGGAAATCGCCGAGGCGGAGGCCGAAGAAGAGTCGCTCTTCGCGGTGGTCGAGCGCTTTTCCGCGGGCGCGCGCAGCCTGCGGCCCATCGACCTCAGCGATGTCCCGACCGACGACCTGAGCCGCACCGTCGGCGAGTTCGCCGATCCCGAGCGCCCCATCGAAACGCCGGAGTTCGTCGGCGACATGTTCGGTGCCAAGAATGACAAGCAGCCCCTCTCCCGCTTCGCCAAGCTGGCCGCCGTCGCCATCGGGGTGCTGGCGCTGGTCGCCCTGTGGCGCTATACGCCGCTGTCGGAATTCAGCGACCCCGACGCCCTGAAAGCAATCCTGCAGTCGCTCGGTAGCGGCTGGTGGATGCCGCTGGTGATCCTCGCCGCCTACCTGCTGGGCAGCCTGGTGGTATTCCCCGTTACCGTGCTGATCGTCATGACCGGCTTGATGTACCAGCCGCTGCCCGCCTTCGGCTACGCGCTCGGCGGGTCGCTGGCGAGCGCCAGCCTGACCTATGCCATCGGCCGGTCGATCGGCGCCCAGCCGCTGCGCAGCCTGCTCGGCACCCGGGTCAACCGCATCAGCCGCGCGCTGGCCCGTCGCGGCGTGCTGTCGGTGATGGCGCTGCGCATGCTGCCCATCGCGCCTTTCAGCGTCATCAATCTCGCCGCAGGGGCGAGCCACGTGAAGTTCACCGACTTCCTCATCGGCACCTCCCTCGGCATGGCACCGGGGATTCTGGTCATCACTCTGCTGGGCAACCAGCTGGGCCGCGTGCTGACCGAGCCGGAGCCGATGGAGCTGGTGTTCTTCGGCCTCTTCGTCGCCGCCTGGCTGGCGGTCTCGCTGGGCCTGCAGACCCTGGCAACGCGGCTGCGCAGCAACGATGCCTGATCTCAAGCCCCACCTGCGCGTGCTGACCTGGAACATTCATGCCTGCGTCGGCGCCGACGGCCGCCACGACGTTGCCCGGGTCGGTGCCGCCGTGCGGGCCCTGGCGCCCGACATCGCCGCCTTCCAGGAAGTCGACTCGCGCCGGGGCCGCGCCGCAGGGGCGGACAGCCGGGCCGAGGTCTACGACCTGCTGCGCGCCGAAGTCGGCGAGCACGGCCATGATGCCTGGGCGATCTCCGGCGCCGACGGCCGCTACGGGCAGATCCTCGCCAGCCGCTTTCCGCTGGAGGACAAGCAGGTTCATGACATCTCCCAACCCGGCCGCGAGCCGCGCAAGGTGATGGCGGCCCGGGTCAGCCTGCCGACGGCGCGCCTGCGGGTGATCGCCACCCATCTCGGTCTCGGGCGGCGGGAACGCCGGCGCCAACTTGCCGGGCTTCGGGAGATTGTCGGCAGCGACAGCACGGACCCGGTCCTGCTGCTGGGCGACTTCAACGAGTGGTTCTGGCCGCTCCATAGCCAGCGCGACCTCTTCGCCCTGTTCCCCAGCTGGTCGCACCACGCCAGCTTTCCGGCCCGCTTCCCGCTGTTTCCGCTCGACCGCATCCTTTGCCGGCCCGACGACCTGCTGGCGCGGACCTGGACCGCCGACGCCGCGCGGGACGCCTCCGACCACCTGCCGGTGGTGGCGGAACTCGCCCTGCCGGTGCCGCGCTGACCGCCTTCCAGGCGGAAAATTCATCTTTCTGCCAAATGGTTAGCTTATTTTTGCCGGCCCCTCTTGACGGCGCCAAAATATATTCATATTTATGAATATATGAATGCGGAAGACATGCAGAGATCGGCCCAGGCTGCCGCCGACCTGATGAAGGCGCTGTCGAGCGAGAACCGCCTGATGCTGTTGTGCCAGCTGGTCGACGGGGAAAAGACCGTGGGCGAACTGGCCGGCAGTCTGAGGCTGCGTCAGGCCGCCGTGTCGCAGCAGCTTGCTCTGCTGCGCAAGGACGGCTTGGTTTCCGCCCGCCGCGATGGCCGGCAGATGCACTACTGCCTCACCGGGCAGGAGGCGCGGGCCATCATCAAGCTGCTCTATGAACTGTACTGCGCGCCCGCAAAGCAAACGGCAGCCCCCTGCCCCTCAGGAGCCTGAACGACCATGCACACGCTGAACAAGATCGATGCCGTGAAAGCCAAGACACTGCTCGACGGCGGCCAGGCCGTGCTGATCGACATCCGCGAGAGCGACGAATTCGCGCGCGAGCACGTGACCGGCGCACACCACGTACCGCTGTCCGGCTTCAGCCCGAAGGACTTCCCCAACGACCGCGACAAGGTCGCGATCTTCCACTGCGCCAGCGGCGCACGCACCGCCGGCGCCGCCCGGCAGATCCTGAGCAGCGGCTTCGCCGAGATCTACCAGCTCGACCAGGGCATCGCGGGCTGGAAGAAGGCCGGGCTGCAGACCGTAGTGAACCGCAAGATGCCGATCCCCATTCAGCGCCAGGTGCAGATCACCGCCGGCCTGATGGTGCTGGTCGGCGTCGTCCTGGGATTCACCGTCGCGCCGGGATTCTTCCTGCTGTCCGGCTTCGTCGGCGCCGGCCTGACCTTCGCCGGCGTGTCCGGCACCTGCGCCATGGCGAGCCTGCTGGCCGTCATGCCGTGGAACCGCCGGGCTCTGGCCCCGATATCCTAGTTCCGACTCCGTCGATGCGGTTAGACTCGCGCGCGTGACCGTCGCCCGCGAAGAAGACCTCTATGCCCCGGTGAAGGCCTTCCTGGAAGGCCAGGGCTACGCCGTGAAGGCGGAGGTGCGCGGCTGCGACCTGGTCGCGCGCCGCGGCGACGAAGCCCCTGTGATCGTCGAGCTGAAGAAGGCCTTCAACCTGGCCCTGCTGCTGCAGGGCGTCGACCGCCTGACCATGAGCGAGCAGGTCTACCTCGCCTTCGGCGCCCCGGCCAGGGCGGCGACCTGGCGACGCGACCGCAAGAGCGTGCTGAAGCTCTGCCGCCGCCTCGGCCTCGGCCTGCTGATGGTCCACGCGGACAAGGATCTGGTCGAGCCGCTGCTCGACCCCCTGCCCTACCAGCCGCGGCCCAACCGCAAGCGCCAGACGCTGTTGCTGAAGGAATTCGCTCAGCGTGTCGGCGATCCCAACACCGGCGGCCAGACGCGCCGGCCCATCGTCACCGCCTACCGCCAGAACGCCCTGCGCTGCGCCGCGCTGCTGCAGGGCCAGGGCCCGACCAAGGCGGCACTGATCGCCGGCGGTTACGGCGTGACGACGGCAGCCGCCCTGCTGCAGCGCGATGTCTATGGCTGGTTCCAGCGCGTCGAGCGCGGCATCTACGACCTCTCACCCAAGGGCCGCGAGGCCCTGGTACTCTACGCCGATGTGGTGCGGGAACTGGACGGCGGCGCGCCGGCAAAACCGAAGCGCCGCACCACGGCGCGCTAGGCGCGATAACGTCCCAGCGCTTCGGCGATCTCATCGCGGGTCGGCAGGCTGGGCTGGGCACCCAAGGTCCGGCAGGCCAGGCCGCCGGCAATGACACCCAGCGCCAAAGCATCTTCCAAGGCTTCCCCGGCATCCAACGCGGCGGCAAAACCGCCGACGAAAGCGTCCCCGGCGGCAGTGGTATCGACCACCTCGACCGGCAGGGCCGGCAGCCGGTGACAACCGGCCGGGCCGAAGGCGGCGACGCCTTGTCCGCCCAGGGTGACGATGCAGTGCTTCACGTAGTCAGCCGCCAGACGGGCGGCGATCTGATCCAGCGCCGTCTCCACGAGGCCGAGTTGCGCGGCCAGTTGCCGACCCTCGGTCTCGTTGACGATCAGGTAGTCGATGCGGCGCAGCACCTCGGGCGGCACCGGCCCGACCGGGGCCAGGTTCAGCATCACCGCCGTGCCGGCCGCCTCGGCCAGGTCGACCGCCTTCCAGTTCTCGGCATGCGGGACCTCCATCTGCAGCAGCAGCAGGTCGCCGCGGCGCAGGCCGATGGGCTGCAGCAGCTCCGCCCGGGCCTCCAGGTTGGCGCCGCTGGCGACGACGATCAGATTCTCCCCCGCCCCGTCGACGGCGATGAAGGCGCAGCCGGTACGCCCCGTGGTCTCGGCAACCTCGGACAGCTCGACTCCGCCCCTGTGCAGGCTCTGCAGGGCGACCTCGGCGAAGGCGTCCTGGCCGACCGCGCCGACCATGCGCACCGGGGCGCCGGCGCGCGCGGCGGCCAGGGCCTGGTTGGCCCCCTTGCCGCCGGGCACCACGGTGTAGCCGGAACCGGTGACGGTCTCACCCGGTCCGGGCAATTGCCGCACCTGGCAGACAAGATCGGCATTCAGCGATCCGAAGACGGTGATCATGTCGCGGCCGGTTCCAATGAAAGCGGCCAAGACCTTATCCGCCCCCCGGCGTTGCTTCAACCAGTGGCGGGGCGATCCTGCGTTGCCGCCTCTTCGGCGGCGGCGGCCATGATGGCGGACACGATGGCATAGGCCTGCGCCCAGGCTTCCTCGGCCTCCTGGGTCCAGGCGTCGCCCAGGCCGCGTTCGAAGGTCCATAACAGCGCGGCGCCGACGGAACGGTAGTGGCGCTTGCGCACGCCGTAGGTCAGGTGGCGGCGGCCCAGTTCTTCCAGCGCCGGCACCATGCTGTCGAGGCGGTCCAGGGCGGCCACGACCAGCGCCAGGGCCTGCAGCAGCTTGCCGCGCTGGGCCGTCATGTCCGCCCCGGCAAAGAGCGGCCGGACGGTCGGGTCGATCTCGAAAAGGCGGTCATAGAACAGCGCCGCGGCGGTATCGCCCATCGCGCCCACCGCCGACCAGGTGTCGCGGATCAACTGCTTTTGCTCGGGGGTCATGAGAAAGGGTCCTATCAAACGAACACGACTAAGCTGCCGCCGGGTGAACGGCGGGTTCTCTCATTAGTCGATTGCCGGCCGGAAAGGTTCATCGTGCGGTGGGGTGGCGCAAAACCGCGGCGTCGCCCGGTCTGAGCCCCTCTCAGGAGGATCGCGCGGCCTTGCACGAATCGTGGTAATCAGGGAGCAGCGGCGCAGCGAAAGGCAGGCAACGAGCCTTCATGAGCGGGTCAACGATCTCGGAAGATCACCGGGCGCAGTTCCAGGCCGAGGGCTATGCCGTGGTGCGCAGCGTGTTCTCAGCCGGAGAGGTGGCCGCCATGGCGGCCGCCTTCGACCGCATCCATGCGCGGGCCATGGCCGGCGGCAGGAGCTGGCGCGACCGCAACGTCTACTTCTGTCTGGCCGAGGAATCCGATGCCGGTACCCTGCTGCGCTATGCCCAGTGGATCGCCTGGCTGGAGCCGGACCTGGAAGTGGTGCGCCGCGACCCGCGGCTGTTACGTCTCCTGGAGCCGCTGATCGGCCGCGACCTGAAGCAGATCATCAACCAGCTCCATTGGAAACCGCCGGGCGCCCGCGCCGAATTCGGCTTCCACCAGGACTCGCGCTCGCGCCGCCCGCGCGAGGCCTACCGCGACCTCGCCACGTCTTACGTGCAGACCGGCATTGCGATCGACCCCCAGCGGGCCGAGAACGGCGCCGTGGTGGTGGTGCCCGGCAGCCATCGCCTGGGCGAACTGCCGTTCGACCCGGAGCACCCGTCGATGAACCAGGCGATGGACAGCGCCGACCTGGCGCGCCTCGGCATCGACCCGGCAAGCGCCGTGACCTTGGAACTGGACCCCGGCGACGTGGCGCTGTGGCACGTCCACACCCTGCACGGCTCGGGCCCCAACACCTCGACCCTCGACCGCCGTTTTTACATCAACGGCTACGTGAGCGCGGCGAACTGCGACCGGGGCGAATGGGCCTTCCAAGACGGCGAACCCTGCCCGCTCGACGGCGAACACAGCCTGGTGCACTACGAGGACCTCTACACCAACCCCGGCCCGATGTTCGTGGATTGATCGAACCTAGCCCCCTGGGGGAGGCCCGCAAGGAAGGGACGACACCGCCGCCCCCCCACAAAACCAGGGGAGGGGGAGGGGACGGGAAAAAACCCCAGGGGCGGGAGCG
>ERZ1740062.94-NODE-94-length-68827-cov-6.467269_pt1 | contig 68827 bp, 56 predicted proteins | sample MGYA00581741_ERZ1740062 | MGnify/ENA primary metagenome ERZ1740062 (study PRJEB43018, sample SAMN04849747) | marine metagenome | isolation source: floating plastic debris | place: Pacific Ocean | collected 2008-09-01 | study: EMG produced TPA metagenomics assembly...
GGACATGATCACCAGCAAAAGAACAAGAAAGACCAGTTCCATCTCAGCTTACCCCGTCTCGTCTTTGCTCAGTGGCCTGGCAGTTCGTCGTCGTGTTGGTGCAGGCGGGATCCCGGGTCGCCGCGCCAGTCGGCCACCCCCTCCAACAGCTGCGCGCAGAAAGCGATCAGCATCGAGACCGCGAAGACACCCAGGAAGCCTGCCATCAGGTACTTCACGTACATGCCGAAGCTCGACTGGGTGACCTCCAGACTCAGCAGCGGTGCGTTGATGATCGAGGCCTTGTTTTCCATGCCCAGGATGATCACGACCCAGCAGAATATGATGCCGAGCAGGAGCGCACCGACCGAGTTCACCTTGCCCTTCGTGCGGTCGCGGAAGCCGGAATACAGCACGTCCACGCGCACATGGCCATCATCGAACAGCGTGTAGGCCGAGGCAAACAGGAACAGCGCGCCGTACCAGAAGCGCACCAGATCACCCATGAAGGCCTGCTCGTACGAGAAGATGAAACGGCTGAGCACGATGTTCAGTTCGGCAATCACAACCAGCAGCGCCAGCCAGTGAAACGCCAGTGCCCCGCGTGTCAGCGCCGCGATGACGATGCCCAGCAGGATCAGTGGCCCGTGCACCATGGGCGCCCGGTTCGAGTTGAAGTTCATGCTCCGCCCGAGATCCTCGCCGATCAACGCCGGAAGCAACTCCTCGACGCGGAGGAACGAAATGATCGCATCCGACAGGCCAACCAGAAACACGATCCAGAAAGCTGCCCGGATCAGGAAATTCGCAATCCCGTAAAGCCGGGTGCTGTCATCGCGCAGCGCGGTGTCGCGATTGCGCGTGACATACAGAACCGCCAGCGCGAAGGCAGCGGGATATAAGAGCAGCTGAATGAGCCCGAAAAGGCTGAATTCACCCCTCAGAACCGCGCCTCCGCCTGGCATCCCGCCCCAGAACGTCAATCCGTTATTGAGGATGTAGACGCCGATCGCGGCAATCATGATCCATGCAAAGATCCGGACACCTTGCGTGCCAGAGCTTGCTGGCAACGCGATCGCTGGCGCGGCCTGATCGGTCATCTCTCCACTCCCGTCCTCTCGCGGCACGATCTCAAAACGTCACCGCGATGGCCCTGATCCTCGTCCAAGATCAGCCACCTGTTTCGACGCGTCCCGACTTTATCGACGGGTTAGAGCGTCTAGTTGAGTCGCGTGGATCCCCGATTTAGCCCGCCACCCCGGCTTTTGCCGGTGGCAACGGCGCTCCCCCGCGAGTTTGGCGCTGGATAGCCACTCGATCATTGGGCGTCCAGTCGCCGCAAGCAACAATAATGTCGTTTTCCCTACCCACAGGACACAAAAGTGTCACGAGCGTCCGCGTTTGCAAGTTTTGATCGGCTCAGTACCAGGAAACCGGCCAGCCGATGCATCGACCGCCCTTGGCACAACCCTTTCGCTCCGCTAAGTCGCCCGCGAAATGGGAGCGCAGAATATGGCCGAATTCGTCTTCACCCCTCCGCAGACGCCAAGCGTCGCGATCACCGGATCCGAGCAACGCTTTCCCGTGCGCCGGATCTTCTGCGTCGGCCGCAACTTCGCCGAGCATACTCGCGAAATGGGCTTCGATCCCGACCGTGAACCCCCGTTCTTCTTTGGCAAGCCGCCGTCCGAGATTGCTCATGACGGCGAGGAGATCGCATTTCCACCCGAAACCGATGATTTGCACTACGAGGGCGAGATGGTCGTGGCGCTCGGATCCGGCGGTCGTGACATCACTCTGGACGATGCGCTGGGTCATGTGTGGGGCTACGGCGTTGGCAACGATCTGACGCGCCGCGACGTGCAAGGCGTCGCCAAGAAGATGGGTCGTCCTTGGGACTGGGGAAAAGGGTTCGACAAATCCGCTGTGATCGGACCGATCCATCCTGTCGCCCAAACCGGCCATATCGACAAAGGCTACGTCCGCTCATGGGTGAACGGTGAACTGCGCCAGCACGGCGATGTGGCTCAGATGATATGGTCAGTGCCCGAGATCATTTCCTTCATCTCCCACTCCATGCGCCTTTCTGCTGGAGATCTGATCCTCACCGGCACGCCCGCCGGCGTCGGCAAACTGGAACCCGACGACGAGATCAAAGTGAGCGTCGAAGGTTTGGGCGATCTGACGAACGTCCTGCGCTGACGCGGCGCGGTCCACTACGGACCTGCAAAAAGGGACGGCGGCCAGGACCGTGACCGCCGTCCAAGGTGTTGCCAGGATCGTTTCTCGTTGTCAGTCGCGGTTCAGTAAGGCGCGATCCGAACCCAGTTATCGTCGCCGTCGTTGATATGCTTGGGAGTGTCGGCGCGCCATTTCTTCTGCGCGCCTTCATGCACCTTCAGGTACAGTTTGTTGTCGACGATTTGCCAGACGTTCGGATCGCCTGGCCGCTTGTAGTTCTGCGAGGCCGCCCAAGCGCAGTATCCATCGTATTGCGGCGCATAAGTGGTAGGTTCGGCCGCAAAAGCATCGCGGTTTTCTTCGCTTGAAAAGAACCAGACCGCGCCGTTCCAGAAGTGGTGGAACTTTGCCTGCCCTTGCTTCGGAGCGCCATCCTTGAAGTAAGACACTGCATCATGGCCGCCAATCGCGGTCGCGAGCGTGTTGGTTGCCTCGGCTGGCGGTCCGCCAAGGAAGCCAGCCAGGGCAAGCACCATCGCCGCCAGGAATTTCTTGAACATCGTGCACCTTTGTTTGCAGTTTAGATCGTTCTTTGCTGCGCAACCCGTTATGAAGCGTTGCAAGAAGCGTTCTAACGACGTTGCGCGACGTGATAAAATCACACTTCAACAACAATATTTTCGTTGAATTATAGACCTTATGGCGCGCCACCTGGCTTTGCATTCCGGAATTACGGATGCGTAGTAAATTTATACTAATGATTGCCGGTTTTACCTATAACAGACTGGTGAAAAAAATCGAGCGGGCGCTGTCTACGATCGCGCCTTGGATCATCTATCATCGAGTGTTCGCCAGATTGTGATTTGAGAGTGCTAGCACGGGGGGCGATCGCGGCACACGTTCAGAGGTTATAGCCACAGGGGGGATCGCGGCACAGCAATGACGGAAGCAGGATTTACCGGTTGGGCGGAGCTTGACGCGCTACAGGCCCTCGCACGCGGCGCGCAACTGGCCTTGATGCGCAAACCGCTCGAAGATCTGACCTGTGCACTGAACCTGGGCGGTTACAAGTTCTGCATCGCGACGCCCGAGCCCGACGGATATCGGATCCTCGCTGTGATCGCCGGGGGCGACCTGAACGCAGCACCCGAAGGGTTCCTTGACACCAAGATCGGACCAGGCGACCCGATCCTGTGGGAAAGCTACCGCAGTACAACGCCCGTCAGCTGGACCCCATACTTCGCCGATGCCCATTTGATGGACCTGAGCGGCGTCAACTCGCTGGCAGAGCGCGGCGTGACCTCGGGCGCGTCGATCCCAATCCTTTCGCGCCATCAGACATGCCGGGCATCGCTTTGCGTCTCCGGCGCCAATGCAGAAGCCCCGGGTTCGCTTGACCTCCGCCTGCCCGCTTTCTGGCCGCTCCTCCGACTTGCCGGGCTGGCCTTGTTCGAGGCGGGAATCGCCGAAGCCGCACAGCGCAACGGCGGCACACTCACGCCGAGCGAAATTGTCGTTCTCGCGGCTCTGTCGGAGGGATTAAGGATTAAGGAGGTTGCGCTGAAGCTCGGCAAATCCGAACGGACGATCCGAAATCAACTCGAATCTGCGCGTCTCAGGATCGGTGCCGCGACGACCATTGAAGCCGTGGTCCGTTGGAAGCAGTCGTCGACGCTGATGTGAAACCGGCGAGCCCGCCGCATCACATCCTGCCGCGTCAATCCATCCTGAACCGTTGGACGACTTCTGGAATGGGATCTGCGCCCAACCCAGGCCCCTCGGGAATGCGATAGGTCCGATCGGGTTCCGGCATCCCAAAACCATCGAATAACGGCTCGGTAAGCGTGGCGCCAAAGACTTCTAGGTATTCGATTGTAGGGAATACGGCGGCCAGGTGCAGTGTCGCCAACAGCCCCGGTCCGAAATAAGGAGAGTGCGGTGCAACCCGGCGCCCGGCCAGTTCTGCGGCCTGCGCAGCCCGCTGGAACTGGCAGATGCCACCGATCTTGGTGACGCTGGGCTGTGCATAGTCCAGCCCAGGCGTCTCGGCCAGGCGCTTCATATCCTCGGCATTTGCGATGTTCTCACCGGCCGCGAGCGGAATGCCCGACGCCCGAAGTGTGGTCAGCGCACCAAAGTTCTCCGGTGGCCAGATCGGCTCTTCGAGCCACTTCAGACCGGCGGCCAGCATGATCGCGGCGGCCTCCTGTGCCTCAACCAGATCCCAAGGACAGTTCGTATCCATCATCAATGCGCATAAGGCGCCGGCGCCTTCCCGCGCGGCAAGCGTCGCATATGGATCGATCTCATGCAGCTTGATGGCAGTGTATCCGTCCGCCACAAGCGCTTCGCAGACCCGGCGCAGAATGGCATTGTCGGCGAACCGGAACAGACTGGCGTAGGCCGGAATCGAAGTGCGCCCGCCACCTCCCAGCAAGCGCGAGATCGGTAGCCCTGCCCGTTTTCCGGCGATATCCCAAAGCGCGATGTCCAATCCGGACAAGGCGTACTGCAAGGGGCCCGAGCGTCCCATCAGGTGCAGTGTGCGCCCAAGCCGATCCATGAGGCCGCGAATGTCATCCGCGCTCTGCCCCGTTGCCATGGGTGCAACGATCTGGTCCATCGCTGCCTTGGTCGCGGGAAGCGCGTTGTACGCGAAGGCGTCTCCCCAGCCGACAATCCCATCCGATGTCTCAACCCGGATAAGAAGGTAATTCAACGTCTCCCAGACCGTGCCGAAGAAGCCCGCCTTTGGCCCTTCGTGCTGGGTGAACGGCAACGCGATCGGGATCGTCTCGATAGATGCGATGGTGTTCGTCAAAGCCTTCTCCTCGTTTCGCGGATGCACCTATCCGTTGCGAATGAAGTGTAATCCCTGAAAGCGTTGGCGGAAGGCCGTGACGTCAGGCGCGACCTCCTCTGGTATGCCGTAGAGAGCCCGCGAAATCAGGTGCGCGAGTTCCGGCATGTGCTCCGTCGTCATGCCCCGACGAACGATCTCGGGTGTACCGAGGCGCAGACCATTCAGGTCACCGTCAACCTCCGGCCAGGGCAAGCCAATTCCGCAAGCAAGGATGTTGGCACGGCGCAGATGCTTCGAAGCCGTCTGCCCGCCGCCCCAGGGCCGGGCATCGACGGCGAACTGATGCGAACGTGTTACCACCTCCTGAGGAATATACGGCCGGACTTTCTCGATGAACAGATGTGCGGCAAGTGCCCGCGACGCCTTTACCATCTCGGCGGCATAAGCTTGGCCGTGCTCGCGCCAGTCCAGCAGGGTCATCGCAAGCGCCGCCGCCTTGGCCGCATCGAAATTTGCCGTCAGACCGGGGAATGCGATGGCATCAAGCCGTTCCGCCAGATCCGGCTCGTTCGTAACGATCAACCCACCCGCAGGCCCACCCAGCGATTTGTAGGTCGACATCGTCATCAGGTGCGCACCCAGATCCAGCGGATTCTCCCAGGCCCCGCCCGCGATCATCCCGCACAAATGAGCCGCATCGAACAGAACCTTCGCGCCGACCTCGTCCGCGATCTCACGCACGTCGGCCACAGGGTGCGGCTCGAGGTTCAATGACCCACCCAGCGTGATCAAGCTTGGCCTGACCTCGCGCGCCAACGCCGCAAGACCATCGACGTCGACCGTGTAACGCTGATGACGAACTGGAGCATGATGGATCTGTAAGCCATAGAGCCCTGCCGCGCCCGGCACCTGGTGCGTGACATGCCCTCCGATCTCGGGGCCTTGTACGATGATCGCATCGCCCGGCTGGCAACACGTCATGAAGGCATAGAGGTTCGCCATGGCACCCGAGGCGACCCGGATTTCAGCAAACTTCGCGCGGAAGATCTCCGCCGCCAGCGCCGCGGCAAGCACCTCGATCTGCTCTATGGCCTCAAGCCCCATTTCGTACTTTTCACCGGGATAGCCCAGCGATGGGCGCGAGCCGATCCCCCGCGCCAGCAACCGCTCCGCCGCCGGGTTGGTCACATTCGTCGCCGGATTCAGATTGATGCAGTCATGATCATGGATTTGCGCGTTCTCGTTGATCAGCGCATCGAGCCGGGCGGTCACGTCATCACTGGACGCATCAGCCCCCGCAGCGATCCGCTGCACATACCCCTCGCATTGCGTCGGCACCCAATCGCGTTTCGCAAGATGCACCATGTCGATCCTCCAGCTCATCCACTGAGACCGGAATGCCAGCCTTGCGCACGGACGGCAAACCAGATCTAAGCAGCGCTAGACCTAGATTTTCTACGCCAGAAGTTCTGCCGCATGCCTTTGTCTCCGCCCCGCCCAACCGCTGCACCGCTGAATGCACTGCGCGCGCTCGAGGCTGCTGTCCGGCATCGCAGTTTCCTCCGCGCAGCCGAAGAGCTGTCGGTCACGCCCGGCGCCGTCGCGCAACAGATCAAGAAGCTCGAGGTCTGGGCAGGGGCGCAACTGTTCGAACGTCAGGCACAAGGGGTTGTTCCAACGCCTCTTGCGCTGCGCCTGATGCCTCAGCTCGAAACGGCGTTCACGTCCCTTGGAGCCGTCGGACAAGCGCTTCGCCATGCAGGTGAGCGTTCGGAACTCCGCATCGCGGCGCTTCCGGCTATTGCACAGTTGTGGCTTAGCCCGCGCCTGTCGGAACTTAAGGCCCGCCTCCCGGATGCGGATCTCGCCATACACGCGCTGGACGATCCACCGTCACTCGCGCGTGGCGTGTTCGATCTTGCGATCTACCCCGCAGATATGCTTGGCGGTGTTCAAGAGAGCATTGAAGTTCTGGCAGAGACGGCGCTGACACCGGTCGCGGCCCCGAACATTGCGGACTCGATCCGTGGCATCCGTGATCTGGGGACGGCGAACCTGATCCACGACCTTGCCTGGCGCAATGACTGGACGATTTGGCTGGAAACCAATCACATTCACCACCACGCACCCGAGCGTGGGCCGCGACACTCACTCTACAGCATCGCCGTGGAGCGTTGCATTGCAGGCGACGGTCTGCTCATGGGGAACACGGCTTTGATCCAGCAGCATCTCGACCGAGGAGCATTGAAACGCGTATTCACTGGACTCGACGTCCCATGGCACCCGATCTGCGCCGTGCACTCGGGATCTGGAGATCCGGGCGGAAGAATCTTGGAGTTGCTGACCGCTTTCTAACGCATCGCATAGTCGCAATGCGTGCCCAAACACCGCGTCTACGATGCTACTCTGGTGTCGCGAGCCACGCTGCCCTAACGTTTCTTCTTTGGCTTTGCCGCGGCACCTCGCACTTTCGCGGCGGCAGCCAGAAGTTCCTGAGCGATCTCTTCGGCATCGTCGGGCTCGAAGTCCATAGGTAGATCGACGCCACTGCCGGTTACATAGATCCGCACCATACCGTCGGTCGTCGGACCGATCTGCAAGTTGGTGTCCAACTCACTTTCCGAATTTATGCCCATAGCCGCATCCACAATATCATCACCGGCGCTCGTTACACTCTGCTGCCCGCCGACGCCAGTAAGCGTCTTGAATACGCGACCACAACTCTTGAAATTCCCAGTTTGCGCCGGTATGTCCCGCCAACGTGCCGCCTTAGCTCAGTTGGTTAGAGCGCTGGATTGTGGATCCAGAGGTCCCCCGTTCGAGCCGGGGAGGCGGTACCACCGACACTGCGGCCTTCGGCAGCCGGTTAGCACAGTCCAGTTGACGTGACTAATAACTACGGTCATCGATAGTGCTGCACACACCACCCGTCACCGCGAAAAGACCAACCGATGCCCCGCCGCTAGGTCGAGTCCTTGCGAGGATACCCCTCATCGCCGACCCGGCGACGAACGCTGCGCGGGCTCATCGGCGGGTGTGTCTCGTTCACACCGCCAATCTCGAATACCAGCTTCCCGGCTTCCTCCAATTCGGTTGCCGCGCTGATCGGGGCATCACGCTCCGGTAGGGCGTCTTTCCGTCCTACGTGGACGCTCTTGTCGGTGGTGAATGACACGCGGACTGTGTGTACAACGCCGGTTTCCTGGTTCACCGCGAAGAACCGGTCATGCGCCGGATGCGAAGTACCATCAGTGTCCTGATGAAAGCGTTGATGAATGACCCACGGGTCAGCATCATCCGCTGGCGCCCGTATGACACGTGAACTTGTGACGTGTTCAGGGCGTCCGCTATCCTCGAAGGTCCGATGCGGATAGCTGCTCTGTACCGGGTTGCCGGTCTTAAAATCGTAGAGTGTTTCACCATCCGCGTCGACAATGACCGGCGCTTCCCCAGCACCATAATTGTGTAACTTCCTTCCTTCAAAAATCGCGCCAAGATCCAATGGCTGAGGTTTGCCACCGCTCTTGCCTTTCTTTTTCCCTCTGGAACGAGCCGCCATGGTCTATACCTTTCAGTTCAAATGATTTTGTCGACGTAAGCCAATATCTTAGCAGACGGGGCGTCTCGGAACAACATGCCGACGACCGCAGCCACGACGGCGGCTGGAGCAACAATCTGTCGTAGATCCACAGTCAGGCCAACAATCCGAAGCTTTCCGAAATCGTCAGCAAGTCGATTGCATGGCGTTTCTGGACTCTGAAAGGGTGATGCAGTGTCAGGGCCGCAGCACCGTGACCGTCTCGTGCATCTGCCGGATGGCATCCGGCGTCATCGGAACCTGCACCAGCTTGCCCGTCCGCCAGAGCGGCACCTGATCCGAGAACGCCGGAGAGCCGATCCAGCCGTCCTGTCCTCCGAACAGAATAAAGTGGTTCGCGTCCACGTCGCCCATATCCGAAACATGCCGCGCCTGCGCCCCGAACGTGGCCCGGTGCGGTTCGTCCGACGGAGAATGCGAGGTCTTGAAGATCGTTTCTTTCGCACCCGGTACGGCGACCGTGCGTTCAAGGTAGCGATCCCCCAGATAGGGAATGCGTGACAGGATATGGCCGACCGCGATGCGGTGGATATCGCCCCAACGCGTGCCTTTCGCCGCGACCTCCGACGCCGTTGCGAGTGATGCCGCCAGCGCCGCGCTCCATCCAGCGTCATCCAAATCCTCGATATCATCCAGAAGCAGACGCCGCGCCCGGCTCAGCCGAAGATAAATCTCGGCTTCCTCCGCCCTACCCAACGCGCCATAAGCCGCACCAACAAACCTCTCGGCAAAGGCCTCGAACACTGGTGCCGCGCGCGACTCCACGGTGTAGTCGGCATCCCAGGCCAGGATCAGATCCACCGCCTGCCGCACGGCTGGATCGGCCTCTCCCGCTGCAACCAGACGCGCGCGAACCGCATCGATAAACTCACGCGTCAGCGGAGAGACAGTGTCCATCTGCACGCCGGCCAGATCCTCGGCGGACCAATCGGTTCGCGCCCGCAGGATCTCGTCGATCCTGCGAACTCGCTCATCCTGGGGGAAGGTACCGCCGTATGGCACGCTCTCATCCGGCGTCGGCCGGTTGTTGGCGGACGCCAGGAACCCTTCAGTCGGATTGACCTCGAATGGCAACTGATTGCCCGAGACGACCTTTTGCCAGTGCCGCTCCGTCCGCTCGGGCGAGGCGATCACGCGCAAGGGATCATTCTCGGGCCGCGCTGGCACCGCCGTTGCAATCGTGCTCGCGATCGTACCGTCTTTCGTTGCCACCAGAAACGTCTGCGAGGGCAGTGCGAAGTCCTTCATAGCCGAGCGGAACTCAGTGAAATCGCGCGCCCGCATCGCCCCCAGCAATGCCGTTGTCTCGTCCGTGACCCTGTGGCCAACCCAGTTGATCGCAAAGTCCGCCGTGTCGCCAAACAGCGCGCTAATCCCGGACATGATCGGCCCGTATTCCGTGCGCCGTGTCTGCCAGCGCTCGTCGAACCAATACCGCACGCCGATCTCGTGATCGACCGTCTCGATCGCCTCCGACGGCAGGTCGCTTACATCCACCAGTTCCGAGGTCGTCGCCCGCAGGTTCGTGCCGCCCCAGGCCAGATGCGGCGTTCGTCCAAAACCAAAGACCGGCGTGCCCGGCACCATCATGCCAACGACCTCGTAGGACGGCGAACGCAGCCCAGCGATCAGCCAGACGTTCGGGATGAAGAAGCCCAGATGCGGATCATTGGCGATCAGAGCCGCACCCGAGGCACTACGCTCTGGCGACAAGACGAAGCTGTTCGAGCCGGATTTCACCGCCTGAGTGCCAAGCGCCACGACCTGCTCAAACGCCTTGAGCCCCGCAAAGCTGCGCGCACTATCACCGAACGTCGCCCGCCCTTCCCGTGAGAGGCCGACCAGACGCTCGAGCACACGATCCCGCAGGGCCACGTCTTCAAGTTGCAGCAGGATGATCCAGACACCCCAGTTGATATCGATGCCCGAGGCGCGTCCCAGTGTCAGAGTATCCTCGGCGCGCCACGGCTCCCATTCCAGCCCTCCAACAGCGAATTCGTGCGGCCAAGCACCGTCCGGGATCTGATCGGCATAGAAGTTGACACCCTCGACATAGCGATCCATCCACGCGCGCGTCTCGGGCGGCATGGCCGCCAGCATCTGCGGCGCGGCCCGTCCGAAGTCGAAGGCGCGCAAGGCCGCGTCAATGTCCGTGGTAAAAGGGCCGGCCATCTCACTAATCCGTCCCTGCGTGATCTGCCGGGCGATCGCCATCTGCCCAAGCCTCAGATGCGCATGCACCAGACCTAGAGTGAACGCCGCATCTCCATCCGTCTCGGCGGTGATGAAGGGTACCATGCGCTCGCTCCAGCGGATCTCGACCGGGTGCTCGACCGGAAGCCCTTGCGTCGGCAGGGCGTTCAGACGCGCGTCCGCTGTCACTGGGCCAGGCGGACCGCTCAGGATCGCACAGCCGCTGACGGCAAGACCCAAGCCCAAGACGGCAATCTTGCAAATCATCTGCCCAGAGCGCGACATAGAATACCTCCAGAGGGGCCACCGAGACCCTTTAAGGGTCGCGGCAGGACATAGTGCCCGTTACGAAATCACAATGGAACGCGGTTCACATTCATCGATAGGGCTGACTTTTGCACCCAACAAGAGCCAGCGTTCCGCCAAAAGACATTCTTTAAAGTCATGCTCGATGGGTCCATCAGCTCGCACACGGTCCGTCGAAATCACCAGTAATTGATGCGCGCGAAACCTGTGCGTTCAACTTGTATCATCGTCCAGCCGAGATGCAGATCATTGCTCGATCAGGCTATTCAACTCGGTTGCAAGCAGCTCGCGAAACCAGGTCTGTGCCGGGTCCTTGTCGGTTCGATGATGCCACGCCAGTGCCAGATCAAACTCTGGTGACGCAAACGGCAGGTCGCGCACAGACAGACTGAACTCGGAGGCCATATGGCGCGCGGCGACAGAGGGGACGCATGCGAGCACAGATCGCTGGCGCAAGATGAACGGGATCGTCGTAAAACGCGCCACCGTACCGACGACTGTGCGTTTCAATCCAAGCTCAGCCAGGGAAGAATCGATTGGACCTGTGAAGTCACCTCGGATCGAAACCATGATTTGAGGGATCCGGATGAAACTATCCAGATCTTCGATCTTTGCCGCATCGACATGCTTCGGATCGAACAAAGCTACAGAGTGTTCTCGGTGCAGGATCTTCGTTCGATGCCGGGCTTCCTTCCCGTGCGACGGCAAAGCGCTGAGCCCCAGATCAACGCTTCTCTGATCCAGACCGTCGAACATGTTGCGAAAGTCCATCGGCTGGACAACAAGCCTGACTCGCGGTGCCGCACATGCAAGCCGGGACATCAAGCGGGGCACCAGCACAGACTCCAGATCATCCGGCGCCCCCAGTATGAAGTCCGCCTCTGCGGTGCTCGGATCAAAATCTACCACCCGCGTTGCGGCCTCGATCTGCGAAAGTGCGGGCTCGACGTCGGCCCACAAACGATCAGAACGCGGTGTTGGAACCATACCCCCCGGACTGCGCACAAAGAGGGGATCGTCCAAGATCTGACGCAAACGCGTCAACGCCATGCTGATGGCAGAGGGACCCAGGAACAGCCGTTTTGCAGCGGCATTCACACTGCCCTCGCGCATGATCGCCGAGAAGACCAGCAACAGGTTCAGGTCCAGCTTTCGTAATTCAATTTCATTGAATGATTCGGTCATTTCAATCAATTTGAATGATCTCATGGCCGTTGTCATCTTCAAACTCATAGAAACACCGGGATGGCGCAGACGCTGGATCCGGAAAACAGATGGAGATCGCCATGAAGATTGGAATTATCGGATCGGGCAATATGGGTCGCGCGGTGGGTGTCCGGCTGGCGCAGCTTGGGCATGACGTTATGTTCGGAGCGCGCCGCCACGAGCAGGCGAACGATGCGGCAAAGCTTGCAGGGAATGGCGCGGTGCCCGGCACGACCGACGACGCGGCCCGGTTTGGCGAGGTGTTGATCTGGACGATACGCGCCCCGGACCCGAACGTGGCGCTTCAGAACCCGCAAGTCCTGGACGGCAAGATCGTCCTGGACCTGAACAACCGGGACTACGCCAACGATGTCAAAGGCGCGGCATGGTTCGACACCGCCATTGCCGAGAGTCTTCAGGCAGCCGCCCCGAACGCCCACGTGGTCAAGGCTTTGAACACGATCGCCATGGAGACGTTCAATACGGCACCAGATGCATTGCGCGACGCAGGCGCGCAAACCTTCCTTGCAGGCGATAGCGCCGCAGCGAAAGAGACGGTCGGGACACTGGTCCAAGACCTGGGGTACGAACCCGTCGACCTGGGCAGCGGTCCCGCAGCGATGCGCGCTGCCGAGGCTATGGGCGATATCATCCGTTTACTGATGATCGATGGCGGACATGGAGGGACCGCACATCTGTCCTTAAGCAGCCTACCCAAGCCTGGTTTATCGATGATCGGGGAGCGCCAAGAATCGTCTTATCACTGATGACGCGGCGGGATTTCCGCGAAGAGCCTCCGAACACCGCGCGACCCGATTGCGGTGTTCACTATCATTGCACACAACGTGCGGCAGACCGCACGGGCAACTGCAGTGCCCCGCATCAAAACCACCCTTCGACGAAAGGACCGTCACGGCACCGGCAAGCCGTTTATCGTCAACCCTTCGGTGCCCAACGTCACCTCGGTCACACGCGTCTGCTCATCACTTCCCGGGTTGGTATAGACGTCAAGCATCGCATCGGCGGTGGTGAGTGTCTCGTCATCGATCAACTGTGCACGGTGAAGCGCATCGATCAGGTTCGCTATCTCCGTTAGGGTGACGTTCAACGACCCCATCGGCAGGTTTAGCGGTTGCAGCAATTCTATGTCGCCAGATGCATGTATCGCGCCGCCCAGGGCGGACACGGCAACCTCGTTGACGATGATGTTCGAGAACTCGACAGGAAGTCGGCCCTGGGCTGCAGCCGCGGCATAGGACCCGGTCACCCGGGCAGTGGTCTCGATATCGATGATCATTTCCGAGGGTGCGCGGTCTAGGACGCGCGCGGGATCAAGCTGAGCCCAGAAGACTTCATCACCCGCAACGTTGATCGCCGAAAAACGTAGATTCGCGGCCTCCGGCGTTGATCGCACCGCAATCGGCATAGCGTAGGACGTCTGGATGGCTTCAGCCTCAAACGACCCGCGTATCATTGAAGGCGCTTCGGTCGGATCAACCGTCCAGACGTTCTCGCGGCCCTCGGTGCGAAACTCCAGGCGACCGTCCGCCACTGTGATGATCCCGGTCCCCGATAACCCAGTGTAGCTGAAACGGTCACGGTCTGAGCCCGCTGGATCCCCGGTTTCCGCCAGCGCATCTATCCGGCCGGACTGATAGACAAGTTCCGCACTTCCCTCGCCGCCTACGACGATCGTAAGCAATTCATCCAAGGTGGTCGCGGTCGTCGTCGTCGTGATGCTCAAATCCTCGACCGCGTATTCTACGCGTGCGGCCTGGCCATCGGCATCGCCGTCAACCTCCAGCTTCAAGCGGTCGAGTGCTATGTTCGCGACCCGGTCCGATCCGCGGACCGTCTGCCTGCTCTCGACGCCGTCGGCCTGAAGCACGATCCGGTTCGGGAAGTCTTCCTGATCAACGCGCCAGACAGATCGCTCTGCGGTGACCCGGAAATCCCTGCGGGCGCCTGCGATGATTTCGACCGAAAGGCGCAGACCGTCGTTCTCTCCCACCAAGTTTATAACTTGCGGCAGGCGCGGATCGGTTTGTCTGGTTTCCTCTGCAATTGGTGCGGTTATCCGAATCTTACCCAGAACGTCGGCTTCGATCCGTTCGATCGACGCCGCATGCAGACGCGATCGAACTTCCGGGATCTGCAAAAGGATTCCGCTCTCCTGGTCGGTGACCGCCACGTCCGTCAGGCGAAGATCGTAACCCATTGGAAAACCGTCGATCTCCCGGGTTCCCCAAGTGATCGTCTGGCCCTGCGCCTCGGCACGGGCAAGTTCTAGATCAATCTGCTTGCTCAGCTCCGATCGCCCAAGAAACCATAGCGCCGACCATCCGATCGCCGCGACGGCGACGATGCCGCCGATCCAGATCAAACTCTTCTTCATCACTGGCCTCACCTGCCGAGCCGCCACGCTGCTTCATACCCGATCAACCTCCCGACGCAATCGGCGGAGTGTTGGCCCATCTACCCTAGGACGAAAAAACGCACTGCTGAGCAATCACTGGATTAATGGTTTGTTAACCTGGGCAACGGCAGCCTTGTGGAATGCTCGGTACACCTGAACGTTTCTACGTGCTCGATATCATTCGTGCCGCCGCGGCGCTGATCATCGTCGCCGTCCACACCAAATACTTCTATCTCTTGCCCGACGGCACGTACCCCGACGGCTTAGCGCACAGTGACCGGATCTTCTATGCCGTGCTGTCGCCGATCTACCACTATGGCGCGACAAGCGTTCAGGTGTTCTTCTGCATGTCGGGCTTCATTTTCTTCTGGCTCTATGTGGACAGCATCCAGACGGCGCGGACCTCGGCCTGGGCTTTCTTTGTCTTCAGGTTCTCGCGCCTTTATCCATTGCACTTCGCGACGCTGATCTTCGTGGCATGCGCCCAGTGGTGGTTCGCAGACGTCTCGGGCGGCCACATCGTTTTCGGACCGAACACTCAAGAACAGTTCTTCTACCAATTGTTTCTCGCCAGCGAATGGGGTGTGAGCGGAACCTTATCCTTCAACGGACCGATCTGGACGGTCTCGGGCGAGGTCGCCGCCTACGCGGTGTTCTTCCTGATGGCGTCTACGCGTCTTGCGGGGATCCACCATGTCGTCATCGCCATGCTCCTGGCCGGTTTGGTGCACGAGGTGAACCACCGGCTCGGCCACGCGCTGTTCTTCTTCTTCACCGGCGGTTTGATCTACCTCGTTTGGAACGCACTAAGGCAACGGTTCTCCCGACGCGTCTTCCTTCGATTTCTGCTGCCACTTGCGACGCTGGCTCTGACTGGCACTTGCGCCGCCGTGCCCTGGCTGCCCCGGTTCGAAGGGCAGTTCGTACTCTGGTTCGTCGTCGCTCCATTGTGCGTTGTTGTCCCGGTACTCGTGCAAAGCGCGTGGCCAACGCTCGGACGCCACTGCGCCCCGGCGGGCGATCTGAGCTACGGGATTTATCTGCTCCACTTTCCCATCCAGATCGTGATTATCGGTCTTGCGTGGGAAAACGGCCGCTTGGTCAACGTCACTCCGACACTGTTCTTCAGCTATATGATCGGGCTCGTCATCGCGGCAGTCCTGGTCTTCTACTGGTTCGAGAAGCCTTGTCAGACTGCGATCCGACGGTCGTGGCTACGCCCGCGCCGGACCGTACTTCCGACAAGCTCCGGTTCCGCGCCGCAACCCGCCAGCTAGACCAGCGTCTCGGCGCCCTCGCCCAACGGCTCCTCCGGCTTCGAGATCATCGACCGCGTCACCCAGTGCAACCGCTCCTCGGCCCGCGTGATCGCCACATAGGCAAGCCGCTTCCACAGCTGGATCCCTGCCTCCTCGTTGCCCGACCACGCCGCCGTCGACAGGTCCTGCGCGAACACCTGCACATCCGGCCACTGAGACCCCTGCGCCTTGTGGATCGTGCACGCCGCCCCGTGCAGGAACAGCGCCCCCGACCGCGCCGCCGAGATCACCACCGGCTCCTCCTGATCCGGCCCCTCAATCTGGATGATCGACGCGACCGAGATCCCCGGCTCCTCGGTCCCCGCAATGTTCACCCGCGCGAACCCCGGCTTACGACCCGGCCCCAGATACGTCGCCTGCGCGCCCTTGATCAGCCCGCGCGCCTCCAGGTCCATCCGCTGCTTGCGCTGCCGCATCGGTAACTCCAGCCCGTCGCAGATCAGCGGCTCACCGGGCACCATCACCTGCTCGGGGATCTTGTGCGCCGCCCGGAACGCCTTGATCAGCCGCATCCGCGTCTTGTTGCGCCAGACGAGCATCGGGCTCTGCTTCATCAGATCCGCATCCGCGCGCTGCGCCACCACGACCCGGTCGTCGCGCGCCGCCGCCTCGCGAACGGCCTCCTCGAAATCCTCGAACGCCAGCGCGTCCTGCCCCAACAGATGCGCCAGATCCAGGATCGGGTTGTCCGCCGCCTGCCGGTGCACCCGCGAAAGCTGCCGCACCCGTCCCTCGGGCAGCGTGTCGAACAGCATCCGCCCCTTCGAGTTCACCGGTGCCAGCTGTGCTGGATCCCCGAACAGTACGATCTGCCCGAAGATCTCGCTCAGATCGTCCAGAGCCGCCTCATCCAGCATCGAGCCTTCATCGACCAGCGCTATGTCCAGCGGCGCATCCCGCCGCTTCCAGCCCGTGATGAAATCCGCCCCGCGCAGGCCAATCGCTGCGAACGCCGCAGGCACGCTCGGCTGCTCCTTGAAGAACGCTGCCGCGAGCCGGTCCAGCGCATCCTCCGCCAGCCCCTCGCCCTCGGGCCGCTCCTTGCGCTCGCCCTCCAGCCACTCGGCCAGTTTCTCGTATTCCGGATCGTATTGCGGCGTGTAGATGATCCGGTGGATCGTCGTCGCCGGCACGCCCTTGTTGCGCAACACCGAGGCCGCCTTGTTCGTCGGTGCCAGCACCGCGAACGAGCGTTTGTTGGCCTTCCGCGCAGGCTCCCAGTCGGGCCGGATCACTGCGAGCCCGGCGTCCTCCAACCGGTGCGCTATCTCGGCCAGCAGCACCGTCTTACCCGAGCCCGCCTTGCCCGTGATCGCGATCACATCGGTGCGCGCGGGGCCCTCGTCCCGCGGCGCGACCGCGCCCGTCTCCAGATCCACGCCATTGGCCTGCAACCGCTCCAGCACCACCGCCCAGGCGGCCTGCTGATCCTCGGAAAAATCGACGGAGACATGGGCGGGTTCGAACATGGCCAACACCTAGCGGGACGCGCGCGGCCACGCCAGCGGATTGTTATTCCTTTGGTGGGCCCCCCGGCCCATCCCCGCCTGTGGTCGGGCGTTGCGCATCCTGAATCTGCTTTTCACCCGGGGGTTCCTCACCCCGCTCCCGCCACGCGATCGCCCGCGCGGCATAGTCCAGAGCGCGCTTTTTCGTCGTGACCGGATCATGCTCATAGGCCCGGCACAAGATCGCGGCCCGCGCCGGATCGGCCCCGTACTCGCCCAGGGCCTCAAAACACCAATGCGCACGGGCAAGCCACCCAGCTGTACCCACCCGATCCGGGTGCCGTGGCAGATCGGCAAAGGCATCCTGATAGATCGCCAGCGCCTGTTCGAGCAGATCCAGCGCACTCTCGCCTTTGGCCTCCAAACGCACCCGCCCGGAATCCAGCAACTGAGCACCCAGGTTGTTCAGGCTGAGCGCGCGTATCGGATCGCCAGCATCAAGCACCTTGTGCCGCGTCGCCAGCGCCTCGCCAGAGGCCTCGAGCACCTTTTGCCAAAGCCCCTGCCATGCCCAAAGATCTGCCAGATTGGTCAGGCGAGTGGCAACCTGCGCACTCTCGCGACCATGCAAACGCTCATCGATCTCCAGTGCCTGATCATAACGCCGCTGCGCCAGCACAAGCATCTCCTCCCGCGCCGAGCCCTCCAGCCGGCGCGAAAGGTGGTTGGCCATCAGCCCGTGGTTCGAGAGCCAAATTGCAGATTGAACTTCGCTGATGTCTTCCAAAGCCTCGGAAATCTCCACGGTGCGTGCCGCGTGCTGCTCGGCCTCCTCCAACCGGTCCAGCCTCCAAAGCCGCGAGGACAGGTTGTTGTAACCTGTCCCGACCTCCGCATGGGTCTCGCCCAGCCGAGCGATCTTAAGCTCCAGAGATTTTTGGGAGTATCGCAACGCCAGATCGTCCTGCCGCTGCGCAGTTAGATAGAGCGACGCCTGATTCAGCATATACTCCATCGCCGCCGTCGCGGGCGGATTTCGCATCAGCGCGGCGACATGCGGGTTCAGCCGGGCGCAAATCGCCCACGTCTTGTGTTCGACCCAAGGGTATCCCGCCGCGACCATCGCCGCAGCCACCGCGCGCCAGTCCGGCTGCTCATTGAACACGAAAGCAGCCGAGGCTTCTGCGAAGGCGTTCTCGCGTTCCGTTTTTTCCGGGCTCGGTCCCGGATTTGATCTGGGATCTCTATCCGTTGCTCCGCGAGGCCCCGAGACTCCGCCCGGGGCCGAACCATTGGCGGAACCAGCAAGCAAACTCCGCTGCACCTCCTGCGTCAGCCGGTGTGTCGTCCAGCAATCACCTTTGTCGTGGTCCAGCAGCGATCGATCGCGCAGATCGGCAAAGGCCAGATCCACCCGCGACGCATCCCGCGTGAGGTCCCAAAGCGCATCGGGCACCGGCTTATTGATATCATTGCTCGGATCAACTTTCTGGAGCGCCGTCACCAGCCCCGGCCAGAGGTCGTCCGGCGACAGCCAGCAAAACACCTTCATCAGCAGTTTGGCGTCGTCCGACAGCTTGTCGAGGCTCAGTTTCACGGCTCCGAACACCGGGTCGCGATAGTCGCTGACGCGGTCAGGTTTCTGCTTGATGCGCTCGGCCAGTTTCTCCTGATAGCCCGCGAAGCTCTCGTTCGGTGCGTCGCGCAGCCAAGCCCCTGCCGCGACGATGGCGAGCGGCAGAAAATCCAGCGCCTTGACCAGCGCTTGGGCGCCGTCAGCGTCATTCTCCCGTTTCGATTCCTGACGCAGCAGCGCGACGGCCTCGTCCGGCTCCAGCGCATCCGCCGCCTGGATGGTGAAGCGGTCGGGCCAGTCTCCTTCCCGGCTGGTGAGCAGCAGGTGGATCCTTCCCCCCTCGGGCAGGTAGTCGCGCAGGTCCTCCATGCTCTCGGCGTTGTCATAGACCAGTAGCCACGGATCGGCCTGAGTCTGCAGATGCACCAACACCTGCTTGGCGCGCTGGTCCGGCGCGCTGTCGCCATCGCCGACGCCCAGCGTCGCCGCCAAATCCGCCAGATCCTCGATCATCGTCTGCTTGGACTGCGCGCGCAGCCACCAGATGCCGTGATAGCTCGCCCGGTACCGCGCGATGTAATATTTCGCCAGAGTCGTCTTCCCCAGCCCGCCGCGCCCCTTGACCACCGCCCCGCCCGAGGTGCCTGGCGTGACCGCCACAGCACTCGATTGGGTCAGGGTCTCACGCAGCGTGCGAACGTCGTCCTCTCGACCAATGATGTCTCGATCCAGAGCGACGCCCAAGGGTGTCACGACCGGCCACTTCGGCTTGGCGTTGGCCTTGGCTTCTTTTTCCCGGTCGATCAATTTCTGATATTCGTCGCTAGCACGCTGCTGCTCGGCAATCCGCGCCTGACGTCGAGTGTAGTAAAATGCACCAAGGGCTGCGAAAGCTGCGATCGCAGCCCAAACCCAACCGTCACTTAAGAACGCATCCATGCACGCCCCCTCCACACCAATGGCGGGAGGTTAACGAAATCTGATCGCCTGCGGAAGCGGTTAACCGTTCCGGGCCGACTCCGCATTGTTACCGTTGCGTTATCAAATGCATACAGGTTTCATACGTTTGCGGTATCAAATCGGTATGCCTCAGTGGACAGCGTAGGTCCCGTTAATGCGCTTAAAATTTGTGACTCCGTTTCACCACGTACCCGCTTGACGCAAGAAAATTGCAGCGCTATGGGAAACCATCGAAACTGGAGATGACATGAACGTCGTACTCGTAATCGTTGCGCGCTGGGGTGTGATGGCCTGAAGATCATCACACTGGATGCGCGCGTGGGCCCCGGAAGGGGCTTTTTTTATGCCCGATCGCCATGGGGCGGCGGGCGAACCGGAAAAGAGGGAGAGACCAATGTCCGGTGATAGCACGACCACGATCGAGGCGGAAAACGCCATAGATTCCAATACCATGACGGGGGCCGAGATGGTCGTCCGGGCGCTCAAGGACCAGGGCGTCGAGGTGGTCTTCGGCTATCCCGGTGGTGCTGTGCTCCCGATCTACGACGCGATCTTCCAGCAGAACGATATCCGACACATCCTGGTCCGGCACGAGCAGGGCGCCACCCATATGGCCGAAGGCTATGCCCGCTCGACCGGCAAGCCCGGCGTCGTCCTGGTCACCTCCGGCCCCGGCGCCACCAACGCCGTCACCGGTTTGGCGGATGCCCTGATGGACAGCATTCCGATCATTGTCATGTCCGGTCAGGTGCCCACGTTCATGATCGGTAACGATGCCTTTCAGGAGGCGGATACTGTCGGAATTACGAGGCCCTGCACCAAGCACAACTGGCTGGTCAAGGATACGGACGAGCTGTCCGATGTCATGCATCAGGCCTTCCATGTCGCCACGACAGGGCGCCCCGGACCGGTGCTGGTCGACATACCCAAGGACGTCCAGTTCGCCGATGGAACGTACACACCGCCGGAGAAAGCCAAAACCGGGCACTACCAACCGCGGATCAAGGGCGACAGCGAACAGATCCTGCGGGCGGTTGAGATCCTGGAAACCTCTGAGAAGCCAATCCTTTACTCAGGGGGCGGCGTCATAAACTCCGGCCCACGCGCGTCCGAACTGCTGCGCGCGTTGGTCGCCGAGACCGGCTTCCCGATCACCTCAACCCTGATGGGCCTGGGTTGCTATCCGGCATCCGGCGAACACTGGATGGGCATGCTCGGCATGCATGGCACGTACGAGGCCAACATGGCCATGCACGACTGTGACGGCATGTTCTGCATCGGGGCACGGTTCGACGACCGGATCACTGGCCGGACGGACGCTTTCAGCCCCGCGTCGCGCAAGATCCACATCGACATCGATCCATCCTCGATCAACAAGAACATTCATGTCGAGGTTCCGATCATTGGCGACATCGCGAATGTTCTGGAGGAGATCCTGAGCGTCTGGCGCGCGCGCGGCTCGAAAACGCGGGATATCACCGGGTGGCGCGAACAGATCGACCAATGGAAGGCTGTGAAGTGCCTAAGCTATGTGAACTCCGACCGGTTCATCAAACCGCAATTCGCGTTGGAGCGGCTTGAGGCGCTGACCAAAGACAAGGATCGCTACATCACGACCGAGGTTGGACAGCACCAGATGTGGGCAGCGCAGTTCATTGGGTTCGAGGATCCGAACCGCTGGATGACCTCGGGCGGGCTTGGCACGATGGGGTACGGTCTGCCCGCCTCGATCGGTGTACAGGTCGCGCATCCCGAAAGCCTCGTGATCAACGTGGCCGGAGAGGCGTCCTGGATGATGGTCATGCAGGAGATGTCGACGGCAGTGCAATACCGGCTACCGGTGAAGCAGTTTATCCTGAACAACGAGCGTTTGGGCATGGTCCGACAGTGGCAGGAGCTGCTGCACGGCGAGCGCTATTCGAACAGCTACTCTGAGGCGTTGCCTGACTTCGTAAAACTGGCCGAGGCCTTCGGTTGCAAGGGGATCAAGATCGATGATCCGGCAGATCTGGACGCCGGGATCGAGGAGATGCTGGCCTATGACGGACCGGTCATCGTCGATTGCATGGTCGAGAAGCACGCCAATTGCTTCCCGATGATCCCATCCGGCAAGGCACACAACGAGATGCTGTTGGGCGAGGCATCGACAGACGGGGCTATCGGGAATGCGGGTGCCGTCCTCGTGTGACCCGGTCTTCGACCTACGCTATGCGAGCGGGCGGCCGACAATGAGGGATGCCGCCCCTCATATACACCTAGCTGAATTTACGAAGCACCTGACCCAGTTGCGTACCCAACCGCGAGATCCAAACGCTCCCGCTCGGAGCAGGGCAATACGCATCGATATGCTCCCGAAAGTCGCGATACCAAGCCTCCCTTTGCTCAGGGGTCATCTCTCTCAGGTGACGCTGCGAGCGCCCCTTGTTGAGCTGGGTAAACCTGCGCTTTGCGCTCAGCGCATCGCGCAGTGGAGATACGGGTACCCTCATATGCCCGGCAGTCTTGCGCGCTACATCGAGTGTGGAAAAAGCGGTATGTTCATAGTTCAAGCAGAGCGCGCCCGGGAGTGCAGCCCAAGCGGCGTGGCGTCGGATCAATCGCCTCAGTCGGATCTTTGCATCATCGATTTCTTGAAGGGGTTCTTGCTTGTGCGTCCTACCCCAAGCATCGTCGCGCCCCGCTGCATCCAGCATCGAAAGTGCGACGTCGCGCGGATCCCGCGTGTGTACTTGCACCAAAACCGTCCCAGACCGCACCGCCTCAATAAGGGATGGCGTCAGATCAGCATGGGTCTTGTAAACAAACATTTCTCGCTCCTCCCGCTCGGCAGACGCGAGGACGCTGGCAAATCGATCACCAACGTGACTGGGACCCGCAGTATCTTTGGTCAACGTCGTCAGCGGCGATTGGTCGAAGCCCGCCCGCGCAGCAGCAGCGCGACTGATCTGGTAGGCCAGCGTGGATCCCGATTTCGGTACGCCAAAACACACGTAAAGCCGGGGCCATGGTTTTTTGCCGACAGTGCGCATAACCCTCCACCACCGCTGCTCAGCACAGTGAACCTGCACAAACACCGCAGTCACAATATCCGCAAACCGTCTTGAAGCAACGAACCCGACTGACTAAGCACCCGTCACGATAATCGGAGACCGTAGTGAACTCGCTAACCCTGAAGCCTGGCTCGAGCCGAAAGAGCGCCTACAACCTGCGCAATCCGATCGCCGAGGGCGAGGAGCGTCACACGCTCGTCGTGCTCGTCGACAACGAGGCGGGCGTGTTGGCTAGGGTGATCGGCCTGTTCTCGGGGCGGGGGTACAACATCGAGAGCCTGACCGTCGCCGAGATCGACCATACGGGGCACCGCTCACGTATCACAATCGTGACCACCGGAACCCCAGCCGTCATCAACCAGATCCATGCGCAGCTTGAACGTATGGTGCCAGTGCACTCGGTGCACGATCTGACGACCGAGGCACCACATATCGAACGTGAGCTTGCGTTGTTCAAAATAGCCTCCACCGGCGAAAGAAGGGTCGAAGCCCTGCGAATGTCCGAGATTATGGGCGCGCGCGTAGTCGACGTAACACCCACATCCTTCATATTCGAGCTGGCCGAGACATCCGAACAGATCGAGGCGTTCGCCAACCTGATGATCCCTTTGGGACTGGTCGAACTTACCCGGACCGGCATTGCCGCGATGAGCCGTGGCGGAGAGGAAATGGCGTGATCAAGCGCGCGGCGGTCATCATTCTCGCGGGCCTCGCGCTTGCAGGTTGCGAGCAGCAGATTGAAGAGTCGTCGCTCGAGGCTGATAGCTCGGAAGTGCGTGCAGAAGAGGTTCCTGCAGAAGTTGCCGAGACGCCACAGGTCACAGCACAGGATGAACTCGCGGCGACGCTTCCGCTGCCAGGAGAGCGGCCGAGCATCCCCATCGCTGCGAACGTTCCGCATGTCTATATGGCGCTACAACCGGATGCAGCTTCGGGGCCAGTTTCGGTTGTTTTCACGATCGACCGCAGCCGCGACAATTCTCCGGAAGATGATCCAGCACTCCGCATCACGCCGGAAGACGGCAAGTGCAATCCGCAGGAACTCCGTCGTTTCAGTTTCCCCGAGGCATCTGCGCAGCGCCCGATCTTCGGCCCCGAGGAGGCACGGCGCGGGATCACGGCCAAAGAACTTCCCAACTTCATGGCGATGATGGTCACGGGCGAGATGCTGCGTACCGGACTCGTCGTCGAGCCCGAAGCGTCAAAACCTCACAACGTGTGCACACGAAAACTGTGGGAGCGACTGATCGTCAACCAAAGCGCCCAGGGCACTGGACAAGGCTGAGCCCGTGTCCTAACCCGCCCGCCAACCAGAAAAGCAATCCAGAACAAAACGAGAGGGACCCCAGATGCGCGTCTACTATGATCGCGACTGCGACATCAATCTGATCAAAGACAAGAACGTGGCCGTCGTCGGCTATGGCTCACAAGGTCACGCGCACGCGCTGAACATGCGCGACAGTGGCGTGAAGAATGTGACAGCGGCCCTGCGCCCGGGATCGCCGTCGGCCGCGAAGGCCGAAGCCGAGGGCTTGCAGGTGATGACGATCGCCGATGCCGCAGCCTGGGCCGACGTGATCATGATGGCCATGCCGGACGAGTTGCAGGCTGAAACCTATTATGCGCACATCCACGACAACCTGCGCGAGGGGTCTGCGATTGCCTTTGCGCATGGTTTGAATGTGCACTTCGGCCTGATCGAAGCGAAGGCTGGCGTCGATGTCATCATGATGGCGCCGAAAGGTCCGGGTCACACGGTGCGCGGTGAGTTCGTCAAGGGTGGCGGCGTGCCGTGCCTGGTCGCCGTACACAACGATGCATCGGGCCGCGCACTGGAGATTGGCCTGAGCTATTGTTCGGCCATCGGTGGCGGACGCTCAGGCATCATCGAGACCGACTTCAAGGAAGAGTGCGAAACCGACCTGTTCGGCGAACAAGCGGTCCTGTGCGGCGGTTTGGTCGAACTGATCCGCATGGGTTTCGAGACGCTGGTGGAAGCCGGCTATGAACCCGAAATGGCCTATTTCGAGTGCCTGCACGAAGTGAAGCTGATCGTTGATCTAATCTACGAGGGCGGCATTGCGAACATGAACTACTCGATCTCGAACACCGCGGAGTTCGGTGAGTATCACTCTGGTCCACAAATCCTGCCGCGCGAAGAAACCAAGGCCCGCATGAAAGCCGTGCTGAAGGACATCCAAGACGGCCGTTTCGTCTCGGAGTGGATGCGCGAATTCAAGGCTGGCCTGCCGATGTTCAAGGCGATCCGTCGCAACAACGACGCGCACCAGATCGAGGAAGTTGGCGCCAAACTGCGCGCAATGATGCCATGGATCGAAGCGGGCAAGATGGTCGACAAGTCCAAGAACTAGTCTTGGATACCTTCTTGATGCATGCATCTGCCAACGTTCAGATCTCCTCGGGAAGCGGGCTTCCCGGGGTTATGACTGACCGACGAAAATCCTTTTTATTGTTTGGTCGGCGCGTGCACCGCCCTGATCATCCTCGATGGGCGGAGCATGATGTCATGAACTCAGGCAAATCGGTATTCTGAGGCTATTCCGGGCCTTCTCCCGAAGACCCGAACAGAGAGTAACGTGCGGAATCGCAGGATCACCTACGTTTGCAGTCGGAGTGGTCGGAGTGCTTGAAAGCACTCGGTGCGGGGCCTATAGCGACCGCTGGTAGATTTGCCGTCGCCTAATCCTGCGGCATCAAGAGTGCATCGCCAGTCTGTACATGTTGCGCTAAGTCTTTGATTGTCATCAGGCCCCGGAACGCGAAATGCCGACTTTTCTCAATACCAAAGACGCCGCGTTCGATTCAGATTTCGAGATGTTTCTAAACCTCAAACGTGACGTCGAAGACGACGTGGACAAGGCGGCGGCGAAGATCATCGCCGATGTCTGTGCGAGAGGTATTGATGCCGTGCTTGAGTTGACCGCGCGCTTCGATCGCCTTTCGCTTACTCCGGAGTCGGTCGCTTTCAGCGATGCTGAGATAAACGAAGCGATCAGGACCGTGAGTGCCGAGGAGAGATCTGCCCTTGAACTCGCTGCGGAGCGGATCCGATCCTATCACGAGAGGCAGCTTCCTCAGGATGCGTCTTGGGTCGACGCAAGCGGAGCAACGCTGGGATGGCGCTGGACGGCGGTCGAGGCCGCAGGATTGTATGTCCCCGGCGGGCTGGCCAGCTACCCGTCCTCGGTCTTGATGAATGCAATACCCGCACGCGTTGCAGGTGTCGAACGATTGATTGTTTGCGCGCCGACGCCGGATGGCGCAACCAACCCCCTTGTCCTGCTGGCCGCCAAACTTTCAGGCGTCAGAGAGATCTACCGGATCGGTGGCGCACAGGCGATCGCCGCGATGGCTTACGGCGCAGATCCGATTTCACCGGTCGATAAAATCACCGGCCCGGGCAATGCATATGTCGCAGCTGCAAAGAGACGGGTCTTCGGCCAGGTCGGGATCGACATGATCGCAGGTCCGTCGGAGGTGCTGATCATCGCCGACGGTGAAAGCGATCCCGATTGGGTGGCGCTGGATCTCTTGGCGCAAGCCGAGCACGATGCAAACGCGCAGTCGATCCTGATCACGGACAACTGGGAGTTTGGACACGCGGTATCAGATGCCGTGGATCGGCGTTTGGAAACCCTCGCGCGCCGAGAAATCGCTCGTGCCAGTTGGCAGGATTACGGCGCAATCATCGAGGTCGGAGAAATCTCCGAGGCCTGTGCGTTGTCTGATCGGATCGCCCCAGAGCATTTGGAGATCCAGACGAAAGATCCGGAAGCAATCGCGGCCCAAGTTAAGCATGCGGGTGCGATCTTCCTGGGCGCCCACACGCCGGAAGCAATCGGTGACTACGTCGGTGGGCCCAATCATGTTCTTCCAACCTCACGATCCGCGCGTTTCTCGTCGGGCCTGTCTGTCCTGGACTTCATGAAACGCACAACACTCGCATCTATGACACCCGCCGCCCTGAAAGAGGTCGGCCCCGCCGCTGAAACTCTCGCAAAATCAGAGAGCCTGGAGGCCCACAGCCTGTCCGTGTCCGCACGATTGGAGCGATTGAATTGACCCAGTTTCATGCGAATGACCATATCGAGAAAGTCGAGTTGATCGAGGAGCGTCCGCGCGCCCGCACGCCAGAGATCCAGCAGGAACTAGACGTCGCCATCTTCGATCTTGTCGAAGACAATCAGTTCCGCCCGGTCCCGCGAGACGGGCAACCATCCGTCCACGGCCCCTTCAGGCTGGGCATCGGTATGGCCGAACGGATGCTCCTGATGCGCATTCACACGCAGCAGGGGGAACCGACAGAGTTGCACTTGTCGCTCTCACCATTGCGCGGCGTCATCAAGGACTACTTCGCGATCTGCGAGCAATACTTCGACGCGGTCAAACGCCTGCCGCCCTCGAAGATTGAAGCAATCGACATGGGACGGCGCGGGATCCACAACGAGGGCGCGGAAATTCTGCTCGACCGCCTCGATGGAAAGATCGCCACCGATCTTCAGACCACCAGGCGTCTTTTCACCGTTATATGTGCATTGCAGTTTCAGGGCTGACCGATGTCCCTGCCAGGCTCGGTGCTGTTCTGCTGCGACCACAACGCAGTCAGATCACCGATGGCAGAAGGGATCCTGAAGCACGATCACGGCCGAAAGATTTTTGTTCAATCGGCCGGTGTGCATGACGATCTCGAAATCGATGGTTTCATGATCACCGTCGCGGCAGAGATTGGCGTCAACATCGCCGCGCATCGGGCACGAAGCTTCGAGCAGATGAAGGAATGGGGCGACGACATCAGCTCGTTCGACAGGATCATCGCGCTTTCACCGGCCGCACAGCGTCATGCTTTGGAACAAACGCGAGATTTCCACGTCGAGGTGTCTTACTGGCCGACCCTGGATCCAACCGGGCTGGGTGAAACGCGCGAGGACAAACTGTCCGCCTACCGCCAGACCCGCGACCAGATTCTCGAACGAATCCGCCATGAGTTTCCGATAGAAGATCACTGAGGCGACGTGTGCACCAGGTTGCTTTGGCGCGCCCCTGCTCTTAAGCAACGCCGATGTCAGAGAACGCTTTCCAAGGTCGCCTCGCGCTCGTCACCGGAGCATCGCGTGGGCTGGGTTACGCCGTCGCTCGCGAATTGGGCGCCGCCGGCGCGCACGTTCTCGCTCTGGCCCGAACCGTCGGTGGGCTGGAAGCCCTTGATGAAGACATAAAAGCCTCGGGTGGGGCGGCGACGCTGGTTCCGCTGGACATCACGGATGACGCCGGTTTGGAACGCCTGGGATCAGCGGTTCACGAGAGATGGGGGCATCTCGATCTGTGGATTCACACAGCCACAGCCGCAGTTCCGCTGGCACCTGCCGAGCATATCGACGAGAAAGATCTTGCAAAAGTCCTCGCCATAAACATCCGCAGCACGCAACGGCTGATCCGCGTCCTTGACCCGCTATTGCGGAAAGCCGACGCGGCCAAGGTCGTTCATTTTTCAGATCCGAGTGCCGAGGACCGTCCGTTTCATGGCGGGTACCGTGCTGGAAAGGCGGCAACGGTAGAGTTCTTCAACGCATGGGCGAAAGAGCTGTCACCCGTCAGTCGCGTCCACGTATACACCGCTGCCGCCCCGCCGATGCGGACAGCCTTGCGGCTGCGGTTTCATCCGGGCGAAGATCCCGATCAGCTTGCTGAACCCTCTGTGATTGCGCGACGTTTGATGGCAAAATTGGCACAGGATGATGGCGCGGCACTGGACTTGCGCAGGGATTGAGGTCTGACGCGATGGTTGAGATCGTAGCGGGGCGAAGTTGCGAAGGCTGCGGCATGTGCTGCAACTTGTTGAAGATCGACAGCCTCGAAAAACCAGCGGGACGATGGTGCAAACATTGCTCGACCCGACGCAGTTGCGATATCCACGGATCGCATCCCGACGAATGCAGGGACTTTCATTGCGGCTGGCTAACGGTCGAAGCGCTCGGAGACGAGTGGAAGCCTTCTAAGTCCAAAATCATCATGACGGCGGAACTTGGGGGTCAACGGATGACCGCAATCGTCGATCCGGCGCGGCCCAGCGCTTGGCGCGGCGCTCCGTTCTACGATCAATTGAAAGCCTGGGCACAGGCGGCGATGGAGCACAACGGACAGGTCGTGGTCCGTGTCGGCGAACGATATTGGGTTATCCTACCCGATCGGGACGTCGAGATCGGATCGGTCGCCGATGACGAAATGATCGTCACCGAGATTACGCGAGACGAGAATGGAACACGCCTGGAAGCGCTGAAGGTGCGAAAGGATGACCCGCGGGTTACGCACCTTTCCTGAAGCGCCGAACGGTCATGAGTTTTCTGGTAAACGCGGCGCTATCTCCATTGGCCGCTGCTGGTCCAGTGAGTCTTGTACTCTCGCACTCAGAAATTTCACGGCTCGGATAAGACAATCGATCGCCAGAACGGCCAGCGCAAACTTGACCCAGCCGCCGATATAGGAGCCGACGATGTTTGTCTCGACCCAAAGAGCGCTCTTCACGATCAAAGGACTCATGACGAATATCCCACCATGGACCCATCCATATCTTCGGAATTGAAACCACTTCCACGAGAACCAGCCACACATCAATCCGATATACGTCGATACGACAATCACGCCGAACCAACCTTGGTTCCAGTACGCCTCCGCCGGGAACCCGATCGCCAAAGACGTGAAAAAATCGATGTCACGCCAAACGGAGTCAAAGTGCTTGCCGGGATTGATGATGGGTTTCTCTGGCCAAAGTATCCGCGGCACCAATACCACAAGAGCATTGTCGAGAGAGTCTCCGCGAAAATTGTTATCATATGACGAAATGAAGTGAGCCGAGAACTGCGTCGGTGAGAAACGTGCAAGAAGAGGCTGTGAGATGACATCGATGTTTCGATCATCTAGCGATGTAATGACATCTGAAAAGATCTGCACGCGCTCTTCGACAGTGTTCAAACTCGGATCAAAGAGCGTGTGACTGCGAATGTGTGCGACGGCGGACGATAGAAACGCAACGTAGAGCGCCACTCCGAAACAGGCTGTGAAAACCGCAGCCAAACGGTGCCGCTCACCCACCCAAAGCCCCAGGGCAAAGGATAGGAACGGCATGATCACCGTGACTTTTCTCGCACTCAGCAGCCCCTCTGCCGCCACTAGCACAATCGTTAGTAACAGCGCGACCCGATGAAACTGCGCGAGCTTTTGCCAAACAGCACCCCCGAGAAACAGCGCAAACGCTGGCAAGATCTCCACGACCGTCATAACCGAAGCGAGGTTTTTGTCGGTCAAACGCGGAAACGTATACCACTCGACAAACACGACGCACGCGGCACCAACCAAGACGAAGTTGAAGTAGGGCAGCAGGACAACCAGCTTGTCCTCCACATCGCCAGTGTCGCCGCTACCGCGCTCACGACGAAACACAAAGACCCCGGCAGCGAGTGTTGCGCAGAAAATCGCGAGCGCATTGACCAAATTAACCTTTGGAAGCAGTTGGATCTGCTGTCCCTCGGTAAAGTATAAGCTGGATGCTACCTCGTTAACGGAAATGTACGTTCCGAACCCAAAGAAGATCGCGGTTCCGATCAGGAAGTACGGAAGTGCGGCCATGCCGCCGCCGCCCACGACCATCACAACCGCCGCCGTCAACACCAATACGCCGTAGCCCAAAGCCAAGAGCGCATTCCACATGATCGGAACGCCGGACATCCCGTAGACGACAAACGAAATGCACAAAAAAAGTGCGATCACTCCGATTGCGCAGAGATAACCGATGTCCCAGTCTGGCCTGAGACGAACTGTCGGTTGGAGCATTTGAGTGTTGTCAACCATGTGTTCCCCGATTGACCAGTTCGCCCATTACGCGATTCGCATCAAGATGATCGCGCAGTGATCATCTTTCGAGCCAGACAAACAATCGATGCAGACCTGACCTTCGTTAATTTGGTCAGAGGCCGATTAACCAAGCGTTAATAACAGTCTTCGCGCACAATTCTTCGACCAGCGAAACGATTGCGAGGCTACGTGTGTCAGCCTGAGAAAAGCAATTCGGGCAACCACAGGGCGATCCCGGGGAACAGAACAATGATGAAGAGACCCGTGAGTTCGACGACAGTGTATGGCCCGACGGACCAGTAAATGTCTTTCATCGTGACATCTGGCGGTGCAACCGATCTCAGATAGAACAGATTGAAGCCGAATGGCGGCGTCATATAGCTGATCTCCATCATCACGACGAAGAGAATGCCGAACCAGATCGGATCGAAACCGTTTGCTTTCACCAAGGGGAGGAATACCGGCAGGGTGATCAGCATGATCCCCACGGGATCCAGAACCATGCCGAGCAGGAACAGCACGAACATCATGAACGCCAGAGCACCCCACTTCCCGCCGGGAATCTGCTCGGTCAAGCCAGTGATAAAGCTCTCGGCCCCCATCGCCGTGTAAGCGGTCGAGTATGCGTGTGCAGCAAAGACGATCCACGTGATGATTGTTGTCAGGCGGAAGGTCCGCATGGACGCTTCCTTTACCAACGTCCAGTTCAGCCGCCGGTTCACCGCCGACGCGATAAGCGCTCCGAGTACGCCGACTGCCGCGGCCTCGGTCACCGTGGCGAGCCCGCTGAAGATCGCGCCCAGCACCATCACAATGATCAGAATCGGCAACAACACTGCCTTTAACGCCGCGACTTTCTCGGACCAGTCACCGCGCTCCTCGGGCGGTAGTGCCGGCCCGAGATTTGGTTGAAAGTAGCACCGAATCCCGATGTACATCGACACCAACGCGAACAGCAGCAATCCCGGCCCGACACCGGCCGCGAACAGCTTTCCGACAGAAACCTCGGTGATCAGCGCGTAGATGACCATCAGGATCGAGGGCGGTATCAGGATACCCCAACCGCCGCCCGCATTGATCGCCCCGAGAGCGAGTTGCTTGTCGTAGCCACGGCTCAACATCTGCGGCAGCGCGATCGTGCCCATTGTCACGACGGCAGCACCGGAGATGCCGGACATCGCTGCGAAGATCGTACAAATGGCCACCGTGCCGATCGCCAGCCCACCGCGCAGGCCGCCCCACCACAGGTGCATCATCCGGTAAAGATCGTGCGCGACCCCGGATCGCTCCAACACCATCGCCATGAAGACGTAGAGTGGGATCGCTATAAGCGCCGATGTTTCCATCAGGTCCCACATCTTTGAGGCGACCAGGTAAAAGAAGATCGGCCCCTTAACGAAGTAGAGGAAGATCACGCTGAGACCGCCGAGCACGAATGTCAGCGGCACGCCGAGCATGATGAACAGGAACAACAATCCGAAGAACAGGACTGTCAGGATTTCGATGGAGAAGAGCTCAGACATCAACCTTCTCCGCGTCGCCGTCCGTGACCGGCCCAAAAGCGCTTTCGTCGACCTCGATCCCAAGGACGATCAGAATGTCGGCGATGAGTTTCACAATCCCCTGAAGCAGCAGCAACCCTGCCGCGACAACGATCAAACACTTCGACGGCCAGAGCGGTGCTTTCCAGATCGCCAGGTGATCAACCTCCCACCGTGCAACGCTGTCGGCGGCCAGCGACCAGGATTGCGTCACCAGCACAAACATCATCAGGAAGAACAGGAAGGACGTCAGAATATCGACGATCGCCTGCTTTCGGCGGGAGAAGCTTCCGTAGAACAGGTCGACATTGACGTGCTCGCGCCGGGCCAGGAGGTAGCCGCCGCCGAGGATGGCATAGACCCCAAACAGCAAACGCGATGCCTGCTGCGACATCGAATCAGGCGCACCGACGATCTTGCGCATGACCACATCAGCCAACAACAAGAGAAAAAGGAACAGAACGCCCCAGTGCATCACGCGCGCGATCCACAGGTTCACGGTCGTCACCGACCGGGCAAAGGTGGTCAACGCGCCCATGCGTCCTCCGATTGTCTCGTGGGGAAAGGTTCGGGGTGCGCGCGTACACGCACCCCGCACTCAGATCAGGCGTACCCGAGCACCTTGAGGAAATCGACAAGCAAGTCGGAGCCCTTCTCGGCGTTGCCGCCCTTCGCGCGTTCGGCATCAAGGATACCGCCCGTCGCCTCGGCGAACTTGTCGAGCACGGCTTGCGGGAACTGCTTCACCTCGACGTTCTGCTCGGCAATACCTGCCGCCAGCGCTGTCATTTCCTTGTACTGATACTCGGCACAGCGCTTCCAGAAGCGGGTTTCCAGATGCTGCATCAGAGTGAAACGCAGATCCTCTGGCAGTGCATCGATCGCGCCCTGGTTCATGATCAGCGTGTCCATGGCAAGGCCCATGGTCGGCTTCATGTGGAACTTCGCGACCTCCCACAATGACATCGACTTGGCACCCTGAGCCGCCCCCCAATGCGCGCCATCAACGACTCCAGACGCCAGTGATTGATAGAGTTCCGGCCCAGCGATGTACTGAGGCGCTGCACCTGCCGCTTCGAGATATTTCAAGTAGGATCCCGACGAACGCAGCTTCATTGCAGCGAAATCGTCGGCGGCATTTACCGCCTTGGACACCACGAGTTCGGTCGGATAGACTTTCTCGGCCATGCTGACCACGCCGTGCGCCGCGAGGTCCTGGTTGAACAGCGCCTCGGCGCCCATGTTCTTCAGATAGTGCTGGAATTCCCAGGGCTCCCGGAAGGTCCCAGGCACGCCCAGTGCCAGACCCGCCATCGGGGCCTCGCCCAGAATGTAGCCTGGAGAGATCGTGCCCATCTCGACGACGCCACGCCGTACGATGTTGAAGATCTCGGCGCCCTTGGCGAATTCCCCGGCCCCGTAAAGCTCGAGCGTGAAGCGTCCGCCTGTGATTTCCTTCAGTTCGTCCGCGATAATCACCAGACTGTCGCCGTAAGATGCCGACGCCTTTGGCCAGTGCGATTGCACCTTCCATGTAACGCTCTCCGACGCCTTCGCGGATCCGAGCACCGTGAACCCGGCACCGACCGCCAGGCCGCCCAATGCGCCGCGGCGCGAAATCTTTGCAGAAGTCTTGTCCATTGCATGTCTCCCTTGCGATATGCCCGATCTCGGTCGGGTTGCAGGCATCAGCGTGCGAGGCGAGGTCCCCTTGCGTCAAGGGGGCACGATCGAGAGCTTGGTCCTTGTTCACACTCATCACATTGCTGGGAGAGTGCAGGCTTGACGCGTCGGCGCTGCACAAAAAGGGTGCTGGACGGCGACAAACAGGCGGGGCAGCAGCGCATGACAATCGGAACGAGGACACCAGTGGTCGACGATGGCCTGCGCAAGCTCCTTAAGCCGAGAACGATCGCAATCGTCGGAGCATCGGATCGCCCGGGCTCTTTTGGACAGAGAACGCAAGAGAACCTCGCGCACTTCGATGGAGAGATCTGGCCGGTAAACCCCAAACGCGCAGAGATCGGTGGATTGAAGGCCTACCCTTCGATTGCGGATCTACCGGGATCGCCCGATTGCGCGATCATCGCGACACCGAAAAGCGTTGTCGAAGAATTGGTAGATCAGTGCATTTCCGTCGATGCCGGTGGGTGCCTTGTCTATGCGTCCGGCTTCGCCGAATTGGGTGATCCGGACCTAACAGCCCAACAGGATCGAATAGGGTCGAAGGGACGCGCAGCCGGTACGAGAGAGATCGGGCCGAATGCGATCGGTTTCGTCAATTTTTCAAACGGCGCCGGCGCGACGTTCCTTGACAACCTGCATCTGGATCTGGGCTTCGATGCGCCAGCATCCTCCCGCCGGATTGGATTGGTGTCTCAGTCCGGCGCCCTTGGTCTCGCGCTCACGCAAGGCATGATGCTTGGATATTTCTTCAGCCACGTTTTTGCATGCGGAAACTCCTGCGACGTCGATGTGGCCGACTGCATCGCCTACCTCGCAGAGGATGATGATTGTCGGGTCATTACCGTGAACTTCGAAGGTCACAGCGATCCAAGACGCGTGGCGGCGGCCTGTCTGAAGGCCTCAGAGGCGAACAAGCCCGTCGTGATCTACAAGATGGCAAAGGGCGAGAGCGGCGCTGCCGCCGCGGCATCTCATACAGGCTCCCTTGCCGGGTCGCATGATGCTTATCGCTCGCTGTTCGAACACGCAGGCGCGGTGCTGGTCGAGGACTATGAAGCGTTGCTGGAGACCTCGGCGTTCTTTTCGAAGGTCAGCCCGAACAAGGGCCACGGCATGGCGATCGTCGCAACTTCTGGCGGTGCGGGGATCATGGCGGCGGATGCCGCCGAGGCGAACGGTGTTCCACTGCCCCAACCGGATGGTTCGTTCGAGCGCAGGCTGGCCGAGATCATTCCAGAATTCGGATCGACCGCCAACCCCACGGATGTGACCGCACAGGTCATGAACAACATGGAGATGCTGGTCGAGGTTACCGAAGGTTTCCTGGCGCGTGAGGAGTATGGTGCTTTCATGCTGCCGCACCTCTTCGCCTTCGAGTCCTCACTCTGGCGGATTGAAGCACTCGACGAATTGGCGGGCCGTTACAATAAGGTCATCTGTTCCGTCTGGATCTCGGCTCTCGGGGAAGGCGTTGGCTGCCGCGAGACGATCGCCGGACCAAACACTGCGCTGTTCAGGACGATGGATCGATGTTTCTGGGCTTTCGCTGCATGGCGGCGCTGGCTTGACCGAAAAAAGCTGACTGCCGACGCACCCCGGCTCACCACGCCCAATTCTGATGTTGCCCCGACGATCGATGCCGCTGATGGGCACCTCATGACCGAACGCACAGCAAAGCCTGTTTTGACCGCGTATGGGGTTCCGACAATTGGGGAGAGATCAGCCAGCACACCGGACGAGGCGGCCCTTGCCGCCGAACAGATCGGATTCCCGGTGGTGCTCAAGGTTGATGCGCCCGGCATCGCGCACAAGACCGAGATTGGCGGAGTTGTGCTCGATCTGATGGATGCGAATGCTGTCCGCGCCAGTGCAGGCGATATGCTTGCTGACGCATCCAAATTGATCCCATCCGGACAAGATGTGGCTCTGTTGGTACAACGCATGGCGCCAAAAGGGATCGAGATCGTCGTAGGTGGCAAGATCGATCCGGTCTTTGGACCGCTGGTCGTCGTTGGATTGGGCGGAATTCTGGTCGAAGTGCTCAGGGATACCGTGACCGCTCCCGCACCGGTGACACTTGCACAAGCTGAACGCATGTTGGCACGCCTGAAGCACGACGCGATCCTTGACGGAGTACGTGGCTTCGAGGTGGCGGATCGGCGTGAGTTGGCAGAGGTTGTCGTTCGGGTCTCAGAGCTTTTGACCGATCACGATGGCAGAATCGCTGAACTCGACGTCAATCCGTTGATTGTGCACGGAAACGAGATCTTTGCCGTCGATGCGCTCATTGTGCCGTCGACCTAACGGTTCAACGATTGCTATCCGGTTCGTGCAGATGGGTTCATTTACCGTTCGAACGCCACCGCAGTTTCACGACACCTGCGTTAGAGCATACATCGGAAACTCCCCGTATCCCTTCGCAAGCGGTACCTGACCGACATAGTCGCACCGGAAACGATCCGTCGCTTCGACGGCCAAGGCCGCTGCGGCGGCGTCCGTCACATAGATCTCACCTTCTGGCGTGATGGGTTCGATTCGCGCCGCTCTGCTGACATGGAACCCAAAAAAATTCGTCTGCTCGAGCACCGGATCGGGCCTTTCGTAGACGGGTCCGTAGTGCATCCCAAGCCGCAGCCCCAGCGTCGGCGGTAGCCCGAGCGCTTCAAGATCAAGCTCACGCAGTGCCTTGCAGAGATCCAACGCTGCGGAAGCGGCAACGGATACATCGTCGAAGACCAGAAAGAGTCCGTCGCCCCACGTGTTTCGGAATGAGAGAGAGGTTCGATAGCGGTTCAGCACTTTTGCAGCCGTGCCGAGGACATGTTCGACATAAACCGGCAACAGCACATCACTCAGCCGACTGAACCCCTTGAAGTCACCGAAGACCATTGTGCGCCGCCGCCTGGAACCAGTCTCCTTCGGAAAGACGTCCGGCAACGCGTCCGGCGTCCGGGCATTCCCGGAACGCGACGAAACCAGATACTGCGTGACGCCCATGCGATGCCCGCGCGCCAAATCAAACACAGTGCCTGCCCCTGAACCCTCTTGCGGCGGCTCTCCATCCCAAACAGCAAGTTGAGCGAGATCTGCCCCAAGCCGGTGGCTCCAAAGCCGGGCCAGTCCGAGGCCGAGATGTGACGCATAGTTGAACAGCGCATCATCACCCAGCCAGGCATCTTCGGTCACGTAGTGAACCGTCCGTGCTGCCGCGAGACAAGTTTGGAAACGTGCCACCCATTCGCCACCGAAAGGAGCGACAGACACCTCGATGAACTCGTTGCGTTCGAAAGGCAGCACCGCTTCGAAGCTGCCCCCCGATGAAAGCAAGGCTTCCGCAATCAGTATGTCCGATCCTGCCGCAAGCGACCCGACACCAAAGCCGATGTTGTTCTGTTGCAGGATTTTGGCGATCTCGGCGCGTACTCGCGGGATTTCAGCCCTTGGAAAACGTCCGCTATCGTCATCGATGGCAGGCATATGACCACAGAAATGGATCACAACGGGCGGCGCGAGGGCGTCGAGAAAGCTCTCGTCTAGATTACTGCGGCGACATAGGCGGCGAAGTTGTCGACGGGTCGTACGAAGCGCTGCGAAGTCTCCGGCGTTAAGCGCCGCAGCCTCGGACACGAGTGCCTTCGCGCGCTTGATGTCACGCAGAATAAGCGCAGCCTCGGCCCGTGTTGCGATCCCGTAGTAACTTGAGTCCTGTTCTGCGAGGCGAGCGGAACGCTCTGCCCATTCGGTTGCGCGCGTCTGGTCTCCCGCAAGAAAGTGCAGGCTCGCAACGTTGATTGCAGAATAGTAGCCGCTGCCAGCCTCATGTGCCTGCTCGTAGGCTGCGGCAGCTTTCGACAATGCTGCCTTGCGTTCTTCATCGGGCAACTCGAAAGCCGCGTCTTTCAAAAGCCGCGCCCAGAGCGCGACGATGTCCTCGTTATCATCGACCGCATCGAGCCCGAATTCATTGAAAGCAGCGCGTGCGCGTACCGAGGCACCTATTCGCGCAAGCGAAAGCACCGCACGATGTTTCAGTCTGCGGTCTTCGGGAAAGTCTCTCAGCGCTTTTCGCGCCGCGTCATATGCCTTCAAATACTCCGATGCCCGCAGAAGCGCATCAACGCCAGCGACCAGGTTCTCTGCTGTTGTCATCGTGCCTGCCCCTCCGACGAAGCACACCGAGTTCAACAGCTAGACGCAAGCGACACAATGCCGATCTCCGCTCAAACGAGAATACGGAAGCTGGTCTCCTAGGTTCCCGCAGTCTAGAACACTGCAACTGCTGGCAAATTGAAGACTGCAATGACCGATATCGACCTCACAAAACGCGAAACCTTCCGCCATTGGTCCCCGGTGACCATCCGGTTCGGTGATCAGGACTCGCTCGCGCACGTCAACAATGTTGCCCTGGCGCAATACTTCGAAGTTTCACGAACGGCCTTCATCTACGATGTGATCCGCCACGCGGGTCCCGCGGCGGTCGAAGCTGTGGAATTCATCTTGGCTCGTGTCGTCATCGACTTTGTCCACGAGCTTCACTACCCGGGGAAAGTCGACGTTGGCGCGCGTATCCTACGCCTGGGCAACAAATCCATGACATCGGGGTATGCGATCTTTCAGGGTGACACCTGCATCGCCACGTCAACTGCCGTGAACGTCTTCTACGACATGAAGACACGGACCTCGATGATACCGCCCGAGGATGTCCGCGCTGTGCTGACGTCTGAAATCGCAACTCCAACGTTGCAGGGTGACGGACCAGTAATGGATTGAGCGGCCGGCCTTATTCCGCCGCAAGGTCGTGGAGACCGCCTTCGGTTCGGCTCTTTACAATCTGGGGGAATTCCTTGGCGAACTGATGAAGCTCTTTTTTTGTCAGCTCGACTGTGAGCGAGACACCTGTGTCGTCATCGTGCCGATCCAGAACATGCGCGTGATCGTACAGCCAGGCGACGGCCCGCCCGTCACTGTGAGCAAACCTGAGATCTGTCAAACGGCTCACAGGGAACAGGCGTGCATCGATCGCCTTCAAGAGCTGTTCGATCCCTGCTCCGGACACCGCTGAGATCGAAAGCACGTCAGCTGAACGCGCCACGCGATTTTCCACAGCAGACGCATCCTCCGGTCCCAACAGATCCGTTTTGTTGAGAACCTCAAGCATGGACGAAAGCTCCGCCTCGCCCAAACCGAGATCGCCCAGCACAGCCGCGACATCGCGCTTCTGCGTCTCTGTCCGGGTGTTGGCTATGTCGCGCACATGCACTATCAGATCCGCTTCGAGGACCTCTTCGAGCGTCGCACGGAAAGCCGCAACGAGTTGCGTCGGCAGATCCGAGATGAAGCCAACTGTATCTGAGAGGATGACAGTGCGGCCTGATGGGAGCGCGAGTTGCCGCATCGTCGGGTCGAGCGTTGCGAACAACATATCCTCGGCCATTACGTTCGCAGATGTAAGGTGATTGAAGAGAGTCGACTTCCCAGCATTCGTGTACCCCACCAGGGCGAGAATCGGATACGGAACCTTTTTGCGCGATGCCCGATGCAACGTGCGCGTCTTCACCACCTTTTCCAGTTGGCGGCGCAACGCCCCGATCCGCTCATCGATCTGGCGTCGATCGGATTCGATCTGACGCTCGCCCGGCCCACCCATGAACCCGGCACCGCCGCGCTGACGTTCAAGGTGTGTCCACGACCGGACTAAACGCGATTTTTGATAATCCAGATGCGCGAGGTCGACCTGCAAGACACCCTCGCGCGTCTGCGCCCGCTCACCGAAGATCTCGAGGATCAATCCGGTTCGATCCAGGACTTTCGCTGACCAGGCCTTCTCAAGATTGCGTTGTTGCACGGGCGAGAGCGGGCCATTTACGACAACAAGCTCAATTTCGTCTCGTTCCAGTTGAGCCCGGATCTCCTCGACCTTTCCTGTGCCAAACAGTGTCGCGGGATGGGGAGACCTCAGCCACGCGATCTGACCATCAACGAGATGAAGATCGACGGCACGCGTGAGGCTTTCAGCCTCAGCCAACCGGGCCGACGCGTCTTCGCCATCTTCGTTTGAGAGACGCTGCGCAGGATGAAGAACAAGTGCTCGCGTCAAGTGTAGCCGACCTCGCTTCGGATCATCCGTCCCCGTCGCCCTCGTAGAGCGAGAAGGGTTGTGATGGCATTACCGTTGAGATCGCATGCTTATAGACGAGTTGGCTTTGACCGTCACGCCGCAAAAGCACGCAAAAGTTGTCGAACCACGTGATTACACCTTGCAGTTTCACGCCGTTGACCAGAAAGACCGTGACGGGGATCTTCTGCTTTCGAACGTGGTTTAGGAAAGAGTCCTGCAGGTTCTGCTTGTTTTCGCCGGCCATTATATGAGCGCCTTGTTCTTGTTTACGGGCGCCAAGATCAGGCCCCGTTAGAAAACCTTCATCGATGACGCCAAGATGGGCTGATCGCCCGCGATTTTCCAGAAGTATTTTTGCTCGTGCGTGAAGCACTAAAGCCGCCAAGGCTAAAAAGTGCAATGAATGCAAGGGTTTCAATGCGCCCAAGCAACATCGCAGCTGCGAGAATTCCCTGTTGCACCGCACCAAAGTCAGCCAGCTTTGTTGTGCCACCCAAGATCATCTCATACGCCGGGCCAGTATTTGAGAGACTCGCGATAGCCGCAATCAAGGCTCTTTCGAATCTGATTCCCGTCAGCGACAGCCCGACGACGGTGCCCATCAAGGCAACAAGGAACAGCATCAGGAATGCCCAGGCAATGAACGCACCCTCGCGGCGCAAGGCGCGCGGCCCGTCGCCCTGCCCCGCTATTCCGTGTGGTTCGGCAATTCGATCCTGCTCACGTGCACCTTTTAGTATCAGTGCTTATGCACGTATAAGCTTGATCCCACCAGCAGTCGTCGCCGCACCTCCACCGATCATGCAAAGGCACAGCAATATCAGGCCTGGATTGTCCAACCCCGACCAAGTGCGCGCGCTTTCCCAGGCGAAACTCTCAAAACCGGTGGTGGTGAGGAACGAAAGCGATGTGAACAGCGCGCCCCAAAGTGCAGTGAACCCATCATTTCCGGTAATCTCTTCGTCGATCGTCAGAACTCCGACCCAGTGACGCACAAATAAGAGCGATGTGGACACAATGACGAGAAATGCGAGCAATCGCATTTCAGGTTCTTCGTGCCACTGCCACTTGCCGCCCAGCCTTGTCGCGCCGGCGTATGGAAGCCTTGTCGCCGCAAGCAACAGAAAGACAAATGCCACGATCTCGGACGGAAAACTGCGGCCCGCCGCGAAACCATCGGCCAACGGCGTGATGCCACTCGTCGACACGATGGACATGGCATGGACCGCCGCAACCAACCCGGGTTTGTCGAATGCGTTAAAACCGATTGCAAGCACTCCGGTCGCGAAGACGTAATATGGAAGGATCGTCTTGAGCGCACGGGTCGTCCTCGTCTGGACAGGAACATCCGCGATCCGCAGATCGACCGACTTAGGACCACTGCCACCGCGCGCCGCAGCCATGACCTCGAAGCCACCCAGGTGGCGTGGCGCAAGGATCACAAACGCGGCGACAAGCGTGAGAAGACCGCCGAGCCAACCGACAATCCCGCGCCACAGATGTATCGCATCCGGCACGAGTTCCGGCCGCGGATAAATCGTTCCCCCAGTTGTTGTGAATGCCGCCATCATTTCGAACCATGCACCAACCAAGCCCAGCGATGGCGTGAGAAGGACAAGCGGCACACAAGCCAGAACAGGGATCAGGATCCATGCGAGCAAAAGTGTTAGCAGTTCATGCTGAGGTGCCTCACGATTTCGCATTGGCCGCAGCAGAACCGCGAAGGAAAGCGCTGTGAACAATGTCGCAAGTGCCGGATACAGAAACCCCCGACCGCTCCGCCACTCCCCGACACTGGTCGCTTGAATGCTTGGTATCAGCATTGCAAATCCGAGGAGCGCGATCAGGACCGACAGGATTGGAACGCGGTGCAGCATGGCGATTTAAAAGAAATCCATGCTGACACGGAACAATTGTTCGACCTGCGAAACCGTATCGCGCACCGCAAAGACGACCAGAGAGTCCCCGACGTTGATCACAAGATCACCCGTCGGCAGGCGCAGTTTGTTGCCGGACATGACGGCGCCGACCGTAGACCCGTTCGGAAACCCGATATCCCGCAGCCGTTTTCCGGCAATCGGTGACGTCGCCATGACTTGAGCCTCGATCACTTCCGCCTCACCGCCGCCAACAGAGTAGACCGCACGAACCTTTCCGCGGCGGACATGGCGAAGGATGGAAGAGACGGTCGTCGCCCGCGGATTGACGAGCGCGTCTACAGCCATGGCGTCAGAGATACGCTCAAAAACCGGATCCTTTGACAAGGCAATCCCGATCGGACACCCGGCTTCGTGAGCAAGTGCGCAGCTGAGGAGGTTGGCCCGATCGTCATCGGTGAGGGCCACAAGCGCATCTGCATCGGCGATACGTGCCTCCTGCATGATATCGGGATCAAGGGCATCGCCGTGCAGGACAATCGTCCGTTCGAGGTTGTCTGCCGCGAACTCGGCACGCGCCCGGTCGCGCTCGATGATACGAGCGCGTAGGTGGCCAGTCTCCTCCGCCATCTTTGCAACACGCAAGCCGATGTTCCCGCCACCGACGATCACAATCCGCTCGGCAACCAGGTTCTGGCGGCCAAAGATACCGAAGGTGCGTTGAACGTCTTCACGCGCTGCGACGAAGTAGATTTGATCTCCCGCGAAAACCTGATCATCGCCACGCACGGCGAAGATGCGTCCCTCACGCCGTATTGCGACCACCACGCACCGCAATGTCGAGAAGAGCTCGGTCAGTTGACGAAGGGGCGTGTTTACGACCGGACAGTCTTCGTCGATGTCCAACCCGACAAACTCGGCTGCACCATCAATGAAGGGTTCCACGGCAAACGCCGCTGTGGCGCCTAGGCGGCGCATCGTGACCTTCGCCACCTCCGCTTCGGGTGAAATGATCACATCAATCGGCATGTGATCGCGGCGGAACAGATCGGACCATTCGGCTTCGAGATAGCTGTCGCTGCGAACGCGCGCAATTTTCACAGGCACTTCGAACACCGAGTGGGCAACCTGACAGGCGACCATGTTGACCTCGTCCATGGACGTCGCTGCGATCAGCATATCGCAGTCATGTGCGCCAGCGCGGGCCAGAATGTTGGGATGCGAGGCAAAGCCTACGACGCCTGAGACATCCAGAGAATCCGTGACCTGACGCACAAGCCCACCATCTCGGTCGATCACGGTGACAGCATTGCCTTCATCAGACAGATGGCGTGCTATCTGATAGCCGACTTGGCCTGCGCCGCAGACGATGAGTTTCATCGAAGCGTTGTCCCTTTCGGCGCCGATCGCACCTTGCTAACCACAACGTTATCTGCCCATGAACATCCGGTCAAAGGTGGTTGGACGAATTGGACGAACTATCCCCGCCCGACGAACGGCATCTTGGTCGCCATGATCGTCATGAACTGAACGTTGCTGGCGAGCGGCAACTCTACCATCTGCAAGACTGCTTGCCCGACATGCGCCACGTCCATGCGGTCTTCCACGGCCATCGTGCCATTGGCCTGCGGAACGCCCTGTGTCATGCGTTCGGTCATTGGCGTTTCCGCATTGCCAATGTCAATTTGGCCGCAGGCGATATCAAAGGGTCTGCCATCGAGTGACAGCGTTCTGGTCAGCCCTGTTATTGCATGCTTCGTCGTTGTGTAGGGCACCGAGCCTGGTCGCGGCACATGGGCAGATATCGAACCGTTATTCACGATTCGACCGCCCTGCGGGCTTTGCTTGCGCATCTGGGCAAAGGCAGCGCGCGCGCAGTAAAAGGCCCCATTCAGGTTTACCTCAACGACATTGAGCCACGTGTCGATCGGCGTCTCGTCAATCGTCTGTGGTGGCGATCCGGCACCTGCGTTGTTGAAAAGCGCATCCAGCCGATCGTTGCGCTCTACAACCTGCGCAAATGCCGCCTCGACCGCGGCATTGTCTGACACATCACATGGAACCACCAACGCATTTTCCGGGGCTGCGGCCAGGGACTTCGTCTCCTCCAGCGGCTCGGTCCGGCGACCGATGAGCCCCACGGTCCAGCCCGCTTCAAGGCAGGCAAGTGCTGCCGCCCGACCGACACCAGAGCCTGCACCTGTTACAATGATTGTCTTCATGGCTTCTCCCCCGTCCGCCCGGGCGGAGGAACATCGCCCGGCCCGGGCATCAGCTGTTGTAGTAGTAGGAACCGTAGTAGCCGATCGACTTGCCGATGTTCATCCTGTTGAAGACCATCGCAATCCGCTTCGGTTTCGTCATTGCCAATGCGGACAATCCGGCTCGCACAAGGCGCCGTTTGGTGCGCTTGTAACTCACTGAGAACAGCAACATGTCCGTGTGACCTGAGATCACGCGAACGTCCGTCAAGGCCAAGACCGGCGGCGTGTCTATCACGATGAAGTCGTACCGGCTGCGCACCTCACGGATCAAATCTGCAAACTTTTGCGACGCAAAGATATCCGCCGTGATCTTGGGAGATTTATCGGCGAAGATAACGTCGAACTCTGCCGTGTCCACTCGGTGAATGATCTCGTCAACTTCCTTTGTGCCACTGAAATAGGCAATGATCCCGGGCATTCCCCTGCCGCCCAACGCGGCGGTGAGCCGCCGCCGTCTGAGATCACAATCGATTACGAGCACCTTACGGTTCGCTTGCGTTGCACTCGAATGCCCAAGCGACAAGCAGAGAGAGGTCTTTCCCTCTCCTTCGCTTGCAGAGGCGAGCGCCACGACCTGAACATCGCCGTCCACACCAGATAGTTGGACCGATGTTCGCAGGTTTCGAATGGCCTCGACGAAGGGCGACGTTGGTCGCGAGATCACATACTTCAGGATGTTCGACCGTGCTGTGACCGGCGCGTTCGGGATCAGCCCCAAAAGCGGGAGACCGGTGAACCGTTCCAATTCCTCGGGAGCCGAGAACGTCTGATCGAGTGTCTCAAGCAATACCACGACGGCACCCGCAAAGAAGATCCCGATAAACAGGGCTGCGGACAGCACAACGCGGTAGCGCGGGAATGATCGGCTCTTCGGAATTCGAGCTTTGCTGATGACGATCGCGTCGGCCTTGTGCACGCCCTGCTGAACGGTCGTCTCCTTGAGGCGGCTTAGAAACGTTTCATAGATCAAGCTTGCAGCCTGCGCCTCGCGTTCCAGTTGCCTAAGCTTGACCATATTCGTCGCCTGGTCTGCCTGACGGCTTTCCAGTTCCACGACCGAAGCTTGAAGCTTGGATATGTTCTGCTCCGACGATGCGATCTCTCGCTTCAATCTGTTCAGGACGGCCTGCAACTCAGCAGTGAATCGAATAACTGCCGCGCTATTGCTCGGCACGCTGGGTCCACCACGATCATCAATCGCCTTGGCAAGGTTTTCCAAGCGGATCGAACCTGTGAGGTCCGCAATTTCCTTGAACCTCTGTTGCTCTGCCAAAGCCGATAGTTCGTTCAAACGAGCCCGTGCGTCTTCGCCGGACTGGCCAACCTCTGCCAGGGTCGACCGCAACCCGATCAGGCGCTGCGCGAGTTGATCAACGGCTTCAATGCTCGTCAACTCATTGGCTGCGCGATGGTCGGCAACGGCTTCCTCGGCGCCTTCAAGGGTTTCCTTCAGCTCTGAAACCCGGTTCGACAGCCACCCAGCCGCTTGCTCTGTTGCCCGATACTTCACTTCGATCTGGTTGAGGATGTATTGCTCTGCAATTTCATCCGCGATCCGAGCAGACTTATCCGGGGCGATCGTTTGTACTGATATCGAGAACACGAAGGAAAAGTGCACGGGCAGCACCGTTGTACGTGCCAAAAGCGCGTCAATCGCGCGATCACGAATTTCAGAAGCTGGTGGCTCAACCGCCGCGTTCGTCGGCGCTTGTGGCAGCAAGCCAATTTCTGTGAGCCAGTAGCCGGGAGAATAGTAGTTTGGCCCAGTGCTTTTTGGCTTCAGCCGCGAATTGAACTCCGGATCCTTTGTCAAGTCGAGTGAGTCAACGACCCGGCCAAGCAAGAGGCGCGATCTGACAATCTGAAGTTGGCTTCGAACTTCGCGAGTGTCGCCCGTCAACCCGGTTACGACGCTTTCGATGTCAGCGATCCCAGGCTGAAAAACGTCAAGCTTGACGGTGGACGAGGCCGTGTAGCGCGGCGTCGCGGAATTCGCCCACAGGATTCCAAGGGTCAAAGCGATCATTACGATGATCGCGACAAGATACTTCCGCCGCCAGATGATAGACAGAACGTCAGTAGCGGTTGAACTCGCTCCGGAATGTGAATCTACAATAGGAGACGTGGGCTGAGCTGCGACAGCATAGTCTTTTGCTCTGAGTTCGTTCAAGGGGCGCCCCTCTTTCGTGTCCGCTATCCCCCGATGTCGCACTCTAAACGCCCAGATCTAAGACGTACAGATCTATGTGAGGCGTGCACGTCGCTATGAGATAACCGCTAAAGTACGGAAAAAATACACAGGTCAGCCAAAACTGACACTTTGATCAGACTACGGATCGGCCAAGACGAAGTAAAACAGCCGAAAATCGGCGTCAGTCCGATCCAGGCACCAGTACCACGACCATGTTCGGATCAATCACTCTCGGCTGATTGTCCATAAACACAATCTGGACAAAGCGACGCACTGGCCAGCGTAACGCCGCGATCAAGGCGCGCCGCAGTCCGCGCCTTAGACCCAAACCCCTTATCGGAAAAGATGGGCCACGGATCTGTTCCGACTGCATGCCAGATGCGATGCAAAGCTGGCGAACAATGCCGGAACCAATATGACAGCGATGCGTCATGTCACCATTCTGCATACCGAACGAGAACGGACTATCGCCGCTGGGAAAACGGGCAACAAGTTTCCCGCTTGGCTTTAACAAGGATCGGGCGTTTCTCAGGAATTCTGTATTCTCATCAAGCGTCAAGTGTTCCATCACGTCAAATGCTGCGATGAGATCAAACGAGCGATCTTGAAACATGGCAGCGAGGTCGTCGCCTGCCAAAGACACTCCAAACCCAGCATCGCGGGCGCGATCAACGAGTTCAGGATCGATCTCGGTGCCCGAGTAAGTCCAACCCATTTCCCGACAAAAAGCGGCGAAGCCGCCGTTTCCAAACCCAATCTCCAGAACCGATAGGTTTCTCCCGGCCACTCCCGCCGCCGCAAGTTCTGCACCGTAGTAACAACGCGCCTCCAGCGTCAGCTCGGCAAAACTCTCGCGATCCCAAGACTTCCAGTCACGATACTCGTCGACCATCTCCCGCGCATCTTTCATGCCGCCAGTCGTCCCTTCGCGTCGGTCAAGAGCAGGTCGAAGACATCTATGAAGTTCTGCGCCGTTGCGTTCTCGCTGTATCGCTCCAGCGCCTTGTCACGAGCCGAGGCCCGCATACTTGCGTTCAGGCTCGGATCTGCCGTCAGACGATGCAGACGGTCCGCCAGCGCCCCTGCATCATCCCTGTCTACCAAAAACCCGTCTGTGCCATCTTCAATGATGTCATTCGGCCCCCCGGAACGGGTTGATACAGTCGGCGTTCCCGAGGCCATAGCCTCGACGACCGTCACCCCGAATCCTTCTTCGTCCGAAGCAAGTACGAATGCAGCCGCATTTCGATAAAGCTTCGCGAGACCGCGCAAGTCCGGGAAGATATGCAAATCTATCCTGTCCCATAGGCCGACTTCCCTGGCGCGCGCTTCGAACTCCTTTGTCGGCCCATCCGGGCCGGCAAGCGCGAGACGGGGAGGCTGGTCCATTCTTTTGCACAACAATCTGTACGCCTCGAGAAGGAGCATGTGCCGCTTGCGAGGATCAGACATTCGCCCACCGCTCAAGACGTAACATGGCACGGCTGGGCTCTCTTCGGCCGGACGAAACACGTTGGTGTCGACACCCGGCGCTGCAAAACGGACATCAGTTCCTGTTTTTACGTATCGACAACAGTGATCCAGCATCCAGTTGTTCTCGACCTGAACGGCATCAACAGATCCGAGAGCGAGGTCATCCAACCTGCGCACGCGGCGCGTCATCTCTCGCCGCCAGAGCCCGGTCAAGCCGGTGTAGAGCCTGTCTTTGTGCCGACGCTCCACATCAATCAGCGTTGCGACCTGCAAGGATACCGGAACGCCAAGTCCCATCACGGGGTTCGCCCAGGCGGGAATGCCGGAGACAACCTGTACAAGGTCCACGCCTTGCAGTTCCTCGGTCAGGCGCGCGCGCGGTAGAAATCGCCAAACCTCGATCTCCGGGGCAACGGCGCCGATATGGGTATACGCTTCGCCACGAAAGTCGCCCGTCCGGGTCACGACACCGCGCGGCCATGTCGATGGATTGGTCAGAAGGACGCTGGATGTATCTCGTGCAGCCATTGCGAGGGAGATCACCCGGTAGTCGTAATCGGTGCGGTCGCGAATTGTCCGAATGACGAACTCAGCAACAGACGCGACCCCGCCGCAATTGGTGATCGAGGGCACGACCACCGCAATTGACTTCCTGCGCCCGGTCACCACGCTCAAGCCTCGCCCGCAATGATCGAGCGCATAAGCTGGTGAATCTCGGCAGCACGCGCATCATGCGAGAATGCCGGGACACCGCGCCTGTGCGCGGCAAGCGCAAAGCTCCGGCGTTCATCCGGACGGTCAAGAAAGTGAAGAACCTTGTCGGCCAGTTCTCTGCCGTCGGAGTACATCGGAACCTCTGAGTGCTCATCGTAGAGTTCTTGCGCTTCCTTGGTGCGCGTGTGGATAAAAAAGACGCGTGCCGCCGCACATTGATAGGTTCGGGCGGTAACCTCGTCTCCGCGCTTCATCTGACCATTAACCATGACGCCCGTCATGACCGGGGCGAGTACGATCCTTCCACGTCGCAGGCAGTCGGTATATGCGCGTCCAAATCGTTCGCCGATGTTCTCAAAACCATCGGGAAGGCCTCCCGGATAGTCTTCCCAGCGCGATCCGCCCAGCGCGACGCGGATCTTTCGCCCGCCAAGGGCTGCATGAAAGTCCTTTATCAGTTCGTAGTACTGAGGTCGCCCCGAGGCGATCGCAACGACATCAAAGTCCATTTGCGTCTCGTCGGGTGCCGTATCGTAAGCGTGCAAGTCTGAACAGTAGCCGTGCGGGACGTGATAACACCGGTTGCGGTAACCGTACTCCGACTGCCAAATCGATGGATGATGCCGCTTGGTTGAAAAGACAGCATCATATACCCCGACTGCATCCTTCAAAACCGGGCCAAAGGCATGGGGTGATGGATCGGGCCACCGATTGAATACCGGCGCCACATCGCGTTGCAGTTTGCGTATCGTCTCGGCGTCGATCGAAGAGCCCTTGGTCGTGATGATAGCATCGGGCTGCACATATTTTGCTTGTTGTATCAGGAGCCTGCGCAGTTCGGCCATCTGCCATGGTCGGAGCAGTTTGTATGCCAAGCGGGTCTTGAAACTACGGCCTCTTGGCAGGTAGTTGTCCAGGTCGAACTCATCGATATCGACGCCATCTATCCGCGCCAGCGCATCTTTCATCGAGCGACCGCTGTTACCGCTGGTGAAGTGCCCTGCGTAAAGGATCTTCAAGCCCCGGGCCTCCCGGCAAACGAATTCAGCCGCCCTGACTTTCCGGACATCTGCTTGCTCAAGTAGAAACGTGCCAAGAAGTCGATCACGAGGATCAGCAGAACCATCTTGACGAGGCCGCCGACATACGCGCCCACAACGTTGGTTTCAACCCAAAGTGAAAACTGCAGGATGAGTGGAGCGAGCACAAAAACGCCACAATAGGGCATACCATGTTGGCAAAACAGCTGCCAGCGACGCGTCAGCCATCCCATTTCAATGCCGATCATCGCAGAGATCAAGAAGATACCGAGCCAACCAAGATTCCAATAAGCCTCTGCGACGAAGCCAATCGCCAGGGAAGACTCCGCGATGTAACCGCGGAAAACCACGTCGAACTCTGCACCGGGGGCGATGATTGGTTTATCTGGCCAGATAATGCGCGGCACGAGGGCGTTGAAGAAATTCCGAAAAGAGTCCCCCGGAGCGCCTGAATCGTACAAGGCGATGAAATGTGCTTCGAAAGGTGCGATCGTTAATCGTTCCGCACCCACGCCACGATCGCTCAAGGTCATCAGATCGCGAAGTTGCCGGAAAGTGTCCGCAATGATCGAAAGACGATCCCCCGGCGTGTTCAGAAGCGGATCGTAAGAACTGTGCTGTCGCCCGAAGCTGACGACTTCTGAGAATCCGTTGAAGTAAATCAAGGCCACAAGCAGCGCGAGGATACCGGCTGCGAGCCGCGTCGGTCGGTTCAACCAGAACCCCATGATCAACGAGAGGATTGGAAGGATTGTGAACAGCTTTCGCAGTCCCAAGAAGCCGTGCAGCGCAAGACACAATACCATCAGGACTACGATGGCACGTTGAGCTGCATCCAGACGTCCCCAGAGTGCAGCACCAAGAAGGACGGTGAAGAGCGGGATCGTCGACAACGGGCGCAACAGGCTGGCGATGAATAGGTTGGTTGGACGCGGGAAAGTCGCCCACATCAAAGCGATGATCGGGATTGAAACGATCAACAGGGTTGGCAAAAGTCCGACCAACCGGTCGATCATGCTCCGCAAACCCGGCTCCTCGGTCTGGTCCGAAATCCGTGGGACCGAAAGGCTGAGAGGCGCCGCGAAAATCAGGACGGTCGTCACCGCAACGGTGTTCGCGGCATTCACCTTTGCCAACATCTCGCGCTGAACGTCCGTCGTGAACGAGATTTTGTACATCGATTCCGGAATCTGAGTGGCGATGAAAGTTCCGAAGCCGAAAAAAATTGCACATCCGATCAGGAAGTAAGGCAGTGCGGCGAGTGCGCCGCGCGAGGTCAACATTCCATAACTGCCAATAAGCAACGCGGAGGCGAAACCTAACGCCACGCCACCATTGATCGTGCTTGATCGAATGCCAAAACCCCACACGAGAAGGGCAACTGCCATGACGAGAATGTTCAAGAACACCACCAGAGCATACGCCCGGTGCCAGTCCTCATCCCGTCCAGACGGTCGTGTCACCACCATGTCGTGTTACAGCATCCGCAATACGCGGACACCTCCCCTAATCATGCGCCAGGGTACAAAGCTGCCTGTCGCCCGCCCAACTACAAGATATGCCATAGCAAAACATAATGAAGCCTTCACCCAAAGGTTCGGATCAAACACCAGAACAACCAGCGAGGCAGTTGCAACCAGCAGCACGGACCCAAGCAGTTCCACAACGATACGGATCGACAGGGTAGCGTAACCAGCGCGGATCAACCATAGGCTCACGGTAACCGCGACGGCCAGCAAAACAACGACCCGCGCCAACCCCGCACCGAGAGCGCCAAACGACAGGATTAAGATGCATGCGACTCCGAGAAGCGCAAACGCCGCCACGATGACCATGTTTCTCGTGAATTGACCGTTCGACATGTATTGAGTCGTCAGGTTGACTGTCCCGATCCCAGCGACAGCGGCGCCGGGCGCAATGATCACCAGAATGTCCCCCGTGCGCGCAAAAGCATCTCCAAAAACAAGCACCGCCAACTCCTCGCCGCAGCAGGCAAGAACGAGCGCAGCCGACGTTGAGACAGCGAGGGTGAGACGCGTGATGCTAAACACGAAACTCTCCAAGTCGCCTCCCGGCCCCGATAGTCGACGCGCCAAGTGCGGAGCAACGGCCCCTTGCAACATCTGCGTTGACCGCCAAACCATCGCCATGAGCGTAATTGCTGCTCCATAAATGCCGATGTCTTCGGCACCGAGCAAAGCCTCCACGACGAGAATCTCGCCGCGACCCCAGACAATTGCCGTTGTCAGCGATATCAGCCAGACATTCGCACCGTAAGCGAACATGTCGCGTGTCGCAGGCAATCCAGAACCGGTTGCTCTGGGCGGCGCCGGTTTGGTGATCCCAAACCACAGTGAGGCCGCTGGAAGGATTTGAAGCAATACGGTAACTGCGAGTACCGAGAAAGCCGTAAGCGGACGTCCGGGTTCTACCCAAAAGAACGCTCCCAGAACGATCGTTACCGCCGCGATGCCACTTGCAAGCGAGACGAGGTCAAACCGCATCGCGCCCTGCAATCGTGCGGTTCCTGCTGTCAGGATCACGGTGAGCAAAGACCATCCAATGAACAGAGCAACCCCCGTCTCATCCAGTTCGATGACTGAGACGGCGATGATGGGAGCAATGCAGAATGCAACGATGCAAGACACAAGCAGCCAACGGGACAATAGGCGGGCCAGTGTGATGCGTTCGGCGTAAGACGCCAGCGACGAGAACCGGGTCGTGGTTCCCGGCAAACCAGCCAGCGCGAACAATGCGACCAAGTCAATGCAGAAGATGCTGATGCTCAATAAACCAAAGCTCTCGACACCCAACGTCCGAGCGAACATCGCCATCGCAACAAACCGACTAACAGCCGTGATGAGGCTCGCGTTCGCACTTTGAAAGGTATGCCTGAGAAACGACACGTGAATTATTTTGCCACAGACAGCCACCTGTTCGCTTCATAAAAACGAACAGGATGAATCTCATACAGTTCTTTTACCTTTATGCGAACGCTTAACACTTCTCTGATCACGGACTGACCAGACAGAAGTCGATGCGCACGCATTGATTTTAATTGATAGACATAAACCAAGCCTGCCATGAATGAAGTTACAAATACGAGCATCAAGTGAATCGAGAATAGACATAATTTCTCGAAAAAATTAACCGGAGTGACGATAATAATACGCCACTCTCTCGCCGGTATATGTAGCGCACGCAGAGTATCCAAGGCACAAGTGTTGTGTTCACGATCCGTATTCCCGCACGGCGGCTTCTGCTTCGATCGAGAGACGGCTCACCTCGAGAATTTCGTCGAGTGGTATTGGCGCCTCAACGCCTTTGCGCAAGGCTTCGCAGAACGCGTTAACGCAGGCTGAATTGCCCTTGTCCTGACGCCAAGAACGCTGGCGCGAAAAGCCGGGCCATCCCCAGCCACGGAGGCTTCGAAAGTTATCAAGCTGAAGCACGCGACCAGCGCAGAACACCTCCAAACGCTCTTTCGGGAAACCTTTGTGGCCGTTTGCGAGGTATATGACGGTGCCGATGCTTCCATCCCGAAAACTCAGCGTAATCTGCGCGCGATCTGGGGTCATCGGCAAGTCGTGATAGCTCAACGCCTGAACGGACAGTGAGTCCACGGGCGCACCAACCAAGTGCCGGAGTAAGTCGATGAAGTGACAGGCCTCACCAACGATACGACCGCCGCCGACCTCTGGATCATGCAGCCAACTGTCCGCTGGAACAGCACCGGCATTGACTGTCATCACCAGAGACTTCGGCTCGGATACCTTCTCGAGTAATCCTTTGGCGGACACCGTCAGAGGCGAAAACCGCCGATTAAATCCAACCATCAACTGGAGGTTTTCAGTTTTCCTCACACAAGCTTCGATCTTCATCAGTTCGTCGAGCGTGAGACACAGAGGCTTCTCGACGAAGACGTGCTTGCCTGCCTCCAACGCTTTGAGCACCTGCCCCGCATGGCCGCTATGGCGCGTCGAAATCACAACTGTATCGACAGAATCGTCGGCGATCACGGCATTCGCATCGGTCGAGACCTTTGCAATGCCCATTTTTCGCGCGTGATGCGTCGCTGAGACCCCGCGCGCGCTGACAACCGCTTCTAACGCGGCACCGGCCTTGGCGAAGGCTGGTAAGAGCACCCTGCCACCATAGTTTCCCGCACCTATCAGAGCGACCCGCGGCCCCGTACCTGCAGATGTCGCAGCGTCGCGAACGACACGCACCATCCGCTCGGGCGCAACCCCAGAATCATCAGCGACCGGATACTCCAGCAAGACACCCAGCGAAGCGCCGAGATCATCATAGGCGGACGGGGCACGATCGAAGGCAAAACGATGCGTGATCAAAGGGTCAAGGTTCATCGCGCCTAAGGCCATCAGATCGAGTACTGCTTCGAAGTTTCGCTGCTCTGTCCAGCGAACCAAACCGTACGGATAATCGTTCCCATCAACTTCGTAGCCGGGATCGTACCTGCCAGGTCCGTACGAACATGAAACCTGAAAGGTCAGCTCCTTCTCGTAGAAATCAGCACGGCTCAGTTCCAATCCAGTCACACCGACAAGAACGATGCGGCCACGTTGACGCGACATCTGGGCTGCCTGCGTCACCGGCTCATTCGACGTCGTCGCAGCAGTGATGAGCACGGCATCCATGCCGCGACCTCGCGAAAACGCCTTTGCAGCGTCGAGAACTTCGGTACGTTCGGCAGCGGCCACGGTCTCAGCACCGAAACTCCGCGCAAGGTCGAGCCGCGCTGGATCAAGATCGATCCCCAGTACGCGACATCCCTGCGCCCGCAACATCTGAACCGTCAGCAATCCGATCAGCCCGAGCCCGATCACCGCTACGGATTCGCCAAGCGTTGGCGCTGCCAGCCGTATCCCTTGCAGCCCGATCGCCCCCAGGACCGTGAACGCCGCATGATCGTCCGACACGGTGTCAGGTACCCGCGCTGACAGATTCTGCCCGACGGTTACAATCTCGGCGTGGCTACCGTTCGACACCACGCGGTCGCCCACATCGATACCCGCAATGTCCGCACCGGTCTCGATCACCGTGCCGACGTTGCAATATCCCAAGGGGATGGGTTGGTCGAGCTTGGCGCGTACCGCGTCCATGGTAGCCGCCAATCCATCGGTACGGACCTTGTCCAACGTTTGCCTGACCTTGTCCGGCTGCTGGCGCGCTTTGTTGATCCAGTTCGCCTTTCCAAACTCCAGCAGCATCCGCTCAGTGCCCACCGAAATCAGGCTCCGACGGGTCCGAACAAGCAGTTCGCGGGACCCACAAAGGGGTGCCGGAACGTCAGCCAGTTCGACCTTCCCGTCCTTCAGGCTTTGAATGATCTGCTTCACTCTGCGACTCCGCGAGGTGTTGCGCGCGTTCTACAGCGGCAATGATTAAAGGTCGCCGAGGCGAGGGGCCGCATCCGCTAACCCTGTGACTTTACAGCCTTTGACTCAAGACAGGTCCTGCGCGTATCGCTCGCGCCAGTTCAAACCGTCCGGAACGCTTCATGCGCGTGCTCACAGTCTTCGGGACCCGTCCCGAGGCGATCAAAATGGCTCCAGTCGTCATGTCTCTGGGCGCGGCGCCGGCGATCGAGAGCCGCGTCTGTGTTACGGGTCAGCACGCCGAAATGCTGAAGCAGGTCTTGGACCTTTTTCGGATTGCCCCTGATTACGATCTTGAGATTATGCGGTCCGGACAGGGCTTAACCTATGTGACCACCTCAGTCCTGCACGGAATGGAACAAGTCCTACGTTCCGAGGCACCAGACGTCGTCTTGGTGCATGGCGACACGACCACGTCGATGGCCGCAGCACTCGCGGCATTCTATGCTGGGATCCCGGTCGGTCATGTCGAGGCCGGTCTTCGCACCCGCGACCTGAATGCGCCCTGGCCAGAGGAGGCCAATCGCCAAATCACAGGACGGATCGCGCAATGGCACTTCGCGCCAACAGATCGGGCGCGCGCCAACCTTCTGGAAGAGGCCGTGCCTGACGCAAGCATTCACGTCACGGGCAACACTGTGATCGATGCTTTGATGCAGCTTCGAGGCTCGGTTCTTGAGGCCGATGACACCAACGCCGAGATGCATCGGCGCTTTGGCTTCCTCGACCATGATCGGCGATTGATCCTGGTTACCGGCCACCGTCGCGAAAACTTCGACGGCGGACTGGAAAGGATGTGCGCCGCACTGGCTGACTTATCCTCCCGAGGCGACTGCGAGATCGTCTACCCCGTGCATCTCAACCCCGTCGTGCAAACAGCGGCGGCCAAGGTGCTAGCCAATGCGAAAAACGTGCATCTGATCGAACCGCAACCCTACTTGCCTTTCCTCTGGCTAATGGCACACAGCCACCTCATCATTACGGACTCAGGCGGAATTCAGGAGGAAGGGCCATCCTTGGGCAAACCGGTCCTCGTCACACGGGATGTCACCGAACGGCCCGAGGCTGTCGAGGCCGGGACGGTGCGCCTTGTCGGCACCGATCGGAAGAAGATCGTGGCCGAGGCATCGCGCCTGATGGATGATCCTGCAGCCTATGCCGAGATGTCGCGGGCGCATAATCCGTACGGCGACGGCAGGGCCGCGGATCGTATCGTCCGGATCCTGTCGGGAGAGACTCCATGATACGGTCAGCGACAGTCATAGGTCTGGGCTACGTCGGCTTGCCCACGGCGGCCGTGTTTGCGGAAGCTGGCCTCGACATTATCGGTGTCGACGTGAACGAAGAGGCCGTTGCGTCGATCAACGCGGGCCAACCACATATCGTCGAACCCAACCTTGACGCCTTGCTGCGTCGGGTCGTCGAAAGCGGAAAACTGCGCGCAACGAGTAGCCCCGAACGCGCGGATGTTTACGTAATCGCTGTTCCCACGCCCTTCACCGAAGGCAAGAAACCGGATCTGACGTACATTCGATCAGCCGCGGCTGCGCTGGCTCCCGTGCTGGATCAGGGTGCGTTAATCATCCTGGAGTCGACCTCCCCCGTTGGCGCCACCGAACAACTCGCGGCATGGCTTGCCGCGGACAGGCCCGATCTCAGCTTTCCCCAAGACGCCGGGGACCTTGCCGACGTGCAGGTCGCCCATTGTCCGGAACGCGTCCTGCCCGGCAAGGTGCTCCACGAGGTTGTCCACAACAGCCGCGTGATTGGCGGGATGACACGACATTGCGCGGCGCGTGCGGTCGCGTTCTATCAGATCGCCGTCAAGGGTGAGTGCCATGTCACCGATGCACGGACGGCAGAGCTTGCAAAACTGACCGAGAATGCCTTTCGCGACGTGAACATAGCCTTCGCCAATGAGCTGAGCGTGATCTGCAAGTCGCTAGACATCGACCCCTGGGAACTGATCGCCATGGCGAACAAGCACCCACGCGTGAACATCCTGAACCCCGGCCCCGGCGTGGGCGGCCATTGTATCGCGGTTGATCCATGGTTCATCGTAGACTCTGCGCCAGAACAGTCGCGATTGATCCGCACGGCACGTGACGTGAACGATGCCAAACCCGATTGGGTGGTTGAGCGCATCTCCGAAACAGCTGCGCGCTTCACGGCCCCGGTCATTGCCTGTCTTGGTCTTGCTTACAAGCCCGACGTGGACGACCTGCGCGAAAGCCCGTCGATCAAGGTCGTGCGCGAAACGGTAGCGCACGGCATCGGAGAGGTGCTTGTTGTTGAACCTTACGTGTCCACCCTGCCCTGCGAATTGGCAGGAGCCGAACACGCGGACTTCGCGGATGCCATCCGCCGTGCCGATATTGTCGTCGTGCTCACGGCGCACTCCGCGTTCCGATCAGTCCGAATCTCGGACCTAGACGGGAAAGCCCTAATCGACACCTGCGGATTGTTTCGGACCGCGGCGGGTTAGGAGGATGCGGGCGATCCATATCGTCGCCCATGTTGGCAACGAGGCGAGCGGACCGTCCTATTCGGTACCAGCCCTCGGTCGGGCCCTTGGTCGTCACGGATGCGATGTGACGCTGCTGACTCAACTGCACGAACCAATCGTGCCGTCCCAAGGGTTCCGGAACCAGTCTTTCTCCGAGTTTCCGATACCCCATGGGTTGCGTTGGTCTCCGGGGCTTGGCCGTGCGCTCCTGCAGAAATCAGCTGATGCAGACATCATCCACAACAACGGTCTCTGGCTTGCGCCAAACATCGCGTCGGGATTCGTCGCGCGACGCACGGGGAAGCCTTTGATCGTAGCCCCACGAGGTAGTCTAGCAGCCTCGGCGCTCGAGCGATCCCGCTGGAAGAAGAAGATCGCATGGCCTCTGCAAAAGGTCGCGATCGAACAGGCTGACTGCTTCCATGCGACGGCCGAGAAGGAGTACGAAGAGATCCGCGCATTCGGCCTGACGGCGCCCGTGGCTGTCATCCCGAACGGAATTGATCTGCCAGAGGTATCAACCGTAGCGCCGCGCGAGGAACGAACGCTCCTCTTTCTTGGCCGAATTCACCCGATCAAGGGTCTCGATCTGTTGCTGCAGGTTTGGCGCGACTTGCCAACTTCCACGAAGGATGGCTGGCGGCTTCGCCTGGTTGGAAAAGACGAGAACGGTCATCAGGCCGAACTCGAATCCTTTGCGGCAACCCATAATCTGACGGCTGTCGACTTTGTCGGACCGGCCTGGAACGCCGAGAAGACCAGAGAATACGCGTCAGCCGATCTCTATGTCTTACCAACCAAGACCGAGAACTTCGGCATGACGGTCGCTGAAGCACTCGCCTCTGGCACGCCCGTAGTCACGACAAAAGGTGCACCATGGGCGGGACTGGAAGACAACGATTGCGGTTGGTGGATCGATCGTTCGCACGGCGCTCTCCAGAGAACTCTGTCTAAAGCCATGGAAAAACCACGCGATGAGCTAGAGCGTCTGGGTGCCAATGGTCGCGATTGGGTCCAGCAGGCATTTGGTTGGGATCGCATCGCCGAGCAGATGACATCAGTCTACAGTTGGGTTGCCGATGGCAAGATCGGCCCACCGCCTGGCTGCGTAAGGACAGATTAGCTTCAGCCTTGGCAACTCGGACTTCACAGGATCTGAAATGCAGTGCGCGGATACAACGCTATGGGCCCTTGGGCACTCAGACAGTGTGATGCTCCTAACCCTGCGGTCCCTAGTTCGTGAAGCAGGCCTGCGATCGGAACCTCGGTGTTCGTTGTCAACGTTACATGGACCCACGCCGACCCCGAAGCGCCGCTATTGCCTGGCGAGGAGCAACAGGCCGTGTTGGCGTGCGGTACGACAAAGCGATGGTAGTCTACCCGAGCAAATCGTCGGAGAATCGCTTGATGCCGCCAAAGGCTTAATCAGTCGACACAAACCACACAACCAAGTTCACTCTCAGCACGGCCAAGAAACTGCCGGTCAGAAAAGACAGGAAGTATCACACTTCATTTTGAGTAGCTGTTTCACCGCTTTGACCGCGCTGCATCCGCTCCACCTGCTGGCGGTAAAGCAGTTGATAGAGCCCCTCCTGCTCGATCAAGTCTTTATGGCGACCGCGCTCGACGATTTGGCCCTTGTCCATGACTAAGATCTGGTCGGCGTCGAAAATAGTCGAAAGACGGTGTGCGATGGCCACCGTCGTGCGACCTTTCGCGAGGCGGGCCAATGCCTCCTGCACCACGCCTTCGGACAGGGTATCAAGTGCCGACGTCGCCTCGTCAAGCAACAAGATCGGCGCATTCCGTACAATGGCTCGAGCGATCGAGATGCGCTGTTTCTGCCCGCCCGAAAGCCGTCCCCCCGCCGAGCCTACGTTAGTATCGTAGCCATCGGGCAGTTCTATTATGAAATCATGAGCATTGGCGGCCTTTGCCGCTTCGATCATCTCGTCCTCGGTAGCGCCATCCCGGCCGAGCAAGATGTTCTCCGCAATGGTGCCGTCGAACATCTGGGGGTCCTGTGTAACCACCGCGATCTGACGGCGCACACTGTCGATGGAAAACTCGGTGATGTCCTGGCCGTCGATTAGAATACGGCCTTCCTCAGGCGTATAGAACCGATCGAGCATGGCAAAAATAGTGGTCTTGCCCGCGCCGGAAGGCCCAACCAAGGCTGTCATGGTGCCCGGCTTGAAGGTGGCGGAGATATCGGTCAACGCTGGCACGTTCGCGCCGTAAGAGAAACTGACTTGTTCCAGACTGACGTCGCCCGAAACCACGGTCAGGTCGGGCGCGCCCTCCCGAGGACGGTCTTCGCCCTGTTTGTCGATCATCTCAAAGAACATGCCGACACCGACCATCTGGCGTTGAAACTCCACATTGAACCGGGCGAGACGCCTGGCCGGCTCGTAGGCCATAATAAAGGCCGTGACAAAGCTGAAGAACTCGCCGGGGTCGCTCCCCTCACTGGTGACACGAAAGCCGCCGTACAGGATTGCCGCTGCAATGGCGAGCCCACCCAGAGTTTCCATCAGGGGCACCGTCAAGCTGGACAGACGGTTGATCTTGACCACCCGGTCTTCAACCCTCGCGATCGCCTTATTCATCTCAACCTTGCGCTGGTCCTCGAGCGTGTAAGCCTTGACGATGCGGATGTTATCTATGGTGTTCTTCAGAACCGCGAGGATCAGGCTGGCCTGTGCAACCTCGTCGAGTGCCAGGGCTTTGACCCGCCGCATGAGGTACATCACCCCCAACACCGCCGGCGGACCAATCATCAGAGTGACCAGGGACATTGTCGGGTTCTGGATCACCATGACGGCTATCAGACAAAGCAGCGAAAAGAGATCGCGCCACAACGTCATTGCGACCATCTCGATCACCTGACGTGCGGAATTCGCGTTGATGTTAAACCGCGTCATCAACCCGCCCGCTTGCTCCTTCGTGAAGTAGTCCATGCCCTGCTCGAGCAGCTGGGCAAAGAACTTGCGTTGGAGCGTGGCGACGATGCGCATCGAAAGGCTGACAACAATCAGCATGTTCGTATAGGCGGCAAGGCCTTTGACGATGAAAACCGTGCCAACGGCCAGTGCCACCCACACGATCGCCGTCTGATCTCTATCGATAAATACCGAGTTGACCACGTCCTTCATCAAATAGGCGCTGAACCCGGTCATGGCCGAGACAGTTGCCAGCAACAGGAAGGACGCCAGGAAGCTCTTCCATTCGGAAACAGCATTCTCCAGCACCAGTCTGCGAACCTGTGCGATCACGTCACGATTGATCGATACCGTCAGGTGCTGCGTCCAACTCGTCTCGGTCATCTAACTCCTGCGCGCCCCTGCCCGTCCGGAAAGTGCGCGGTACCTAAACCCTAACCTGTCGGGTGTCCAGAAGGGGCGTTCCGGAGAGAGGGCTCGTCGCGAATTTGACACAAGCGCCGAGAGGAAGCTCGAATTCCGGACGGATCGGACGTCTCCAAAACACTGTTCTTTGAGATGTTCCTATACCCCACGATCGGAAAGATGGTGGTGCTGTGTCTGCGGCATGTTTGGATCCGGTTGATATTTCGGCAGTACGACATCTCCGCGCCAAGCCACTCCCATCATCTGGGTCGTGTTGAAAGTCCGAGACTGCCATCCCTCCGCCTCGAAGCACTTCAACCCGGCCAGCACGGCCGGACAGAGCAGATCGTGGAAAACCACCATGGAGCGAGCAGCAAGATGCGGCATCACAGCTTTCGCGTCCAGCGTAGGACCATCGCCGTCATGCCAACCATCAATGAATGCGAAGGCCCATTTAGCCGCACGCAGAGTTTGGACCGGTTCTACCAGATTGGGCGAGAACCCCGCATACAAACGGGCAGGCAAACACCCCGGCACCCGGGCATGTACGTTCTCAAGGCTCTCAGCGATTGCAGAACTTTGATCCTGATCGGCAAGCCCTGGGTCAATGACATCGAGATCCACACCTGCGGCAAGCAATTGAGCAGTCGACCAGGCAAAGTGGCATCCGATCTCGAGCGCCGGCTCTCCGGCAAACGGCTTGGCCAGATTGTGCAAGAGCACCGCTTCCTCATAGGAAAGGACACCGATCTGTTTCTTTTTCGACCGCTGGTCAGTCCGCCAGATATGCGGTGTATTTTTGCGCAGCCAAGGCCATCCTACGGGGTTCGGATCACTGATCATCAATGATGGAAAGGCCGGCAAGAGTTCTGGATCTACCAATCCCGGCGGTGCGTAGTCATAGCGGTTCTGGACCGGCGGCGGCGGAGCGGGAGGCTTGATCCCGACATGCCCAGTGTAATCGACGGCCGAAAGCATAGGTCGGCGAGCCTGGTTGGGCATCGCATCAAAGTACGCTTCCGTCGCAGCGCGTGCACCCGCCCAATGACCGTAATCGTCGATAATCAGAACGCCACCTTCCACCAGTCTCGGGTACAGCGCCTCAAACTCAGCCAGCGTGCTGTCGAAAAAATCTGTGTCCAAGCGTAAAAGCGCGATGGCACTGGTTTTCGCCTTGGCGCAAGTCTGACGGACATCTCCTTCTACAAACGTGAACCGATCGAGAGACAGACCCGCAGCTTGGATGTTCGCTTTAACGTCTTCTAGACTGGCAGCTGCCCACATCGCAGAGTGTGCGCGATTGTCCTTCTCAGCTTCCAAAAGATCCGCTGCTTTGGCGCCGTATACATCGACATCCTGATCGCCCGGCTCAGTCATTCCCGCGAACGTATCGAAGAGAAAGATGTTGCGATCCTCGAGCCCAAAGGCTTGCGCCGCGAGGGCCATTACGATTGCAGATCCACCACGCCAGCAGCCACACTCGACAAAATTTCCTGGTCGCTCGTCCCGAGAAATATGCTCGACCGCACGCCACAGCGCGAAGCACCGCTCCAAGCTCGTCATTGTGAATGGTTTGGCGGCGTCATAGGCCGCTGCAAAACCCGCATCCTCGAGCATCCAGGAGGTCTGTTTGTTTGCAGTCATTGTACTCTCCCGGACTTCACGGCCGTGAACCGGTTAGCATATGCCGGGGCCTTTCTGAGGCTGCCCTAACGTGCCAACCTGGTCGATGCGCATCGGTTCGATATCACGAAAAATCGCCGAACGTTGGCCGGCGCGGATGACCTGAGACATCTCCCGCCGACGCTTGAAAATGATGGTGTCGCGTATTGCCACGTGGCGCCAACCTGCAGCCATTGTTTCGATGTTCCATTGCCAGTCTTCAACCGCGAAACCACGCGGGATATCGCGAATTGCATAGGGAATATCGAGATGCGCCGCGCGGGGCGCCATCGCCAGGGCGTCGTAATAATTGGTAAAATAGAACGCATAAGGGTCGAACAGCAGATCGTCCTGCGGCAGCTTCAGCACCACGTTTGCCTGCCGGTCAAAGATCCAGTTGATCTCGGGATGCGCGATCTCGCGGCGCCCATCTGCCTCCGCTTCAAGCAAGTGTGTGGCGGCCGCGACAAGCCAGTTCTCGCTCCAGATATCATCACCGTCGAGAAAAGCGATCCATCGGCCTGTGGATTGTGAAGCCATCGCATTGCGCAATTGACCTTGGTCCCGAAAACTATGAGTTGCGTTCGTCCAGCTCCGGAATTCCTCCCGGTCAAAAAAGGCCACAGTCTCAGGCGTTGGATTATCGAATCCGAACAATCGCTCGACAGAGAGACCAGCGCTTTCCGCAGCCGCGATAGCCAGGTCGGCACTCCGGATCGTTGGCCCGGCCATGACGGTTTCGCTGTGCAATGTCACAATGACGGAAATGTCGATCACACCGCCTCCTTTGTCATGAGGAAGCGGGCCAGGCCCTCGTCATATGCAGCTTTCGAGCGTTCTTTTAAGAGCCGCGTACGCATCGCATTCGCTCGTTCCCACGCAAGGTCTGGCTGCTCAAGCGCATCGCGCAAGGCCTTAACCCAACCGTCAATATCTTCGATATCTTTCTGACGATGACACAGGCCCTCGACAAGCACATCGCCGGTCCCACCAACCAGCGAGGCCACGAGTGGAATGCCGGCAGCAGCCACGTCCATCATCAGGGTCGGGACCCCTTCCCACGCAGCCGTGTAAAGCCAAACATCGCAGTCCTGCAGTGGTAGTTCTGAAAACTCGCCATAGATCCCACGCAGATTTATATTCTTAGGCAATTTCGAAAGGTCTACGTGTTTATCCAGCACCGGTTTGCCCCAAACGAGGAAGTCGCAATCCGGCATTCGACGAGCGATCTCTATAACGATATCTAATCGCTTTTGCTTATCAAACCGCCCGGCCCAATAGATCTTACGCCGCTGGTTACTGGATTTTGGTGCACGCTCGATGAGATCAGGGACGGGCGTCACTGGGGTGCGAAGCACGTCAAGCTTTGGATTATCCTCGGCGACAAGAAACCGTGTTCTTAGTTGATCACGCAGGTGGTTACTATCGGTCATCACGCCGCTAAGGTGATCGAAATAGCGGTAGAAGAAATGGACCGGATAACCTGCCTCAACCCCATCTTGATTGATGTCACTGCAGAAAAGATACGCATAGTTCGCAAAGGCATCGGCCATAGCTTGGCTGTACGAGCGCATCGTATCCCACATCAGACGGCTGTTAACATTGAACACGTGATCCGGACCGAGCGAACGCAGAAACATGAACAAGAGCAACGACCGGTGCTCCGGCCGAAGGTTGCCTGCAACAGCAGACAGATCCACATGTCGACACCCCTGAGCGAACCAGTCCGGATAATCGAGCGCTGACTGTTCGGTCCGCAGAACAACGATCTCGTCTGCCCCATATCTCCGGGCAAGAGCTCCAGAAAGCACACCGGCGACCCGGGCTGCACCACTCATGCGGCAATGGGGGATGACAACGACCGCCCTGGCGCGGCGGTGCTGGCATTGTTTGTGTAGCTCCTGCAGCGCGTTGGATGCTCGCAAAACATGGTTGGCATGGGCCGCTATGACCACCGATGCTTGGCTCCGAGATGGATGCATGATCAGTGTGTCAAGCTCCGCCGCCTTAGCGGCGAGATGCCCCAATGTGCCGCTCTCAAGCCGGGAGCTAACGTCCTTGCGCAGATTGGCCAAATGGCGCCGGGCCTGCGTCAGTGGTATGTCCTTACCCTTGAAGCGAGCGATCAGAGCTTCCTGATCAGGGATTGCTCGTAACTGTTTGCGCATTTGCCCAGCAAATTCTGCAAATCCACTGGAGTCCTTGGCGAAAGCGCTGGGTTGGACGACGATCGCATCTTTTTGAACAAAGCTAAGAGTCCCAGCCCAGATTTCTTCGAGAATGAACTTCTCAAAGACAGCCATTGGATCACTCTGGGGCTCATCCTCTCGCGTCGCCGCGAACTCGAATTCTCGTGCAGTCGGAAACGCTGCACCGGCGGCGATCCAAGCGCGAAACGCCGCGATATCCTCAAGATCCTTGTCCAGGCCGAGATGCTCGATGACATGATGGCGATCGAATAACTGACAGGAACGGATTTCCTTTGGCTTGAGCAGAATGCTGCGCAGCGATCGCGTAAAGATTTTTTTGGGCTTGGTGCTACGGGTTGACGCGCCGATTACGATCATGGCGGCAGCACGATGACGTACCTGCCACGGGGCGCTACGCAGCTCCGGCAAAAAACTTAGCCGGGCCAGCCTTGCGAGGTTCTCAATGATCGGTGGCGCGGCAGAAGACATGAGCTGGCCGTTTGCTCAGCCGCGCGAAGTCCAAGTGGATACGCATGGGATCTTGGTATGATCGGCAAGATGCGCGTACTTCTTCGCCGTCTCAACCACTTCGTCCGCCAAACCCGTGGAGAGCATTATCGGCTGAAGCCCGAGTTTCAACAGGCTGTCGTTGTGCGCTTCGAGTTCGTTTTCGGCTGCCTCTTTGCGCGGATTATCAACATAGGCGATCTCGGCGCCGGTCGCATCAGAAACCATCTGAGCAAGGTCGCGGACACGGTGCGTTTCGGTGAGTTGGTTCATAATGCGCACACGCGCGCCGGCTTCAGGCGGCGACTCTACGGCAAGGCGCACGCAGTTTGCGGTGTCCTGGATGTTGATAAAGGCACGCGTCTGCCCTCCCGTGCCGTGAACTGTCAACGGGTAGCCGACAGCTGCCTGCATCAGAAATCGATTCAGGACTGTCCCGAAATCTCCATCATAATCGAACCGGTTCACCAAGCGCGGATCACGGCGCGTGTGGGTGGTCTGTGTGCCCCACACAATGCCCTGATGCAGATCAGTGATGCGGACGCCGTCATTCTTGGCATAAAACTGAAAGAACATCGCATCCTGGGTCTTGGTCATGTGATAGATTGACCCGGGATTAGGGGGGTAGACCACCTCTATGTCTTCCCAATCGCCCGACTTGGTCTTGACCCTTATCGGCAGATATCCTTCCGGAAGCGCAATATCTGCCGTCGCATAGCCGTAGACCCCCATGGTGCCAAGGTGCACCAGATGGATGTCAAGCCCGCTCTCGACGATAGCGGCGCAGACGTTATGTGTTGCATTCAAGTTGTTATCGACCGTATAGCGCTTATGGTCAGCACTTTTCATAGAATACGGCGCAGCACGCTGCTCAGCAAAATGCACGATACTATCAGGGCGCTCTTCTTCGATCAGATCGAGAAGCTTCTCAAAATCTTTCGCAACATCTATATTTCGGAATCCAATTTCGTTGTTGGATACTTCTTTCCAGGCTTTTATCCTAGCGCCAATTGGCTGAATTGGCGTTAGGGATCCAGCTTCTAATTCTGTATCGATATTACGGCGTGCCAAATTGTCGACAACGATAACCGAGTGACCCGCAGCGGATAGCTCGAGAGTCGTTGGCCACCCGCAAAAGCCGTCCCCACCAAGAATAAGAATCTTCACAAACGTCTCCGTAACCCGCCGTCGCCCCAACTTGATCGGCCGTTCCAGACCATACAACATCCTTGGTTGTCAACGGCTCCGTTCTCAGCCGTCAGATCGCGCTTGCACAACTCGGGAGATCTTTTGAACCGTCTCATTAAAATGGACATGCGACTTCCAGCCAAGCTCCGTGCGGGCGGCGGTAACGTCAAGTACCGCAAACGGTAGATCAAACATACGGGCTGGCTTGTACTCAAGCGCCGGGACCGCACCCAGAGTTTCTCGTATCTCTGCGAGGACATCGAGCTCGGTCAATCCGCTCCCACTGCCCACATTAAAGGTTCCAGTCGGCAGTTCTGTGTTTCTAACAAGCTCGGCGGCAAGAATGCCGAATTCTTCCGCGTCAAAGTAGTCCCGCATGTTTGAACCTGATCCGTAAAGCGTCAGCGGCTTGTCCAGAAGCAAGGCTTCTATTGCAGCGGTCACAAAGCCATGGCGTCCACCGAGTTGCCAGCGTCCGACCGGATTGGCGAGACGAAGAACAGTTGCACGCACTGCGCCTTGGCTGTGGAAATACCATAAAGCCTGTTCGATCAGATGTTTGCCGAGCGCGTAAGGTGTGACCGGACTTGCCGGAGAAGATTCCAGAATTGGCTGCGTATGCCCGGCGCCATAGATTTGCCCGCCACTGGAAGTGTAGATGAAACGTGGACAACGCTGTCCCGCAGCCAGGAGGCTCAAGAGCCCGATTGCAGGTTCGATATTCTGACGAACCTCTTCGATCTCGGCCCTTACGTTCGAGGCCGGGCGTGACCGGTGCCCCAGGTGCAAAACAGCGTCGGCAGCCTGGAGGTGTTCCCGTGCCTCGTCGGTGTCGATCTCAGCTGCGGTAATCTGAGGTCCAAGGTCGGAAAGGAAACCATAGTCAGGGCGATGCGATAGCACCACGGCCGTTTGGTCCGTGCTCGCGAGCGCCTCACAAATATGCCGTCCAAGGAACCCCGTCCCGCCGATGATCGCAATCGTCATCGGGCGGCTCGGTGAGAGACGCCGATTGGCCATGCGGGATCAGAGGGGCTTTCGCAGAACCAGGACATCTTGAAAGACTGGTAAGCGGCGATATGTCTCGACGATATCAAAATAGCGGCTCCAATATGTCTCGATATAGTCGAAGCTGTAAAACACATTGCTCGAGTACGATCTCTCGTTGCGCCAGCGGAACACCATCCTATCTCGTGGCATCGGGGCAGTGCGATCGAGGTTCTTAAACTCGGGATGATTCTTCAGCGCGTTGAAAAGCGGCCAGTCTTCAGTCATTTCCTCCCAGGTCTTTTCGCTGTGGATAGTGACCCAGGCTAGGCCAGCCGGGCGCAAGACACGGCGCATTTCCTTCAGCCACGAGGTCTCGAACGCCTCGATATGGGTGAAGACCGAGTAGGCCGAAACTGCGTCAAGACTGTTATCCGGCAAAGGTAGCGTGGGCACCGAATGGTTCTGAAAGACCATGATTTCCGGCGGTAGATACCTCTGGACCCATTCGACATGCGCTCGATTGATGTCGCAGCCGTAGGTTCGGATCTCAGGATGCTGAAAGGCAAGATGCCGGATAACCCGGCCGCTGGAACAGCCGAAATCGAGATAATCCCTGATCTCGACTCCAAGCCGCTGGGCCGCCCGCATCAAATTCGAGACGTCTCGCAGGCCGCTAGCCCAATAGCTGAAGTTATGGGGACCATAATAACCCTCGCGGTCTTTGGTTTCCGGCAGCGGCGCCAAATCCCGCGCCAAAGCCGTCTCCAGATCAAGATACAGGTCTTCTTTGCTCCAATCGGTATGACTGTCAGTCGCTCGATGGGCTGCGGCTGGCTCGAGCACGTCAAACGTTCTGTCGCCTATCGAATTCAGGGAGATAAAGTTCTCCCACACGTCCTGCACGAAAGTTACCCCCAGATCCTTATCACTGCTCGCCGTGGTTAGTGACGCCATCATGCAGGGTCAAGAGAGTTTGCTCCGGTCCGTTCTACAGGCTGCGTAGGGCCGGTCGGAGCGCCGAGGACCTCGCGCGGGAGTTCGAACCCTGCGTCGCGACGATCCATACGTGGCTCAGGCGGGCGGAGCGGGACAGCGTCCGCGAGCCGACCTTCTTAGCAGCGTCAAGTGTACCTCGTCAGGACCCTTGGGCCACATTGGCATGATTTCGCAACGGAAGGTTTCAGGTTCATCGTAACCACCAAGGAGTGGAGAAGAGACAGAAACCCGGAGC
>ERZ1740062.95-NODE-95-length-68635-cov-15.513473_pt1 | contig 68635 bp, 43 predicted proteins | sample MGYA00581741_ERZ1740062 | MGnify/ENA primary metagenome ERZ1740062 (study PRJEB43018, sample SAMN04849747) | marine metagenome | isolation source: floating plastic debris | place: Pacific Ocean | collected 2008-09-01 | study: EMG produced TPA metagenomics assembly...
GCTAGCTCAATGGTAGAGTACTCGGCTTTTAACCGATTTGTTCTGGGTTCGAGTCCCAGGCAACCCATAGCCAAGTTGTATATCATTTTATAAACTCAGATATTTGAGGGTTTTATAATTATTATCGGCTTCTCAGAAGAAACTTTTTCAACACAAGCACTCATGTATAGATATAATTTCCTATAAGCTTAAAATAGAATTAAGATTAGCGTATATTAATTGCGCTTGTCTCAAATAGACTAGCTGACGACAAAATTAGGAGGACTATCTATGGCGCTCGTACCAATGCGGCTGCTTCTGGATCATGCTGCTGAGAACGGTTACGGCATTCCAGCTTTCAACGTAAATAATATGGAGCAGATCCAAGCAATCATGCAAGCTGCTCATGAGACAGATAGCCCCGTGATTTTGCAAGCTTCTCGTGGTGCTCGTAAGTATGCTGGGGAGAACTTTCTACGTCACTTGATTTTGGCTGCGGTGGAGACCTATCCAGAAATTCCCATTGCAATGCACCAAGATCATGGTAATGCACCTGGTACTTGTTATTCAGCTATCAAGAACGGTTTTACCAGCGTGATGATGGATGGTTCCCTAGAATCTGATGCTAAAACACCTGCTAGCTTTGAATATAACGTTAGTGTTACTGCTGAGGTTGTGAAAGTAGCTCACTCTTTGGGTGTGAGTGTTGAAGGAGAACTTGGTTGCTTGGGTTCTTTGGAAACTGGTAAAGGTGACAAGGAAGATGGTCACGGTTTTGAAGGTACTCTTAGCAAAGATCAATTGCTAACTGACCCTGATGAGGCTGTTCAGTTTGTTGAATCAACTCAAGTAGATGCCCTTGCTGTTGCAATTGGTACCAGTCACGGTGCTTATAAGTTTACCCGCAAGCCTACTGGTGAGATTTTAGCTATCAGCCGTATTGAAGAAATTCACAAGCGTCTGCCAAATACACACTTGGTTATGCACGGTTCTTCTTCCGTACCTGAAGACTTGATTGCGATCATCAATAAGAATGGTGGTGCCATTCCTGAAACTTACGGTGTACCCGTAGAAGAAATTCAGAAAGGCATCAAGAGCGGCGTGCGTAAAGTAAATATAGATACTGATAACCGTTTGGCAATTACTGCTGCTGTACGTGAAGCTTTAGCAAGTGGAGCCAAAGAGTTTGACCCTCGTTTCTTCTTGAAGCCTTCTATTAAATACATGCAGAAAGTTTGTGCAGACCGCTATCAGCAATTTGCTACTGCTGGTAACGCAAGCAAAATTAAGCAAATTACTACTGATATATTTGCGACTAAGTATGCTAGTGGCGAGCTAGATGCTGTAATCAGCAAGACTGCGGCTAAAGTATAGTAGGTAAAAATCTGAGGATTCCTTAATTCATACTATATGTACTTAGTCAACGTTAATTAGATTAAAGTAGGGACGCTGTATGTGTCCCTATTTACTTTTAAGTTATTCTGTGAGACTAATTTATTCTGTGAGACCTGTTTATCATTTATCCTTGATTTTTTGGCTATTCGTGATCAATTAAATATTCGATGTTTAAGACTTGGCATTTGTCTGCGGACTTGTTCAAGTCTAGAGGGATTAATTTCTGCGATCGCAACTCCGGGTTTATCTCCAGCATCTGCTAGTACTATTCCCCAAGGGTCAATAATCATTGCATGTCCATGGGTTTGCCGACGATCATAGTTGAGACCAGTTTGAGCTGGAGCGATCGCGTAACAAGTATTTTCTATCGCACGAGCTTGTAACAATACCTGCCAGTGGTCTTTACCTGTAAAGGCTGTAAAGGCAGCAGGGATAAATATAACATCTACCTCTTCTTGAGACATATACCTGTAAAGTTCTGGAAAGCGCACATCGTAACATACAGAAAGACCTATATTTCCTAATTTCTCAGAATTGTACACAGGAGGGCGTTCAGTTCCGGGAATAACAGTGTTAGACTCCCGGTAAGTATTTCCATCAGGAACGTTTACATCGAAAAGATGGACTTTGTCATATCGAGCAAGTTCTTGACCTGTAGAATCAATCAGAAGGGCTCGATTATGCACCTTACCTTTCTCTGGTACTGGAATAGGGAAGCCCCCACCTAAGATAGTAATTTGATATCTTTGTACCATCGTCTTAAGAAAATTTTCTGTCTTGCAAGCAATAGTGTCAGCCTGTGCAAGCTTTTGCTCATCTTCTCCCATAAAGGAAAAATTTTCTGGCAAACCAACTAGTTCTGTTCCCTGACGCACAGCTAAGTCAATTAATTCCTCTGCCTGTGCTAAATTTTTTGCTAGATCGGGAACACTGGTCATTTGAATAGCTGCGGCTAAGTAAGATTTCATAGATTTAACAGTTCACACATCAATATTGTGGGGCAGATGCTTTCAAAGAGTACTATGAATCTTGTATCATTTATGCCCAACTTCTTAACTAAGATAGTAAAGTTTTCAAATTTTATAAATTATTTAGCTTTTATTAAAAAATAAAGTTATTTAGTTAATTTATATAGCAATATTCATTGATTTCGTAAACTTTATGACTGATTAAGGCAATACTGAAAAATTGAATGAGGATAAATTGGAGTAGCAACTTTCTAGCTAATCTATTGCTGTTAATCCGCCTTTGATGACGGAGTTTACAGTCATTAGTATCTCCTAGTTAATAGTTCAGCAAAGTAATTACGCTGTACAAGCAACTATGAAAAACCAAAAATTAACTGTTTGACTTGCCACTCCAAATCCAAATAATATTTGTAGTCTGGATGACAGACTGATAAGGCTCTAGCGGAACATACTACTTACTGAACTATCTTCATGAATTCGCCAAATTGTCTCCCCTAAAAGATTAGCTACTGATAGCACCCTTAATTGCGGGAAGTGATTTTCTTCCTTTAGGGGAATTGTATTGGTGATAATTACTTCTTCAAATAAACCACTTGAAAGTCTTTTCACAGCAGGTTCTGAGAACACAGCATGAGTAGTACAGGCATATACCTGACGAGCTCCTTTTTTTCTCAAAAGTCTTGCTCCTTCGGTAATAGTCCCAGCAGTATCTATCATGTCATCTACTAAAACAGCAGTTTTACCTTCGACATCACCGATCACATTCAGCACCTCAGCTACATTATGAGCCTGACGGCGTTTATCAATAATTGCTAAAGGAGCATCACTTAACCTTTTAGCAAATTGCCTTGCCCTAGCTACACCTCCAACATCGGGAGAAACAACCACGATGTCTGATAGCTTTTTATTAGTAAGGTAATTTAATATTACAGGCGAGCCGTAAACGTGATCTAAAGGTATATCAAAGTAGCCCTGAATCTGAGCTGAGTGTAAATCCATTGCCAAAACTCGGTTTGCACCTGCTTGTGTGATTAGGTTTGCAACTAGTTTGGCAGTTATTGACTCTCGTCCTGCTGTTTTCCTATCAGCTCTTGCATAGCCGTAGTAGGGAATTACTGCTGTCACTTGTCGAGCGGATGCTCGCCGACAAGCGTCAATCATAATGAGTAATTCCATGAGATTATCGTTCACAGGATAACAACAGGGCTGGATTAAATAAACATCACAGCCCCTAATAGATTCCTGAATTTGAACGTATAATTCTCCATCCGCAAACCGTTTGCGAATCATTGGTCCCAAGTCCATGCCCAGGTAACGAGCTACTTCTTGAGATAATTGTATATTAGCAGAGCCAGAAAACAGGCGCAGTCGATGATTTTCCGACAGTCCTGTTGTTGCTGGCTGCACTTTTAAAGTTGCAGTACTAAGCACAGCAGATCCTCGATGTGCATTCATGGCAATCTTAACATTAGAAATTTTGCTTCTTTAACCGGTCTATTACGAGTAATCTAAAATTTAATGGTTTTTGAATTTTTCATACAATTTTTCAACATTTCTATATAGAATCATAATTTGCGCACATGAGAATGCTTTTTACAAATGCTATGTTTATCCAGATCGGCTGGATCGGAGGAATATAGCATATATCTCTTTGTGGAAAACTGAATTTATTATTTTTGATTGATTGAAATACAACCATAATAGAATTACTGAAATTAATTGACCTAATTTTCTTTGATTTTACCGGGTTCGTGGGATAACAAGCTGGTGAATGTCAATCATTAAAATCTATCGCAGTAATGTTTTTATATCCATTACTGGAGCTATAATCCGACATCTGTAAATAAAAACACTTACTGTGTTTGATCCCAGTTATTGTTGTCCCTGATTGAAATATTGACGTGAATGAATAATTTAGTATTCTAGGATATTAAACCAAAAATAAACCCTAAAATAATAAATCAGCAATTTATTTTCATTTATCTATTAAGTGAAAAACTTATATATATTCTAGTCAACACCGCTCAGGTCAATTAGCTAAGAAAGAATAAATATAATTTTTTCCTAATTTAGCTAGACCTTCATAATTTTTACAGAATCTTATTTTAGATAATAGTCTAACTTTATTCCCCTGATGAAAATCAATCAAGATAAACAATGGAAGGAATGATTAGTTTTCGCTAATTTGATTTTGGCTAAGATGTTTTGAATTTTAATCGATTTAGTTTTAATAAGTTAGTATCATTCGATTCACGCTTTGAAACTTTGTAGAAAATTTGTTTACCCTAATGAGTAAAAGTTTCTGTACGCTGACTAGAAAATAGTAGTTGTATATGCTCTTAGCACGTTTGTATAAAATAGCCTCACACAAATCTTAAAAATATTGAAGTCAACTATTTCCTTAAAACATGAGCATCATAAACTCTTTTCCTAAAAATTAAACTAACTTCTTTAACGAAAATTATTTTATAAAATTATGTTTTTATACTTTGGTTCGCTTTATAGAATGTGAAAATAGAAGGGATACACTGCTCAATCAAAGTATAAACTGTACTGTTTAACATACTTAATCTTTAGTGGTCTGGTTAAAACACCTACTTTACTAAAGTAACTTTAGAATATCTTTAATCCTCTGTTGCAACTCAACTATTCATAATTAATCATGCAACCACCCATTCAAGTCGGCATTATTTTGCAAAACCGCTACCGTGTATTGAGAACTTTGGGTCAGGGGGGATTTGGTAGGACATACTTAGCACAAGACCAAAGGCGTTTTAATGAACTTTGTGCAATTAAAGAACTAATTCCTGTTGCTACAGATGCTGATGCATTAGAAAAAGCGCAAGAGCTTTTTGGAAGAGAAGCAGCAACTTTGTATCGAATTAAACATCCACAAATACCTCAGTTTAGAGAACAGTTTGAACAAGACCGGCGATTATTTTTAGTGCAAGATTATATTGCCGGAAAAACCTACCGGGAGTTACTAGATGATTGTAAAGATATCGGCAGTGCTTTTACTCAAACAGAAGTATTACATTTAATGCGATCGCTTTTGCCGGTATTAGAATACATCCATAATTTGGGAATTATTCATCGAGATATCTCACCAGAGAATATCATTTTACGAGATAGCGATGCCAAGCCTGTGTTAATTGATTTTGGGGTAGTAAAAGAGCTTGCAACGCAGTTGAGAACTCCCAAAAGCCAAGATTATGTGACTACTGTGGGTAAACTAGGTTACTCACCTAGGGAGCAAATGCAAACGGGTAGAGTGTATGCCAATAGCGACTTGTATGCATTTGCTGTTACAGCTATAGTCTTACTGACTGGAAAAGAACCGATAGATTTATTTGATGAGACTCAAGCTAACTGGGCATGGTACAAATGGGTAAAATGCGACCCTAGATTAGCAAAAATACTCAACCGGATGTTAAATTTTCGTCCGAGCGATCGCTATCAGAGTGCAGCAGAGGTCAGCAGGGATTTACAAGGCACAAGTACACCGGTTTCATCAAGTACACCTCCACATAAAGCTGATATTTCCCGAATGCAAACTTTAGCTGTGGGTGGTTCTCCTTTACCAGCAAAACCTTCCGTAGAATCCCCTACTCGATCTAATCAAGGTAAGGTAACTGAACCAGTTGTTTTAGAAAAAGAAAATGATTCCAGTTCCATACTAGATAATCCTTTATTTATGATTACTATTGGAATTTTGGTAGTAGTTTTAGCAGGATTTAGTTCTTGGGCTATAGTTCGTTCTTTGCGGGATAATAATTTAATTAGTCCCCAAACTCCACCAGAACCACAAACTTTTCCTTCACCAGTCATTTCTGGTGGTGAAATTGCTGACCCATCTACAACCACATCTGAAGAGGAACCGGTTGTATATAGCAAACGTCTAAGATTCGACTTTTCTAATACTGCTAGAGTTGAAGGGAACATCAAGGCAAACGAAACCATACAGTATACATTTCTAGGCAAAGAAGGTCAGACATTAACTGTTTTACTTAGTGATGATACTGGGGTTGTGATTAGAGTCCTTGGAACAAACCGGGAACCTATTGATCGTGATGCTAGTAATGTTACTTTCTATCAAAGTAGATTATCTGTTTCGGGGAAATATACAGTCCAAGTAAATACTACTCAGGAATTTGAAGAAGCTGATTACAAACTGAAAGTCAATTTAGAGAACCCTGTAGTTCCAAATATTACACCGACACCCACAATCCCCACACAGCGACCTCCCCGAAATATTCCTGAGATACCGGTAAATGTTCCCCCACAGAAGCAACAGGAAACTATACCCCAACGGACTTCCCAACCGAAACCTAGAGAAATTCCACCAGAAGAACCATCAACAGAAGAACCATCACCAGAAGAACCATCATCAAATTCTCCCGTTGATATTCCTTCAATAAATGAGCAGATACCTACACCAACACAACCATCTATAGATTTACAACCGGAAGCTCCCACAGAAAACCAATCAGAGCTGCCAAGCAGTAATGATTCTTCTGCTCAACCGCTACCAAACAATCAATCGGAAGACAGTACAAACTCAGATAATGAGCAAGCCGAATCTATTGACGAAGAAATTGAAGGTTAGAATTAAGGATAGCTGAAATTGAGCATTTTTTAAGTATTTTTGCTGTTTTCTTCTTTTTTCATAGCTCCGCTCTTAATTCTCTCTCTGGTTTTTACGAAATATTGAATACTATTAATACATAATGTCAAGTATAATTTATTGCTTAATATTATTTATGTATTACTTTAATTCGTATTAGGAGAAAATTTGAGTGAGAACAGTTATTTTAATTGCTGTAGCGGGAATCATCGGTTTATTTGCAATTCTAGAACTGGGAATGCGATCGCTATTTGGTTTTGGTAACCCTTTAATTTATATTGGTGATCAGAAAATAGGTTATCTACTAGCACCGAATCAAGTGACTCGTCGCTTTGGGAATAAAATTGAGATTAATCAATATTCTATGCGCAGTGCCTCGATAAGTAAAAAACCTGCATCTTCAAATTTACGAATTTTACTTATAGGAGACTCAATTGCGAATGGTGGTTGGTGGACTGATCAAAAGAATACTATTTCTAATTTGACGGCACAAGCCTTGGTACCATATTTAAATAAACTGTCTACACCTACACACGATGAATTTACTGGAGTAGAAGTTCTGAATGCTTCAGCAAACTCTTGGGGACCGAGGAATGAATTAGCTTATCTGGAAAAATTTGGTAGCTTTGACTCTCAGATAATTATTCTTTTAATTAATACAGATGACCTATTTTCTACCACTCCCACCTCGTTACCAGTAGGACGCGATCGCAATTATCCCGACAAAAAACCACTATTTGCGATAGCTGAGATATTGGAACGTTATGTATTTAAGCAGAAATCTATAGCAGGGTTAGCAGCAATACAAAACGAAAAAGGCGATCGCGTGGGTGCAAATTTACAAGCAATAGCTAAAATTCAAGAGATAAGTCGTAAAAATAATAGCCAATTTTTACTTGCCATGACACCTTTATTAAGGGAGATAGGAAATCCTGGACCTCGTGATTACGAAATTACAGCACGTAAACGACTTATAAATTTTACTCAAGAACTAAATATTACTTACATAGATTTTTTACCTATTCTTAATTCCTTAGAAAATCCTCAAGATTTATATCACGACCACATTCACTTTAATTTAAAGGGTAATCAAGTTATTACAAATAATCTAACAACTCATTTATTTCTCTTACGGGAAAAATTTCAGGTATTAAGCAAAAAGTGATGAATGTCTAGTAGGGAATTTATATGTCAAAAAATATTTTAGGCATAATTTTTAGTTTATTTTGCTTGATTTGAATAATATAGGTTCTATATAAAAAGGACTTACGCAACGAAAATTTGTCCGAAGCTACTGAAACGGAGTATAGGGAGGAGTTCAGTCCTGAAAGGGTTGTCGTAGACTAGCAATCTCAAGAACTCTGCGGTTAACTACGTATCCTACGCAAACGCGCTAGCATGCTCGACAGAGCTTATACTTCGCAAACGAAGGTCGCAAACGGAAAGTCAAGCGCGGACACCCTAGGTGTTAGCTGAGGCTATACTTCGTAAAGCGCTAGCTAACGTCTCGGACGGAATTACGTTGATTTTGCGTAAGTCCTGATTATATTACAGGTGGCGTATATTTAATTTGCGGTAAATATCTATTGGATTCATTAAAAGTAGCTAGAAATGGCTCAAGCTTACTATTCATATTTGTTGTGGAGATATTATTGAGTTTGATGCCTAATATATTCTTATTTTAATAATGAGAGCTTCATATAATAGTCCTAAATTAAACTGGTATTTACAAATTGCATGATATTTGGCATTGTTTACAATGACTGTAGGAAATATCCCTTACTTTTCTCAATCAATTTAAAGCTCTATTAAATTCCCCAATTTCTCCACAAAGTCAAGTTTGAGCTTAATCAAATACTATATAATTTAATAAAAATATATTTAAAATTATAATTATTTAACTACAAGCAATCTTACATAGAGGTTTCTAAGTTAATGCATATTTAAGTTAAGTTCTCACTCATATTTCATAATCATCTATCACAATATTAGATACAGACTTAAATTCAATTTCAGATTGCCAGTAACTAATATCTATAGTGATAAAGGCAATCTAAAAACATTAAGAATCTCGTTAAAATAACTTGGTCTCAAATTGAAGCTATAAATCAATTATTTTATTGACGCAGCTTATTATCAATTTGGTCTGAGTGCGTAAATCCCATATCTAAAAAATATAATTTCGACATCAACGCAATCCCGTGAAACAAGAATATTTAGGGGATATAGCGCTTACAAACTAGATAAATCAACGAGAAAACGTAGATTTTAGAAAGTAGGTAAATCAAGATGAATGTTAAACAACTTTTGAAGAGATATAAGACCGGAGAAAGAGATTTTCAAAAAGCAAATTTACATCAAGCTAACCTTTGTGGAGCTGACCTAAGTGGGGCAAATTTTAGCGGTGCAGATTTAAGTGGTGCAGATTTAAGTAAAGCCAACCTCAAAGGATGTAACTTCGATCGAGCAAATTTAACTGATGCAGACCTGAGTGAAGCAGACCTATATGATTCATATATGGTTGATGTTAACTTAATTGGGGCAGATTGTATCGGCGCAAAAATGAAACAAGTCAATTTAAGTTGTGCAGATTTACGGACAGCGAATTTAGCTCGTGCTCATCTGTTACGAGCAAAGTTAACAGATGCACAAGTTAGTGGTGCGGATTTGAGTGGTGCAAATCTCAGCTATGCTCACTTGATGGGTTGTAACCTGAATGAAGCAGATACAAGTGGAGCAAACCTCACTAGAGCGATAGTTACCCACAAAGAGATAATTGGCAATGCTCAAAATACTAGGGTATCTCACAAATGGGTTACATGGGCTGGTAGTTGCTGAGATCTAATGCTCTAAGTAAGTTGGTGTTAAAAAATCAAAGTAGATTTTTGTTTATTTACTTACTTACTTACTTCAATAATTGCTCCTGATTCACAGGTAATGGTTGCTTTCACACTTATATTTTCCTGATTAGGCTAACAAATTAAAGACGAATGTAGTTAAAAAATTGCTACACTCGTCTTTATTTTTCTATTTAATTTTTATTAGGACTCTATTCGTATTTTGTTAATAAATAAGTATTCACCATGTTTCATAATACTAGGAAAATACCTTCAAATTTTATGCCTACTTACTTAAATAATTAGATCTAATTCACATTTATCACCTTATCTTAATGCGTAAATATCCATGTATTTAATATCCTGTATGCTTCGATGAACTTTATATTGCTGTATAGGATTAGTCATTATGGAAATAACTGTCTCAACAGGAGGACATCCTTGTTCTTTACACTGTAGCTGACTTAAAGAAATAGAAATATCTGGTTCGATATCAAAAATTTCATATATCCATTTCTTTATTTGTCTAATTTGCACAGAGGTTACTTGGGGTGCTTTCTTCTGAAATGTAAAAGTCATATTCTAAATTCCACTCCTTAGTGTTCCTGATATCATCTATCACTTATAAACAAGTGTGAACAGGTAAATATCAAAAATCGATGACAGTAGTTTACACCCACAATATATTTAAGGAATCAAAATATTTCAGTATGTTCCCAGTAAAATTTTAAAGTTGCAATTTTTCTTTTACAGAATTTTAAAAATATTCAGGACTTAAGCAACGTTAGCTGTCGCTATACTACGTAAAGGCATAGCGGTCCTACGGACATAGATTTGTCCGAAGTGAGGGTCATGTAAGATAGGGAAGCATAAGTCCTATCGGACAAGCGACGCAAAATGTCTCGGACGGAATGAGATTGATTGTGCCTAAGTCCTCATATTAACTAATACGAACTAGTGATTATATATAAATTAATGCAATGTTTTGAATATTCCGAACAGTAGAGTCACTTCCTTCATTAGGATAAAGATATCTCAAAATCAGATATTATCCTTTGTTAATTCTTATGATAAAGTGTCTAGCCCCTTTAAACTTTCTCCTTTGCTGGAGGTACACCTAATTTATCTAACTTTTTATTGATATCTAACAAAACCTGAAAATCCTCTTCAGGTAGAGTCGTGTTACTGGGTTTTTCTAAAAATGTAAATGCTTGTCTAAACTCACTAGGTTTGGCTAAGACGGGAGCATCAAAATGGCAGGGAATAATTCTCTCAAAGTTCCAACTGGTAACTTTATCAGCCCATAAAAGGGTCTCTTTTGGAGCGCGGTTAAGAATTAAAGTCTGTAAAATAGGTGCAACAAATAAGCGACCGTTACTTCTAAGTCTATCGAAGGAATTTTGCCAATTTGGCTGCCATTTGAAGGGATATAAGCCAAAATAAGCTTTTCGAGAACGGTCTGGAGCTTTCAGAGAATTACGAAATACTTCACTCCACAAAGGTAAATCTAAAGTACTTGGACGGAAATACATTGCGTATAATACTATACGCTGCCAACCTTTGCGTCGATTCTCTGGGGTATCCACAACTGTATCTGTAGCTTTATCTTTAGCATGAAAAAGCAGAGGATAGGAGTCTAGCTGAATAATTGCAGGTGGTTCTTCAGGAATAGATGCGACAGAATCGGTTACCAATAGAGTTTTTGACGATTTATGTAAAAATGCGACTTCGGAAAATTTTCCTGCACCCAGTTCAATAGTATCAAGTATCTGATAGTCAAATTGCCCTGCAAAAGGAGTGCGATCGCTATTTTGTGGAAGTACTTGAGTGCGTTTTAATGGTAAACCCAGCCAGTTCAGGGGAAGATTAATTGGAAAACTCCATTGATTGGGTACAACAAAAACCTGAGATTCGGGAAAGTGTCTAGCAAAAGGACCAACAAATACTTTATGCTCCAAACCGGAAATGGTTGGCAAAATGATATATTTAATAATGCCATGCTCTGCAATTAATTCTTCAAGCAAACGAATACACTCTGGAGTCGGTGCAACTGGTGCATAGACAAATAATCCACCTTCATCTAACTTTACTACAGTCATCCGAATGGGTACGACAACGTAGAAAATTCCTTGAAGCTGCTCAAATGTCCAAATCTTGTTTCTAACAATTTCTCGACGGATTGTTTGTCGTTTACCAAAAGGATAAATAGGTAGAAGAAACCAGAATCGCCATGAAAAGTCTCTATTGTTAGTATTCTTTAAGTTTGATGTATATCCTTTTCGTGCCACTTATACAAAATCCTTAGTATTTCTGATGTCCGAATCTCGAATGTCTTTTGAATCTCTGAATTAAACCTTCTAACTATATTTATCAACTAGAATAATCTTTCTCATAGCAATATTTATATTTATATTTACATTTAGGACTTACACACCTGTTAAGTAAATAATTAGGGTTTGTATAAGGGAACACTAGGAAATCAATTATCCCAATCCTAAAAAAAATTTCAGGTTTTTCCCTTTGCTTCCCTGCTCCTCTGCCTCTGAAGCAACTAGTACATGAAGGCAGAAGTAAGTAGGCAGGAGGCAGAAGGTGCAAATGCTTATCTTATAACATTTTAGAAGTTTTTAATGGTCTATTTATTTACGCCGTGTTGTACTAGTAGGATGAATTTATTTTCTGGAAATCTAAAGCCAATTCCACATAGCTAAGCCTTCAGTAATTATATTTACTCCTTAGGTTTTATACTTCTCTAGGAACGCCATAACATACTTAAGTTGTCATCGTATAAATCATCTTATGTTTACATTTTTAAATTTATATTAGTAAAAATTTAGTCCAAATAAAAGCAAATTAGTCAAAATAAAAGCAAAGTTATAGTTTCGTATTTTTCCAAGTAATTAGGGCATTTAGCAAAGAACAAATATTGAATGAGTCGTCATTACCATATGATTAATTTATGGAAATCCAATTGCTAAAAATTGTAGCTTGCAATATACAATATAAAAGTTAATGAGGATTTTGAACAAAGACGCATATTACAGGATGCAATCCATGCGAAATAAGCTGTTCGACGCTAATATTCAAAATTACCACGTTTTACTAACGCCACAAGAAGTCAAATCGAAACTGCCTTTAACAAAGTTAGCTGAAGAAAATGTTATTAAGTCTAGGAAAGAAATACAGAATATTTTAGATTTTCAAGACCACAGGAAGTTTATAGTTATTGGTCCTTGCTCTATACATGATGCAAAAATAGCCTTAGAGTATTCTAAAAGACTTAAGCAATTACAGGAGCAAGTTAAAGACAAATTACTCTTGGTAATGAGAGTTTATTTTGAAAAACCCAGAACTACAGTTGGCTGGAAGGGACTAATTAATGACCCTGACATAGATGACTCTTTCCAAATCGAAAAAGGTATATTAACTGCGCGTAGCTTACTGCTGAAAATCGCAGAACTAGGATTGCCCGCAGGAACAGAAGCTCTTGACCCTATCATACCGCAATATATTAGTGAGTTAATATCTTGGTCTGCAATTGGTGCACGAACAACCGAGTCACAAACTCATCGTGAGATGTCAAGTGGAATCTCTATGCCTGTAGGCTTAAAAAATGGTACGGATGGTAATATCCAAGTTGCTTTAAATGCTTTACACTCAGTCAATAATCCCCATCATTTCCTTGGCTTAAATCAACAAGGACAAGTAAGCATTGTTCAGACAAAAGGTAATAATTACGGTCATATAATTTTACGCGGTGGTGGTGGAAAACCAAATTACGAAAGTAGTTATGTGAAATCAACTGAGGAGCGGTTGAAAAAAGCAAATCTACCTCCCAGAATTGTGATTGATTGCAGTCACGGTAATTCTAATAAAGATTATAAGTTGCAGGCTGGAGTTTTAGATAATGTAGTCCAGCAGATTGTTGACGGAAATTCATCAATAGTTGGAATGATGCTTGAATCTAATTTACACGAAGGCAATCAAAAAATTCCTAAAGACTTAAAAAATTTAAAGTATGGTATTTCTGTAACTGATGCTTGTATAGGTTGGGAAGAGACCGAAGAAATTATTTTAGCAGCCCACCAAAAATTATAGAATTTGATCCGGTAGATAAGGTAGGTGTTACATAAATTCTTACTAAGATTAGCACCTATCTAAATTGAGAAATTCATCGATTTCTGAACTTCAGTCAGGAAAATTTATGGCAATTATTTTCCTAATCACCCAGCCACAATTCTATTGTTTAAATACATCCCTTGCATTTTACATACCGAGGTAATTCAATGCGGAAAATTGAGCCTTGATTTATTTTGCTACTGATAAATATACTTCCTTCCATAATTTCAACCAAAGATTTAGCGATCGCAAGTCCTAAACCAGTACCTGCATACTTACGAGTGCTACTTTGATCGACTTGCCAAAATTTTTCAAAAATCTGTTCTAGATCATATTCTGCAATACCTATACCTGTATCTTGTACTGCGATCGCTATTTTATCTGAGTCTATTTCCCAAACTTTTATATCAATATCACCAACTTCAGTAAATTTGATTGCGTTTTGCAAAATTTTACTTAAAAGCTGTTTTAGTCGAATTTTATCGTTTTTTACCAGGGGATTATCGAGCTTAATGTGAGTATTCAAACTCAAATACTTACGCTCTGCCTTGGGACGATATTCATCAACAACACCTATCATTAAGGCTTGAAGATTAAATTCCTCTTGTTGAAACGATAGACGACCTGCCTCAATTTTTGCAAAACAAAGCATATCATCAATTAAAGCTAGTAAATGATTACCATTATTTAATATTCTTTGAATTATTTCTACCTGTTGTTCGGAGAGATTTGAAGTACGCTGACGCAATAAAACTTGCGATAAACCTAGTATTACATTTAACGGGGTGCGTAGTTCGTGGGAAGTTGTGGATAAAAACTGAGATTTTAATTGCGTTGCTTCTAATAACTCTAGATTCTGTAACTGAGTTTGATGTTTATTTTTCTCTAGCTGGAGATTATCTAATTGCAACATCTCATTTTCTTGAATCAACAAAGCTTCTCTTTCCTTTGCAGATTTGATCAGAATTGCATTTTCTATTGCGATCGCTGCTATTTCTACTAAGGTCTCTACAAAATTTTGGGTGTGTTCATCTAATGTATCAAGAATATCCCAGCTACCGATGCTAAATACTCCTAAATTTTTTCCTGAGGACGATTCTATTCCTACAGCATACATATAGCTAGGAGATAAACCTGTTTTTGTTTGTGTAGTCTGGAAATTTACATTTTCTTGCTGAATAAGGTGGGATTTCCCTGTTAAAAAGACTTGACTTATTCCTTCATATTCTGCACCGTCACTTCCGAAAAGTGATAATTCATCTGCCTTTACACCAGCTTGAGCGACTAGTTCTAATTCACAGCTTTGAGAGTGGTTTAAAAGAATAAAACAAAATCCATCGCTTCCTATTATTTGCACTACTTCTTGGACAATCAGTTGCAGGAGACCTGGAAAATCATTTATTTTTTGTTTAAATGAACTTGTCAATCTTTTGATTAAAGAAAATTCATAGAGATGATTTTCAGAGGAAGTTTTCTTCCTCACGATTTCCTGGTGTTGTCCTTTAAAAATCATATGCCTTGAGGGCGCTTTCTCCAATAAAACTAAAAAGACAGTTACTGCTACAGGCTTTTGTTGAACTTAAATTTACAGACAGACACAGTTAACTTAAAACCTTCTGCAAGGAAAAACCAAACGAAATCATCCCATGGGAGCAAATACTTTCTATACAAAAGTTAAAATTTTCAGAATTTCATTTGAAAATTTATATGCTTCAAATCAGCGTCAAAACCAATCAATGTCAATAAGATATGGATATTATAGGTAATGCAAAAAAACTTTGTCTATATCCAAATATTTATTACTATAACTTATCAACTTTGAATAAACAGTGAAACAAAAACTTGTAATATATCATGGTAATTCTCCACGAATAAGTGTTAACAAAAATAAATAAAATGCTGTGTAATTTTAAAGATACATTGAGGTGACATAAAAGCATTCATAAATTTAATTGCTTCTCAACTCCCAATAAGATAGTAATTAATAGTTAAAATAGCTCATTTATCCTAGTTTGTAAGTAGAGAGAATATAACAAAAAAGTCTGATTTCACAAGATTACACTTTGACAATATGATTTTTTGCCACAACAGTATTTGATGAATTTTCAGGGTTCACCAGAATAAAAAAAAGATAGGATTTTACCTGATCTCCATACCTACCCTCACTCTAAATAAATAGCAGTCTCTCCTGATATTTAGAGAGGGAAGCTAGAGTTAGGGGACTTCCAATCAAAAGAAATAATCAATTACTCGAAAGGTAGGGGCAGGGAGCAGGGAGCAGCGGTGCGAAGAAAGCGCTTCTTACAAAAGTTGTACATGGAGAGAAGTTGCGTGCGGAGGTTCCCTCCGTTGAGCAAACTTCGGGGGAAATCCCCTTGGCGCTAGCCTCTCCCTTTAGGAGAAGACCACAATGAAAGCACTTTCTCAAAGCGCTAGGGAATGGGCACCAAGAGAGGGGGAATAAAGCAATAAGTTTTCAGTCTATAAATTGAGTAATTTATTTTTTGGTGTTCCCTAGGATGAAATTTGTATTTAATGTAACTTACTTACCTATACTAATGTTCAGTTTTAAACTAAGTCATCGTAAAATTAAATCAATTAAATTATTTCTTTATAATTATCCTTTAAAGAACTTAATATAAATATATACAAATAGCATGAAAGTTTATAATGACTGCTAATCAAATAATACTTACCTTACCGAATCAAGATTTTGAAAAAAAATTATGGAATTGGCAAGGTTACAGAATCCATTATACAATTGCTGGAACTGGAAAACCTTTAGTATTAGTACATGGTTTTGGTGCCTCCATTGGACATTGGAAAAAAAATATACCTGTACTAGCCCAAGCTGGATATAAAGTATTTGCCCTAGATTTGCTAGGCTTCGGTGGCTCCGAAAAAGCTCCCATAGATTACACCACAGAAGTTTGGGTCGAACTACTAAAAGACTTTTGGTTAGAGCATATTAAAGAACCAGCAGTTTTTATTGGTAATTCTATTGGTGCACTATTAAGCTTAATGATAGTAGCCCATCACCCTGAAATATCTGACGGTGCAATTTTAATAAACTCTGCTGGTGGTCTAAGCCATCGCCCCCATGAACTTAATCCAGTTTTAAGATTTGTGATGGGAAGTTTTAATAAATTAGTCAGCAATCCTGTTACAGGTAAATTCGTTTTTAATAATATTCGTCGTAAATCGCAAATTCGTCGTAGCCTTTACCAAGTTTACCGCGATCGCAGGGCTGTCACAGATGAGTTAGTAGATATGTTATATCAACCATCATGTGAACCTGGAGCACAACAAGTTTTTGCATCTATCTTGACTGCACCACCAGGAGCAAGTCCATCTGAATTATTACCTAAAATTGAGCAACCGTTACTAGTTGTTTGGGGTAAAGATGACCCCTGGACACCAATTACGGGGGCAAAAATTTATGAAGATGCAGCAAAAAATGGAAAAGACATCAAAATAGTTCCTATCCCTGGTGCAGGTCATTGTCCTCATGACGAAGTCCCGTTGATTGTAAATGCAGAGATTATCACATGGTTGAAAGAGAAACACAAATCAGAAATTCCAGATTGAACTGTATGAAGTTTGACGCTAGATAATAGGTTTATACACGGTCATTCGGTGCGAGAAACGGCAACGCCTTGTATATTAAAATTAGCTCGATGAAACAAGAATCCCCGCAATTCTATCCCTGGGGAATGTCAATCTCATATGGAAGATATCCACTGGAAAAAAGGAAAAAAGAGCAGGTATTATACCTGCTCTTTTTATTCCCTTCCATTATTTATAGACATTGCACCCCAATATCACATCGATGATTTTGGATCGATTAGTTCGGGAGTATCTAATTTCCAATTTCCGGTGCAGTCATAGAAACAGTAGACGCTTCTTTATGCTGTGCTAATGTCGGTACAGAATTTCGCAAACGCGCAGTTAATTGCACTGTTGTAGAGTCGTAAATCTGGGTCAAAATTTTTGGATATAAACCAATACCGATAATAGGAATTAGCAGACAAGCAACAATAAATACTTCACGAGGTTCTGCATCTATGAGTTTTTGATGAGATACTAACTCTTTGTTCTCCTCACCATAGAAAATCTCCCGCAACATGGAAAGTAGATAAATTGGAGTTAGTATTACCCCTACAGCCATCAAAAAGACAACAATAACTTTAAAGGTGGAACTGTAAGCATCGCTAGTAGCAAATCCTACAAAAATCATCAACTCAGCAACAAACCCACTCATCCCAGGTAATGCTAAAGAAGCCATAGAACAGGTCGTGAACATAGCAAAAATCTTTTGCATTCTCTTACCAACACCACCCATTTCATCAAGCATCAGAGTGTGGGTACGGTCATAAGTGGCACCTACCAAGAAAAATAAGCTTGCCCCAATTAGACCATGAGAAACCATCTGTAATACTGCTCCACTTAAACCCAAATCGGTAAAGGAAGCAATACCAATAAGCACAAACCCCATGTGGGAAATTGATGAGTAGGCGATTTTCCGCTTCAGGTTGCGCTGTGCAAAAGATGTCAGGGCAGCATAGATAATATTAACTACCCCCAAAATTACTAACGCCGGAGCCACATAAGCATGGGCATTAGGTAGCATCTGGGCATTCATACGAATAAGAGCGTAACCACCCATTTTCAAGAGAATACCAGCCAGCAACATATGTACAGGTGCTGTAGCTTCACCATGAGCATCAGGGAGCCAGGTATGTAAAGGAATGATAGGTAATTTCACTGCATAAGCGATGAAAAATGCCCCATACATCAGCAGTTCAAAATTAAGAGGAAAATCTTTCGTCCCTAGCGATCGCATATCGAAAGTGACTGTATCACCGTAAAATGCCATCGTTAAGGCAGCGACCAAGATAAATAGGGAACCAACAGCTGTATACAGAATAAACTTGGTAGCTGCGTACTGGCGCTTCTTACCACCCCAAATTGCTAGCAACAAGTAAACCGGAATTAATTCGAGTTCCCATACTAAGAAAAACAGCAGCATATCCTGTACAGCGAATACGGCTATTTGTCCGCCATACATCGCCAGAATCAGAAAATAAAACAGCTTAGGTTTTAAAGTAACGGGCCAAGCTGCTAATATCGCCAGAGTAGTTATAAAGCCGGTCAGAATAATTAGAGGCATAGATAAACCATCAGCCCCTACTGACCAATTCAAATCTAGCTGTGGTACCCAAGCATAACTCTCTGTCAACTGTAAATCAGGATTAGAGAAATCATAGCTGGTGTAAAACGCACAAACAATTAGTGCAAAATCAATCAAACCTACGACTAGCGAATACCAGCGCACGGTTTTGCCGTCTTTATCCGGCAAAATAGGAATAAGTAGTGACGCCGCTATCGGCAACAGAATAATCGTCGTCAGCCAGGGGAAGTTAGCTGTATTCATGAATTCTAAATTATTAATAGTGTTCCGCTATCGGCTTCTAGCTATTTAGTAACAGTTTTTTCTGGATTTGAGCTTTATTCACCTGGTTAATTTAACAAAAAATAAAGAAGGATGAAGAGGGGAATTTTGTATTCCCTGGCTCTTCATCCATATAACATATTGCTTGTGACTAATTTGTTTAGTCCGTAACCCTGAAATAGGATTCACCCTTAACAGCTTGGAATTAAGTAATCCCAAAAACAATTGCTAATCCTAAAACAGCTCCAAATATTACTAAGGCATAAAATTGGGCTCGTCCATTTTCAAAATACTTCAGACCTTCACCACTAACTAAAGTAAAGAAACCAGTCAGGTTTACAGCACCATCAACTACCCGGAAGTCAACCTCCAGTACTTGTCTAGCTAGACGACGCAAACCCATGACAAATACTCGGTTATAAATATCGTCAAAATACCACTTATTCAAAGAGAAGTTGTAGAGTGGTTTGATCTTGGATGCGATCGCCGCAGGATCAATTTTGCGTGCTAGGTACATCAAAATAGCTAGAGTTATTCCCACAACTGAGATAGCAACGGAAGCCCCTGCCATAGTGTAGAACTCGTTAGGTTCAAATTCCGCAGCTTTTTCCATCACTTCTGTCAAAGTTTCATTTGGAGAAAAGATGAACTCTTCAAAATAATTAGCAAATGGAGTACCCACTAAACCAATCAACATTGAAGGAATAGCTAATATTGCTAATGGCAAAGTCATAGTCCACGGTGACTCATGGGGTTCATCACTATGTCCATGTCCATGGTCATCGTGCCCGGTATCTGTAGCTTCAAGTTCGCCATGTTTCATTGCTCCAGGACCAAAGGCTGGTACAACTGAATCAACGACTATACTCTGTTGCGCACTTTTTAGCTGCTTAATGATATTTTCATCTTTACCGCGAAAACCACCTTCAAATGTAGAGAAATACATTCTAAACATATAGAAAGCAGTAATACCGGCTGTCAACCAACCAATAAACCATAAAGCTGGATTTGCTTGGAATGCAGCTCCGAGGATTTCGTCTTTTGACCAAAAACCTGCAAAAGGAGGGATACCAGAAATTGCTAAACAGCCAACTAAAAAAGTAATTGCTGTTACAGGCATATATTTACGCAGTCCGCCCATTAATCGCATATCCTGGGCTAAAACTGGGTCGTGACCAACTACACCTTCCATTCCGTGAATGACTGAACCAGAACCCAAGAACAACATCGCTTTAAAGTAAGCATGGGTCATTAGGTGAAATAGTCCAGCAGTGTAAGCCCCTACTCCCATAGCCATTACCATGTAGCCTAGCTGGGAAATGGTAGAGTAAGCCAAACCTTTTTTTATATCGTTTTGGGTCATAGCAATTGTAGCCCCCATAAACGCAGTAAAAGCTCCCACCCAAGCAATGACAGTCATCGCCGTTGGAACATGTTCAAACATCGGATACATCCGAGCAATTAAGAACACTCCAGCCGCGACCATTGTTGCAGCATGAATAAGTGCTGAAATTGGTGTTGGACCTTCCATTGCATCTGGTAGCCAAACATGGAGAGGAAACTGTGCTGATTTAGCTACAGGTCCTAAGAAGACCAAAATCGCAAACAATACAGCCAGTAAGTTGCTCAGAGTTCCTGCTTCAACTAGCTCTCCTAAACGGGAACCGATAACATCAAACTCAAAACTTCCAGTAGCCCAAAAAAGTCCTAAAATTCCTAGCAGCAGACCGAAGTCACCGACTCTATTAGTGACAAATGCCTTCTGACAAGCATCTGCTGCTGCCTTGCGGTCGTACCAAAAACCGACCAGCAAGTACGAACACATTCCTACTAGTTCCCAGAAAATATAAACCTGGACTAAGTTAGGACTGATAATCAAACCTAACATTGAAGAGCCGAATAAGCTTAGATAAGCATAGAATCGGACATATCCTGGGTCATGAGCCATGTAGCCATCGGTGTATATCATCACCAAGACAGCCACTGTTGTTACTATCACCAACATTAAGGAACTTAAGTGGTCGATAGTATAACCCATAGTTAAATGGAAACTTCCTGCTGCTGCCCATTCTATGGTGCGCAGGTAAGAGGCGTGTCCTTGGAGTTGACTCCACAGCAAAGATAGCGACAGCCCCATCGCCACTCCCATCAGGGAGATTATTAAAACGGCATTTAGCTGCCGTAGGCGGTTTGTTGCTTGATTAAATGAGATTAATCCCAGACCAACCAGCATAGCCCCTAGAAGTGGCAGAACTGGAATAGCCCAGGCATACTGATAGATTAGTTCCATCACTAACGCCTACGTTGAACATTTTCGATTAAGTTGTCGGATCTGCTAATAATTGTGACACACACTTTCTAAGATAAAGTACCGCCAACAACAATCTACCGTCTCAGCTAATTAATTATCATAATTATGCTTTTGATATATCTAGGACTTACGTAACGAAGATTTGTCATTGCGACCGAAATATAGTGTAGGGTTCCCTGAAAGGGTTGTCGTAGACTAGCAATCTCAAGAACTATGCGTTAACTACGTTATGCTATGCAAACGCGTTAGCGTGCTCGATAGAGCTTATACGTCGCAAACGGAAAGTCCTAGCGGACACGCTACGCGTTCACGTAGTGTAGCGCTAGCTAACGTCTCGGACGGAATTACGTTGCTTTTGGGTAATTCCTAATATCTTTAGAAGTTACATAGCACCTCGCTTTTTATAAATTGTCTATTTAGGGATGGATAGATATTTATGCTTTCGAGTAGTTGTTAAAAAGAACTGATTATAAGGCAATCTATTATCCAGTGAAAACTAATATAAAAAACAACCGACTTTTCTGAGCCATGAAAAAATCTACAAAATTAGATTTTGCCATCCTTGGTCTTGGTTGTGAGAATTACAAAAATTGCCTGCCTGACTATTCCAGCAAAGACAGATATGAGCAAGCACTTATTTTCTGACGATTCGGGACTCTAAATTGTAAATATATCAATAATGACTGGAATTTACGTAGAAACTATTGTGATATAAACAACATACTCCCAAATATTTTTTTGTTTTCCTGCAATGTAATTATTAATTATTGAGCAGATTATTATTTAGTAAATTATTATCAAGCGAATTATTATCAAGCAGAAATTAAGCATAAATCAAGCAGAGCGGCACTCTAAATCAGCAAGCTGAATGCTGTTATAAGTCGGTAAAGACTTAGTATAAGTAGCTTTAATGACTTCAAGGGCTAATAGCAAATCTTCTCTGGTGCGAAACTTATCCAAACGATGTTTGACTGCACCGTCTTCGATTAAGAGTAATGTAGGTAAAGACTTTAGTTTATAAGCATTAGATAGCTTAAAATTTTCATCAGCATTCACTTCAACTAATTTTATTTCTTCGCCACATTGTTTCTTAAATTGAATAAATAAAGGTTGAATAATTCTACATAAGCCACACCAAGGTGCGCCAAAATTTACTAAAACTGGAATTTCTGACTCTAATACTTCTTGATCAAATGTCCGTTCACTGACCGACAACACCATGATGCCTCTTCGCGCTATAGGGTTTTATATCAAAGTTAGCTGTTGAGTAGAAGATAGTTTTTCGTGTTTTGAATTAAAACAAGTAAATCTATATATCCACGTTTCTAACTACGGGGATTCTAATGAAAATTGTCAAAGTTACATGCAGGAGATTATCACCCAAAGATTAATTTGTGAACAAATAAAATCAAGAAAATCATTTGTACTCATACTGATCCCGGAGGAAAACAGGTAAAAACTTGACTTCTCCTACATAATCAAAAAAGTACTCAAAAAAAATATACTAAACTTTAATCAAAAACAAACTGACCCCCCACTAACAGCTGCACCAAACGATCGTACATTGATTTGGTAGCAATTGATTGATGAATTTTCCCAAATATGGGTATAACTCTTCCTACTACTCTATCGTACGAATTAAGACCACAATTCTATCTTACTTGTCGCTTGAATTAACAGGGGATGAGACCACCAAAATAGTAATACAAAGATGATTATGCCTAAATAGGCAGGACGAACAAATTCCTGCCACTTGATAGATTGACGACCATCAATAATTGCTAGAAAAGGAACTATGGAAGTTCTAGCTTTCACTTTTTCAAAAGCTTCACCGTAGCGATCGCGCAGACGTTTGTCCCCATGCCATACTCCAAATAAGTGGTGTAAAATCAGACCAAAACAAGTAACTAGCATAAAAGTACTGCCTAGCCACATAGCATGAGCGATACACCAAATTATTTGACCTACCATCTGAGGATGGCGAGTAATACGAATAATTCCTGTTTCGTAAAGGTGAACTTCTGGTTTGGCAATCGCGGCAACTTCGAGCAAATTAAATGTAGCAGGATACAAAAATATGAAAGAAATAGCACTTAATACCCAGACTGTTAATTTAACTCCTGGCATTCCTTGGATTTGCCAAAGCTGTAAACCATCGTAACGATGGTTGAAAAAATAAATAATTAGGACAACTGCTAGACTCAAGCTGGCTAGGGCAAATAAGATACGATATAGTCTGACCCCAATGATTGTTTCTGCTCGCGGACGTAATGCTGCTCCACCACTGTGGACGATAGCAAATCCCAACAGTAAACCCATTATTACCCAATGACTAGTTGTAAACCAAGCTGGCAACATCATATACATCGCGTGAAGTAATTTAACGAAAACTTAACTCAGTACAACCAATACCACAAAGTATTCAAAGGGAGACTTTCGTCAAGATGTTATGTTACTGTCTTTTTCGAGCTAAGTCTCCCAGTTGAAGATGCAATTTGATTGCCCAGGTAGTTATTCGTCATCTCTAATTTTTACTAATTAGCTATGACTTTTAACCTTAAAGGATACTTCAAAACATCGTCTTGACGGTATCTGCCATTAGTTTAGAGAACGGAAATTTCTGTAACCTATAGCTAGTGGTGGAGCTAATTGCTAATAGCAATTCGTGCTAATAGCTGCTTATTTTTGTTCGCTCCAATACTCAAAGTGGGTTAAGCCTTATGTCTGACCTTCCATTTACATTAGACCAACTTAGAATTCTCAAAGCGATCGCTGTAGAAGGTAGCTTCAAGCGTGCTGCTGACAGTCTTTATGTCTCTCAACCTGCGGTCAGTTTGCAGGTGCAAAACTTAGAGCGACAGTTAGACGTGCCTCTTTTCGACCGTGGAGGGAGACGCGCTCAGTTAACTGAAGCTGGACATCTTCTCCTTAGTTACGGAGAAAAGATATTGAGTTTGTGTCAAGAAACTTGTCGTGCAATTGAAGATTTACAAAATCTCCAAGGGGGAACCCTAATTGTGGGTGCCTCTCAGACGACTGGTACTTATCTTTTACCTCGGATGATTGGCTTATTTCGACAAAAATATCCTGATGTTGCCGTGCAGTTACACGTACATTCTACTCGTCGTACTGCTTGGAGTGTAGCCAACGGTCAGGTAGATCTAGCAATTATCGGTGGTGAAGTACCCGGTGAACTTTCAGAATCTTTGGAGATGGTTCCCTATTCTGAAGATGAGCTAGCATTGATTTTGCCAGTTTTTCATCCTTTTGCGAAGCTTGAAACTATCCAAAAAGAAGATTTATATAAACTTCAGTTCATTGCACTTGATTCTCAATCCACAATCCGGAAAGTTATCGACCAAGTTTTAGCCCGTGGTGATATTGATACCCGAAGACTGAAGCTGGAAATGGAACTAAATTCCATAGAAGCTATTAAAAATGCTGTACAGTCTGGTTTGGGAGCTGCATTTGTTTCTACTAGTGCTATTTCCAAAGAACTACAAATGGGAGTTCTTCACTGTACTCCAATTGAGGGAGTTGTAGTCAAAAGAACATTGTGGCTGATATTCAATCCCAACCGATATCGTTCTAAAGCAGCAGAAGCATTTAGCCGGGAAATCTTACCCCAATTTGCTAATCCTAGTTGGAAAGACGATGTGTTAAAATCTTCCCACAATCATAACTTTTCCGTCAGTACATTAGAACCTGCAATACCTAGTTCTGATGAAAGATGAAGTAAAAGCAAAGAAGTAAAAACAAAAATCTAAATTAGACAGTCACTTATCAAAAGTAAGTTAATTGCTTTTGATAAAAGACCTATTGAACGGTCGTCTTTATACCAAGGACAACAATGGAAGTTTATTGCACTCGTCCGGGATGTCCCCGTCCGCAAAATCATTTTGCAGATTTAGACGATCGCAACACTCTTGTAAGCGTACAGCAAAAGTACTGTACTACCTGCGGGATGCCTCTTATACTAGCCGGACGTTATCTCCCTATCAGTCTACTTGGACGGGGAGGATTTGGTGCGGCATTTTTGGCAAGCGATCGCTATACACCTTTGATGCGACAATGCGTTGTTAAACAATTTCTCCCGGCAGGGGAACTGGGTCTAACTCAACTGAGACTAGCACAAGATTTGTTTGAACGTGAAGCAGTAGTTTTGGAGGAAATTGGTAGTCAAAACGACCAAATTCCTGACTTATTTGCCTATTTCCCATTGTTAGTTCCTGATTTAAATTCTGAAGAAAAAAAACAGTATTTTTATATCGTTCAAGAATATATTGAAGGTTTCAATTTAGAAGATGAACTAGCCCAGAAAGGAAAATTAGCAGAAGCATCTGTTCTTTTTGTACTTGAAGAAGTTTTACAAGTACTTAAATTTGTACATCAAAAGAACATCATTCATCGAGATATTAAGCCTTCTAATATTATGCGTCATCGTAACGGTAAGATTTACTTACTCGATTTCGGTGCCGTTAAGCAGGTGACAAATAATCCCATTGGAGGAACAGCTTCTTCTACCGGAATTTATTCACTAGGGTTTGCACCTCCAGAGCAGATGTCTGGGGGAGAAGTATTTCCTTGCACGGATCTATATGCTTTAGCAGTTACTTGTATAATTTTATTGACAGGGGAAAAAGAAGTTACCAAGCTCTTTGATGCTTATAGTAACCAGTTAAAATGGCGTGACAGAGTCCAAATTAATCAGGTGTTAGGTGATGTCTTAGACAAGATGTTGATTCCAGCAGCAAGCAAACGTTTTAGCTCAGCAACAGAAGTTTTAGAAGCATTAAAACCACTTCAAAAAGAATATTCTTCCATCTCTGAAGAAGAGTCTGCAAATGTTGGTAAAAATCAAAATTTGCAGACTGCACAAGCAAAATTAATACCTCCAACCCATATAACAAAACCCTTTTCCATCCTGGAAATATTAGTGGGTGCAGCATTTAGTGGTTTTGAAGGTAGTCTGATTGCGATCGCGACTTTGGGTTTAGTTAATTCACCAGCGATCGCTTTAGTTATTAGTACCTTTATTTTGTCTGGATTAATCTTTTCACAAACTAAACGTTGGATTGAAAAATCCGATTTATTAATTATTCCAGCTATTACTTTTGCAGTTATATTTTTTGTACCCTTGTTACAAGGTAATCTTGGCATTAAGAGTGTAATTATTTTATCCTTAGGAGGAAGTTTAGCAGCAATTGCTCTGACTTCTCTATTTCGTTTAATTTATAAGTTGTTATCTCTATTACTTTAATATAAACAGACCATTTTAAGTATTATGTCCCAGAATAAACAAGCAACTATGCTGACATTTGCTTTGTTAATTACACTTTTATTAGTAGGCTCAGGAATATGGTGGCTACGTAATAATGTATTTTTAAAAACTCCTAATATAAGCAATAAATTAACATCAAGTAATCAAGTGTATACTAATATGTTTACTTTGGGTGCGATGAATTTAATTCTTATCAATAATGATTCTATCAATAATTCAGAAATTGTATCTTTTTCTCATATCAATGAGACTCCAATGATAAATCACTGTATTAACAAAAGCAAATAAAATTGGAGGAATTCTAATTTTATTGCTGACTGATTAATATTAAGATTTTGAAGATTCAATTATTTTCCATTGTTAGTAGTTAGTTTTTTTAATCACTATATTATTAAAATTTTAAGTTCACTAAGTAGGGGGGTGTAATATTGATAAAAAAATCATCCTCTTGATAAAGCATCAAATCCTTGTGTAAGAAGGATGTGCAGCAAAAAATCATTTTACATTTAATTCAACCCACCTACTTAGGACTTAGCAAAAGGCATATTTTACTCCAAGGGGCACGTGAAACTTTGCTTGACTTCTAACGCAATATACCAGTTCTACATATACTATAAAAATTTTATAGATTCTCTTCACTTAAAATACAAAGATGATAAAACATATTATATTGCTGTATTCAGATGAGAAGTACGTGTGCACCAATATTCTTATGTTTTAAAAATAATTTAACAACTAAAAAACGGTCAATTATTTGCATGAAAGCATGGTTAAATATTAAGTTTTAGTATGCTCTATTGGCTTATTATTCATTTTACCAAGCTTTATTTTCTGGGAAAAAGTTTGAAAATAACGCTTCGGAAAATATACTTCAGAAAATATCGCACCTTTCGGTTGGCTGCAATACAAAATACATTTGTGAATTACTACTGCGAGAGATTTTCATTCCACAAGATAGTATTCAACTCAAATGAAATATATTATTAATATACAATATATACAGCCTTTTTCATCTTTGTGAGATACAAATTATATCCTTAAAAGGCAATAAGCAGATAGCAGTAGAAAGTGTACTTCATTTAAGTGCAATTTACTGTATATGAAAAAATATCTATTTGTATATCTAACATTTTAATTAAAGACATTTATAATTTAATATAAATTCACTTATAACAGACATTTAAGCTAGACTCATATATTCATAGTCTGGACATATTTTGTTATTTTTAAATTAAAAAAGTTGGAGATTCTATCAAGATAAAAACTGCGTAAAATATATCATGACACCATCTAAGCATGGTCAATTATAAATATTTACTTCCTTATCTACAACCAAGAAAAATTCAATAATTGAACAGGAATATTAAAATGTCAAAAAAGAATGAAACCTCTGTTTTAGTAGCTACATTATTAATTACATTGGGCTTAGTAATTGGCGTTTATTGGTGGTTGGCTAAAAGCTCTGGAATTAAATTAGGAAGCATTAATAATAATCAGACTCAGACAGCTACACAAACAAATAACCTAAACTCTGTCAATAAAATAGGGATCAAAAACTTTTCAGAAATCAAAAATGTACCTTCTGGACTATTTAGCTACGGAGGAAGTTCAACTTGGGCACCTATTAGAAAATTGACCAAAGAACCTATTCAGAGAGCATTTCCTCAATTTGAAATGCGTTATACAAACCCCACGAATAGCTCTCCCGGCTCTGGTGCCGGTATAAAAATGTTATTAAGTGACGAACTAGCATTTTCAGAATCATCTCGTTCTCTCAAAGACAAAGAGCATCAAAAAGCCAAAAGTCAAGAATTTAGCCTAAAGCAGATTCCAGTTGCGATTGATGGTATTGCGATCGCAGTTCATCCCGAACTAGATATACCTGGTTTAACAATCGATCAACTCAAAGATATATATACAGGTAAAATAACCAACTGGAATCAGGTGGGTGGAGCTTCTGTACCAGTTGTAGCCTACTCTAAAAAAACTGAAGGTGGTACAGTTGAATTCTTTATCAAAAATGTTTTACAGAAAGAAAGCTTTTCACAAAAGGTTCAACCTATTCAAACTACTACTGAAGCTTTAAGAAAAGTTGCTAGAAATAAAGGCGGTATTTACTATGCTTCTGCTCCAGAAGTAGTAGAACAATGTGGAGTAAAAAGCTTACCTATAGGAAAAACATCAGATGAATTAGTTTCTCCTTATCAAGAACCTTTCGTTCCTCTTAGTAAATGTCCACAGCAAAGAAATAAGCTTAATGTCACAGCTTTTAGAAGCGGTAAATATCCGATGACTAGAAGATTATTTGTCATCGTTAAACAAAATCAACAGTTAGATCAAGAAGCAGGAGAAGCATATGCTAATTTATTACTTACCGAAGAAGGACAGCAATTAATATCTAAAGCTGGATTTGTAAGAATTCGATAATTAATCACCACTTAACCGAGAAAACTACTAAACTCTTAGTAATAAATAGAATAAGAGTTACTTTAGCTACGTATTTGGCAAATTATGTCACGCAAAAATGAAACGACTATTTTAATTTTATCTTTCCTCATTACCACGGCTTTAATAGGTGTAGGTTTCTGGTGGTTGGTAAACAAGGATTCTATGAAATTTCCTCCAGTTGTTGATAACTCCAGAAAAGACACCTCAGCAGCAATAGATGGAGATACAAAATTTACATCAGTAAAAAGTGTTCCTAAAGGTAGATTTAACTACGGTGGTAGCACAACTTGGGCACCTATTCGTAAGGATGTTGATTTTATCATTCAACAGGAACTGCCCCAATTCAAAATCATTTATACCGATCCTATTACTGGTTCTCCAGGTTCTTCTACCGGGATCAGAATGCTTTTAAAAAGTCAAATAGCCTTTTCCCAGTCTTCCCGTCCTTTGCGAGATGAAGAATATCAAAAAGCCAAATTAAGAGGATTCTCTTTAGAAGAAATTCCTGTTGCGATAGATGGTATTGCGATCGCAGTTAACCCGAGATTGAACATTCCTGGTTTAACACTCACACAAATTAAGGATATATATACTGGTAAAATCTCTAATTGGAAAGAATTAGGAGGTCCAGATATTAAAATAAAGCCTTACTCCCGACGTTTATCAGAAGGAGGGACAGTTGAATTTTTCTTTGAAAATATCTTGAATAAAGAAAATTTTAACGATAACGTTGAATTTATTTCCACAACTACCCAAGCAATAAGGGTAGTAAATAAAAATATCGGAGGTATTTATTATGGTTCAGCACCAGAAATTGTAGGACAGTGCGGTATTAAAACTTTACCAGTAGGGAAAAAATCTAACGATTTAATTCCTCCTTACCAAAAACCATTGGTATTACCGAGTCAATGTCCTCAGCAGCGTAATCAAATTAATATTGACGCTTTCAGTAACGGTAGATATCCAATCACCCGCAAGTTGTTCGTAATTATAAAAAAGAATGGTCGGGCAGAAGAAAAAGCTGGAAAAGCATATGCTAATTTACTATTAAGCACACAAGGTCAGAAATTAATTGCTGAAACTGGATTCGTTAAAATTCGCTAAGCAAAAATTTATCTATTTTTCAGTTTATCCTGATCATCACTGCTCAATTAGTATTTGCTCAGTTATCGTGACCTGTTATTAGCCAATATTTTGTAGTAATTGATAACTTCGCGGCGCTTGTTAAAATTAAAATAAATATAAAAATAATAATCAACTAATTAAATCCAGTTTATGACCAGCAAATTAATTTAACTACGATAGCTGGTAAATTTCGATGTTTATCTCAAGATATTCTCTCAAGATATATTTTTGTAGATTAATTTACGATGTGGCAAGAAAGCTATTTATTCAAAGTATTATAGATAAATTAAAATTTTTTAAAATTACTAAAATATCTTCCCAAAAGCATAAATGATTTTGGAAAAATTTTTGCAAACCATAGGCAGGATTTTTTATGAAAAAATCCCCAGAAACTATTCCTCAATGTTCAGTGAGACCTTTGTCCTTACGGACATAGAAATAATTATTAATTATTAACAGGAGTGACTCCTCTTCCCTAATGAGTGTCCTGAAAAGTCCAATAAACTGAACATTGAGGTTTCCGTGTCTGGAACATATCCGAGTTACACGCAAGCTGTTCGTGGTGGTCAAACAGAACGAGCAAATCGAAGAGCAAGCAGGTGATGCTTAAAAAATTTTGCTTACCGAGCAGGAACAGGAACTTGTGTTCACCAAGTTGGGTAAAAATTCGCTGACACCTGCCCTATGCATAGTATTTGCTTGATGATTAACTAGCTCTATTGATTGACTCTGATGGTAGACAAATCAGATTGTCTCCCTGGGTAAGAATTAAACCGCGTTGACGCAATTTACCCATTAAACGAGTAACAGTGACACGAGTTGAACCAATAGCACTGCCAATTTGGGCGTGAGTGAGGGGGAAAGGCAGACAATAGCCGCGAATCACGTCAGGATCGGTCTCACTCATGGCTGGCTCCCCGTATTCTTCTATCAATAGAGTTAGGAATCCTAGGAGCCGATCTATGGTACGACGTTGACCCAAAGCACTTAACCACAATAACTTGCGTTGGTGCTGGTATCTAAATGCGTCCATAACTTCACGACGGAAATGGGGCCAGTTATCTAAATCATGCCAGTACATCCATAATACTGCAGTCTGATCTACATGGGCGTATGACTGGAGTGTAAACGGAGATTGAGCAACAATTTCAAAGGGCTGTCCTGCCCCTACGAAACCTAAGAAGGCTTCTTCAGGGGTTCTATTGATTCGTCGAGATGTTAACTGAGAAGCAGTAGCACTAACTTGAGCGGTACCAACCATACGGATCGCACCCCTTTGCACCAAATAGAGCAATCCAGGTCGGGCTGGAATGCGTTCATCTTTGCTGAAGGTGCGGCAGCGATAGTGTTCCTGCGCCCAATCAAGAATCCGTTGCCAAGTCAAAAAAGGCCTTGATGCTTCTGAAAAGGAGGATGGAGATTGCATAGGTAACAAAGAGCGTTCGGCTGAAGACAAAGACATCAAAAAAAAAGGTGCAAGGAGTGTCTTCAAGGGAAGCAAGTTCAAGCTTTGATTTAAGCTTAACTGCAATACGGAAAGTAGAAACTTAAGTTCCTACTCTTTTGTTATACTTCCTACTGTACAATGATGGTAGTAAAATTTACCCATTATTCAAGAAATTTTGCAAACTTCTCATATTTTCTTTTTGTATATTAAAATTATACCTTGAGATAGATGACAGAAAATCAGTACTTTCAGGGTAATACCATATTTGATGGTTATTATCAGTGTAAATGTGTATAATATCGCACTAAGCAGTAAATATATAGCAGTAATCAAGCTTATATCTAGTTCTTTGCGTGAAGCAATTAATTATGAGATCAGTAGTCAAAAGTACACTTATTTAATCGAAAAATATATTCATCTGCATCAGGGTAGAGATTCTAGCCGCATTGTGTATGTTTCAGATATTGTTTTAAAGTTATTAAAATCTCAGAATCTTCAAGATATCAAGACAGCAGAAGCGATCGCTTCATATTTAGAGACAAACAAAAGTGAAATTTTGACTGTTAAAGTTGTTCCTCCGGGTCTGCTGTATTTGGAACCATCTGATTTGACCATAGCTTCGTGTTTACAGAATTTAGTTGAAATTAGTTTTGTTCAACTAGGGGGTAAAAAAAATACAAATGAAATAGTAGACGAAACACGAAATAAGATGTTGGATGTTGGCTCTCTATTTGCAGTTCAATATGCTCATGCACGCTGTTATTCACTAATTGAATTAGCACATCAACAAAATTTGTTCAGTTGGGTACAGCAAGAAACTCATCAAGAAGGCTCGTCTCCCCAGTTGATTGCTCCCAGTCCATTTCCTTGGTTAAGGAAAGATGGATATCAAAAGCTTCATTTTTATCTTTCAGGGGAATTGTTGCTAGTTAAAAAGCTGGTAGAAGTTAGTGACAGACTAGAACTGGGTGCGACTCGAAATTGGCGCGATTGGCAAAAATTAGCTTTGTCTGTAAGTCATGCTTTTGATACTTTTTGGGCACAATGTCCTCTTTTAGGAGAAGTGAAAATCAATTGTATTGAATTAGCTCAAGCTCGTTGTGGTTTAGTTATAGTTACTCAACTACTTCTGAAACGACTATTAGAAGAAAAACTGAGAATTTATGCCCCTGTGAAAATATAAAAAATATGGCATAGCTGAATTGAAATATGAATTTATCTTTCTCATATTTACTAGCCCTCTTAATCCGCAAAAATGGGGACTTTAAAATACATTTCTCCCCCAAAATTGGGGGCTGGGGGCTATTCATATTTTTAATCAACAACGCCAAAAATATAAATATATATTTGTTTATGCTTATTTGTTAAAAAAATAGAAAATAATCAAAAATATTAGAAAAATTTGTTGACTTGTGCTGCATAAGCGTATATATTAGCAGGTGTGTGAGGAGCGAACCAGCGAGAGTACCGAGACGAAACACGGCCAGTCGTCGGTACTCTTTCTGATCCAAACTGTTTATGAAGTTTTTAGTTTCCTTACTACAGGTATTTGATTTAGATTCGGTTATTAGTTTTATAGTTTGAAGATAGCTCTGGCTGTTGATTGAAGATGAAATACAGCGAGAGCTTTTGTATTTATATTTTTATTTTTGTAGAAGATTTAAAGTGAATTCGTTGAATCAAGAGTACTTCCTTCGAGAAGCTAAGGCTAACATCTCCTTAATCTGAGAATTGTCAAAGAACAAATTTATTGATTGCAACAGCAACTCCATCTTCGTCAACAGTAGGAGCAACCCATTGAGCATGAGCTTTGACTTCACGGGGTGCGTTTCCCATAGCGATCCCAATTCCAGCGTATTGCAACATTTCCAAATCATTAAAATTATCTCCAACAGCCATAATATTTTCTTGAGGAATGTTAAGGATTTCACGAGCTAGATATTTGATTGCTAATCCTTTATTTACAGAAGGATTTGCTGCTTCAAAAAAAGTAGCTACTGATTTTGTTAAGTAGAGTTCGGTAGGAGAGTATTGAGTACGAAAGTGGTCTAATAATTCATCAATAATCTTTGTGTCTTGACATAAAGCCAAAATCTTTGTCGGTTCATTATCTAAAGCTAGTCGTAAATCTCCTACAGCTTTTGGAGTGACTTGACAACGTTTAGCATATCTTTGTGTCTCTGGAGTTAACTCCCGTACAACTAGTTCATCTTGAATATAAAAATGAACGGATAAAATTTGACTTAATTCTGGTTGCTCAAAATAATCAAGTAATTTGATTGCGATGTCTCGACGGACGGATAAATGCTGATAAATTTTATTATTGTGTGGGTTCTGAATCCAGGCTCCCTGATACGCAATTAATGGTAAATTGCAATCAATCTCTTCATAAAAGCGTAAAGCCGAACAATACATTCTTCCAGTCGCTAATGCAACTTTTACCCCTTTATTTTGAGCAGCCTGAATTGTTTGCTTTACATTCTTGCTGACTATATTTGATGAGCCAGAAATCGTACCATCTATATCTAAAACTATAAGCTTAATATCAGATTTGCCTGGACTTATACTCTGTGATTCTGGGTACATGAGCTATTTAGATATTGCAGATAACTGGGATTTTACCTGTATATTGTACTTTCTTCTACTTATAAAATTAATTTAAGTTTGATTCTAAAATCAAATGACTTGATTGAATTTCATACAATTGAGTGCTTGCAAATCTTTTATTTTGCATAAAGTAGGGGTAATTTAATAAATTATGGTACTTATGCAATGTCTCATAGATAATTGAGAATTCCCTGATTGCATAGTTTTGACTATCCGTAATACCGAAAATAAATCTACGTAAATATAGCAATCATAAATAGAATATTTACATGTTTTAAATTAGTTTATACAAATAATACGAGATTTCATCACTTTTTTTGTTTGAAAAGAGAAAAATAATCAAAAAAAACAGATTTTTTCAATTAAATAACTAGCAAAATAACTAAATTGAATAAAGAAATGGCAAAATTGGCAATTCGCTATGGACATGAAAATTAATAATAGGATATCAATAGATTAATCAAGCAAAACGATTTGACTAAAAGCTTTAGATTTGAGTAAACGATTAATCGTTTATTTTAGATTCTCCCATTTTGTCTGAGAAAAATTGCTTGGTATTTAGATAATAAAGAAAATAGAAGAGAAGAGATTTTAGACATGAATAAGAAATTTTTAACCGGAATTATTACTGCTGCTACAACTATCACTGCTGCTATGGCGATCGCTGCTCCTGCAAATGCTCTTGCACCAAGTGATGATGTTTGGGGTGAGAGTGATAATGTTCAAGATAAGTCAACTGATACTTCCGGTTTTCAAGACATTCTTAACGACTTCCAGCAATTTGTTCAGCAGGAACGTTTAGCAATTCCTGGTGCTAAGTTGAGAACAATTGATCCTGATAAATTAGTACTTAAAAATGACTATCAAGTTCGGACTTGGTTTATTGATGAAGGGGCTGGTTTCAGAAATCAATTAGCTTTTGAAACTACTAATAAATCCGGTCAGCAAACTGGTAAGGGTATGATTTTTAGCGACATTTCTTGTACAACCGGATGTGAACTCGGTGAGGGAAATGAGGGAGTTTTAGACAAAGGTGATTATGCAGATCTTGGTACTGTAAAAGCTGGTGATAAACTTAACTTCTTCCTGAAAGCTGATGGTAAAAATAATCCCAATGGTTATGTTTATGGTGCACCTGATGAAGTGAATCCAGATGGACTTGCACACACTGTTAGCTACTTATACACAGATAAAAATAGCGGTAAAGATTACGTCTTGATTGGCTTTGAAGATCTTTTTGGTGAAAAAGCAGAAAATGGCTCCGATCGTGACTTTAATGATGCTGTTTTTGTTGTTGACTTAGGTAAAGGTAATGTTGCTGGTGTTCCCGAACCCGCTACTGCTACTGCTGTCTTGGGTGTAGGTGCTTTAGGTGCTCTCGCTGGACGTCGTCGCAAAAAGAAATCTGCTTAATTCTTCTATAAGATATGTTTAGAAGGGAGACAGCTGGCTAAAATAGGGCTATGTCTGAAAAAACACCCTTAAAGCAGTTGTCTTCTAATTCTTCCAAAACTCATTCTTCAAAAACTCATCGTCCTAAGCTGATTTTAGTAGATGGACACTCACTAGCTTTCCGTTCCTACTTCGCTTTTGCTAAAGGTAGGGACGGAGGTTTGCGTACTAAGACAAAAATTCCTACTAGCGTTTGTTTTGGCTTTCTTAAGTCTTTATTAGAAGTCATAAATCATCAGAAACCAGATGCGATCGCAGTTGCGTTTGATTTAGGTTTACCTACTTTCCGACATCAAGCTGATGATACCTATAAAGCAGATCGTCCAGGGACACCAGAAGATTTTATTCCCGATTTGGAAAATCTACATGAACTGCTAACTGGTTTAAATATGCCAGTATTGACAGCACCTGGTTACGAAGCTGATGATGTTCTAGGGACTTTAGCTACAAAAGCTGCTGCTGATGGTTATGAGGTTCAGATTGTAAGTGGCGATCGCGATTTATTTCAACTTGTAGATCCTCAGAAGCAAATTAGCGTTCTTTATTTGAGTAAGGAGTCTATTCAGCGCTCGAATGCTGGTATTAAGGAGTTTGGTTTAGAGGAAGTAAAGGAAAAGCTAGGTATACTTCCATCTCAAGTAATTGATTTTAAGGCTTTGTGTGGAGATAAGTCGGATAATATTCCTGGGGTGAAGGGAATAGGTGAAAAAACAGCTTTAAACTTATTAAATACCTATGAATCTTTGGAGAATGTTTATGCTTCCATAGATGAGATTAAGGGAGCAACTAAGAAAAAATTAGAAACAGGAAAAGAGGACGCGCTACACTCGAAGTTTTTAGCAACTATTGTTACTGATGTTCCAGTTAATCTTGATTTAGAGGATTGTAAATTAACTGGATTTGATACAGATGCTTTGATGCCGATTTTAGAAAAGCTGGAATTTAATTCTTTTATTAAAAAGATAAATCAAATTCAAGAAAAATTTGGCGGTGCTATAGAAGAAACTTCAGAGAAAGAAGACTCATCATCATTATCTAATAATAATGATGATCATGACGATTTATGGTTTTTTAGTGCTGAAGATACTGATGCATCTTATCAAGAAGAAATCTTACCTATTAAACCTAACATTATTGATACTGAAGCAAAATTACAGGAACTGATAAATACGTTAAAAACATTTACCGATGTAGAAAAACCCGTAGCTTGGGATACTGAGACTACAGATTTGGAACCACGGGATGCAAATTTAGTTGGAATTGGTTGCTGTTGGGGGACTGGTGAGAGTGAAACAGCTTACATTCCTGTGGGACACCAAAAGGGTAATAATTTAGCTCAGAATATTGTATTGCAAGAATTGCGACCAATTTTAGAAAGTAAAAAGTATCCGAAGACCTTTCAAAATGCAAAATTCGACCGTTTGATTTTTCGCGCTCAGGGAGTTAATTTGAGTGGGGTTGTCTTTGACCCTATGTTGGCAAGTTACGTTTTAAATCCTGATAATAGCCATAGTTTGAGTGAATTATCTCAGAAATATTTGGGTTTAATTATTAAAGAGTACTCTGAAACAGTTCCCAAGGGAAAAACTATTGCGGATATAGATATTAAGAAAGTTGCTGATTACTGCTGCTTACAAGTCCACGCTACACTCCAACTTGTTAGTAAATTAAGAGAGGAATTAGCAGCAATTCCTAAGTTAGAAAAGTTATTCATAGAGGTAGAAGAACCCCTAGAAGAAGTTCTAGCAGAAATAGAATACCAAGGTATTCGGATTGATACAGCTTATCTAAAAGAACTTTCCCAGCAATTAGAAGATGATTTGACTAAGTTTGAACAGCAAGCTTATGAGATTGCAGAAGAAAAATTTAATTTGGGTTCTCCTAAACAGTTAAGTCATATTCTGTTTGAGAAATTAGGATTAAGTACTAAATACTCCCGAAAAATTAAAACTGGTTATTCTACAGATGCAGGAACTTTAGAAAGACTAAGGGATGTGGACGAAACTGGTATTATTGATGCCATTATTGAATATCGAACTTTAGCAAAACTCAGTTCTACTTATGTAGATAAATTACCAGAATTAGTACGTCCTGATACGAACAGGGTACACACTAATTTTAATCAAACAGCAACATCGACTGGAAGATTATCTTCCTCTAATCCTAACTTACAAAATATTCCTATTCGTACAGCTTTTAGTCGTCAAATTCGTAAAGCATTTTTACCAAAATCCGGTTGGTTAATAGTAGCTGCGGACTACTCACAAATTGAGTTAAGAATTTTAGCTCATTTAAGTCAAGAACCTGTTTTAATAGATGCTTATCAAAATAATCGGGATATTCATACCGTCACTGCGCAATTGATGTTTGAAAAAGAAGAAATTACATCTGATGAAAGACGGATTGCTAAGACTATTAATTTCGGTGTGATTTACGGAATGGGTTCTCTCAAATTTTCTCGTTCTACTGGTGTTGATAAAAAGTTAGCGAATGATTTCATTAAGCGTTTTTATACCCGTTACCCGAAAGTTTTTGAATTTTTGGAAGGGGTGAAAAAACAAGCTATATCTCAGGGTTATGTAGAAACTATTTTGGGACGTAGAAGATACTGTCAATTTACTAGCAATAGTTTGCAAAAGTTGCATGGTAGAGAAATTGAAGAGATTGATTTAAGTAAGTTGAAGAATTTGGGTCCTTATGATGCAGGTTTACTACGTGCTGCTGCGAATGCTCCTATTCAAGGTTCTAGTGCTGACATAATTAAAATCGCTATGATTAGACTACATGAAGTTTTGAAAGATTATCAAGCACGAGTTTTATTACAGGTTCACGATGAATTAGTACTCGAAGTTCCACCTGAAGAGTGGGAAAAACTGCAACCAAAAGTTAAGTCGGAAATGGAAAATTCTGTGAAATTAAGTGTTCCTTTACTAGTAGAAGCAAATGCAGGAGAAAATTGGATGGAGACTAAATAAATTTAAAATTCAAAATCAAGAAAGCAATACTAAGTTTTGATTTAAATTAGTTTTTATTTAAATCACTCAAGATTGGTGAATGTGTTTTACAAAGTCGTATTTTTTAATTTTAATTATGATTAATTAATAAAATTAATATTCTTCTTCATCAACAAAAAATTCGTTATCATTTTGAAATCGAGAATTCTTACTACTTCCCGAATCTATTGCATTCCAAATACTTGGTAAAATTGACATCAAAATCAAGCCTGTAGCAAAGCTAAAGGTAAGCAACAAACCAACCGGCATATTAATAGATTGAAATGTAAATAACTTTAGGTAAACTGGTTGAGCATTCTGTACTGAGAGTAGAGCGATAAAAATCACACAAAATGCTATGACTAAGGATATAAGTAACTGATTAATAGTTTTCATTTTTTTATTTATTAAATATTATTTATCTATAAAGTATTAGCTTATTAGCTGTATCTATAATTAATAACTAACAGTAAAGCTAAAAAAGTACCCAGAAATTAATGATGAAGTCTGTGTTCCAAACTTCATTATTTATATTTTAAAAAAGAGTGCTAATAGAAAGATTATTTTTTCATAACTGTTAATAGATTCTAACTATTTCTTTCAATAAATTGAGTAGAATGCACATTCTAATTTATGTATTAACTATCATCCATAAATATAGTATTAGCTAACATTTACAAATAATTAATCTGTTTGAAATATGATAAATCAACTTTACCAAAATGTATAATTAGAGCAATATTTATTTGTTCGAGAAATTGTATAAACCATATTAATTCATTAATATCAGTTTTTTGATAATGTTCAAATAAAATTGCTATACGCTTAGTAAGCTGAGATTTAATTTTGGGACATATCAGAATAATCTTTAATAAAATTCCAATAGTTGGAATTGTACCTTGATTATGAATCAAGTCAAAGAATACGCTATGTTTTGGAGATAGATTACTCTCTACTATCAAAAATCCTAATAGACTACTTGCTGTTCTAATCAACAAAAATTCATTAGGCTTTTCGTAATTTGCTTGTGGAAATATATTGTGTAAGTGTTTATAGAGCTTATTATGAAATTGATATTTCCCGTATTCCCAATCAACAGAGGAAATTAGATACTCATATAAATCATCTTTAAAAGCACTAAAGCAAGAACTATGTATGCTGAAGTCAGAAAAATTCTGTGCTAAGTCTCGATAAGTGTAGTTTCCTTCTGCTTTACTAAGAAAACGATCGAGAGTTGCATTTAGATTGCGATCGCTTAGTAAGGTGGGATTTCCTATAGGTAGCAAAATTTTATCTACTGGTGCTTCGGGATTGGACGCTAGTATCTGAGAATATCTAACTCGATAGGTAGTGTATCTGGATAAATCTATCTCAAATCTTCTCTGTATTTTTGCTTGTAAATTCAGAACTGTTTGTTTATGCTCTAATGGACAGTCTTCGCTAACTAAGCAATGTTCGTATAGATAGGGATAGCGCTTAATTAAAGCGAGTAGGGTCTGATTCGTTTGAGAAATGCTTATCCTTAAATTATGGGATTCCTTCATTACTTGTGCAAGACGATGCAAACTCAAGTATTGTTGACTTTGGGAAAAACTCTTAACTAAACTACGTAGTTTTTTTATTTCCTTATAGCGACCACCAATAATATTTGTTTTTGTAGGGACTTTATCAAATAATTGAACTAATTGTAAAATTCCACTGTGGGTAGGAGATTGCATATACCAAAAATTTATCAGTCTTTGGCAGCAGCAATTAAGAAAAAGCTTAAATTCTTGTTCTGATTTAATAGATTTGACAATTTTATCAAAGATAGAAAGAATTTCTGGCTCTAAATCTCCCTTACCTTCAATAAATAAGGCTTTACAATACTCGATAACTTCTTGTGCTGGTTTTGTCTTTGCTAATTTTTCTAGATGCTGATAAATTTGCTCTTCCTGATTTGTGTTGTTCTGATGATAGTATTTTAGCCATTTATGGGTTGTAGAACCACCATCTCGTAATTGACTAGAAAAAGTCTCTTCTAATATCTTTTTTTGACTAATACTTTTCACTTAATTTATCTATTCGTAATTCAATAATTCGTTCAATATATGAAATAGACGTACACTTTTAATCATGGTTGCTAGAGAACTCTATGGATTTTTACGGAAATAGTAAATCTTGATTTGTTCTCATATTCAGTATTGACTAGTATGCATCTTTATTTATATTAGAAATGACTCAAAATTTAGATTATTGTATCCAATATATTTTCATTAGCATTCACTTTAGAATAAGCATGGTTTTGTTGCATGAGCTTTATCAAAAGTGCACTCTGCATTACTAATTAGCTTCATTTATGCTTAAAATACTAACCTTTTATTACGTAATATTTGAGTATATTAATATATGATTCAATATGTACTATTCTAGTTAATTAAATTGCTATTTTATAGTTATTGTAATCATTTATTTTCAAAGCTTAGCTAATATTTTTCACTAAGACTAATAAGCAAGGATGAAAATTAATCTAATATATTAAAGTATTTATGAAGTGATTATTTCTGATAAATATATCTCATGAATATAAAAAAAGTTACCAAAGAATGAAGATATAGGACTCCTCCGCAGATTTTTGAAAAACCAAGATGACTAGATGCTTGCTCCATAAAGGTGTAGTTATCAGTATACTTAGCAAGATTAAAGTAGGATTCCTATATATAACTTAAGCAATAGTAAATATAGTTTAAAATTCGGTATATTAAAATTCCTCACCTAACCCTAATTTCTAAGATTAGATATGAATTATGTAACAGTTAAAATTGAAAACTTTCTCTATTCTCAAATAAAAAAGTAAATTAGCTATAGACAATTATTTTGATTATTAAAGATGTTCTAATCTTTACAACTAAAGTATGTAAAAGTAGTTGTGTTAAAACACAACTACTTAAATGAAAAAATATCAGAAACCAGGCAGTTCTTCTATAATTTTGAACCTAATGTGATTAATTGCAAGGTCTCCAATAGCAGCATCTTCTTTCTTAACCCGTTCACCCCCGCTAAATAGAGTTTCAAAAGATATACCTTTACCAATCTCAATGTGATACCAGCATAAACCCATAAAAAATCTTGTGGGGTATGGACCTCTGTCGTCAATATCATCAGCATTGGATTCCATTGGTAACCAGCCAAGACCAGGAATATAGAATTCTAACCACACATGATTGTAATCGGGTTGGAGGGGTATACCTTTTTGTTCAGCTTTAGATGGACATTTGTAACGACCAACTGTACGACAAGGAATTCCATTTAAGCGACATAGTGCTAGTAAAACACCGACATATTCTCCACAGGAACCTACACCTCTTTCCAAGACTACATCTGGAGTATCAATATAAGGTTTAATGCCATATGAAAGTTCATCATAGACATAATTGCGGATACTGTACATCTTTCGTAGCAGATTAGTCTCACTACCGACAGCGACTTGTGCAGCATGACGGACAATATCTGTATCCATGGCTAAATCGTCATCATCCACTAAATAACGAACTTGAAATTGTTGTGGAGGGTCGGGAATATTTTCTACACTTCTTGGAGTAATCCGGTACTTGATACCCCGGACTTCTAAAAGTGCTTTCCAGCCAAACATGTGTCTCTCCCCTGGGGAAAGAGTATCAAACTTAAATACAGCAACCCTTTGTCCGTCAGTCACTTCTTCAGTGAATGGTAGACCTATTGGTTCAACATATCTAACTTTTTGTCGGTCTGTATCTGAAGGTAGAGCAATACGCCATTCTAAATCTGGTAAATAAACTTCATCTAATGGAGCAATTTCTTCCACATAGGACATTTCCAACAAATAACCATTAGAAAGAGCAAAACGCTTTTCTGGGTCATAGTGGTAGTGTAGAGGATGAATAAAAGTGCGATCGCGGTAAGCTACTTCATGATTTGGATCGGCATTCGGATTATCGCGAATGTAGACTTCTTCCACGGTATAAGCGACGAGAATGTTTTTCTTACCCGAATCATTAGTACCATGTAGAGCGATCGCAGTAGGAGATTCAAACGGAGTTAGGACGCTAAAGATAATTTCCCCAGTTGCTCTATCTAAAGCAAACACTGTTTGCTCCGTGCGATCGCAAACCCAAAGGGTTTCCAAATCTACTGCTAAATTTTCAATACCAACTCCTGGGGCTGGAAATTTAGTAATTTCGCGACGAGTATTCTTATCGAAGACGAGAATTTTTCCCTGTCTTTGAGAGCTAACGTAAATAGTTGATTGCCAAATAGCAATCCCATCGGCTTCATAGGGTAAAGTAACAAAGTGTTCCAAGGCTAATGTCTGGAGATTACAGGAGTAAACTCCGTGACCCCTTGTGACCCACATTGTATCTTCCCAAACTGCTAAACCAGTCACGTCCATGAATTCCCTGACTTGATGGGGATTCAGAACTTTAGTGTTATCAGAAGCTGGATCTATCTGTAGAAGATACCCATTGGGAGTATCTATTGCAATCAGCGTATCTTTTACAAAAGTGATGCCCCATAAAGCAGCAGCACCGATTGGTCTAATTGTCCTTTCCCTGAGCATTTGGTTCGCAGATAAACGGGGGAGTGCAAAACTCATATCATACTTACTTCATTCAATGGACGTTTGTGCATAGAATCAATTGTGGTAGACCCTGTTTAACACAACCCCAGGCTTCTATGACTCACAATATTTTGATTTTATATGCTATAAATTTCTAGCGATTACACAGGTTGTTTTGATTAATAAATTTGATTAGTAAATCTAATAAATTTATCCTTTGTACCTGTGTATAACATCTATAGATATATCTCGGAGACATCTCTAATGTAAATTTAGTTGATGGTTTTCTCGTCATCACTAAATTATGATCGAATTTTGTAACTATTTCCTGCGAACTAATCAAAATGTCTGCTAATTCTCTCCCGGACAACGTTATTCCTTGGCATTCTCTAAAGGTCGATAAAGCCCTAGAACTGCTTTCTACAGAAGATACTGGCTTGATGGTTAATGAAGTGGAACGCAGATTGCTTCATTACGGTTCTAATGAATTAGAAGAGACTAATGGACGCAATCCCTGGGAAATCTTACTCGATCAGTTCAAGGACATTATGTTGTTGATGCTGATTGCTGTGGCGATTATTTCCGGTGTTCTGGACGTTTTTAAGTGGCAATCTGGAGATTTAGCTGCTGGTGAAATTCCTTTTAAAGACACAATTGCCATAATGGCAATTGTAATTCTCAACGGTATTTTGGGTTATGTACAGGAAAGTCGGGCTGAAAAAGCTTTAGCAGCTTTGAAAAAGTTGGCTTCTCCTAATGTTCGTGTTATCCGTGATGGCAAACCTATAGAAATTCCAGGTAAGGATTTGGTGCCGGGAGATGTCATGCTGGTAGAGGCAGGAGTTCAAGTTTCAGCAGACGGACGCTTAATTGAAGAATCGAATCTACAGATTCGCGAGTCAGCTCTAACTGGAGAAGCAGAAGCTGTTAATAAGCACTCCACAACAGAATTACCGGAAGATGCACCATTGGGCGATCGCATAAATATGGTTTTCCAGGGTACGGAAGTTGTTCAAGGACGAGGTAAGGTCTTAGTTACTGGTACTGGGATGAGTACCGAAATTGGCAAGATTGCTCAAATGCTGCAATCTGTGGAGGCAGAGGATACACCATTGCAGCAGAGAATGAATCAGCTAGGTAATGCTTTAGTTACTGGTTCTTTAGTATTGGTAGCGTTTTCTATCGGTATTGGTTTATTGATGGGGGGAGATTTCTTAAATTTATTAGAAGTTTCTTTAAGTATGGCAGTAGCCGTAGTTCCAGAGGGTTTACCAGCAGTGATTACTGTTACCTTAGCTCTAGGAACTCAGCGTATGGTACGCCGTCATGCTCTCATACGTAAACTACCGGCTGTGGAAACCTTAGGCTCGGTAACTACTATTTGTTCTGATAAAACTGGAACTTTAACTCAGAATAAAATGGTAGTCCAATGCGTACATGCTGGGAATCATGATTTTAATGTTACTGGAGATGGTTATGCTCCTGATGGTAATTTTCAAATTGCAGACAAAAGTATTTCTGTAGAAGATTATCCAGAATTGCCCCCCTTGTTAGTCGCTTGTACTACCTGTAACGATGCCATTTTGCAGCATGAGCAAGGAGAATGGAAAATTTTAGGAGACCCCACAGAGGGTTCTTTAGTTACCTTAGCTGCTAAAGCAGGAGTAGAACAAGACCAATGGAGCAGTAAGTTACCGCGAGTGAGTGAATTTCCTTTTTCCTCAGAACGCAAGCGCATGAGCGTAATTTGTGAGGTGAAGGAGGTAGAAACGGGTATTTCACCAATTGCCGATGTTGACCCCCTAATTAGCGATTTGCTGGATCGGGAAAATCATTTAATGTTTACTAAGGGTTCGCCAGAATTAACCTTGGAACGCTGCACACAAGTTTTTCTCGGTAGCAAGGTTGTGCCTCTGGAGGAAGAATATCGCCAAACAATTCTTGCGGGCAATAATAATATGGCAGGAAAGGGATTGCGGGTATTAGGAATTGCTTATAAGCCTTTAAATCAAAAACCTCCAGAAGGCTCTGAAGATAGCACTGAAGCAGAATTAGTCTGGTTAGGACTTGTGGGAATGATGGATGCACCCCGTCCAGAAGTCCGCACTGCTGTGGAAGAATGTCGTGCTGCCGGAATTCGACCGATTATGATTACCGGAGACCATCAACTAACTGCAAGTGCGATCGCCAGGGATTTAGCTATTGCAACTGATGAGGATAGAGTGCTTACAGGTCAAGAATTACAAAGGATGAGCGACCAAGAGTTAGAACAAAATGTTGATTTAGTAAGTATTTATGCCAGGGTTGCTCCAGAACATAAGTTAAGAATTGTGAAGGCGTTACAAAACCGTAATAAATTTGTAGCAATGACAGGAGACGGTGTAAATGACGCACCTGCATTGAAACAAGCCGACATTGGTATCGCGATGGGTATTACCGGTACTGATGTCAGTAAAGAAGCCAGCGACATGGTGCTTTTGGATGACAATTTTGCCACAATTGTTTCTGCAACTAAAGAAGGTAGAGTTGTTTATACTAATATTCGTCGCTTCATTAAGTATATTTTGGGAAGCAATGTCGGTGAAGTTTTAACGATTGCTGCGGCTCCTATATTGGGTTTGCCGGATGTACCTCTAATCCCTCTACAAATTCTATGGATGAATTTAGTTACAGACGGTCTACCAGCATTAGCTTTAGCTGTAGAACCAGGTGAGAAAGACGTAATGCAGCGTCCTCCCTTTAACCCCCGTGAAAGTATTTTTTCCAGAGGATTAGGTTCTTATATTATTAGAATTGGAATTATTTTTGCGATTATTACCATTACTCTGATGATGTGGGCTTACAATCACGCAACTACCGTTACAGAGGGAGGATTAAGTCCAGAGCGTTGGAAAACTATGGTATTCACTTCTTTGTGTATCGCTCAAATGGGTCATGCGATCGCTATTCGTTCTAATAATCGTTTGACTATTGAAATAAATCCATTTTCCAATCCTTTTGTTTTAGCTGCTGTGGTATGCACCACTATTTTGCAGTTAATGCTAGTGTATGTACCTCCTCTAAGAGCTTTCTTTGGTACTCATTTCTTAACTTTGAACGAGTTAGGTATTTGTCTTGGTTTTAGTGCTTTGATGTTTGTTTGGATAGAACTAGAGAAATTATTCTTACGGTTGATTGGTAAGAAAAGTGTTTAAGAAGAAAGATAATGGGTAATTGGGAATACGTAAGACAATGGATGATGGGCAATAGTTAATCCCTAATAGTGCGCTATTAATGGAATGCCGAAATTTTTTTCTTTGAAAGCCTTCCCGTAGAATATTTTGTAGCCAAACCCTCCTAATACAAGTACTTTTAATTTAAAGTTTAAAATTTCCAATTTTGAATTTATCTCTACTTTCTTGCCCTTTTCCCTTCAACCAAACAGTATTGGATCATTCCTGAGTCCTATTCCTATGTTCCTTAAAAGTCTTAACCTCAGACATTTTCGTAATTATCAAGAACAAGCAATAAATTTTACTTCTCCTAAAACAATTATTCTAGGTAATAATGCTCAAGGAAAATCCAATTTATTAGAAGCTGTAGAATTACTTGCTACATTGCGATCGCATAGAATGGCACGCGATCGCGATTTAATTGAAGATGGTGAGAATATGGCTTTGGTTAACGCTAATTTGGAAAGAAGTGCAGGGGTTAGTGAGTTGAGTTTGACCTTGCGTCGTAATGGTCGTCGTACTGTTAACTTAAATGGTGAGAATCTCCGCCGTCAAATGGATTTTTTAGGGGTTATCAATGCTGTAGAGTTCTCTAGTTTAGATTTAGAATTAGTTAGAGGTAGTCCTGAAAGTAGACGCAACTGGCTCGATATTTTACTAATCCAACTTGAGCCTGTATATGCTCACATTTTGCAACAATATCAAAAGGTATTGCGTCAACGAAATGCTTTATTGAAAACTTGTCAGCAGTCGGAAGAAAAAAAACAGCCAGAATCTCTTGCTTTATGGGATACTCAGCTAGCAATTACGGGAACACGAGTCATCAGAAGACGCGATCGCGCTTTGAAAAGACTAGCACCGATAGCTCAAAAATGGCACTCTGAAATTAGTGCTTCTACTGAATATTTAGAAGTTCAATATTTGCCCAGCATCCCTTTAGAAGAAAATTCTCCAGAATCAGTACAGAAAGCTTTTTTAGAAAAAATACAGCAGCGAGCGATCGCGGAATTACACCGAGGAACAACCCTTGTCGGTCCCCATCGTGACGAAGTAGAATTAGTTATTAATGATACACCAGCTCGCAAGTATGGCTCTCAAGGTCAACAACGAACTTTAGTACTTGCATTAAAGTTAGCTGAGTTACAGTTAATTGAGGAGGTAGTGGGAGAGACACCTTTACTACTTTTAGATGATGTATTGGCTGAGTTAGATCCTTATCGTCAAAATCAATTATTAGAAACTATCGAAGATAGATTTCAAACCTTGATTACTACAACTCATTTAGGTTCTTTTGATTCTACATGGTTGAAATCATCTCAGATTTTGACAGTCAGTGGAGGAAAAATTTCTCCAAAACTTTCAGTTTGAGGAAGGCTAAACACTAGTCATTTAATAATTTAGGAACGTAAATTTATTAATTTACAATTTTTGACTCTAATGAATACCCTAGTATTTAAGTATTGGAAATCAAGTTCTGTGTTTTATTTTGTCCACATTCTTCAATAGTTTAATTATTTAATATAATTGTCAATATTTATACAAGATTTTATTAAGCACTGTTACGTAAAAAAAGAGTAAAATGCATCAAAATAGTCAAGCAAGCATAGTAGTAAATCAAAAAGAGATAGAATATTTAGGGAATTCTTTAAGAGAAATTGAACAGGGTATCCTCAAACCAGGTCAAAAAAAAGGCGCTAATAGGGTGTGGTTCCAAGGTGGAGAACCTTACTTTGATATTTTTATTGAAATAATTGATGGAAAAATAGTATGGTTTCAGTTCACATTACGGGGTAAATCTTTATCTTGGGATGTTAGAAGACCGAAATGGCAAACTGGAAGCACTGATGAATTAAAGATTGATGATGTTAGCTTTTATGCCGCGAGCAAAACTATTAATAATGATAGTGAAGTTAACTGGGATTTTGTTAATCTAACTAAATCTATTTTAGCAATTAGAGTTGAAGAAGATATTTTTTCTAAGATTTTAGAACTTTATAAGTAGATGAGGGCATCAAAAATCTATAAATAACTTAACAGTTATTTTACTTTTTTGTTACATTTTTGATATAAAATTTAGCATATTACAATAAACTACTTATCTAAATGTAATCCGATCAAGTGAGTTTTCACTAGCAAATAAAATGCAATAGTCACTTTGTCACATACTGTTATCCATCCTTTTGATTTTATTTTTATGCGATATTTTAATATCAGCATAATTGTCTCAACTAGTTGTTAATTAATTTTTTCATGCCTATTGTTAAGTACCTGTAAAAAATTAATTTAATATTTCAGGAAAGGTAGAGAAATTTCTAACATTTAAGTAGCTGGACAAAAATATTTACCGTCATTATGAGGGTAGCGTTAGCTAGCACTATACTACGTAAACATGTTAGCGTCGCGTCTCCGTTAGGAGAAGTAATCCCAGTCCTTGGGTAAAGTAACTCTGGCATAGCTGAAGCTTAAGAAGTAGTCTGTTCGTAAAACTGCTTATGCTGTCTTTCACTCGCAATGACATTGTGTAATTCGGGTTTGCTGAAAAAATTTACAGATTAAATCTGAAAGCTACACAGCTTGAAAAATAAGCCGGTTTATCGCTTAATTTTCAAATTTATCCAGGAGTTTCTCATGAGAGTGGAAGGATTTTGAACCTCTAGGTATTATAAACTTGCACTTATTCGGTCAAAAAAGGCTGATAACCCTTGTCTGGTCTAGCTTATAATTTTATTTGGCAAGCCCTTATAAACTATGTTTAACTACTTAGTATGTCTGAGTAGTAAATATATAAATATTTTTGCATAAGTACTTAAATATACTTCAGATCACACTAAATGTTATTATGTCAGGCAAAAAGTTTTTTCTTTGATTCTATAATTAGATCGGCATTCAACATCGTAATGATGACGAGTTAGCCTACAATAGGCATTAGGCAGCTTGTGTAATTATTGGAAGCTATTTTTGATTTTGTAAATAGCTTTATTTTATTGACTAGTACTGACTTACCTAAATTTAGTTCAAAGAGCAATGACATCTGCTTAGGAATTAAATTTTACATCACTTAATATTATCATTGAATTCCAATTATTATTTAAACTGTATTTGTATAAATAATCTCTTGAAAATAAAATTTTTATCCTTTACAAATTACATATATTTTATTTTTTATAAAAATTTACTTTGAACTTGATTTATCTGTTTTGATTACTTCCGTCTATAGTTTAGATATGGTGATTTTAATGTAACAATAAGTGATTAAGTAAAAGAGCAATTATAAAAGTTAGCTATATAGAATAAAATTAATAAAAATTCTACATTATCTCATTGATGTATCTGGAATATCCACTTGTAGTGAATAGATATAACTAGTGGAACAAATCTACTGGCTGGACAAAATTGAAATTAAAGACCGCGCTCAGATAGGAAGAAAAGCCTTTCAACTTAGCGAGATTATGCAGCGTGGTTATCCCGTTATACCAGGTATTATAATTTCAACAGAAATTTTTGATGAATTTTTAGAAACTTTAAACAACTCGGATACATTAGTTACAGATTTACCGGATTCATCTCTACATTTAAATGCTAACAATTGGCGACAATTACAATTAGTTGCTAGTAACTTAAGACGAGAAATTCTTGATGCTGTAGTACCTGAAAAATGGATAAATTCCATTCTAGAATCAGTAGCACTATGGCAAGAAGAGTATCTGATTTTTCGTCCTAGTATCTTATTACCTAATGCAGTAAATAATGAAATTAATAATCCCTCTGGATTGCTAGACTTTCAAATTGGAAAATCGGATACACAAGGTATTACATCAGCATTAAAACTTACCTGGAGTCAATTCTATCGTGCCAGAAGTTTATTTTACTGGCAACAAGCAGGTATTAATTTACAGCAAGTGAAATTAGCAGTCTTAGTACAACCGATCAAAAATGCGATCGCTAGTGGGTCTTTACAATCTTTCTCATGGGGATGGGAAATAAAGTCAACTTGGGGTCTAGGAATAGCAATTTCAGTCGGAGAAGTAATACCTGATATTTATTATGTAGACAGAGAGACAGGTACACTCAGAGAACAAAAATTAGGTAGTAAAATTCTGGAGTATCGTCTTCCAGATGTTAATTTAGCAGATCATTCAGTATTCAAACCTAATAGTGTCGCTTTACTTGATAGTCATAGCTGTCTTGTTTCCCAGATTCTAAAAGAAAATCAACAGCAACAGTTTGCTTTATCAAGTAATTCTTTACAGCAAATAAATCAGCTTACTCAGCGACTGATAAATGATTTAGGAACAAATTTCAAACTGCAATGGACTATACCTGCTGAAGAAAATATTTTAATCACTAAAGTTGATACTACTAATTTAAATTGCGAACATTCCCAAAAACTAATGGGATTAGCAGCAGCAGCAGGAACTGTAAATGCACAAGCTTATATCATCTCTGATATCAATATTAGACCCGTAGGTATACCTAGAGGGGTAATAGTAGTAGCATCAGAAATTACTCCTGACTGGTTACCTTTATTAAGAAATGCAAGCGGTATTATCACTCAAAGAGGTGGTTTTACAAGTCATGGAGCTATTTTAGCCAGGGAAGTAAGAATTCCTGCTATTGTCAACGTTTCCCATGCCACAAGTGTAATTGAAAATGGCGAGCAACTTTATATTGATGGAAATAAAGGAGAGATTTATCGCTTAGATAAAGGAGGATGGGAGAATTTCAGAAATAATGCCAAAATTAGGGGTATAGAAGAGCTTCAAAATCATCAAGTCTTATCAGACACAGGATTTAGTATAGATAGATATGATGATTACTTATCAAATTTGCATATTACAGCAACCGAAGAATCAGAAAATTTATCTCAATTATCCAAATTAAATAGTTTTGAGAAATTAATTGCTACCAAACTGCTAGTAAACTTAAGTCAGCCTAATTTAATAGAGCAATTAAACAATATTCCAACAGATGGTATTGGACTACTCCGCTCAGAATTAATGGCTTTAAATATTTTAGAAGGAAAATCTCCTCAAGCTTGGTTACAATCTGAATCTATTGATAATTTAAAAGAGCGCTGGTATGAGCAAATCATGAACTTTGTTAGTGCATTTGCTCCCAAACCAGTATTTTATCGTTCCTTAGATTGGCGATCGCATGAAATGTCTTCTTTGCGAGATAGTGAGCATATTTCTACTGACTCAATATTAGGGGAGCGCGGGACTTTAAGCTACATGCGCCATCCTGAAATATTTGAGTTTGAGCTAGAAGTTCTTAAAGCCATTCAAGATAGCGGTTACAGCAACATTCACTTAATTTTACCTTTCGTACGCACCGTCGAAGAGTTTACTTTTTGTCGTCAACAGGTAGAAAAAATTGGTTTAAAACGGGTACATCAATTTCAATTATGGATTATGGCTGAAGTACCCAGCGTGTTATTTTTATTACCAGAATATGTGAAAGCTGGAGTTGAAGGAATTTCTATTGGGACCAATGATTTGACTCAACTTTTGCTAGGTATAGATAGAGAAAAAGGACATTTAGCAACAATCTTTGACGAACGTCATCCTGCTGTGATGGGTGCTATCTCTCAATTAATAACTCAAGCAAAAGAGTTAGGAATACCGTGTTCCATTTGCGGTCAAGCACCTGCTAGATATCCAGAAATCATTGATAAATTAGTTGAATGGGGTATTACTTCTATATCTGTTGAAACAGATGCATTAGAACAAACCCGTAATGCGATCGCTCGTGCCGAAAAAAGAATTATTCTCTCAGCGGCTAGAGATAGAATTATTGCTAGGGATGGGGACAGGATAGACTAAAGTATTTAGTGAAAGTATTGATTTAAAGTGTTTAGAGTTACCTATACACCCGTAAAATATTTAGGTTGCTGGAAATGTTCCGTTTTCACTTTTTCTATCCAGGATACTTAGAGTTACAACTTTCATTATCCAGTACAGTAGGGTTAGGACAATAAAAGTAATAGCAATAATTACTAAGGGTTGTTTTCCTAAAGTATCTTCTATGGTCTTAGTTATTAAGTAATCTGGTTTAGTAACTAAGTCCCAGCTATTAAAGCGGAGAAATCTTCCTAGGTAAATACCTAATGAAGAAAGCAAGTGAGTAGTTAGCTCCATCCACAAAACTAATTTACTTTTACCAATACGATGTAAGTGATAGCCAAAGTTAATTAAAGATAAGACATAAGCTTCCATTCCACCTATAATCACCACAACATAGATAGGGATTAGAACTAATGTAATTATCCATACTGATGAAATATAGCGAACGTCATCAATTAAGTGAATAACATCTGTCAATAAGTAAGGGGCATTAGGTAAAAAAGCGTAAAATCCTATTAAACCCACCCACCATCGAAACCTGTAACCCCATCTAGCTGGTGATATGAATAAAATCGCTGCGATTAACACAAAAGCAGCAAACCAAGCAAGCTGCATTCTTTCTACATCAGCTGGAAAACTGGTTATTTTTCCCAAAATTTTGGATAAACTTGGAAAAAACATCAGTGACATCAAACCAAGCAACCACCATAACCAACGATATTCTCTCTGATGACGAAATAGTAAAACGCTCAGTGCTAAAGGAATAAATGCTAAAAATAAGTTCCAGGTCATCCAGTCTGAATTGCGCTGAAAAATTTGTATAGTTCCGTTAATTAGTTCTGTTATCATAACGAATGAAAATTTAAAATTTACTAAAGTTTAAATTGGAGTCAAAATTAAAATTAATAGTATTTATAGCAATGGACATATAAGTCAGGACATCATGTACTACTTTATGGGCAAGGGAAAATGAGTAACAAAGAATGTCTTAATGTAAATGTCTACTGCCATATCTAAAAATTAAATGACAAGTATAAGTTTGTGTAAGTTGAGATTTTTGTAGATTTTAACTAAAAATCAATGTTTCCTAATCTAAGTATTTATACTAACAAAAATTTAAAATACATATATTTTATACTGTTTTAATGTATTTATGTATTTATGTATTAACTTCATTAGCTGGGATTACTTTTCCAAAATTATCTGAAATTATTTCCCAGTATTCAAAAAATATAATTAAAAATATTATTTTGCTTGCGTCAGATGTTATCTAGAGGTTTTGACTTCCTTAAATACAAGTGTGATAATTTTGCTAAATAAGGCTTCGAGTTCATTGAATGTCTTAGGATGTGATAATTTAAAATCTAATAATTTATTACTGATAGTGAATACAGCCCTGGTCATGTGTGTGAGGTACAACTCATGTCGCTGTAAAGAAGAGGTTAGAGGTCATTAGATAGAAGAGAATCTAGCTGACTTAAGTGCAATTTGCTACATGTAATACATCTTTAATGAAAACGATTTCTAATAAAATTTCTAGACTCTCTCAAGATTTAATTTCTCGAAAAATATATTCATAGTTGTTTGCTTGCAATGCTTGTAGCAAAATTTTGCCCAAAATAAATAGCTGTTGAGAATTTTAAAATTAACTTTATAGCTAAATTTATAACCAAATTTAGAATTAATTATAAAACTAAGTACTACCCTGATGCATAGGTATCCAAACAGTAAATATAGAGCCAATACCCACACTAGAGTCCACATCAATTCGTCCACGATGCATTTCTATCAACTGTTTAGTTAAAGCTAAACCCAATCCTGTTCCTCCATAACGACGACGATAAGAAGTATCAAGCTGATGAAATTTCTCAAATAGTAAAGGTAACTCTTCTTGTGGGATACCAATACCTGTGTCTTCAACTTGAAAAACAGCTGTATTATCTTCTATCCATAAACGTAAACGAACCTCACCATTTTCAGCAGTAAATTTAATTGCATTGCTTAATAAATTCCAGAGAATTTGCTTAACTCTTCTAGCATCAGCTTTAAAATTATCCTTCTGTGACTCTATTTGAAAATCTAAAATGAGATTTATTCCTTGAGCTTCTGCCTTCTGAATTATCGAATCAATGGCACTTTGAGCTATGTCACACAAAGAAAATTCGCTAATATTGAGAGCTGCCTTCCCTGCCTCAATTTGTGATAAGTCTAAAATATCGTTAATCATTTCTAGTAAATGTTCACCACTATCGTGGATAGTTTGTAAGTAATCTCTTTGGCGTTTACTTAACTCTCCAAAAGACCAACGCAATAATGTTGAAGACATACCAATCACATATGTTAGTGGTGTTAACAACTCATGAGATATGGTAGCTAAAAACTCACTTCTCAGTCGATTTGCCGCTTCTGCTGCAACTAAAGCATCATGTAATTCGACTGTACGGTCATTGACTCTTTTCTCTAAAGTTTCTTTCTCCAAAGTAAGCGATCGCATTAATTCGGCTTGATGGATAGCGATCGCCATTTGTTCTGCAACTGATGCAATTAAGCTTTTATCACTTTCTGTCCAATTATAAGGAGCATCACACTGATGCGCTATCAGTAAACCCCAAAGTTTATCTTCAAACATAATTGGTGCAGCTAATTTTGCTCTTACCTGAACCTGATGTAAAAAATCTAGCAAACATTTTTCTAGTCTGTAAGTTTTTTCTACATCATCTACAGCTAAAATAAATCCTTGAAGATACTTTTCCCAGCATTTAGAGTTAGATGCAAAACACTTCTTTTCTTGATGATTTAATACCGAAGGAATGGTGTCAGTGCGTTTGACTTCGTAAACGATATAACCACCATCCTGTTCTGATTCATTATTTTTTTGTTGATGGTTATATTCTGAAGATTGATTAGTTAAATTAGACTGTTGAAATTTATAGATCACTAATCTATCCAAATCTAAAAACTCTCTGACTCTTGCTAAGGCAGTCGCCATTATTACAGATAAATCAAGGCTTTTACGTATCTGTGTAGTTACTTGATTTAAAAGCTTTTCCTGATAAATTTGCTTTTTCAAAGCATCTTCTACTCTTTGACAGGAAGAAACATGAGGATATGGTAAATTTTCTATTTTGATATCAGATGATGCCTGTGGCAGGAGATAATCTATTAACAATAAAGTAAATTTACTCTGGAGGTGAGGATCATTTGGATTCAAAATTTGGCGGTAATCTTCAATATCCTGATAAGTTTGGGAATCTTGCCCAAACAAATTTTGCAATTGCTCCAGAAAGGATGAAATTTCATCTGTATCGAAAGAAAGCTGCACATCTAAAATAAAGTCTTCCTGATCCAAATTATTGTTTTGAGTGTTTTCCGTAAGCTTACTCTCAGACTGATTACTCTGAGGTTTACCTATCAATAAGGCACTAAAACCTTTACAAACCACAACCGTAAATTGTTTATCTTGCCATTCTCCAGGTACTGGTATTCTCAGCAAAACTGCTTCCGTAATCACTAAAGCAGCTTCTGTGAGACCTTGAGTCATTTGGTTTAATGAATTCCCAAACTGGTAAAATATACCTATAGGTAGAGTTTGAGAAAAGCCTAAATTGGAAGAACCAAGCATTTTCAAATTTTAGAGAAAGGCGTAAGCTGCCAGGGCAAAAAATTATTGTTTCCTAACCAACAGTTTAAGACTGTAATATCAAATTATGCATCGCATAAGTACAATTGCTGACGGACTTAACCTACAGACAGAAGAATTAACATTTGTAGAACAAACTCCAGCAACTTTTGTATTCCTGACATCTGCCGATACTGATATTCAAACTTTGTCAGCAGCTGTACCTTTACTGGGGAATGATTTCCCAACTATAAGAGTTGTAAATTTATTGCAGTTACAACATCAAATAAGTATCGACACCTATGCATCCGAAGTCTTGGCTTTTGCCAAAGTAATTATTCTTAGACTCTTGGGAGGTCGTTCATATTGGTCTTATGGTTTGGAAGTAGTCAAAGAAATTTCTTACCTTCATGGCATAAACCTAATTGTAATACCTGGAGACGATTCTCCTGACCCAGACTTAATAAGTCATTCCAATTTATCCTTGTCGAAAGTAAATATCATATGGCGATATTTTACAGAAGGGGGAATAAATAATCTTGTCAACTGTTTTCAGTTTATTGCCAATGAATGCTTATTAACTCAGTTCTCACCGTCTCCTCCTCAAGTGATACCCAAAATAGGTATTTATAATTGCTTGCAACAAGAGCAGTTAGAAATCAGAGAAATTTCATCATTGCCAAAAGTTGGAATTCTATTCTATCGCGCTCACTTCCTCGCAGGAAATACTCAAGTTATTGATGCACTGTGTGAAGCATTGTTAAAACAAAACTTGAAACCAATACCAATATTTATTTCTTCGTTAAGGGATGTTGACATTCAACTAGAGTTAGTAAGTATTTTTAGCTCCCAAAATTCCAGTTCTATTGATTTACTCTTGACCACAACAAGTTTTTCTCTAGCACGTTTAGAAATAGAAAATGAGGAGAAGGCACAATTATGGCACAAATTAAATGTACCAGTAATTCAGGTAATTTTAAGCAGTAACTCTCAAAAGGAATGGGAATCCGGGTATCAAGGTCTTTCTCCACGAGATATTGCGATGAATGTAGCTCTACCAGAAGTTGATGGCAGAATTATTAGTCGTGCTGTTTCCTTTAAATCTGTGCAAAATCGTAACTCTATTTTACAAACAGATGTAATAAATTACGAGCCAGAACCCAATAGAATTGAGTTTGTTGCCCAGCTTAGTGCTAACTGGGTGCGTTTGAAGAAAAAACCTCCTAGAGCACGAAAAATTGCCCTAATTTTGGCAAATTATCCCACCCGCGACGGACGTATTGCTAATGGGGTAGGTTTAGATACTCCTGCTAGCTGTATCGAAATTCTTGCAGCTTTAGCCGTATCTGGTTACAAAGTAGAAAATATTCCTAAAAATAGTGAAATTTTAATCAAAAATCTCACAAAATACGTTACAAATGACTTGGAAGGTAGAGAATTACGTCCAGTGTCTTGTAGCGTATCTGTTGCTGAATATAAAAAATATTTTGCATCTTTGCCCGAAACTGTACAAAATTCTATTATGCAGCGATGGGGACAACCGTTAGGAGAAAAAAGGTTATATCCACAAGAACAAGATAACTATCAATTTGCCATCCCTGGAATAAAACTAGGTAATATTTTTGTAGGTATTCAGCCCAGTAGGGGTTATGATGCTGACCCCAGCCTGAATTATCACGCTCCTGACTTAGAACCGACACATGATTATCTAGCTTTCTATTATTGGGTCAGGGAGCTATTTGAGGCTGACGCTATTATTCATTTAGGTAAACACGGTAACTTAGAATGGTTACCTGGTAAAAGTATTGCCTTATCAGAAAACTGTTATCCGGAAGTTGCTTTGGGTGCAGTTCCACATTTATATCCATTTATTGTTAATGACCCAGGAGAAGGTTCTCAAGCTAAGCGTCGCTCTCAAGGTGTAATTATTGACCATTTAACTCCACCTTTGACTAGGGCTGAGCTTTACGGAAATTTGCAAGAATTAGAAAATTTAGTAGATGAATATTATGAAGCTGAAAGTTTAGACCCCTCACGTCTACAAGCAATAGGCGATCGCATCGCACAATTAATTATTCAAGAAAATCTTTATATTGATTTAGGAATTGCTCAAGAAGCAGAAGTTAAGAAAAGCTTTGATATTCAAAATCTAAATCATATTAATGGGTATCTTTGTGAACTTAAAGAAGCTCAAATTCGTGACGGACTACACATTTTTGGTCAGTGTCCCCAAGGAGAACAACTTAGAAATTTGATTGTAGCGATCACTCGTCATCCCCATTCCTGTCATCTCGGATTCACCCGTGCGATCGCTCAAGATTGGGGTTTGGATTTTGACCCACTAACATCTGATTTTGACTTGGAAATTTCTCCTAGTAGTCGTGAAATACTTATAGATTTGACCGAAGAATTATCCGATTCACTATTGAGGGATGACAAGATGACTTCATCTACCTGTCGTACTGTCGGCGATGGAGTGGAAATTTTGGAACAACACGCAGCCTACCTCGTCAAAAATCTTATCCACGGTTGTGGGCAAACCCAGCCCGCTCTTCACCCACAAACCCAGCTAGTACTTGATTGGATTAACTCCTTCCTTTTAAAAGCACTGGAACAAACCAATAGAGAAATTTGTAACTTGTTAAACGGTTTAGATGGTGCATATATACCTAGTGCCCCAGCCGGTGCTCCTACAAGAGGTCGCCCAGAAGTTTTGCCTACAGGGAATAACTTTTACTCAGTAGATATTCGTGCTTTACCTACAGAAACAGCCTGGGATGTAGGTAGGAAAGCTGCGGAGAACCTGATAGAATTCTATGCCCAGGAACATGGTGAGTATCCAAAAACACTAGCTTTATCTATGTGGGGAACAGCCACAATGCGTACAGGAGGTGATGATATATCTGAAGCTTTGGCTTGCTTAGGAGTGCAACCCGTATGGGACTCAGCAGCAAGAAAAGTAGTAGACTTTGAAATTCTGCCTGTATCTGTTTTGGGAAGACCAAGGGTAGATGTTACCCTAAGAGTCTCAGGTTTTTTTAGAGACGCTTTCCCTAACTTAATTGACTTATTCGACAAAGCCGTAACGGCAGTAGCAGCTCTCAATGAGTCGCCAGAATCCAATCCCTTGGCATTAAAGGTTAAACAAGAAACCGAATATTGGCAAAAACTGGGATTGAGTGAATCCGAAGCCCAATTGCGATCGCGCTATCGGATATTTGGCTCTAAACCAGGAGCCTATGGCGCAGGTTTACAGGGCTTAATCGAATCTCAAAATTGGCAAGATGATAGAGATTTAGCTCGTGCTTACATCAATTGGAGTTGCTATGCTTATACGAGTCAAAATCAAGGGAAATCTGCACCCGAAGCATTTACCAAACGTTTAGAACAAATACAAGTAGTACTTCATAATCAGGATAATCGGGAACACGATTTATTAGATTCCGACGATTATTATCAATTTCAAGGTGGTTTAGCGATCGCTGTTCGTTCAACTAGCGGTCAAAACCCCGAAATTTATTTTGGAGATAATTCCGTTACATCTCGTCCGAAAGTACGTCCCTTGCGCGCAGAAATTGCCAAAGTTTACCGTTCTCGCGTCATTAATCCTAAATGGATAGAAGGAGTAATGCGTCACGGTTACAAGGGTGCATTTGAAATATCAGCAACAGTTGATTATCTTTTTGCTTACGATGCTACAACTAGTTGCGTGGAAAACTACATGTATCAAGGCGTAGCACAAGCCTACTTGCTAGACGAAAAAGTTTGCGATTTTATTGAGCAACATAATCCCTGGGCTTTACGTGATATCGCTGAAAGATTATTAGAAGCTCATAAACGCAATTTATGGCAGGATGTAGATATACGGACATTGGAAAACTTGAGGAACATAGTTCATCAAGCTGAAGCCACAATTGAAGAACAATAAAGGGTAAAGTAACAACACTATGGAAAATATCGCGTATTTGCACTTAGTTTCTACCTATGAAGACTCTCCCAATAACGAACTAGTTTCCTTGAGCTATCTGCTCGAAAACACAGTTACACCAGATTGGAAGAAAATGTCTGTTAGTGCGTGGAACTATATGTTGCCGCTTGTTTTAGCTCTGTCCGTTTTAAGCACCTTTAGTAGCGCCATGGCTTTACAGAAAGGAGACAGAGGTCCTTCTGTTTCTAGCTTGCAGCAACAACTGCAAAAAGCTGGCTACTACAAAGCTCCAATTACTAGAGTTTATGACAAGCGTACAGAAGATGCCGTCCGTCGCTTCCAAAAAAATGCAGGTATTAGAATAGATGGGGTCGCAGGAGTATCGACTCTGCAAAAATTGGAAAATTGGCGGACAACAAAACCTACCGCAGTAAAACCTAAGAAACCTACAGTTGTTAAAACTAGTACTGCGAAAAAGCCTGTAGCTAAAAATACTGTTGCTAAGGCACAATCTAATTCTTCCAAATTTCTCAAGCGTGGTAATGAAGGAGAATCTGTCAGAATATTACAAGAACGCCTGCGAATTGCTAATTTTTATTACGGTAATGCTACGGGTATATTCGGACCGATTACTGAAGGTGCAGTGAAACGCTTTCAAGCTGCTTATAATTTAGATGTAGATGGTGTAGTTGGTCCCCAGACAAATCGTAAACTTCCACCTTTAGGGATTGGTGGTAATGGTCAAGCTAGAGCACAAAATGTCGCAGCACGTAAGAAGAATTCCGATCATCTGACTCAAGGTGATCGCGGTGAAGCTGTGAGAGTTTTACAGGCACAATTGATTAAAGCTGGCTATCTTAAAGGTGAGCCAAACGGTTATTTTGGTTCTTATACAGCTAACGCAGTCAAACGCTTCCAGGCTGGAAACTACTTAGCCGCGAGTGGTATTGCAGGACCTACTACTAGAGGTAAACTTTATAGATCGATAAATAAAACCTCCAGCAGTGAATTTAATACTTTAGAAATTCAAAGACGTTTAAGAGTTAGAGGTTTTTACAAAGGACCTCTAAATGGAGTTTTAGATAAATCAACTCAAAAAGCTATTAAACAGGCACAAGAGTTTTACGGTATAAGTCTTAATGACGTTAAAAACGGACGCTACTACTAACGTCCGTCTGCTCCGTGACTAAGAATATTTGGCACTTATCCACTTTATGTTGATAATTCTAAAAAAACATCTCAAAAACTAGTTAGAGCAATTAATATCAATAGTTTACTCAAGTGTTTACAGAGGCATAATAGACCTCTGACACTTGGGACAAACTCCATGTATTGTCAATTGACAATCAAGGAGATGATAACCTTCCTTATAAGCAGTCTTTGCTCCAGTTTTTAAAATAGATTCGTTCTTAAACTCTATTGTTTCGTTACATCTAATACAAATCAAATGATGATGATGATGGGGGTAAGGTTGATTTATCTCGTAGTGCTTGTGCCCTTCAGCTAAATCCAACTCTCGCAAAATGCCCATCCGTGCCATTAATTTAAGAGTGCGATAAATTGTCGAAAGACTTATACCTTCTCCCTCAGCATCTAACTTTTGATACAAATCTTCTGCGCTTAGATGTTCTCCTTGAGGAAGTTCTTGAAAAATCTGTAATATCGTCTCTCTTTGCGGGGTTAAACGCCAACCCCGCTCATTAAGTTCTGCCTTTAAAGACGCAGAGGAATAAATAGTCATAGCTAAATTTTCTCAACAAAGCTTGCTAATTGCGAATATAGCAAATAATAGAACCTGTTTGCAACAGTTGAAAATTATTGAGAATAATTAAGAAGAAAGATAAATAGTTCATAAAAAAAATATAAGTTTTTCTTAACAATACGAATTATCTTTTTCTTATGGCAGATATTAGGGGAAAACATCCCCCCAACGCCGCTTAGCTGAGTGACTCTAAATAATCCCGAATTAAATTGCGTCGCTTGGGCTGACGTAGCTTTTGTAAGGCTTTTGATTCTATCTGACGTACCCTTTCTCTTGACAAATCTAAAGCGCGACCAATTTCAGCCAGAGAGTAAGGATGACCATCGGCTAAACCGAAACGCATTAGAATTACATCTCTTTCGCGAGTAGTTAGGTCTGCTAATAAGTTTTGTAAATCTCTTTGGAGAGATTCTCGCATTAACATATCTTCTGGTGTAACACCATCAGTTTCGAGTAATTCTCCTAATTCTGTATCTTTATCTTTACCTACCTTAGTTTCCAAAGAGACAGAGCGAGGAACTCGTAGTAAAACCTCTCGTACCTGGGTTGGTGTCATTTCCAGTTCTACAGCCAAATCCTCTAAAGTTGGAGTTCTTCCTTTCTCTTGAGCAATTTTGCGTTGAGCCTTCTTGATTTTATTAAGCTTCTCAGTGATATGAACAGGAAGGCGAATAGTGCGGCTAGAAGTTGCGATCGCTCGTGTAATACCTTGACGAATCCACCAATAAGCATAGGTACTAAAACGATAACCTTTGGTAGGATCGAACTTCTCAACAGCTCGTTCTAAACCTAAAGTACCTTCTTGAACCAAATCTAATAATTCTAAGCCACGATTTTGATATTTCTTAGCAACAGAAACAACCAGACGAAGATTCGCCTTGATCATATGTTCTTTTGCTTGAAGTCCTTGATTTTTACACTGTTCTAGTTCAGTTACAGTTAATTCGGCAATTTCAGCCCAACGACGCTTACCCTGGGACAAAATTTGCTTGAGCTGGGTAACATCATCTAGTTCAGCAGTCTTTGCCCATCTTCCCAAAGAAGGACGATGCCCTAACTCAGAAGTTAAACGTTCTTGAATTTCAGTTACGCGGTAATAAGTAGAAATTATCTCATCTTCTTTATTGGCAGAATCTGCAAGTAAAGTCCGTAGTTTTAAATAACGTTGGACTTTTTGGGCTTCTGAGACTTCTTCGTCTCGTCCCAATAAGCGAACCCGTCCGATTTCTTGAAGATATAAACGTACTAAATCTGTACTGCGACGACCACTAACAGGAGTAACACTTACAGCCTCAACAGCTCCATCGGAAATATTCTCTAAATCCTCTTCCATTGGAGAATCAGGAGAAATTTCTTCACCCTCTGGGGTGGAAGCTTGGACATCAAAATCCTGATGAGATTGTTGGGTTTCGTAGACGGTATCTGCGTAAAAAGAAGTTGCTGGCATAAAGTTCGTCTCAATAGCTCCAGATAACAACAAATTGCGGTCAGCTAATCAACTGTTGCTATTGTTCCCGTGATTCGCAATGAACTAACACGGTTTATAAGTTAATTTTGTTTTTTTTGAATTTTTTGCAAAAAAATTCAAAAAAAAATTCAAAAACAATATTAATTGTTTAATTTAATACCAGTAAAAGACTGCTAAACAGAATAACTCCGAACCAATAGCTATCCAAGAGAATGTACATGTTTAACATTTCTTCATACCCTGTTAAAACAGAAACCTGGATAGATATTGACTGTTACTTTTGTTACGTGATATAAACATAGGTCAGATATAAAAAAAATTGTAATCGCCCAATACATAGTCATATCTACATGACTATGTTGGCAGTTTCCTGATGATTTAGTATTTTTTCACCAGGGAATATTTATAACTCATAACAATTGTTCTGTTTTGATAGTGGATGGAAAAAAGCTTGATTTTTCTAGCTTTAGTAAGTTTTTCAAGGAAGTGAGAACGGAGAACAACTGTTACCATCCCTCCATATACCCACAAGTTACTGAGGCAAGACAGAGTACTATTCTGGCTTTATGTGACGTTGCATCAATTCTAATAGTGCTTGCTTAGGTGTAATCTCTCCAGTTAGTAAGCAATTTACCTGCTGAGTAATCGGCATAGAAATATCTTGGACTCGAGCACGCTTAACTAAAACTTCAGTCGTATTTATTCCCTCAGCAGTTCCTTCAAGATTATTAAGAATTTCATTTAAGCTTTTTCCCTTAGCAAGTGAGAAACCAACTTGATAGTTGCGACTTAGAGGACTATTGCAAGTTGCGAGTAAATCTCCTAAACCGGATAAACCATAAAAAGTTTCTGCCTTTGCACCCCAATCAACCCCAATTCGTACCATTTCAGCAAGTCCCCTGGTGAGCAAAGCAGCTTTAGAATTAGTTCCCAAGTGCAAACCATCGCATACACCAGATGCGATCGCCATAACATTTTTTAAGGTTCCTCCCAGTTCTACACCCAGGGGGTCATCATTGGTATACACGCGAAAGCGAGTAGAATTGAAAATTAATTGTACCGATTCAGCAGCACTTTCTATATTGCTTGCAACTACAGTTGCTGCTGGTAACTCCTGTGCAATTTCTTTAGATAAATTGGGACCGCATAAAACTACTATTGGATTATTAGGAAAATTTTCTTGCCAAATTTGTGATGGTGTGGAGGTAGTTTGAGGGTCTAAACCTTTAGTTGCAGTCACAAAAATTGTTTTAGCAGGGATACTTAAGGACTTTAGTTGAGAAACAATATCTACCACTCCTTTCATAGAAACAGCGCTCAAAATAATATCTGCACCTTCTATGGTCTGAGCTAAGGTTTGTGAACCACGACGGGAGAATAAACCTACGTGATGATTATTAGTTTTTGCAAGGTTTGCGAGTGCTTTTCCCCAAGCACCAGCACCGAGAATTGCAACTGATTTTTGATTATTCATAGAATTTAATATTCAACGGTGGAAAATATAACATTTCACAGTTGATAAGGAATTCTAAATTAGGAAGTAATTTTGTTGTTATGCCATTCCAGCTTGAAAAATCTGATTAGCTGTAAGCTTTAAATCGGGAAAAATTGGAGAAATAATTTGTTCATCATTTTGAAACTTAGTTATTTGATATTCTCCATCAACTAAGTTACATAAGGAAATAGTTGGTTCTTTAGGATTTCCAATAAAATTACGTCCACCCAAAGCTACATAATCTACAATCCAGTATTCGGGTATACCCATTTCCTCATAGTCAGCATATTTGAAGTGGTAATCATCCCGCCAATTAGTTGATACAACTTCGATTACTAAAGGTATTGATGCACCGCTACTGAGAGTAGATGCTTTTTTCCATAATGGCTCATTTGATAAATTGGAGCGATCTAACACTAAAATATCTGGAAAATAGCCAGTATCTTTTTGGGGAGGTTTAACTATAACTTTATTAGGGATACTGTATGGCAATTTAAGATTTTTAACTTCAAAAGCAATCTCGATGCTTAGAAAGCCTGTAACTTCTTCATGCTCCCCTACAGGTTGTGCCATTTCGATAATATTTCCATTGTGTAGTTCGTAGCGTACTCCAGAATTCTCAGGTAGCCAATCGATAAATTCTTCAAATGTTATTAGTTTAGGTAAAGCTTGAGTCATGGTTGAAGGAGAATTAATGCTTTGAAAATATTATCTCTAATTGAAGGGGTTACGGACTAAGCGATCGCGGTTGAGAGGATAGGGTAGTTTTTACACAGGACTTACGCAACGAAAATTTGTCATTGCAACCGGAACGTATTGCAGGGAAGCATAAGCTCTATCGCTCGTAATGACTTAGTTACCTTGCTTTTGCATAAGTCCTGTTACATCTTGAGAAGAATATGTAGGCAAAATTTCTTTTCAAGCACTTGTTAAAATAATCTCTAGGGAGAATGATTAATTGGTGATTTAGGAATAAAGATAGTCCTACTTTATGGCGTAAAAATATTTCTGATTGGCGTTCTAATTTTCGCATCACCATGATGAAGAGATGGTTTTCATCTCTCTCTTGACTTAAATTTATAGAAATCTTCGTGTTAAGTAGTATTGTTTTAATTTTTATAATTTTGTTTATTAAAAAGATTGCTTCATTGATAATTAAATTAATGATTTGATTAAATAATTAATTAATTAACTCATTAAATAAAATTTATATTTTACTATTTATAAATCTATTTTCAAATAATTACTTCAATATATGAATCAATATTTTGCCACGGTTGCTCGTGGATTGGAAGCGATCGCGGCTCAGGAGTTGGAGAATTTGGGTGGGAAGTCAGTGGAAGCGGGATTTTGCGGTGTGGAATTCAAAGGAGATATCTCTCTACTTTATCGGGTTAATTTATGGGCTAGGCTACCTTTCCGAATTTTATTCAAGGTACATCAGTTTCGTTGTCAAACTCCGCAAGATTTATATAAGGGTATTCAAACTATTGATTGGCAAAATTATCTCACACCAGCACAGACTCTAGCGGTAAATGCTACTGGGAAAAATGAACAGCTCAATCATACCCATTTCACAGCACTTCAGGTAAAAAATGCTATCGTTGACCAACAGCAGAAAGATTTTGACGAACGTTCTGATATTGAAGTAAAGTCCCCAGATTTAAGGGTAAATGTACATATTCGGAATGAACTTTGTACAGTCAGTCTTGACAGTTCTGGTAGTAGTTTACACCGTCGTGGCTATCGTCCAGCAGTGGGAGCAGCACCTCTGAAGGAGTCTTTAGCAGCAGCATTGATTCAACTTTCGGAATGGGAATCAGAACAGATGTTTTATGACCCGCTTTGTGGTTCTGGTACTTTACCTATCGAAGCTTGTTTAAAGTCCCTGAATATTGCACCGGGTTTGTTTCGGGAGTCTTTCGGGTTTGAAACATGGCGAGATTTTGATTCATCTCTTTGGAATAAGTTACTTGAAGAAGCTGAAGCTAGTCAATTGGATAAACTTAAAGCATCAATTTGGGGAAGCGATCGCAATGAAGATGTGATTGAGCAGGCAAAGATAAATGCTAGAAATTCCGGTGTTGATACTAGTATTTGGTTTTCTCAAATGGAGCTTTCTGAAATTGCTGCACCGGCAGATAGTGGGGTTTTATTTTGCAATCCACCTTATGGGGAACGATTGGGGAAAGATAGGGATTTAGGAGCGTTTTATAAACTTTTAGGTGATGTACTTAAGCAGCAATTTAAAGGTTGGACTGCTTTTGTACTAAGTGGGAACAAGGAATTGTCTAAGTATATTGGACTGAAATCATCTCAACGAATAGCTGTATATAACGGGACTTTACCTTGTCAATTGATGAAATATGAACTGTATTAGGCGATTATATTTTTTAAGACTGTGATTTTAAGACTGTGATACTTGGAAATATTTTACCCCTCTCCTGGTCGGAGAAGGGATAGGGAGAGATGAATCGAACTTAGGTTAGCGAACTTAGGTTATAAATTTACTTGTTGACCTTTGGATATCTTTCCATTAGCTCTCTTACTTGTTCTGCATGATAAGAGCTTCTTGTCAATGGAGAAGAAACAACCTGTAAAAAACCGATTTCCTCACCAAATGCTTTCCAAGCTGCAAATTTATCTGGATGTACAAATTCATCCACATTTAAATGCTTTTGAGTGGGTTGTAGATATTGTCCAATGGTCAAAATATCGCAATCAACCGCTCGTAAATCTCTCATACAAGCACGAATTTCCTGATCGGTTTCACCCAAACCAACCATAATTCCTGATTTAGTGTAAATCCAGGGTGCGATTTCCCGCGATATTTTTAGTAGTTCTAGAGTTCTTTGATACTCACCTTGGGGACGTACTTTTCTGTATAAACGAGGAATAGTCTCAGTATTATGATTTAGTACTTCTGGTTTTGCTTGGAGAATAATTTTCAGCGCTTCCCAATTTCCGCATAGGTCGGGAATTAAGACCTCAATTGTTGTCTTGGGTGAAATATTGTGAATTCCCTCAATACATTTTACAAATTGAGAAGCACCACCATCAGGTAAATCGTCTCGATTTACAGAAGTAATAACCACATGATTAAGCCTCATGCGTCTGACAGCTTCTGCTAATCTTTCCGGTTCACTGGGGTCTAATTCCCTAGTAGTTTTATCAAAATCAATATCACAATAAGGACAAGCACGAGTACAAGCAGGTCCCATAATTAAAAACGTCGCTGTCCCTGCATTAAAACACTCCCCTATATTCGGACAAGATGCTTCTTCACAAACCGTATTCAGAGACAAATCCCGTAAAACTTCTTTAACATTACCAACACGTTCCCACTGAGGAGCTTTTACCCGCAGCCAGTCTGGTTTTACAGTCACAATTTTTTCTTTAATATCTACATATATACAAAAATTATGGTAGCAAGGTTAGGGGAAGAGTGAGTTTTTGCGATCGCACATGGGTGCCCACCGAGGCGATGTGCAAAGCCCTGCCGTAGGCGATCGCTTTAAAACGGCTTGGAATATCAACATTCAGACTTTTGTAAGCTGATAGTGTCTTGCAAAAAAGAGATAGTGTATCTAATAATTATTCTGCTTATGATATAATTCTTTTATATTAGGCTTATAGTGCCGGGATGTAGCGCAGCTTGGTAGCGCACTTCGTTCGGGACGAAGGGGCCGCTGGT
>ERZ1740062.96-NODE-96-length-68114-cov-7.308850_pt1 | contig 68114 bp, 67 predicted proteins | sample MGYA00581741_ERZ1740062 | MGnify/ENA primary metagenome ERZ1740062 (study PRJEB43018, sample SAMN04849747) | marine metagenome | isolation source: floating plastic debris | place: Pacific Ocean | collected 2008-09-01 | study: EMG produced TPA metagenomics assembly...
GGCCGGCTTGGCGGGAATGGGATAGATGTAGAGCGGCTTGGCCGCGTCGGCGGCCTCCGCCAGCATCGACTCGCTCTCGCCGGTCACCACCAGGATGTCGGCGAGGGCGAGGTAGCCGAGGTAGGGATTGTCGCGCTGCCCGCGGCGCCAGCAGTGCAGGGTGGCCGCCGGGGCGCCGCGGCGCAGGGCCTCCTCCACCGCCGCGCCGCTGCGCCGGCTGGTGATGCAGGTCAGCGAGCCGCCGAGCGACTGGGCGAAGGCCTGCGCCTCACCGGCCATGCGGGTGGCCGTTGCGGCGGTGAGTCGGTGGTGCGCGGTGGTGCCGCCGACCAGCAGGGCGACGCGCGGCCGGGGGGCCTCGCCGAACAGGTCGGCCCAGCGCTCGGCGGCCTGCTGCAGCCGCGCGGAGTTGACCTGGGTCGGGGGCAGCAGCAGGTCGATCCGCTGGGGGTGCGGCGGGAGCTGGAAGTGCAGGCAGGTGACGGCGAGGTCGAAATCCGCGGCCACGTTGGCGCCTTTACGGCCCAGCTGCACCAGCCTGGTGTGGCCGCCGCTTTGGCGCTTCACCCAGCGCGCGATGGGCGCGCAACGGCGGCCCATGGCGATGATCAGGTCCGGCCACGGCGGCGTCAGCTCGGCCGAGTGGGCGGCGTCGAGCGACAGGCGTCGGGCTCCCAGCAGGCGGTTGCTGATCCGGTTCAGGGCGGTGAAGTGCAGTTCCTTGGTCTCGGCGGGCCAGCCCAGTGCCTCGGCCAGGCCGACCACCTGGGTGGTGTGGCCCGGGCGGTCGTCCAGCAGCAGCCAGACCCGCGGTGCGGCGGCGGGCGCCGGAACCCCTGCCTGGGCCGCTGCCGGGACCGTTGCCGGGGCCGCTTGGGGGGCAGATGACTCGCGAACGGGCATGGAAGGGCGGATGCCGATGGCCTCTGGAATCGATGGGGCGTGGCGGCCGGCGGGGCAGCTGTGCCCCGAGACGGTGATTGCCGACGTCAGGCTATAGGGTTTATATCCAGCGGCCTGTGGGGTAAAGCGCGCGCTGAGCGCCGCTGCCGCCCGCAAAACCGCCCGAAGACGCCGAAGAGCTACGGAAATCCATGTCTACGCTGGTCCTGGTCCGCCACGGTAAGACGGAATGGTCGAGCCAGAACCGCTTTGCCGGCTGGGCCGACGCGCCGCTCAGCGCGACCGGCCTCCAGGAGGCCCGCGGTGCCGGGCGTACCCTGGCGGCAGCCGGCTATCGCTTCGAGCGTGCCTATACCTCCTATCTCAGCCGCGCCGTGCGTACCTTGGAAGTCATTCTGGACGAGCTTGGCCAGGGCGACCTTCCGGTCGAGCGCAGCTGGCGCCTGAACGAGCGCCATTACGGCGCCCTGCAGGGTGACAACCGGGCCAAGATGGCGCTGCAGTACGGCAACGATCAGGTGGCGCAGTGGCGGCGCAGCTTTACTGCCGAACCGCCGGCGCTGCCGGATGGCGACCCGCGCCTGCCGGCGCTGGATTCGCTCTATGCCGGGATCGATCCGGCCCTGCTGCCGCGCAGCGAAAGCCTGCAGCAGGCGGCGGCACGCGTTGCCGTGTGGTGGCAGGAGACGCTGGTGCCCGCCCTGCGGACCGACAGCTGCCTGCTGGTGGTCGCCCACACCAGCAGCATTCGGGGCTTGGTGCGCGAGATCGAGGGGCTCAGCGACGCCGACTCGGCCGGTTTCCGCATCGCCACCGCCCTGCCGCTGGTCTACACCCTCGACGAGGGCTTGAAGGTGGTCGACCGGCGGGAGCTGGCCGGCGGCTGGTCGAGCCGGATGCGTCAGTTTCTCAACCGGCACAAGCCGGGCAAACGGATTTCCTGGATTTAGTACCGCCGAAAGGGGGGACAGGGTATCCATTGTTACGCCTGTCGCACGAATGTTGGTGCGGCGGCCGGTGCGGACTCTTGCTCTTGCGGGGCGCGGTCCCTAGTTTCGTGCACAATCGCCCCGCAAAACAAAGGCAAGCTATCGTGTTCTTCGCCAGAACGCCCTGGTCCGGCCGCAAGTACTTCCTCGACAAGATGACCTTGCGGGATCTGGTCTGGGCCTATGCGACCTACCCGGCCATCCAGGCCTATGCCGCGCTTGCCGTGGCCGGCTTCGGCCTTGCCGCCTATTGGGCCGTCCAGGGCGACGCCAGTCCGCTGAGGCTGCTGGCCGCCGCGGCGGCGACGGTGCTGATCTATCCGCTGGTGTGGTACCTGTTGCACCGCTACATGCTGCACGGGCGGCTGCTTTACAAGTTTCCGCAGACGGCGGCCCTGTGGAAGCGCATCCACTTCGACCACCACCAGGACCCCAACGACCTCGGTGTGCTGTTCGGCGCGCTCTACACCACGCTGCCGACCATCCTGGCCGTGACTCTGCCGATCGGCTGGCTGATCGGCGGGCCCGGCGCTGCGGCGATGGCCGCGGCGACCGGCCTGCTGACGACCTGCTTCTACGAGTTCTGCCACTGCATCCAGCACCTGCCGTTCACCCCCAAGCGGGAATGGCTGCGCCGCATCAAGCGCTATCACCTGGCGCACCACTTCCACAGCGAGCACGGCAACTACGGCATCACCAACTACTTCTGGGACCGCCTGTTCGGCACGTTCTATCCTGAACCCAAGGGCTTTCCGCGCAGCGAGACGGTGTTCAACCTGGGCTACACCGGTGCGGAGAGTGCGCGCTTTCCCTGGGTGGCGACCCTGTCGGGCCTGGTGCCCGGCAGCCCGGTGCTGCGGCGCGGCCGCCAGGAATGAGCAACGCAGCGAGTGCCGGCGCCGGGGCGCTGAGCATCGAGGCCGTCGAGCGTCCGGCGGCGAGCGATGCCTTCGTCCGGCTGCCCTGGTCGATCTATCGTGACGATCCGGCGTGGATCCCGCCGTTGCTGATGGAGCGGCGCGAGCACCTGGATCCGCGCAAGAACCCCTTCTTCGAGGCCGCCGACACGCGCTTCTGGCTGGCGCTGAGGAACGGCCGGCCGGTCGGGCGGATCTCCGCCCAGGTCAATCACGCCTATCTCGAGCGCCACCAGGACCAGACCGGTCATTTCGGCATGCTGGAGGCCGAAGACAATGCGGAGACCTTCCAGGCGCTGCTGAAGACCGCCGAGGATTGGCTGCGCGGGCAGGGGATGCGCCGCGCCCTCGGCCCCTTCAATCTCTCGATCAATGAGGAGTCCGGCCTGCTGATCGAGGGCTTCCAGCATCCCCCGTCGATGCTGATGGGTCATGCGCGGCCCTATTACGGGCCCCAAGTCGAGGCCGCCGGCTACCGCAAGATCAAGGATCTGATCTGCTATCACTACGACGCCCGGCCGCCGATGCCGCGCGCCATGTCGCTGATGCTGCGCAAGACCGCGAAGACGGAGCGGCTGACGGTGCGCGCCCTCGACATGCGGCGCTATCACGACGACCTCGCCATCATCATGGATATCTTCAACGATGCCTGGTCGGACAACTGGGGCTTCGTGCCGATGTCACAGGCCGAACTGCGCCATATGGCGAAATCCCTGAAGCCCATCGTGCGCCCGGAATCGATCGCCATTGCCGAACTGGACGGCGTGCCCGTCGCCATGGCCATCGGCCTGCCCAACGTGAACGAGGCCATCGCCGACCTGAACGGCCGGCTGCTGCCCTTCGGGTGGGCCAAGCTGCTGTGGCGCCTGAAGGTGAAGACCACCAAGACCGCACGAGTCCCCTTGATGGGCGTGCGCAAGGCCTACCACGGGTCCATGCTGGGGGCGGCGCTGGCTCTGGGGGTGATCGAAAGCATCCGGCAGGCGCAGAAGGCCATCGGCGTGGAGGGTGGCGAGCTGTCGTGGATTCTGGAGGATAACCTGCCGATGCGGCGGATGATCGAGCAGTTCGGCGGCGTCGCCTACAAGACCTACCGGGTCTACGAGCGCGGGCTCGACTGATGGCCACGGCGGGGCCGGCGGAGAGGCGGTTCACCGTGCTGGTGCTGGCCGGCGACCGCGGACCGCAGGACCCGGTGTCGCAGGCCGCCGGTGTTGCCCATAAATGCCTGGCGCCGGTCGCCGGGACGCCGATGCTGGAGCGGGTGATTGCCGCGCTGATGGACAGCCCCTACGTCGACCGCATCGCCGTGTCGCTGAACGTCCCGGCGGTGATGGCCGACCTGCCGGCGTTGGCGCCGCTGGTGGACAGCGGGCGTCTGCTGCCGCTGCAGGCAGCGGGGTCGCCCAGCCGCAGCGTGCTGCAGGCCGTCGAGGCGCTTGAGAGGCCTTTTCCGCTGCTGATCACCACCGCCGACCACGCCCTGCTGACGCCGGCGATGGTCGACCACTTCTGCGCCGCGAGCCTGGCCTCAGGGGCCGAGGTGACCGCCGGGCTGACGGCCTCGGCGATCCTGCTGGCCCGCTATCCGCAGTCCAGGCGCACCTATCTGAAATTTCGCGATGAACGCTATTCCGGCAGCAATCTCTTCGCACTGATGGGCCCGGCGGCCATGGCGCTGCCGCGGCTCTGGCTGCGCGTCGAGCAGCAGCGCAAGCAGCCCTGGCGCGTCGCTGCGGTGTTCGGTCCGCTGCTGCTGCTCGGCTACCTGCTGCGGATCTTTACCCTGGATCGAGCGATGGCGCGCATCTCGGCGCGGCTTGGCGTCCGCGTCGCGGCGGTGAAGATGCCGATGGCCGAGGCGGCCATCGACGTCGACAAACGGGAAGATCTCGAACTGGTCGACGCGATTCTGCGCAAGCCGTCCTAGCGGCCCGCCTTAAGACGGCCCCGCCCTTAAGACGACTCTGCTGCGGCCAGATCACCCGCGTCGGAGGCGCGCCAGGAGGCGACCATGCGTTTGGCGGTCTGTACGTCGACCGGATAGTCGACTTCGCACCAGGGGTGGCCGCTGATGGTAACGGCCTGGATCGCGACCTCGGGGGCCAGGGCGGCGATCACCGACAGGTACCACTGGCGCAACGCTTCGGGGGCCAGCATGGCGGCCTCCAGCGCGGCGACGAAGTGCCGCGGGCCTTCGCCACGGAAGTACAGCATACCGATCGACTCGCCCTGCACCCGCTCCGCCGGCAGCTTTTTGCCGATGTCGAGCAGGCGGCCGGCCTCAAGCTGCACCTTCATGTCGTCGTCGTCGTAGCGTTCCTTGTGGTCGACGGCGAGGCTGATCGGCGCGGCCGGGCTGGCCAGCAGCGTCTGCAGCACCGGCTGGCTGAACAGGGTATCGCTGTTCAGCAGCAGGAAGTCGCCGGCCATCTCGTGGCGCGCCATCCAGCAGGTCGCCAGGTTGTCGGCGACCCCGTAGAAGGGATTGTAGGCGGTGCGGAAGCTTGCCGTGGGATAGCGCCGGGCCAGTTGCTCCAGGCTGCGTTCCACCGCCGGCAGATTGAAGCCCGCCAGGAAGACAATCTCCTCCACAGCGCACTCAACCAGCGCGCTAACCTGCCATTCCAGCAGCGATTTTCCGCCGATGTTGAGGAGTGCCTTGGGTTCCTCTTCGGTAAGGGGGAGCAGGCGCCGGCCTTGGCCGGCACCGATAATCAGTGCTTTCAACGCGAATAAAAACCCTTCTGGCGAATTAGGCTTTGACCCAGCCAGTGGTTTTGATCACATGTTCCCTTGGTTTCGTCAACCTTTGAGCTGCCGCTGGGCGGCGGCAAGATCTGGATGTTCACGCTCGCGCATATCTCCGACCCGCACCTCGGGCCCCTGCCGCCGGTTCGGGTCGCCGAGCTGCTGAACAAGCGGTTCTTCGGCTATCTCTCGTGGATGCGCCGGCGCCGGGACCTGCATCGTCCGGAGGTGCTGGCCGCCCTGGGGGCCGATCTCGGTGCCCTGGCGCCGGACCATGTGGTGGTGACCGGCGACCTGACCAATATCGCCCTGCTGCAGGAATTCACCCAGGTCGCCGACTGGCTGCACGGCCTCGGCACGCCCGAGACCGTCTCGGTGGTGCCCGGCAACCACGACGCCTACGTGGCGGTACCTTGGGAGGAGTCGCTGGCCAAGTGGCAGGCCTTCATGTCCAGCGACGGGGGCGCGCCTGGGGTGACGCTCGGGGAGGCTGGCGCCGGGGCTCCCGCCGGGGCTTCCCCCGGGGCTTCCATTGGGGGGCCGGACGGCTTTCCCTTCGTGCGCTATCGCGGGCCGGTCGCCATCGTTGGCCTCAGCTCGGCCCAGGCGACGCCGCTGTTCTGCGCCCACGGCACGCTCGGCGAGGCCCAGTTGGGGCGCCTCGGGCCGCTGCTGCGGCGCCTGGGCGAGGAGGGCTGGTTCCGCGTGGTGCTGATCCATCATCCGCCCAGCCTGGACAAGATCGCCCGGCGCAAGCGGCTGGTCGACGCCGCGCCGTTCCGCCAGGTGATCGCCGAAAGCGGTGCCGAGATGGTGCTGCACGGCCACGACCACAGTTTCGGGGCGGAGCGGATCGCCGGGCCGGGCGGCGGCGAGGTGCCGGTGATCGGGGTCCCGTCCGCATCGGCCCGCCGCGACAGCAAGCATCCGGTGGCCCACTACCAGCTTTACGGTATCGAGAAAACCGGCAACGGCTGGCGTGTCGAGGTTGCCGCGCGCGGGTTCGACCCGGCCAGCGGGCGCTTTGGCGAGGCGCGCCGCTATATCCTCTAGGGGGTGGGGGTGGGCTCTAGGCGGCGGGCCCTGGGCGGGCTTTCCCCGGCCTTACCCTTGCAGGTAGAGGATCGAGATCTTGAGGGTGGTCAGCGCGCCGTCGATGGTGAACAGGGTCTCGTCCTGATCCGGCTTGCCGAAGCGGAATCCGGGATTCTGGGAAAAACCGTATCCTTCCGTGGGGATGCCGAGAAAGTCCCGATCGAATTCTTTGTTGCCGTTCTCGTCGTGATACAGGGCGACGGTGTAGCGTCCGGCGGCGGTGGGGGCGTGCAGGCAGAGCTGGGTTTCGCCCTCTTGGGCATCCACACGGATCCGGTCCAGCCGCGCGCCTCTCTTCAGAAATGTGTCAGGGTTATCGCTGTAAAGGACTGCTGTTATTAGCCCTTTTGAACTCCGGACTTTCTCGACCGTGACCTGGATGGCTGTCGGGTCCGATACCTCGCAGACCTGCACCGGCGTTTCGGCCCGGGAGGCGGCGGGAATCGCCAGCAGGGCCAGCCACAGGGCGGCAGCGGCCACGGCGAAGACGGCGAGGGGAACGGGATTTCGCAAGATCGTTCGGGCGCGAGGACGTATCATCGCTTCATCCTTCAGCTGTCACCATGCGGCCACCGCCCGGCGGGGCCTGTTATGGGATACGGCGACAGGAGCCGACGCATCCCCATCGCCCCTGCCGGCATCCCCGGCGTCGGGCAACCACATCCCAGCGAGGTAGGACCGTCCCGTGAATTTGTCAAGCCAACCCCCCGCGACCTCCCGTGCGACCCCGAACGCGAGCCCGAACGCGACCATGACGAAGTTCGGCTATCCCGACAGCCTGGTTTGCGACTATGCCCACTGGGTGGTACTGCTGCGCCCGCAGCAGGCGACGCTCGGTGCGCTGGTGCTGGTGTGCAAGGATGCGGTAACGGCCTTCGGTGACATTTCCGCCGCGGCCTTCGCCGAACTGCAGCGAGTGACCGGCGACATCGAGGCGGGGCTCGGCGCCTTCCGTCCCTACCAGAAGATTAACTACCTGATGCTGATGATGGTCGACCCCGACGTGCACTTCCATGTGCTGCCCCGCTACGCCGAGGAACAGAGCTTCGACGGCGTCGCCTATCCCGACAAGGGCTGGCCGGCGGTGCCGGACCTGGCGGGTGGGGTGCTGCCGGATGCCGACGGCCTGGCAGCCCTGGCAGCGGCGGTGAAAGCCGTCTGGCCCGGCAACCGTAACTAGACCGCAGAAGAAACGAAAAGGGCCGCCGGCGCGCCAGCTTATGTCGACGATCAGTTCCTATATCCTGCGGCAGACCATGGGGCCGCTGCTGGCCGCCATTGCGATTGCACTGCTGGTCCTGTTGACCGAGCGCATGCTGCGGCTGCTCGACCTGGTGCTCGATACCGGCGGCGGCCTGACCGTGTTGCTGCAGATGCTGGCTTTCCTGGTGCCGCACTACATGGCGCTCGCCTTGCCGGTCGCCTTCTTCCTGGGGGTGCTGCTGGCCTTCGGCCGCCTGCACCACAACCGCGAACTGGATGCCCTGGGGTCGGCAGGGGTCGGTCTGCGCCGGTTGCTCAGCCCGGTGTTGGTGCTGGCGCTGCTGCTGGCCGCGGTCTCCGCCGCCAACTTCGCCATCGGCCAGCCGTATGCACGCTACATCTATCGCGCGCTGGTCTACAACGTGGCCGAGGCGGCGGCCAACGTCTACCTGCAGGAACGGACCTTCATGGAGGTGAAGGGCACCACCTTCATGGCCGAGCGCATCTGGCGCAACAGCCAGGAGTTTTCCAACGTCTTCATCTACGAGGAAAACGCAACGGGCAAGGCCACCACGATGACGGCGCGGCGTGGCAGCCTGTATGTCGCCCCCAAGGGCGAGCAGTCGACGCTGTTCCTGGTGGACGGCGTGCGGCTCGAATCCCGTCCCCCGGCCACCGCCTCGGCCACCGCCCCGGGCACCACCCCGGGCAACACCGACAGCACTGCCGCGCGGGGCACGATCGGGGCATTGAGATTCGACCAGTCGCAGATCCCCATCGACCTGGTCGCCCAGGATGCGTTTCGGCCCCGCGGCGAGGACGAGCGCGAGCTGACCCTGACCGAGCTGTGGCGCTACCGCGCGGTGCCGCCGCCGGGGGTGACCGGCGAACAGATGCTGGCCGAATTCCACGACCGCCTGGTGCGCAGCCTGTCGGTGCTGTTCCTGCCGTTCCTCGCGGTGCCTTTTGCACTCGGCCGCCGCCGCTCACGCCAGGCCTACGGCATTGCCGTGGGCCTGTTCATCCTGGTCGCCTACAACCAGTTGCTCAGCATCGGCAAGTCGTTGGCCTCGGTCGGCCAGGTCTCGCCGCTGCTGGGCCTGTGGCTGCCCTTCGTGGTGCTGGCACTGGGCAGTGGCTATCTGTTCTACCGCACCGCTTACAAGGTGCCGCGCGGTGCCGGGCGCTGGTCTTTGTTCGGCCTGTTCGAAAGCCTGGTGCAGACTCTGCGGGGCGCAACGCTGAAACGGCAGCATCCTGAATGAGCGGCTCCGAATGAACCTTCCCGGCATGAGCGTTTTGGCGACCTACCTGACCCGCCTGGTGCTGGCGCGTTTCGCGCTGCTGCTGTTCGGGTTTACCGGCTTCCTGCTGGGGCTCGATCTGATGGTGAACGCCAACGGGATCCTGCACGAAGGAGGCAACGTCCAATCGCTGCTGCGCTACGGCCTGCTGCGCACCCCGATCATCGTCTCCGACCTGATCAAGATCGCCGCCCTGCTGGCCGGCCTGTTGAGCTTTGCGTCGCTGATCCGGCATGGCGAGCTGATCGCGTTCTGGGGCACCGGCGTTTCGCAGGTCGGGCTGTTCCGGCGCCTGCTGCCCGTGGCGCTGCTGCTCGGCGGGCTGCAGTTCGCCGTCGACGATCTGGCGGTGCCGGTCAGCGTCGACGCACTGAACGCCTGGGGCGTCGGGGAATACAAACCGACGCGCAGTGCGAACAACAGCAAGGACATCACCTGGATCCATGTCGGCAACGACATCGTCCGCGTGCCGACGGCGAACATCGGCAGCACCAGCCTCAGCGATTTTGCAATCTTCCAGCGCGACGCGGAGGGCCACCTGCTGGCGCGCCTCGACGTGGCGGCGGCGCACTATGCCGGCGGCACCTGGGAACTCAGCGACATTACCGTTGCTTCCGCCGACGGCGGGCTGCCGCGCCACGCGGCGCGGCGGGCGTGTCCGAGCGGCCGGGACCCGGACAGCCTCGATCATTTGAGCGCCCACCCGCGCGAGCTGTCGTTCGGCCAGACGCTGCGCTTTGCCGGCGGCGACGGGCAGGGGACCTGGGCGCCCTACCTCTACCAGACGTGGCTCTACGAAAAGTTGAGTGCCTGCCTGGTGCCGCTGCTGATGCTGCTGCTCAGTGCCGCCCTGGCGCAGCGGACCCAGCGCGCCGGCCACGTCGAGTTGCTGTTTCTCTTCGGCGCCCTTGCCGGTTTTGCTTTCTTCATCTTCAACGGTATCGCCCTGGCGATGGGCGAGGTCGGTCTGCTGCCGCCGCTGTTCGCCAGCGCCGCCCCCCTTGTCGCCTTCACTGCCGTCGCCGTCAGCGTGATCTATTGGCACGAATTGAAGCGGCATCCGGCGTGAATGCGTGCCGGAAAAGGGGCGCTTTCTTGACAACCCGCCGCAGGTCCGATTAATGGAGCAAACCGTCCCAACCCCCGACCCCAGCCCAACCCTGGCCCCTTTTCTGGGCGGCGGGCGCGGCATCTCCCGACAGCCGTCCGACAAAGAGAATGATTTTGCGCGCTGAGACCGATTCGCGGCCGACTTCCGCCTGCATCGTCGGCGACAGGGCGCCGCAGGTGTGGTGCGGCAGCGCCGCCGAGCGGCTGCGCCGTGCCCTGGCCCGGCAGGGAATTACCCGGATTCTCGATACGGCGGCCTTGGCCGAGGCGGACGCCGCGCGGGACGGCGCGGTGATCCTGCTGCGCGCCGACGCGGTCATCGACGGACCGCTGCTGCAGGCCGTGCTGCAGGCGCCGGGGGCAGTGCTGCTGTCCAACGGTGTGCCGGCCGGATTGCCGGTCGCGGTCCATGCGCCGGCCGGTCAGGCCGTGACCGCCGCCGAGGTGCTGCGGCGGGACGAGGAGGCGGCCGGCCTGCCCACCGGCCTTAGGGCGGTCACCAGCAGCGATCTCGGCGCGTCCTACTGGGAGGCCCTGCGCAAGCGCGAGGAGCCCTATGCCCTGATCCTGCGGCCCGACGCCCCCGCGGCGATGAAGCGCATCGAGTGGCGCATGTTCATGGGCACCTACAAAGGGGCGACCGACCTGGTCACCAAGTACCTCTGGCCGCGCCCGGCCTTCCACGTCACCAAGCTTTGCGCGCGCCTGGGCATCACGCCGAACCAGGTGACGGCGCTGAGCCTCGTTCTGGTGATCGCCGCCTTCGTCTGGTTCTGGCAGGGCGCCTGGCTGCCGGGCCTGCTGGCGGCCTGGGGCATGACCTTCCTCGACACCGTCGACGGCAAGCTGGCCCGCATCACGCTGCAATCCAGCAAGTGGGGCAACGTCTTCGACCATGGCATCGACCTCGTCCATCCGCCGTTCTGGTACTGGGCCTGGGCGGTCGGCCTGCAGGGCGGGCCGCACGCGGTCGACAGCGGCGACCTGCTGGCGATGCTGGCGGTCATCATTGCCGGCTACGTGCTGCAGCGGGCGATCGAAGGCATCGCGATCTGGCGCCTGGGCCTGGAGATTCATGTCTGGCGCCGTGTCGATACCTGGTTCCGCCTGATCACCGCACGCCGCAATCCCAACCTGCTGCTGCTGACGGTCTTCACCGCTTTCGGCCGGCCCGACCTGGGACTCGCCGCGGTGGCGCTGTGGACGGCGCTGTGTCTGGTGCTGCACGGATTGCAGCTGGTGCAGGGTCTTGTTGCGGCGCGGCGCGGCAAGCTGCGCTCCTGGCTGGCGGGGCCGGCGTGAGGGGATCGGTGAACAGGGCGCGCATCGGCGTCATCACCAATCCCGGCAGCCAGCGCAACAAGCAGGGCCTGGGTGAGATGCAGCACCTGCTGGCCGGCACGCCCGACGCCTGCCATGCGGTGCTCGACAAGATCACCGACGTGCCGGAGATCCTGCGCGACTTCGCGCGGCGGGAGGTGGACGTTCTCGCGGTGGCCGGCGGCGACGGCACGGTGCAGGCGGTGCTGACCGAAGTCTACGGCCAGCGGCCCTTTGCCGCGGTGCCCAGGCTGGCTGTGGTGCCGCGCGGCATGACCAACATGATCGCCGCCGACGTCGGGCTGCGGCGGGACGGGCTGAAAGGCCTCGCGCGCATCCTGCAGGCGACGCCGGCGGAGCTGGCGCAGGCGAGCCTCGCCCGCCGCATCCTGCGCGTGGAGAATGCCCTGAACCTGCCGCCGCAATACGGTATGTTCTTCGGCGGCGCCGGCATCTGCCGCGCCATCGAGGCCTGCCGCACCAAGGTGCACCCGATGAAGCTGCAGGCCGACACCGCGGCGGCCGTGACCCTGGCGGGGTTGCTGGGCGGTTGGCTGTTCGGCCGCCGCAAGGAGGCCGGCGAGAGCGGCCGGATCTTCTACGGGGACCGCATCACCATGACCTTCGACGACGACGCAGAGGCGACGCTGGACAGCCTGCTCATCCTGGCCACCACGCTGGACAAGCTGATCCTGGGCAGCCGGTCGTTCTGGGGCGGGGAACAGGGCCACCTGCGCTTCACCGCCATCGCCTACCCGCCCAAGCGGCTGCTGCGCCATGCCTGGCGGATCCTGTACGGGCGCGAGCCGCGCCGGCTGCCCGAGGATAGCTATCTCAGCCGCACGGTGGACCGCGTCGCCCTGACCATGGACTGTCCCTTCACTTTGGACGGCGAGATGTTCGACCCGACCCCCGGCACGCCGCTGGTCCTGACGGCGGCCGACGAAGCCCGCTTCGTGAGGCTTTAGGCGTCATGGGCGGCGGCGGGACGGACGGAGGCCTTCAGGCCTTGCGGCGCCGGGAACTGATGCAGCCGGTGGCCGCGCCCATCGCCGCCATAACCGAGGCTGCCCGGCAGCGCCACGGTGACGCGGTGGCTGCGGTCCTGTTCTACGGCTCCTGCCTGCGGCTGGGCAGTGACGAAGACAAGATCGTGGATCTGTATGTCCTGGTCGACGGCTACGCGGCGGCTTACGGTGCGGGCCTGCGGGCGGCGCTGAACTGGGCCCTGCCGCCCAACGTGTTCTATCTGGAAACGCCGTTCGAGGGGCGCGTGGTGCGCGCCAAGTACGCGGTGGTGTCCCTGGCCGACTTCGCCAAAGGGGCCTCGGGCGGCTGGTTCCACCCTTATCTCTGGGCGCGTTTCGCGCAGCCCTGCCGGCTGTCCTATTGCCGCGACGATGCGGTGTGCGGGACCATGGCGTCGGCGCTCGCCGGGTCGGTGAAAAAGTCGGCGGGCGAGGGGCTTGCCCTGGTCGGCGACCGCTTCACGGTGCGCGACCTTTGGGTCGCGCTGTTCCGCCAGACCTACCGCACCGAACTGCGTGCCGAGCCGCCGGAGCGTGCCGGCGAGATCTACGATGCCAATGCGGCGCATTACGAGACGGTCTCGACCATCGCCCTGGCCGATCTCGGCGCGGTCGCCGCAGAAGGACCGGCAGAGGGGGAGCGATGCTGGCAGCGCACCCGTCGTCCGGGAAATGCCGGCGGCAAGTGGTGGCTGCGCCGGCTGCAGGGCAAGCTGCTGTCGGTCGCCCGGCTGGTGAAGGCGGCGTTCACCTTCCAGGACGGTGCCCACTATCTGCTATGGAAGATCGAACGGCATTCCGGCGTCAGCATCGTGCTGACGCCCTGGCAGCGCCGCCATCCCATCCTGGCATCGACGGTGCTGTTCTGGCGTCTGTACCGCAAGGGCGCCTTCCGCTAAGTCGCCCTGGGCTTTCGCTGCCGGGCCCTATTCCGCGGCAGCCCCTATTCAGCGGCAGATTGGGCGTCGCGCCAGTCCTTCAGCGCGCGATGCGCTTCTTCGAAGACGGCGCAGACGCGTTGGACCTGAGCCGGTGTGTGGGCCGCCGACAGGCTGCAGCGCAGCAGGCAGGAACCGTCGGGCGTGCCCGGCGGCAGCGCCAGGTTCACGTAGACGCCGGCGTTGAACAGCGCGTTCCACATGAAGACCGCCGATTCTTCGTCGGGCAGGCGCACGGCGATGATCGGGCTGGCCGCCGAACAGATGGTAAAGCCGAGGTCGGAGAGGCCCTTGTACAGCGCTTCTGCGTTTGCCCAGAGCTGCTTGCGCAGACCCGGCTGCGTTTCGATCTTCTTCAGGGTCGCCATTGCCGTCGCGATGCTGGCGGGCGACGAAGAGGCGGTAAACATGTAGGGCCGGCTGGTGAAGCGCAGCTGATCGAATTCCGGATTGTTCGAGGCACCGAAACCGCCGACGGCGCCCAGGCTCTTACTGAAGGTGCCGACCACGTAGTCGACGTCATCTTCGACCTCATAGGCTTCGGCGATGCCGCGGCCCTTGTCGCCGAAGACGCCCAGCGAGTGGGCTTCGTCGACCAGCAGCTCGACCCCGTGACGCCGTTTCACATCGACGAACTCGTCGAGCGGCGCCTGATCCCCCAATATGGAATAGATGCCTTCGACGATGATGAGCTTGCTCGACGTATCGTCCTTCAGGCGCTCCAGGCGCTTGTCGAGATCGGCCGGCGCGTTGTGGCGGAAGCGGATGAGGGTGGCGCCACTCAGGCGGCAGCCGTCGTAGATGCTGGCATGAGAATCGGAATCCAGCAGGATGATGTCCTTCGGGCCGGCCAGACCGGCGATGACGCCCAGGTTGGCCTGATAGCCGGTCGGGAAGACCATGGCCGAGCGGCGGCCGAGGAAGCTGGCGATGTCCTGTTCCAGGGCACGGTGGCTGGAGTAGGTGCCGTTGGCGATGCGCGAGCCGGTGGTGCCGGTGCCTTCGCGGCGGATCGCCTCGACGGTCGCCTCGATGCAGTCGGAATCGAAGGTCAGGCCCAGGTAATTGTTGGTGCCGACGAGGATAACATCGCGGCCGTCGATAACCGCTTCGGTGGCCGAGACGATACGGTCCATGCAGATGTTGAAGGGGTCGCGGCCGGCAGCCAGCAAGCGGTCGTGGCGAGCATTCACCTGATCGTATTTGTCAAAGAGACTCATAGGATTAGCCCTTGCTCAATTGCGCAAGCACGACGTCGATCAGGTCCTGCAGGGTGTTCACGTCCGGAAGCAGGCTGATCGGGATATCGATCTCAAAGCGGTCTTCGACCTCCATCACCAGATTCATGGCGGCGACCGAGTCCATGAACAGGTCGGCCGAGAGGTCCGTTTCCGGGGTGATCTCGATGCCCTTCGGGTTGAACGGCTGGAGGAGCTTGATAACCTCCTCTTGGACCTTATCGGCAGTCCACTGCATCTTGTATCCTCATCGCGGGACCGCTCCCACCGGATCGGTCCCCATTGTCCCTATTGGCCCGGCCGGCGCCCCCTGGACCTGACGCCCCTCGTCCGAGCGCCCATTATTCCCGGCGCAGGACTCCAAAGGCGTCCGGCGCTGGCCCGGTCAAAGCCAGCCAGCTGCCTTATACCATGCGGCGCTCCTGGAGAAACCCTCGTCCAGCCGTACCGCTGCCGACCAGGAAATGCAATCGCCGAGCAGGTTGTGGCGGCTCACCCAGTCCGGGTGGGCGATTTCGTTGACCTTGCCTTGGGACAGGATCGGCGGACGCCCGGTCACCGCGGCGCCCAGCGTGCCGAGGCCGGCCGCCAGCCGCTGGATCGGGCGTGGCACCGCCAGTCCCCGAACGCGGCGGCCGAACTGGCGCTCCGCCGCGGCCAGGATGTCGTCCCAGCCGTAACCGCCGGGGCTGCCGTCGTCCAGTTCCATCACCCGTGCCGACGGCAGGGCCTGATCCAGCAGGGCGGCGACTGCCGCCGCCAGATCCTCGACATAGAGCATGGAGAAGCGGCCCTGGCCGGCCGGGCGCAGCACCAGGCCGCGGGCGAACTGGCGAAACAGGGGCAGGGTGGCGCGATCACCGGGGCCGTAGACCACCGGCGGGCGCAGCACCTGCCAGTCGAGGCCGCCGCCGGATTGCTGCAGCAGTGCTTCGGCCTGGCGCTTGCTGGCGGCGTAGGGCGACAGTTGGGGTTCGCGGGCGGCCAGGGAAGAGATCAGCACAAAGCGGCGTTTGCCGCCGCCGGCCGCGGCGGCGTCGAGCACCCTGCCGGTGCCCTCGGCATTCACCCGATGAAACTCGGCGGCGCTGCGGGCGGCGACCAGACCGGCACAGTGGACGACCGCATCGGCGCCGGCCATCAGCTCGGCCAGCGCCGTCTCGGACTCGAGATCGCCGGGGACCGCGGTCAATCCCGGCGCCTCCGGCAGGGCGCCGGGGCGGCGGGCGAGGGCGCGGACCCGCCAGCCATCGGCCGTCAGCCGGCGCAGGATGTGGCCGCCGACGAAGCCGGAACCGCCGGTCAGGGCGACGCAGCCGCGGTCGGGCGCGGTGGGACTGTTCATTGGGGGACGGGCGGAGAGAGCCGGCGCCGGCCGGGGACGGGATCGGGGCCGGCGCGGCGGGGCGGGGACGGCCTAATTTCGCTGTTCGGAATAGATCGGGGCGGGATCTTCGTGCTCCGTATAGGCGAGGTTGAGATCGCAGATTTCTCCGGAGATGTAGTCCTCCTTGACCGCCGAGCGGCTCAGCTTGCCCGAGGAGGTGAACTTCAGGGTCTTCGGCGGCACCAGCACCACGCGGCAGTCGGCGCCGCAGGTCCGGCGCACCGTGGCGGCCACCCGCTTGCGCAACGCCTCGCGCGCGCTGACGTCGTGCAGGCGGCATTGCAGCACCACGATCATCCGCTCGGCGCCGCCGGGCTCGATGACGGAGAAGCAGGCGACGTCGCTGCCGCGCACGTCCTCCAGGGCTTCCACCGCCCATTCGACGTCCTGCGGCCAGATGTTGAGGCCGTTCAGGATCACCAGGTCCTTGCGGCGGCCGGTGACGACCAGGCGGCCGTCGATCATATAACCGAGGTCGCCGGTATCGAGCCAGCCGTCCGGGGTGGTGACCGCGGCGGTGGTGGCCGGGTCGTTGTAATAGCCTTCCATCACGCTGGGCCCGCGCACCACGATGCGCCCGACATGGTGGTCGGACAGCGGCGCGTTGGTTTCGCTGCGCACCTCCACCTCATGCTCGGGCAACGCCTTGCCGCAGATGACGAAGGAACGGGCGGCGCGGCTGGCGCCGCCGCCGTCCGCCTTGCCGTTCTTCTTGCCGTTCACCGGTGAGACGTTACCGGTGTGGGTGTAGTGTTCCTGGTCGATGCGGTCGACCTCGACACCCTTGTCGAGCGGCGCGAAGGTGACGGCCAGCGTCGCTTCCGCCATGCCGTAGCTGGGCAGGAAGGCCTTGGGTGAGAAGCCGGTCACCGCGAAGGTATCGGCGAAGCGCTCCAGGATTTCCGCCCGCACCATTTCGCCGCCGATGCCGGCGACGCGCCAATGCTTGAGATCGATGGTCTTGGCCGAGCCGTTGAGGCCGCGGGTGGCGCACAACTCGTAGCCGAAGGTCGGGCTGAACGAGATCGTGCCGCCGTACTGGGAGATCAGCTTGGGCCAGGTCAGCGGGCGCAGCGCGAAGCTCTTGGTGGCCAGGTAGTCGATGGTGATCTGGCTCAGCATCGGCGTCAGGCAGAAGCCGACCAGCCCCATGTCGTGATACAGCGGCAGCCACGAGGTGGCACGGTCGCCCGGGCGCAGTTCCAGGCCATGCTGGCCGATGCCGCGCGCGTTGGCGATGATCGAGCGCTGGGAGACGAAGACGCCGCGGGGCAGGCTGGTGCTGCCGGAGGAATACTGGATGTAACAGGCCTCGTGGCTGGCGAAGGGCCTGAGATCGCCGCCCTCGGCCGGCAGGGCGTAGAAGTCCTCCGGTGTGCCGACCATCTTGAGGCCGCCGGCCGCTTCCTTCAGGTAGTGCAGCATGTCGGCGGGGCCGACGGCGATCTGCGCGCCGGCCTTGGCGAGCATGGCGCGCAGGCGCTCGACATAGGCGCCGTGACCGCCGAGGTGGATGGTCAGCGGCAGGGGAACGGGAATGAGCCCGGCGTATTGGCAGCCGTAGAAGAAGATCAGGAAGTCGGCGCTGGTTTCGGCAACCAGGGCGACGCGGGTTCCCCGCTCCACACCGGCGCGCGCGAAGCGCTGCGCCATGGCGATGGCCCGGTCCCGGATTTCGCGGTAGGTCAGCGCATCCTGCAGTTCGCCGCGCGGTGTAAAGAAATTGCAGCCGGTCTCGCCCTTTGCGGCGTAGTCCAATCCGTCGACGAGAGTTTCGAATTCTGCGATGCGGAATGACAGGCTGCTGTTGTTCGATGCCGTAGCACTTGGCATTAATTATTCCCTAGCTTACCCACTCTGGTCTCTTTTAGTCATTTGGCCGGGTGCGCCTGTTTACTTGGCAATTATTGGCGGCCGGCACTTATCGGTGGCCGGAATTCGCCTTTTTGGAATTCCGATTCCCTGCAGCCCCTTGCAGGCATCGAGAGCCAATCACCAATTCCGCAGACCTACCGACAATTTACATCCTGACATCGTGAAATCTATCGCAGAATGGCGCAGAATGCCATTGTCTGCCGCCTTTTTACAGTCGCGTTAATTCCTGAAGACGTCAAAGGAATGCTTTCCCCTGGTATTCCGGCAGATTTGCCCCGATGGCGATCCTTAACCAGCCTGCTTCGATCACAAATGCCCCAATCCTTCGGTGATCGGCGATGGACCGGCCTGCGATTCGCACCATCGACTCGTTCCCGGAGATTTACGACAGAAGCAATCGTGGATCAATCGAGAGGTGGCATAGTTTCCTGACCCCTGGCTGACAAGCAAAATAGTGCCTGGATACGTCCGGGTTTCTAGTCACAGGCTGTTGGGAGGCGTCAGAATGCGTTGCCGTAAGGGGTTTCGGCACCCCATGGCCGGGCCCGGGAGGCGGCGTTTTTCTTGCGCTTGCCATGGTTTGATCTGGGTTCTTGTAATAATTTGTAACTAAATGTGATGATCAGGCGGGGTAAAAGGCCCCGGGCCGCGCGGCGCCGGCAGATTGCACGGGCGGGTCGTCTTGCCGCGGGCTGGCCCGGATCCGCGGCCGGGTTCTGGACTAGGTCTTGGACCGGGCCCTGGAAACGGAAGCCTGATAACGTTCGTGCCCGGATTTTGGCCCTCGTGCTGACGGCGCCCGCCCGTCAGGCTGCAAGCAGCCCGGCGGTTCTCCCCCTGCATGCATTTGACGGCATGCGTTTGGCGGCTTGGTGGCCTGCCGGCACCAGGGCCCCTGGCCGATTTTTGCAATTGTGAATTGCATGCAGGCCCTTGGGCTTACTATTCTGTGGATAAGTAAGAAAGCGGCCCGCCGACAAAAAATCCGAGGCCGCGCAAGGGAGGAAACAACACGATGCTCTTCTTGATTGTCGACGACCATCCATTGGTGTGTTCGGCGTTGGACGGCATGCTGAGGACGGCGTTCGAACCTTGCGAGCTGCTGCAGGCGCATTCCGCCGCCGAGGCGCTGGAGACCGTCAGTCGGCTCGAAGATATCGACCTAGTGCTGCTCGACCTGCGCTTGCCCGATGTCGAGGGTTTTCAGGGCCTGCTGCAGTTGCGCCGCGAGGCGCCGAAAATCCCAATCCTGGTGCTTTCCGGCCTGGAGGATGCCCGCCTGGCCCAGCTCGCCGAGAGCTACGGCGCTCTAGGCTACGTCAGCAAGAAGTCCAGCGCCGCCGAGATCGTAACGGCGGTGCGCGACGTGCTGGCGGGAAAGACGGCCTTTGCGGTGGCGTCGGCGCCCTGTGCGCCACAGGAACTGGAACAGATCGACCAGGTGTCCCGGGTCATCGGCACCCTGACCCCGCAGCAGACCACGGTCCTGCGTCTGCTGGGTGAGGGCCTGTTGAACAAGCAGATCGCCTACGAGCTGTCGATCAGCGAGTCCACGGTGAAGGCCCACGTCTCGGCCATCCTGAAAAAGCTGGAGGTCTCCTCGCGCATGCAGGCGGTGCTGCTGGCCCAGCGCGGGGCGCTGGATCACCTGTCGGTGCCGAGGGCCAACTCGGAGGCCGGCCTGGTCTCCGCCGAAAGGTGAGACAGATAGGCGCGTAGCTGCGCGGGCTTCATCGGCTTCGAGAAGTACTCGATGCCCTTGGCTTTCGCCCGCTCCTTCACTTCGCGCGACTGGTCGGCCGTCACCAGGATACCGGGAACGTCGCGGCCCAGGCGCTCGCGCAGCAGGATGATGGCGTCGATGCCGTCGATCTCGCCGTCCAGGTGCAGGTCGGCGACGATGGCCATCGGTGTCAGGGCGTTGCGCTGGGCGATTTCCAGCAGTGCCGGATAGGACGCGGCGCGGATGCTGCTGAGGTTCCAGTAGTCGAACAGCGTCGTCATGGCGTCGGCCACCCCGGCGTCGTTTTCCAGCACGAAAAGCGGACCGTCGCCGAGCGGCAGGGGGGACTTGCCCGCCCCGCTATCCGACGTCTGCTGCGGGATGAAGTCCGCGCTGCCGGGCGCCGCGGCGGTAGCCAGCAGCGCCTCCGGGGACAGCAGCGGCACGGTCAGCGAGAAGCAGGAGCCGCGGCCGACGTGGGATTTCAGCCCGATCAGGTGGCCCAGCAGGTCGGCGGCCCGTTTCACGATTGCGAGGCCGAGGCCGAGGCCGGTGGTCTGGGTGCCCGGCGGGTTGGCGCGGCGGAACTCCTCGAAGATCGCCAGGTGGTTCTCCGCCGCGATACCGGGCCCGCTGTCATGGATTTCAATCGACAGGGTTTCGCCGTGGCGCCGGGCGCCGAGCAGGATCGATCCGCTGTCGGTGTACTTCAGGGCGTTGGACAGCAGGTTCTGCACGATGCGGCGCAGCAGCTGCGCGTCCGAGCGCACATAGGCCGAGCAGTCGACGCAGCGCAGCCGCAGGCCCTTCTGCCGGGCCAGCGCCCCGAACTCGGCCTCCAGGGTCTCGAAGAGGTCGCCGACGCATACCGCGGTGAGGCGCGGATGGTAGCCGCCGGCGTCCATCTTGGACATGTCCAGCAGGGTACTGAGCAGCGCCTCGGTTGACTGGAAGGCCTTGGCGATGTTGTCGAGCAGGTTGCGGGCGCCGGGGGCGACCAATGGCGAGGCCTCCAGGGCGGAAAGGTAGAGCCGCGCCGCGTTCAGCGGCTGCAGCAGGTCGTGGCTGGCGGCCGCGAGGAAGCGGGTCTTGCCCAGGTTGGCGGCTTCGGCGGCCTTGCGGGCGCGCTCCAGGTCTGCGGCCGTCAGCGCGTGCCGGTGCACCTCGTCCTGCAGGATTTCGTTCAGGCGGCGCAGTTCGTGCGTGCGCTCGTCGACGCGCTTTTCCAACTCCTCCTTGCTCTGTTCCAGCAGTCTGGCGGCTTTGATCTGGGCCGAGACGTCGGTCATGGTGACGACGAAGCTGTCGTCGGGCATGGTGCGGAAGTTGGCGGCGACGAAGCGGCGGCCGCGGTACGACAGCTCGACGCGCAGGGGATAGCGCTTCTTGACGTTGCCGATCCACTCATAGACTTCGCGGCGGCGCTCCTTCGGTACCTCGGCGCCGTAACGCGCGACATCCCGCGCTAGGTCCTTGAGACGCATGCCGGAATGCATGCCGGCATAAGGCAGGTTCAGCAGCATGGCGGCCTGCGAGTTCCAGGCGACCAGCTTCAGCTCCGCATCGAAGACCACGACGCCTTGGGCGATATTGGCCACCGTGGTCGCCAGCAGGCCGGACTGTTCGGCCACCTTGGTCAGGCGGCGGGTCTCCTCCAGGCGGCGAAAGTGGGTGATCTCGGTGACGATGGTCACCTTGCCGCCGTCGTTGGTGGCCCGCTCGCTGATCTGGATCCAGCGGCCGTCGCTCAGCAGCTGCTGGAACTGGCAGCTCTTGCGGCGGTGATACTCGACGCGCGAGGTGATCCAGGCGTCGGGATCGGTGACCGCCTCGACGATGACGCCGGCCTCCGCCGCCGCCTGGATGATATCGCTGAAATGGGTGCCGGGCTTCAGCAGGTCGCCCAGCATCGGAAAGAAGTCGTGGTATTTGCGGTTGCACAGCACGATGCGGTCGTTGCTGTCGTAGAGGATGAAGCCTTCGCCGATGGCGTCGATCGCCTGCTGCAGTTGCTGGCGGGCGATCTTGGCTTCGCTCATGGCGCGGGCCAGACGTTGAATGCGCTTCTCGACGCTGGCCTCCAGCTCGGCGACCGACTGGAACAGCTTGTAGGCATTGCCGGTAAAATCGTGGCTGCGGTCGACCTGGCGGATGAGGGCGTCGCGCACGGTCTTCAGCTTGGCGTTCTCGTCTTCCAGGGCGGCGATGCGCGCTTCCAGCTCGTGCTGCGACGGCGCCGGCAGCGGCGCGCCCAGGGGAGGCGGTGTCATTATGCCGCCCCGATGGCCAGCCCGGTCAGGGTCTGGCTCAGATGCAGGAAGCGGTACTGTTCCCCGTAGGTGTTGAAGCCGATCATGTTGTAGCGCGCGAAGATCGGCAGCAGGTCGTCTTTGATGCCGAGGCGTTCGGCCTCCAGGCGGCGCAGGATGCAGTCGAAGCAGAGCACGGTGTCGAGCTTGCCGATGCGCTCGCTGATGCGCTCCATATTCTGCACCAGATTGTCGCGCATGTCCTCCGGGTGGGCGAGGGTCAGCACGATGCCCTCGTCGATGGCGCAGTAGAAGTGCAGGGCGCCCTGACGGTCCACCTGCTGGATGGCGCGGACGTGGAACTCGCCGCCGATGCGCACGAGCATGGGGTTGGCGGCGAAGACCTCTGGCGTCAGATCGTCCGGCGCCACGCCGATGAGGCGGGCGTACTCTTCGGCTGCCGGCTCGGCGTTCAGCGACCACACGACGCGGCGTTCCGGGTCGGCCGAGGTGACGACGATCTTCTGTTCTGTCGGCCGGAAGTGCTCGAACTTGAAAACCTCCATCTGGCGGCTCGAGGCACCGATCACCACCAGCGCGGAGTCCTCCAGCACCTCGCCGTTGAAGAAGATCTGGGTGGTATCGAAGTTCAGGTTGTCGCCGGCCGAGGCGCCGAAGATCGGGACTTCGTCGAGGGCCGCATAGGCGCTGGCGGCGATCTCCTCCTCACGGCGCGACAGCCCGTCGACCAGCAGCATGGCAAAGAAGTTCTCGCGTTCCGGCTCCAGCTTGCGCAGCAGGCGGAAGTAAGCCGCCTCGATGGCTTCGCCGCCCTGGCCCATCGAGTAGCTGCGCAGCGACGTCAAGAGGCAGGTCTCGAAGCTGAAGGCGGCACGGTCGAAGGCGATGGCGATGGAGCCGTCGGCCTCGTAGCTCTCGCAGGTCAGGCTGCCGGCGGTGGTGCAGCCGACCAGAGGCACCCCGGGATAGGCTGCCGAGAGGGGCGCGACGATGTCCTCGTAAGGCAGGTTGGAGGACACGAAGACCGTGATCAGAGCCGGGTCGCAGTCGACGATGCCGGCGTTCAGTTCCTCGATGACCAGGGCCGGATTGCGCGCGGCCGACCAGGCGCGGGCGATGGCCGGGCGGGTGGCGTTGATGCCCCGATCGCCCGGGGGGGCGTCCGCCATGGGCGTGTCCGTGGCGGGTGCCTGCGTGGCGCCCGGGCTGTTGCTGTCGGCTTTTAGCGTTGCCATAGGGGCGTCCCCTGGCTGTTCATCCCTGCATGCTCTTGTTTCCGGGGCCGTCTGCGCGGCCCTTTGAAGACACCGATGCTAGCATATCCACAAGCGTCGGCGCCTGTTTTTAGCGCCTTGTTTTTAAAGGAAACAGCGTACCTCGGCCTCGACCTGGGCGCGGCGCAGCCGGGCGATGGTTTCCTTGGCGAAGGGGGTTTCGCGGAACAGCGCCATCTTCTCGCCGCCGCCGGCGACCTGGCGCATGCGCAGCACCGTTTCGGCCATGGAATAGTCATCGTAGCTGAGCAGCGAGGCGACCACGTCGATGGAGCAGGAGCATTGCCTGAGCGCCTGGGCGCTGTTGTTGTTGGCAGCCATGCAGGCCAGCACGTAGTCGGCGATGACCTCGGTGGGGTAGTCGTTGGCGCTGCGGGCCGGCGCGGCGAACAACAGGGCCGCGGCGAGGGTCAAGGCGGCGAGAGGCCAACTGACGAGGGGTAAGGCGCCGAGAGGCAAGGCAGCGCGCGCGCGTTTCAGGACAGCTTTCATTGCCGCATCTCCCGGAAGCGGTAGGTTTCGCGCAGCAGGGTACCGTTGCCGTCCGCAGTGGGGGTTTCCGTGCTGACTTCGTAAATCCCGCCGGGCACGTCATCGGAAAGAACGAAGTGATAGTTCTTGTCGGCGAACTCGCGCAGGCGGGCGCGGTTGGGGTCCTTCGCAAACGGACGGAAGTCGACCGCGCTGGCGGCGACATCGCGGCCGTCAAGCTGGATGGTGGTGGCCTGCAGGCTGTCCGGGTCCGGGGTCTGCAGCACCCGCCGGATGGTGTTGCGGAAGTAGTTCTGGTTGCCGCCGGTGCCGTTGCTCATCTGGGTCGCGTCGCGCTGAAAGAAGATCAGCAGGATGGGGTTCACCCTGGCCGCCGACAGCGGGCCGATCTCCAGCTTGCGGGTCTGCGGGAACAGCGTCGCGGCGACGTCGAAGCCGCGGTCGCCCTCTCCGGCGCCTTCTCCAGCGTTTGGCCCAGCACTTGCCCCGGCGCCGCCGCTGCGCCGGGTGAAGTCGAGCAGCACGTTGTCGCTGAACGGCTTGTCCAGCAGGGTGCCCTCGAAGGTGTAGTCGAACACCAGCACCGCCTTGTCCGGCAGGCCGGCCAGGTGATTGCTGCCGTAGATACCGGCGGCGGGGGAGCCGGCCACCAGACCGTCCAGGCCGTCGCCGGCGGCGCGGAGGGGCAGGGCCGCAAGCAGCGCCGCCGCCACGACAAAGCCCGTCAACAGGGATCGCCAGGCCGTCATCGTCAATCCTCCAGGAAGAAATAAATGGTGCGCCCCAGGGCGAAGGCGCGCTGTTCCAGCAGCACCGGCTGCTCGCAGAGATAGGTCATCGATTTTTCGCGCTCGTCGAAAATGCGCTGGTCCCAGGTCAGCGTCTCGCGGAGGTCGTCCTGGCCGCCGGCATCTGCCGTGCCGCCGCTGCTGCCATCCGTGAGGCTGGCCCGGGTCTGGCGGATGCGTTCGGCCAGTTGGCGCTGGTGGCGGGCGAAGCGCTTGATGCCGGCGATGATCGAGGCACGGTCCTGGTTGATGACCTGCAGGCTGCGTCCGAAAAGGGCGGTCAGCTTGGCATTGACGGCGGCCTTGGGCTGGGCCTCGGCGAAGGCCTCGACCAGTTTCTCCGCTTCGTCGAGCGGAGTGCGCCGCGCCGCCAGCTCGGCGGCAAGGCGGCCGACGTCGGCATCGCCCTGCCAGGTGGCGGCGTCGGGTTCCGGCCCGGCCCAGACCTGGGCGGCGGCGATGCGCGGCACCAGGCGCTGGATGCAGGGCCAGTCGGCGTCTGCGGACGCCGCAGCCCGAGCGGCCCCGGGCGGCAGGGTCAGCAGGGTCAGCATCGCAAGGCAGACAAGCGGCGCTATGCGCAAGATCATCTCACTTCACGTTGATGGTGACGACGGTGCCCTTTTCCTTCAAGCCACGGGCATAGAGCTCGTAGGTTCCCGGTCGGATCGGCACGAAGAAGATCTCGGCTTCGCCTTCGTTCTCGAATTCCAGCTCGTAGATCGAATTGGCCTTGATCTCCAAGCCGCCGGCCTCGACCTTGCGCAGCCAGATGAAGTCGAAGAACTCCGGTGCGACGATCGCATATTCCTGATAGCCCGAGGACTTGATGAGCAGGCTGTAGGCTTGGCCGGTCTCCAGATTGTACTCCTTCACCGAGACGTTGAAGCCGATCGGATCGGTTCCGAGCACCAGTTCGTCGAGTTCGATCGGCTTGGTCGCGAGATATCCCTCGGCCTGGCTCGGCGACGGGCAGGCGACGGCCAGGCCGACGGCTGTGCTGACGACCGCGGCGAAGGCGGCCAGCCGGAACGAACGCGGGGCGGTTCTTTTCATCATGTCGGTCAGGTCTCCGTCAAAAAAAGAGTTGTCGGTCAGGGCTTGATGGCGATGCCCCAGGGGTAGCTGCCGGTCGCAATCGATTTGCGCGCCTTGGCGCGCGAGATGTCGATCAGGGTGATGTCATTGCTGATGCCGTTGGTGGAGAACAGCTGCGTCTCGTCAGGAGTGAGCGCCAACTGCCAGACCCGCTGGCCGACCAGCACATAGTCGGTTACCTCGTAGCTCTGGGCGTCGACGATCGCGACCCGGTTGGCGGGGCCGAGGGCGACGAAGGCCTTGCTGCGGTCCTTCAGGATGCGGATGCCGACCGGCTGGATGGCTTCGGGCTGCAGCGCCGGGACGGAAAAGGAAATCTTCTTCTTGATCTGCAGGGTTTCGCTGTCGATTACGCTGACCGTGCCGCCAATCTCCGCCGAAACCCAGACTTCCTTGCCGTCGGCGGTGAACTCGGCGAAGCGCGGACGCTGGTCGACCAGGACGTTGCCCCTGATCTCGAAGGTATCGGCGTCGATGAAGTGCGCCATGTTGGTGGTTTCGGAGGTGTTGACGATGGTCTTGCCGTCGGGGCTGACTCCCATGCCCTCCGGTTCGACGCCGACGGGGATCTCGGCCATCGCGGTACCGTTTTCCAGATTGACGACGGTGACCAGGTTGTCGTCTTCGTTGGCGACGTACAGCCGCTTGCCGTCGGGTGAAATGACCAGCAATTCGGGATCGGGGCCGGAGGGCAGGGTCCCGACGATCTCCAGGCTCTCGGTATCGAGCACTTGGATGTGGTCGTCGTCGCTGGCACAGATATAAAGGTGGCGGTGATCCTTGCCGAGGGCGATGCCGCGCGGCCGGTTGCCGACCTCTACCGTTGCGGTGACTTCCAGGCTGCCGCCGTCGATCACCGTGATGGAGTTTCCCTTCTCGTTCGACACGAAGATGGTCATCGCCTCGGCCGCCGGGGCGACGGTCAGCGTCGCCGCAAAGGCAAGTGCTGCCAGCGGGTGTTTCAGCAGGTTTTGCGCGAGGCGATTTTCTTTGAGGTGATCTCGCATGAAGGGTTGTCTCCCGTGATGCATCATTGCAGGGCGCAGCCGGTTTCCGGTTCGTCATAACCCAGGCTGTCGAGCGGCGTGCGCTGGTGCAGGAAACCGGGCTGCGGCGACACCGATACCAGCACCCGCTTGTTCACCAGCAGCACCGGCTGGCGCATCTGCTGGTTCCACGGCCGGAAGGAGAGGCCGACGCCCTTGAAGCCGCCGAGCGCGAAGTCGGCGCCGCGCAGGTAGGCGCGCAAGGTGGCGACATCGCCGCTGCCGGTGCGGGTGACTGCCTCGCCGATGGCCCGCACGCCCAGCCAGGCACCATAGTCACGTTCCTCCATCCAGCGGCCGGCGATCTGGGTGAAGCGGCGCTGGAACTGGGTCGAGCCCCACTGTTCCTGCACCCGGTGCCAGGCCGACGGCACCAGGCCGTGGGTGCCGGCGACCGGCCGCGCGGCGTAGGTGTTGAAGGGCAGGTACTCGCCGAAGATCTCATTCTCGTCGACGGCGATCATCACGTCGTAGTCGTCGTCGGCCTTCTGGGTCGCCAAGGGCATCTGGCGCTGCACCTGGATGTGGCCGCTGTCGGTGCGCCGGGCGATGGGATCGTAGGCGTAGCTGTCCTCGGCCACGATCCTGGCGCCGAATTTTTTCGCCGCGCGGCGCATGGCCTCGGCGTAGGCCTGGTCGCCGTCGGTGGAGCCGGCGAAGAGGAAGAGATCGGTCCATTTTTTCCACACCAGGAACTGAACCAGGGCGTCGGCGCGCATGGCGCGGCTGAGCGCCGTATGAAATACCGGCGCAAAGCAGGTGTTGAGGCGCAGGTCGTCGTCGGCGACGCGGTCGTTGAAGATCAGTGTGTCATCGGCGCCGGGCAGCCGCGCGATGGCCAGCAGGTCGTCGCGCGGCAGATCGGATATGAACAGATGCCGACCGGCGTCCCGTTGTTCGGCGAAGACGGTGGCGGCATCGCCATCGGCCGGCACCGTCACCTCGACCAGTTCGTAGGTGTGGCCGAGGAAACTGCCGGTGGTCTGGTTGTCCTTGATTGCCAGGCGGGCGCCCCACACGCCGGGATCCTCCACCACCGGGTCGACGAAGGACAGCGGCAGGCGTGGCTCCTCGGCGCGTGTCAGGAACACGATGGGCAGGTCCAGCGCGGCGGCCGCGGCAGTGCCGGAAAGCGGGCCCGAAAGCGGCACCGTCAGGGCGGCCAGGATGAAACCGGCGGTGGCAAGATATCTGGTCAGCAAAAGTCCTCCCGCTCTCCCCCCGCGGTCTGTTGCCGTCCGTTGTTTGGGAGATGCTGCGAGCGATTATCAGGCAAGCGGCGGGGGCGCCAAATAGGCCTAAAGTGCTATAGCCAAAGAAGTCTCTCGGAAGCCCTGCCATCGCGCCGCTGCCTTTGCGGCAGACCCGATGGCCGTATCGGCGGCGCGGAGGTGCGACGGATCGTGCCCTCAACCCGCGGCTGAAGGCTGTCCGTGCCGGAGATCATGGTGCTGCGCGCTGCCCGCGGCGCATCGGCGGCGGTACAAATCGGGTGGACGCGTCCGCCGGGGGCGTACTTTAGGACTATGGAGAGGAGCCCCGCGTTTCCCGTAAAAACAAAGGGATCGGTCGACCAACGACCGTCCGGTGATGTGATGCAAGTTTTAGGGAGACGTCGGTTATGGACGTGCGTGCTGCGGTGGCGGTTGAGGCGGGCAAACCGCTGGAAGTGATGACGGTCCAGCTGGAGGGGCCGAAGGAAGGCGAGGTGCTGGTGGAGGTGAAGGCGACGGGGATCTGCCACACCGATGCCTTCACCCTGTCGGGCGACGATCCCGAGGGGCTGTTCCCGGCGATCCTGGGCCACGAGGGCGCCGGCGTGGTGGTCGACACCGGCCCGGGGGTGAAGTCCCTGAAGAAGGGCGATCACGTCATCCCGCTCTACACGCCCGAGTGCCGCGAGTGCGAGTACTGCCTCAATCCCAAGACCAACCTGTGCCAGGCGATCCGCACCACCCAGGGCAAGGGCCTGATGCCCGACGGCACCAGCCGCTTCTCCATGAACGGCAAGCCGATCCTGCACTACATGGGCTGCTCGACCTTCGCCAACTACACGGTGCTGCCGGAGATCGCCCTGGCCAAGGTGCGCTCCGATGCGCCCTTCGACAAGATCTGCTACATCGGCTGCGGTGTGACCACCGGCGTGGGCGCGGTGGTGAACACCGCCAAGGTGGAGCCGGGCTCGACCGTGGTGGTCTTCGGGCTGGGCGGCATCGGGCTCAACGTCATCCAGGGCGCGCGCCTGGTGGGCGCCGACAAGATCGTCGGCGTCGACCTGAACAATTCCCGGAAGGCCCTGGGCGAGAAGTTCGGCATGACCCACTTCGTCAATCCCAAGGAAATCGACGGCGACGTGGTGGCGCACCTGGTGGAGCTGACCGGCGGCGGGGCGGACTACTCCTTCGAGTGCATCGGCAACGTGAAGACCATGCGCCAAGCCCTGGAATGCTGCCACAAGGGCTGGGGCGTCTCGGTCATCATCGGGGTTGCCGGCGCCGGCCAGGAGATCGCCACCCGGCCGTTCCAGCTGGTCACCGGCCGGGTCTGGAAGGGCACCGCCTTCGGCGGCGCGCGCGGGCGCACCGACGTGCCGCAGATCGTCGACTGGTACATGGACGGCAAGATCAACATCGACGATCTGATTACCCACACCCTGCCCCTGGAAGACATCAACAAGGGCTTCGACCTCATGCACGAGGGCAAGTCCATCCGATCGGTCGTGGTGTACTGACATCGCGGTGAGGTGGCGCGGGCGGCGCCTGGGACCGGCTGCCGCCCTCCGCGCCCGGAGGACTCCGCAAGGCTCTTGGGAGGGGCCACGGACAGGAACGGATGAGAAGTATGCCAGAGGTCTTAACTGCCGCCGGACATGAGGGAGCGAGCGCGTCGAACCGTTTCGAGGAGGTGGCGAGTGCGCAGTGCTTCGGCGGAACGCAACTGACCCTTGCCCATGACAGCGAGACGACCGGCACCAGGATGCGTCTCAGCGTCTTCCTGCCGCCGGCCGCCAAGGCCGGCCCCGTCCCGGCGGTGTTCTACCTCTCGGGGCTGACCTGCACCGAAGCGAACTTCACCGAAAAAGCGGGGGCGCAGCGCATGGCCGCCGAGTGCGGCCTCATGCTGGTGGCGCCGGACACCTCGCCGCGCGGCGACGGCGTCGCCAACACGCCGGACTACGACCTGGGACAGGGCGCGGGGTTCTATGTGGATGCGGTGGCGCAGCCCTGGGCCAAGCACTTCCGGATGGACTCCTACGTCACCCGGGAATTGCCGGCGCTGATCGCCGAGAGTTTTCCGGTGAATCGCGAGGCGCTGGGCGTCTGCGGCCATTCCATGGGCGGCCACGGCGCACTGACCCTGGCGCTGCGCCATCCCGAGATCTTCAAGTCGGTTTCCGCCTTCGCCCCGATCGTGGCGCCCAGCCAGGTCCCCTGGGGGCGCAAGGCATTTTCCGCCTACCTCGGGTCCGACGAAGCCGCGTGGCAGCCCTACGACGCCTGCCACCTGCTGCGCTCCCACAGCTTCTCGTCGCAGATTCTGGTCGACCAGGGCGACGCCGATCCTTTCCTGGATGAGCAGTTGCAGACCTGGCGGCTGGTCGCCGTGCTGAAGGAAACCGGCCAGTCGGCCAAGGTGCGCATGCAGCACGGCTACGACCATTCCTACTACTTCATCGCCAGCTTCATCGACGACCACCTGCGCCACCACGCCCGCATCCTGAAGGCGCTGTAGGTTTCGATCGGTTTTTTCAATGTCACCCTCGGGCTTGTCCCGAGGGTCCAGGGCGGGCCCGTAATCGTTGGCCCTGGATGCTCGGAACAAGTCCGAGCATGACGCTGGCTGGGGAGTTCACCCCCCGCTGCCGGCACGCCCCGCCGCCGGGCCGCCGCGGGCCGGGGTGTAGCCGATCAGGGCCAACGCACCGAACACCACGAGGGTGCCGACGACCACCGCCAGGGCCAGCCCGTTGACCTGCAGGTAGAGCGTCGAGCGCACCAGCTCCACGATGTAGGTGAAGGGATTGAAGCGGCACAGCTCGTAGAGCCAGACGCTGCCTTCGCGCACCCGCCACAGCGGATAGAGCGCCGAGGACATGAAGAACATCGGAAAAATCAGGAAGTTCATCACGCCGGCGAAGTTCTCCAGCTGGCGGATGCGCGAGGAGAGGAACATGCCGAGCGCCGAGAGGGTCAGGCCGGTCAGCACCAGGACGGGCAGCAGGGGCAGCAGGCCGGACGGGGGCATGTCGGTGCCGCAGAGTGCGGCAATGGCGAGGAAGGCGTAGACCTGGATGATGGAGACGGCTGTGCCGGAGAGCATGCGCGCGACCAGCAGGTAGCCGCGCGGCAGCGGCGTGGCCAGCAGCACCCGCATGGAGCCCATCTCGCGGTCGTAGACCATGGAAAGCGAGTTCTGCATGCCGTTGAACAGCTGGATCAGGCCGATCAGGCCGGGCACGACATAGACGTCGTAGGTGATGTAGGTCTCGTAGGGCGGGATGATGGAGAGGCCGAGCGTCGCGCGGAAGCCGGCGGCGAAGACCAGCAGCCAGACCAGCGGGCGCACCAGGGCGGCGAAGAAGCGTTCGCGCTGCTGCACGAAGCGCAGCAGTTCGCGCCACAGGATGGCGCGGAAGGCTCGGCCGGCATGGGCGGCGTTCATGGGGCGGCCTCCGGCTTGCCGGATGTCAGGCGGGAGAAGGCGGCATCCAGGTCGGCGGTGCCGCTTTGGCGGACCACCGCGTCGACGCGTCCCTCGGCAATGACACGGCCCCTGTTCAGCACGATGAGGTCGTCTTCGGGCATTACCTCGTCGACCAGGTGGGTCGCCATCAGCACGGCGATCCCGTGGTCGCGGGCCAGATCGTGGATGTGGCCGACCAGCCAGCGCCGCGTCGCGATGTCCAGGCCGGTGCTTGGCTCGTCGAGCAGCAGCAGGGCAGGGCGGTCGAGCAGCGCGCGGGCCACTTCGACGCGGCGGCGCTGGCCGCCGCTGAGGGCGCGCACCTTCGCCTTGGCCTTGTCGGTCAGGCCGATCTCTTCCAGCAGGGCGGTAATCCGATCGCGGGCGGCGCGGCCCGGCAGGCCGCGCAGGGCGGCGAAGTAGCGCAGGTTCTGTTCGACGGTCAGGTCGATATCGAGGGTCTGGGCCTGGAACACGATGCCGAGCGCGGCGAGCGCCCGGCTGCGTTCCCGGCGGATCGGGTGGCCGGCGATGGCGATGTCGCCCCGGCGGCTGTCGAACAGTCCGGTGATGAGGGAGAACAGGGTGGTCTTGCCGGCACCGTTGGGGCCGAGCAGGGCGGTGACCCGCCCGGGACGCACGGCCAGCGAGACATCGTCCAGTGCCTTGGCCTTGCCGTAACTATAGGAAAGATCGCGGACCACGAGAACCGGCGCGGCATCGGCCGCGGCCTCGCCGTGGGGATCGCTTGTATTCTCTGCGACGTCCATCACCACTCCCTCTCGGTGCCGCGCTTCTTCGCCGCGGTCGCCCCCACCTTAGCGTGAGAGGGGCCTGCTACTCCACACTCGCCTTGAATATCCGGCGTTGCAACAGCGACTGCAATCCGTGGCGCCAGCTGTCGTCGGTGTTGCCGCGAATGCTGACGCTGGCCTCCTCCAGCAGCTTGCCGCTGGCGGTGTCGCGCACCGCCACGGTGATGTAGAGGATGAGGGTGGAGATCTTGTAGACGTAGGCGCTGACTGAGCGTTCGGCGCCCAACTCGCCGGCCAATTTGGCTTCGCAGCCGCCGCAGCTGTACAGCGCCGGCAGCTTGGCCAGACGCTCGTCCAAGGGAGCGGTATCGACGGGGGTCATGTCGTCCCGCGCCGCCACCGCCTCGCGCAGCATGGCGGAGAGGGTCTTCAGGCGGGCGGCTTCCGCCGGGTCCTTGCCGCGCATCTCGCCCTCCAGGCTGGTGTCGTACAATTCGACGTCGAAGACTGCGATCTTGGTGGGGGTGGCGGCAGTGGCTGGCGCCGGGGCCGCCGGCGCCAGCAGCAGGCCGAGGGCGAAAAGGCGGGCAATGCGCATCACGAGGAAGGCTCCACCTGGATCGGCCAGGACTGCTCGAAGACCTCGTCGTCGGAAGCGATCACCGTGGCGTGCAGGATCTCGGAACCCTGGGGTTTCACGAAGAAACGGAAGGTCGGGTTTTCGCTGATCGAGATGTCGCCCTCGAAGCGCAGGATCTCGCGCTGGCCGAGGGTCAGTTCAATGCTGCGCACGTAGAGGGCGGGAATCCACAGCTGGGACATCTGATCCTGCTGCATGCCGGAATAGTTCGGGTGGCTGACCTGGAACTGCGCCTCGGACAGTTCGTTCTGCCGCCAGGCGCCGATCTGTTTCAGCTTCATCTTGCCCATGCGGGCCAGGGCCGCTTCCTGGTCGCTGGAAGCGGGCGCCGAGCAGCCGCCGGAAGCCTTCACGTAGGCGGCGGCCATGTAGAGCTGGCCGTCGTTGGTTTCGGCGATGGCGCGGATATTGGTGTAGGCGTTGACGCGCACGCGGGTCGAGACACTGGCGATGCCGTTGGCGGGCGAGAAATGGAACGTGCCGACGATCGGCGCCGGGTTCTCGTCGACGACCAGGGTCAGGGTCTTGATGTAGCGGTCGTCGGATTGCGGGATCTGAGAACTCACCGTGATCGGCACCGTCGCCGCGTCGAGCGCGCGGTAGGGCGCTTCCAAAGCGATGATGCCGGCGGCCGGCAGGATCTCCCGCCCGGTGCCGTAAAGCTCCTGGCGGATGTCGTCCCAGGCGGTATCTTCCGCCCGCGCGCTGCCGGCCCAGAGGACGAGCGCGGCCCCGAACAGGGCAAGCGCGGCGACGGCGGGCAAGCGGCGGCGGACAACCGCCGTGGAACTCTGCAAGGCTCTCATCATTCCCACTCCAGTTCCGTATAGGCGCTGACGATGTTGCGCCCGTGAACGTTCTCGAAGACTTTCCAGTGCTGCGGATTTGCGTTGCCGAGGCGGTCGAGGGTTGCCGGGATGTCGAGATCGTCCCGCAGCGCCTGGCGCACGCCGTCGCGCAGCGTCTCGAGGTAGCGCCGCTCGGCGGCCAGTGCCGCGCGGCCGTCGCTGACGGGGCCGTGGCCCGGCACCACGCGTTTGACATCCGCCGGCAACAGATCATCGAGGACCTGCAGCCAGCCGTTCACGCTGCCGTCCAGGGTCGGCAGCCGCTCGACGAACAGCAGGTCGCCGGTCCACAGGGTACCGGTCCGGCGGTCGAAGACGGTGAGGTCGGTGTTGGTGTGGGCCGTCGGCCAGGCCTTCAGGCGCAGCGGCCGGTTGCCGAGATCGAGGTCGAGCATATCGGCGACCGTCTCGCTCGGCGGCACCACGACGGTGCCGGCGAAGTCCGGGCAGATGCCGCTCAGCAATTCGCTGTAGAAGGCGCCGCGGTCGGCCAGGGCGCGCGGCAGGTTCTTGTGGCCGATGAAGCGCACCGGCAGGTCGGTGAACGCGCTGTTGCCGAAGCAGTGGTCGAAATGGACGTGGGTGGCGATGACGTGGCTGATCGGTTTGTCCGTCACCGCGGCAACCGCCGCGCGCAGGGCCAGGCCCTGGCTGTGGGTGGTGCCGGTATCGACCACGGCGACGCTGGCATCGCCAACGATGAAACCGATGTTGGCGATGGCGCCGCAGTTGGCGGCGGTGACTTCCTCATGCACGCCGAAGCGGACGAAGATTCCCTCGGCGACTTCGCGGAAGGGAAGCGCCGCCTGGGCGGGCGAGAGTCCGGCAGCGGCCGGCAGCAGCAGGCCGGCCAGGGCCGCGGCGATGGCGGCGCCGCCGGTGGCACGCAGCAGGGCGCGCCGGGCCAGAGGCGCCGGGAAAGGGGGTCGGCTATCTAGATTGCTGAGCCCATCGGTGTGCAGGAGAAGCGCCGGATCTGCCAATCCGGTTCCTGCGAGGCCCATTCGACAACGTTGAGCTGAGCCATGACGGAGCATTGGTGCAGCGTTTCGTAGTGATAAAGCGGGACTTCGAACGTCTTGCAGTCGGCTGGGCTGGTCACCAGGCAGGCGACGATGAGGACTTCGTACATCGGTTCTCCACCTCAGTCTGGGGCGCTTGCCCGTACCTCGGTGGAGACGGGATGTGCGCCGCGGGTCGAATCCATGACGCAACATCCTAATCAGAAGGCCTAAACATACATTAAAAGGCCCGGAAGAATTGCGTCACTGCCGCATTTCCCCCAGACACTTTGTGGCGCCTGACGCGCTTCTATGGACGCCATGGTGTCACCATTTCTGCCGTCAATCCAGCCTCTCGCCACGTGGTCGTCCCGCCAGGGAACCAGATAATATTCCTAAATCCATAGCTAAGTGCCCGTTTTGCCGCGTTCCATGACATCCAGCACCGCGGCTCGCAGAACATCACTATGGTGCGATTCAGGCTGCCGGCCTGGCGCAGCAGCTCGGCTTTGAAGGCGGCGTCCTCCGAGTCGGGCAGCTTGCCATACCCCATATTCGCCAGCCACACGGCCCCCTGGATGGTCTCCCGCTGGGGGTCGCGCCAGATCGATCCGGCCGGCCGGTCGTCGGGCTTGCGCTGGGTCGGCATGACATCGACCAGCAGTGGATCTCCTGTCGCCAGCAGCGCCTGCAGGCCGGCAAGATCGACGGTGCGGGCGCCGGTCAGGCCTGCCGGCACCGCGGCGCGATAGTCGTCCATGCGATATCCGGCGGGCTCGGCAGCCGGGGTGTCGCCGATGGCACCGGGGGCATCGGGGCCGAAGTCGTCCACCTCGGGGTCGGCACTGGCGTGCTGGATCAGCTTGCCCTGATCGTCCAGCAGCGGCACGCCGTAGCTGGCGAGGATCTTGGCGATGTCGGCCTCGTGTTTTTCCAGCAGGCCGTTCAGCAGATGCTTCCAGTCCGGCTCGTTGTACCGCAGGCCCATGGAGATGCGGTAATCGAGGCGCTCGTGTCCGGGGTCGGCGGCAAGCGGCGTGACCACGAGGTCCGGTGCCCGTTCCTTGACCCAATAGCCGGCCAGCGGCCCCCAGGCGAGGGCGGCATCGATCTCGCCCTTGGCGACGTCCTCGACCATCTCGCGGGTCGGTTTTTCCAGGCGGGTGTCGACAATCAGTTTGTAGCTCTTGGCCTGGGTCAGCAGACCGTTGCGCGCCACCAGGGTGGCGACCGGGGTGCGCGGCTGAATGCCCAGGCGCAGGTCCTTGAACACCGGATCGTCCAGCCGGCCGTCCGCCAGTTTCAGATCGGGCCGATGCACGATCACATAGCCGGAGCGGTAGTAGGGATTGGTGTTCTGCATCAGTTCGTTGGTCGTCGCGACGCCGATGATGAGGTCGCAGCGCCTGGCCGCCAGGGTCATCCGCACAAAGCCGACGGTCTGCGGAAACCAGGTGTATTCCAGCGGCACGCCGAGGTCGCCGGCAAGCAGTTCGGCGATCTTGTTCTCGAAGCCTTCGCCCTTGTCGTTGGAGTAGGGCAGGTTGCCGGGGTCGGCGCAGACCCGCAGCGTACTGCGGTCGACCACTTCGCCAGTGGCGGCCAGACCCGGCGCCGCGGCGCCCGCCAGCAACCCCGCCGCAAGGGCGAGGCCGTGGCAGAGGCCGTGGAAACCGAAGGTCGTCTGCGGCCGCCGTCGGGTCATTGGCTGGCTTTCCATTCCTGGAACACGGGGTCTTCTTCGGGCGGCAGCCGGTCAGGCCGGCCGCGGCCGACGGCGTCGTCGGAACGCGCCTTCAGATACGCGTAGATGTGGTCGATGTAGAGCATCACATCCTGTGCCTCGGCAAAGCCCGGCATCACCGACTCCTTGCCGGCCGAGAGGTTCTCGCGGCCGTTCACCACGACGTCGAGGAAATCCGAATAGGTGAGTGTCTTCAGTGAATCCTTCAGGGCCGGTGCGTAGGAACTGCCCATGCCGTCTGGTCCGTGGCAGACGTGGCAATAGGAATGGTAACGGCGAAAGCCGTTGTAGGTGCCGTAGTCGACCTTGCCGTCCTCAACGATGTAGGGCTTCTTTTCCCAGTCCACCTCACCGCTCTGGGCGGCGGCGCTGCCCGGCAGCACAATGCCGCATGTCAGAGTAAGGGCCATCATGGCGCCGCCAACCAGCGGCGAGGTCATCTTCCAAGAACGCATCAACTCCGTCTCCCTAAGGGTTTTGGTTATTCGGGCCTTATTCGCGTGGCGCCGGAACAGAGGGGGCCTGGTTCTGGGATCGGTCCCCCTGACAAGGATGCGGGCCGATGGTGGTTTCATCGGCCCGCAAGTTGGACTCAAACGTCAGGACTTTTCACAGGGAGGCCTTCAGTTCGGAAGAGCGAACACCGTCAGCTGGCCACCCAGGTTGGTGTAGCTCGACAGGGACCTGTAGGCCCCCACCGCGCCGAGGCCGGCGGTGTCTTCGGTCAGGCCCGCGGCGAGACCGATGCCGGCCCACCCGCCGATACCCGAGAGGACGGCGACGTACTGCTTGCCGCCATGCTCGAAGGTGTTGACGTTGCCGATGATGCCCGACGGGGTCTTGAAGCGGAACAGCTCCTCGCCGTTCGCCGGGTCGACCGCCTTCAGGTAACCCTCCAGGGTGCCGTAGAAGACCACGTCACCGGCGGTGGCCAGGGCGCCCGACCACACGGAGAAAGGCTCCGCATTGGACCACACGATCTCACCCTTGGCGGCATCCCAGGCGATGAAATTGCCCAGGTGGTCGCCGCCGGGGGCCGGATACATGGACAGGGTCGCGCCGACGTAGGGCTGGCCCGCCGTGTAGGAGACCTGGAACGGCTCGTAGTCCATGCAGACGTGGTTGGTCGGCACGTAGAACAGGCCCGACTTCGGCGAGTAGGAGGCCGGCTGCTGGTCCTTGGAGCCGAGCGCCGCCGGGCAGATGCCGGTGGAGTTCACGTCGGCGCCGTTCTGGTGGGTCGAGTACTCTGCGACCACCTGCGGACGGCCGGTTTCCATGTCGACGTGGGTCGCCCAGTTGACCGCCGGGTCGTACTTCTCGGCCACCAGCAGTTCGCCGGTCTCGCGGTCCATGGTGTAGCCGAAGCCGTTGCGGTCGAAGTGGACCAAGGCTTTGCGCTGCTGGCCGTCGACCTCGATGTCGGCCAGGATCATCTCGTTGACGCCGTCATAGTCCCATTCGTCGTGGGGCGTCATCTGGTAGAGCCACTTGGCCATGCCGGTGTCGAGGTCGCGGGCGAAGATGGTCATGGACCAGCGGTTGTCGCCCGGACGCTGCGACGGGTTCCAGGTGCCGGGGTTGCCGGAGCCGTAGTAGACCAGGTTCAGTTCCGGATCGTAGGACATCCAGCCCCAGGTGGCGCCGCCGCCCAGCTTCCACTGATCGCCTTCCCAGGTCTTCAAGCTGGAATCGGCACCGATCGGCTGACCGAGGTGGGTGGTCTTTTGCGGGTCGACCAGCAGCATATCGTCCGGGCCCTGCGTGTAGCCGCGCCACGCGATGGAGCCGTCGCTCATGTTGTAGGCGGTCATGTGGCCCTGGATGCCGAACTCGCCGCCGGAGATGCCGATCAGAACCTTGTCGCCGGCGACCAGCGGAGCCGAGGTGCCGGTCTCGCCCTTGCCCGCGTCGCCGTTCTTCTTGGACCACTTCACTTCGCCGGTCTTGGCGTCGAGTGCCACCAGCGTGGTGTCGGCCTGATGCAGGAAGATCATGCCGTTGCCGTAGGCGACACCGCGGTTGACGGTGTCGCAGCACATCACCGGGATCACGTTCGGATCCTGGCGCGGCTCGTACTTCCAGATGATACGGCCGTTGTCGTTGAGGTCGAGGGCGAACACCTTGTTGGGGAAGGGCGTGTGGATGTACATCACATCGCCGATCACCAACGGACCGCCTTCATGACCGCGCAGAACGCCGGTCGAGAACGTCCAGGCGACCTGCAGGTCGCCAACGTTGCTCTTGTTGATCTGATCGAGTTCGCTGTAGCGCTGGCTGGCGTAGTTGCCGAGCGGCATCACCCAGTCATTCGCGTTCTGTTGCATCTTCAGCAGCCCGTCGTTGGCGAGCGCAGCCGATGACGCGGTCAGAGCGACCGCTGACAAGGCCGCCAAGAGTCTAAACCGTTGCATTTCCCGTCCCCTGATGTGTGTGGTTGGCACGCATTCGCTCAAGAAAGCTGCCCACGATTTTTCGTTGCCAAAACCGAGCCCTAAAGCCAGGTGATATTCAGCGTTGGAAGTCTGCGAATACGCCCGCAAATTGTCGATAGAACCATAGTACTAAGCTGCGGTGTCGCGCAGAAAACAACGGGTCTTGTGGTGCGCTGCAATATGTCTGAGGGCCGCTGCGTGGCGGCGACGAAAGCCGCCTCTGCGGGGTCAGGCGAGGACCGTTTCCGGGTGCTCGCGGGTGAGCGTCGCGAGAAAGCGATTGAGGGTCTCGCCGCCGCGCACGGCACGCGCCATCGGCACTGCGACGTCACCGACCAGCCGGGCCGGACGGCCGTTCATCAGCAGCAGGCGGTCGGCCAGCCGGGCGGCTTCGCGCACGTTGTGGGTCACCATCAGCACCGTCGTCCGGCGCTCCTGCCACAGCGCGATCAGCAAGGCCCGCAGGCGGTCGGCCGTGTGCTCGTCGAGCGAGACGAAGGGCTCGTCGAGCAGCAGGATGTCGGGCATCACCGCAAAGGCGCGCGCCAGCGCGACCCGGCGGGCGAGGCCGAGCGACAGTTCCGCCGGAAAGCGCGCGCGCAGGTCCTGCAGGCCCAGCACGGCGAACAGCGCGTCGAGGTCCGGCGCGCCGGAAGAGGGTCGGTCGTGCGGCGGCAGCGCCAGGCGCACGTTCTGCTCCACTGTGCGCCACGGCAGCAGACGCGGCTCCTGGAACACCGCGGCCATGCGCGGGGGCGGCGACGCCTGCTCGACCGTGCCGGCGAAATCGCGGTCCAGGCCCAGGATGATGCGCAGCGTCGTCGTCTTGCCGCAGCCCGAGGGTCCGATCAGGCAGGTGAAGGTCTCCGGCGCCAGGGTGAAGTCGATGCCCTGCAGCACCTCGGTCGCCACGCCATCGGCGGAGCGAAAGGCCTTGCTGTCGATCTGGACCCTGAGCCGGCCTCTAGGCCGGTCGGGACACGGCCCCGGGCCGCCAACGGTTGAGATGGAGTTCAAGAGGCTGGACCAAGACAAATTCGATGAAAAGCATGACGCAGACGAAGGCCAGGGCATAGCCGAGAATGGCGGCGACGTCGAACAGCTGGAAATACAGGTGGATCTGGAAGCCGACCCCGTTGGATCGCCCCAGCAGTTCGACCACCAGCACGATCTTCCAGATCAGCGCCAGGCCGGACCGCCCGGCGGCGGCGATGAAAGGAAGCAACTGCGGCAGCACCACGTGGCGCAGCAGCCGGGTGCGCGAAAAGCGGAAAACCGAAGCCATTTCCATCAGCTTGGGGTCGAGCGCCCGGGCCCCCTCGCGCAGGGTGACCACCACGTTGGGAATCTTGTTGAGGGCGACGGCGGTGATGGCCGCCGTTTCGGTCAGCCCGATCCAGATGTAACAGAGCACGATCACCACCAGCGCCGGGATGTTGATCAGCAGGATGATCCAGGGGTCGAGCGCCCGGTTCAGGGTGTGGTGCTGGCCCATGAGCACGCCGATGGCGGTACCGATGGCCATGGCGATAAGGAAGGCGGCGGCGACCCGGGCGAGGGTCACGCCGAGATGATAGAACAGCGCGCCGCCGGCGGCTTCGGCGACCACGAAACGCATGACTGCGAGCGGCCCGGGCACGTCGGGACTGTCGGCCAATGCCGCCGCACCGGCCCAGATCGCGAGGAAGGCCAGAATCGAGAGCAGCCGCAGGGGGGCGCGGGTGGGGACGCGGGGGGTGTCGCTCACGCCTGCGGTCCCGCGCCGGCCGTCAGAAGCCGTTCACGAGCGCCGGCCAGAACGTACCGGGGGCCATGGTCTCGGCCGGTCCGACCAGCTTATCGCCGCCCAATTCGGCGAGGAAGGCGTAGACCGTCGCCGTGTCCGCCATCTCCTCGCTGAGCGGGCGGGTGGGGATGCCCTCGCGAAAGCGCGTGCGCAGGGCGGCGAGGGTGGCGTCGTCCTTGGCACCGGTCATCTCGCGCAAGACCTCCCACTCGGCGTCGGAGTTGCGCAGCAGTTCCTTGGCGTCGCGCGAGGCCGCGATGAAGCTGCGGACAGTTTCGGTGTTTCGTGCCGCCCAGTCCTGGTCGAAGACATAGCCGATAGCGGAGACCGGCCCCTTGGCGCCAAGGGCCATGGCGGCATCGTTGGCCCCGATGACGCGGCGGAAGCCCTTCGCTTCCAGGCGGGCGCTGTAGTGCCAGTAGTTCAGCACGGCGTCGATCTCGCCCTGCTCGGCCTTTTTGGCCAGCAGCGGCGGGGCCCCGAAGACCGGCTCGTTCTCGCTGGCCAGGTCGAAACCGTATTCGCGCTGGGCGAGGCCGCGCAGCAGCAGCCAGCTCTTGTCGAGCGGTCCGCCGGCGACACCGATTTTCTTGCCCTTCAGGTCGGCCAGCGAGTGGATGCCGGATTCCGGGGGTACCATGAGGGCGCCCAGCGAAGAGGAGAAGGGAACGAAGGTGTAGGGCTTGCCCTGGGTGCGCTGGCGCGACACCCACAGCCAGTCGGAGACGATCATGTCGACTTCGCCGGCCTGGAGAGCGACCTTGGTCGCCTGGTCGCCGGCCAGGGCGAGCACGTCCAGCGTAAAGCCGTGCTGCTTGTCCAGCCCGTTGCGCTGGATGGTGCTCAGCTCCCAGTTGACGGTGCCGAACTTCAGGACGCCGATGCGCAGGGTGTCGGCTGCCCGGGCCGGCAGACTCCCCAGCTGACTCCCCAACAGCAACACCGCGGCCCCGGCGATCAGGACCCGTTGCAGCAACTGCATTTGTTCCTCCCGCTTTTCCAAGGTGTTGGCAGGTCACCTTAGACTTGTTCTATTTGCGGCAAGCCTAACAATCGCGCGGGCCGACTGGATATAGTGCCAAAGGCCAATGCCGGCCTCTACGCTGCCGCCGGGCGGCCGCACCGTTTTCGGCACCGAGGCCGTTTCGGACTAAAGGCCAATTGGCTGCACGGCCGGCGGCATGGTTCTCTTGATCCGCCGTTTGGATTGGACTGCGATCCTTGTCGGGCGCCTAGGGGATACAAGCGACGTCTACGGAATCGGTGGGGGTCGGACGAAGGCTGACCTGCATTCTTGCCGCCGGCGTCGTCGGCTGAAGACGTGTCACGAGCACGGCTTGTGGGTACGCAGAAGGCGGCTTGCCATTCACCATTCCTGGCGCGTTCGACCTGACGCACGTGGGTGAGCACGTCCGATTCCCGGTGGTTTTGACTGAACCTAAGCGGTCGGTACGGTGCAATAACGATGTAAGGAGGAAAGCATGGCCCACAAGCATTCCGGAGGCTGCGAGCATATACATACTCATGCGGACAGCGAGCCGATCGACAACCACACTTGCCACTGCTCTGTCTGCAAGGGCGTTACCGGCCAGGATACGACCCATGTCGTATTCTTCCGGTACGGCGATGTCGACGTGGACAATCCCGACGGCTTGAACCGTCAGCCCTTCAATGCGAAGAACCCCGACGGCCCCTTGGAGCTGTGCACCTGCGCAACCTGTGGCACGCCGATCATGCTGGACGACAAGCAGCACCGTATCCGCGTGATCGTGCCGAATCTGATGGGCTACGATGGGGACAGCCTGCCGGCGACCTATCACGCCTTCTATGATCCGGCGACGGGGGAGCCGAAGCCGAATGATGGCCGGCCCGTCTACGAGGGGCTGCGCCCCGACTTTGTCTGGCCGGAGCCGGCCTAAAAGAGACCAGCTTTTGCGGTAGGCGAAGCGCCCCATACCGGCTTGCCGGTGTGGGGCGTTCCACGTTGCGGGGCAGGGCGGCGGGCAGAGCGTGTGGGATTACGTCCCGAAGCGGGCATCCGGCGCGTCGGGAACCGTCCGCGGCTTGATCTCGTCGAAGCGGTGCATGACATGCTGCGCCCAGTGCGCGATGTCGTAGTGACGCACGCTGTCGCGCAGGCGGCGCATGCGGGCACGCTGCTCTTCGGGATCCATGTCGAGGGCCTGGTCGATGGCGGCATCCATCGAGCGGTTCGAGTAGGGATTGGTCAGCACCGCGTTGGGCAGTTCCACGGCGGCGCCGGCGAATTCCGACAGCACCAGGGCCCCCTGCTCGTCGGCGCGGGCCGCGCAGAATTCCTTGGCCACCAGATTGAGGCCGTCGCGCAGCGGCGCGATCCAGCAGACGTCGGCGGCCCGGTAGTAGCTGATCAGTTTTTCAAACGGCAGGGCGGTGGTGAAGAGGATGATCGGCTGCCAGCCGAGATTCCCGTAGCGCCCGTTGATGCGGCCGACCAGCGCCTCGATCTCGCGTTGCGCCTTGCGGTAGACCGCCATGTGCGGGTTGGCCGAGACGGAGGTCACCATCAGAGTCAGCTTGTCGCGCAGCTCGGGCCGGCGTTCCAGCAGGCGCTCGTAGGTCTCCAGCATCTCGCGCGTGCCCTTGGTGTAGTCGGTACGGCCGACCGACACGATCAGGCGCCGCCCGTTCAGCACCTGGCTGATTTCGGCCACTTCGCGATCGGTCTCCGGGCGTTGGACGACCTCCTCGATGTAGTCGGCATTGGTGCCGACCGGAAAGGCGTCGATGTTGACGATGCGGCCGTCGTGGCTGATGCGTGTCGGAACGCTGGGCTCCGACAGCGCCATGCCGGTCGGCGACATGCCGGCCTCCGGCTCGGTCTCTTCTTCGATTTTGACACCGAACAGCGAGCGCGCGGCGGCGACGAAGTTCACCGCGTAGCGGGGGATGTGGAAGCCGACCAGATCGCACTGCAGCAGGCTTTCCATGATTTCGGAGCGCCACGGCAGCACGTTGAAGATATCGGCCGAGGGGAAGGGGGTGTGGTGGAAAAAGGCGATGCGCGCGTTTGGCTTGATCTTGCGGATGTAGGTCGGCACCAGCCACAGATTGTAGTCGTGGACCCAGATCAGGGCGTCGTCGGCCGCCTGGGCCGCCGCGGCCTCGGCGAAGCGCCAGTTGACCTCGCGGTAGGTCGGCCAGTCGACCGGCTCGTAGTCGTAGGTTTCCGGGAAGCTATGCAGGATCGGCCACAGCGCTTCCTTGGAGGTCACGCTGTAGAAGCTCTTGACCTCCTGGGGGGTCAACGGCAGGCGCGAGACATTGTACTCGCCGACGGAATCCTTGACCGTGACGACCTGCCGGAAGTTCGCCTGTTCCTTCGCCTTGACCTGGGTCCACGCGACCCAGGCGCCGCGGTCGATCTCGCCGAAGAAGGACTTCAGCGTCGGTACGATGCCGTTGGGGCTGCTGTGCGGCCGATAAACGGTCTTGCCGTCCACGACGGCTTCTTCCATGGGTTGGCGATGGTAGACGATGACCAGATCGGATTTCACGGGGTAAACTCCGGCAGCAGTTGCAGGTGATGGATGGCTTCCAGGATGCCGGCGGCGCCGTCGCCCTGGCTGTGGTAGACGGTTTCGCGCGTGCCGAGGCGCTGCTTCAGCGCCGGCTCGCTGTTGCCGACGGCGACGCCGGCCAGCCCCGTCTCGAAAAGCGAAAGATCGTTCAGCGTGTCGCCGGCGACCAGAACGCGCGCACGGTCCAGCGCCAGATGGTCGATCAGCCGCAGCAGGGTCGGACCCTTGGCGATGCCCGGCGGCAGCACGTCGAGGCAACGGTCGGCGGAGATCAGCGCGTCGAATCACCTGGCCTCGACCTGGGGCACCAGCGCGGGGTCGAAGGCCGCCGGGTCGTAGTCGTAGCTGACGCGGTAGCGAAACGGCGTCGGCTGCAGGCTGAGGCCCGGCGCGCCGTCCAGCAGGGCGCGCACTTCGGCGCCGCGGTCGCTCCAGGCGGCTGCGATGGGGGCTTCCAGCTCTTCCAGCGGCGCGATGTCCGGGCCGCCGGCGATGGTGGTGCCGACGTCGCCGATCACATAGTCGGGCCACGGCACCATGGTGTCGCTGCACAGGGTGCGGATGAAGGGCAGGTCGCGCCCGGTGACGAAGACCAGCAGCAACTCGTCGCGGCGGCTCTCGACCATGTCGTAGAGACGCCGGCGCTCGTCTTCGGTGCCGCCCAGGAAAGTGCCGTCCAGGTCGGTTGCCAGAATGAAAGCAGGACTCATTGCGGGAGCGCCTCGGCGGTCAGTGCTTCCACATGGCTGTCGATGTCGGCGGCGCCGGGATGCGGCAGGGCGATGTCGAGCGCCTTGGGTTCGGCCTTAAACGGCCGCCCGAGCAGCGTGCTGAGCGCCTCGTTGATGTCGGTGCCGTTCTCGACCACAGCATGGACCGCCTCGCAGATCGGCATTTCGACGCCGACACGGCGGGCGAGCGCGGTGACCGAAGCGCTGTTGACGACGCCTTCGACGACCTGGGCCTTGCCGCGGAGGATGGCCTCGCGGCTCTCGCCGCGGCCGAGCGCCAGCCCGAAGGACATGTTGCGCGACTGTTCGCTGGAACAGGTCAGCATCAGGTCGCCGATGCCGGCAAGGCCGGTGACGGTCTCACGCCGCCCACCGAGGGTTTCGGCCAGGCTCTTCATCTCGTCGAGGCCGCGGGTGATCAGCGCGGCGCGGGTGTTGGAGCGGAAGCCGAGCCCGGTGGCGATGCCGCAGGCGATCGCCAGGACGTTCTTCACCGCACCGCCAACCTCGACGCCGATGACATCGTCGGAGATGTAGGGGCGGAAGGTCGGCGTGCCGAGCGCCAGCGCGACCTGGGCAGCCAGCGAGCGGTCGCCGTGTCCATTGCCGGCGCAGGCCGAGGCCACGGTGATCGCGCTGGGCAGTCCGGCGGCGACCTCCTCGGCGAAGGTCGGGCCGGAGAGCACCGCCAAACGGCGGCCGGGCATCTCCTCCTCGATGAGGGTCGACATCAGCTTGCCACTGTCGCGCTCGATCCCTTTGGCGCAGATCACCACGGGCACGTCGGTTGCGCCCGTCGCGGCCTCGGCGGCCAGCAGCGCGGCTTCGACCGCGGCGGCCGTGCCGCGCAGGAATTGCGAAGGGACCACCAGCAGCACCAGGTCGGCGCCGTCGACGGCTTTGGCCAGGTCGCCGGTCGCGGCAACGGCTGCGGGTATCGGGTGGCCGGGAAGGAATGGGGTGTTCTCGCTATCGCGGTCGATGGCGGCCACCACTTCCGGTTCGCGCGCCCACAGGCGGACGGTACGCCCGGCGCGGGCAGCGGTGATCGCCAGGGCGGTGCCCCAGGCACCGGCGCCGATCACCGCGATGTCGGTGAAGTCGTTATGTTGCTGCATCCAAACCTATCTGCGGCGCTTTAAAGCGCGCTCGACGTTAAACGGTTTGGCATTTCCCCCTTCGGGCGCCGCGGCGGTGAGAGATGGGTGCCGCGATCATTGTTGAGATCGCGCGTCGCTGGGGTTTGCAGCGGTGCTGCAAAATGCCGGCCTGTCGAAGATCTCGCGCCGGCAAAGCGAAGCGAATCTCGTTTGTTCTGTAATAATAGCTGCTTCTTCGTTGAATTTCCACCCCGCTGGCCGATATATTCCCACGGGGCGGGGAAAAATCCCAGATATTCGCGGGTTACAGTGCAGGAATAGTGCGCCGCATCGGAGTGGTTTGATGTCTAATGATTGGTGGCGTGGCGCGGTATTCTATCAAATCTATCCGCGGAGCTTTCAGGATACCAACCACGACGGGATTGGTGATTTGCCGGGCATTGCGCAGCGCATGTCGTATGTTGCGCGGCTCGGTGTCGATGCGATCTGGATCTCTCCCTTTTTCAAGTCGCCGATGCGCGACTATGGCTACGACGTGGAGGACTACCGCGCCGTCGATCCGCTGTTCGGCACCTTGGCCGATTTCGACGAACTGGTGCGGGCCGCCCACCGCCAGGGTCTGCGGGTGCTGGTGGACATGGTCCTGAGCCATACCTCCGACCACCATGCCTGGTTCGAGGAGAGCCGGCGCGGCCGCGACAACGATCATGCCGACTGGTACGTCTGGGCCGACGCGCGGCCCGACGGCACGCCGCCCAACAACTGGCTGTCGATGTTCGGCGGCATGGCCTGGACCTGGGACCCGCGCCGCGAGCAGTATTACCTGCACAACTTCCTGCCGTGCCAGCCGGACCTCAACCTGCACAATCGCGCGGTGCAGGATGCGATGCTTGCCGAGTGCCAGTTCTGGCTGGATCGCGGTGTTGACGGCTTCCGGCTCGACGCCTGCAACTTCCTCACCCATGACCGCCAGCTGCGCGACAACCCGCCACGCCCGAAGGGCCACCCGCCGACCGACGCGGTGAAGCCGGGCAATCCCTATAACTTCCAGATGCACCAGTACGACAAGTCACAGCCGGAAACGGTGGACTTCCTGCGGCGCCTGCGCGAGCTGACCGACAAATACAACGACGTCGTGCTGGTGGCCGAGGTCGCCGACGATGACTCGATCGCCCGGATCGGCGAGTACGCCGGGCCGGATGCGCCGCTGCACACCGGATATTCCTTCGCGCTGCTGGGTGACGAACTGGACCTCCATGTGCTGCGCGAGAGCCTGGAAGCCTTCATGGACGACGACCGCCAGTGCTGGCCGGCCTGGGCCTTTTCCAACCACGACGTGGTGCGGGTGGTGACGCGCTGGGGAGGACCGCAGGCGCCGGAGGCTTTCGCCCGGGCGCTGCTGTTCCTGCTGCTCAGCCTGCGCGGCACGGTGTTTCTCTACCAGGGTGAGGAACTGGGCCTCGGCGAGGTCGACGTGCCCTACGGCAGCATCGTCGATCCCTACGGCCTGGCCTTCTATCCCGAGTTCAAGGGCCGCGACGGCTGCCGCACGCCAATGCCTTGGAGCGACACCGATCCCCTGGCTCATTTCTCCGATACCGACCCCTGGCTGCCGATCCCCAACGATCACATCGCCCGCTGCGTCGCGGCGCAGGAATCCAACGGCGGGTCGATGCTGCATTTCGCCCGGCGGATGATTGCCCTGCGCAAGGCGCGCCCGGCCCTGCGGCGCGGCAGGATCGAGTTCCAGCAGGTCGAGGAGCGCCAGGTGAGCTTCCTGCGGCGCAGCGACGACGAGACCTTGCTGGTGGCGGTCAATCTGGCCGGCGAGGAGGCCAGGCTGCCGTGGCAGGGCGGCGCGCTGAGGCCGCTGGCCGACGTCACGGTCGGCGCCGAAGTCGTAGGCCCGGTGGGAGACGGCGAGATCGTGCTGGCCCCCTACGGCCTGCTCGCCGCCGAGGTTGCGGCTTAGATCAACCCAGTTCAGCCCGGATCGGCGGTGTAGCCGGCGGCCTCGATACCGGCGACGGCGCAGGTTTCATCGTTGTCCGAGCTATCGCCGGTGACGCCCACCGCGCCGACGATGCTGCCGTCGCCGTCACGCACCAGCACGCCGCCGGGCACGGGGACCAGCGATCCGCCGGCCAGGCCGTTGATCGCCTGGATGAAGAACGGCTGCTCCTGCGCGCGCCGGAAGATGGCACGGGAGCCGATACCCAGAGAGATGGCACCGCGCGCCTTGCCCTGGGCCACTTCGGGCCTGAGCGTGGAGGTGTTGTCCTGGCGGGCCAGGGCCTTCAGGTGGCCGCCGGCATCGAGCACGGCGACGGTCAGCGGCTTCAGCTTCATCTCGGCGGCGACGGTCAAGGTTACTTCGATGATCTGGTTGGCTTCGGCGAGGGTGATGACACGCATGATAGGGCTCTCAGGAAAGGGCGGGGGCTTCGGCGGCGATGGCGACGCCGTCTGCGACCATGCGTTCGATATCCGTCTCGGTATAGCCGAGTTCGGCGAGGATCGCGCGGCTGTGCTGGCCCAGCAGCGGGGCCGGGCGAACCACGCCGCCGGGCGTCGCCGAGAACTTGACCGGCAGGCCGAGGCTCTTCACCGGGCCGGCGAGCGGGTGGTCGGTCTCGACGATCATCGCGCGGGCCAGGGCCTGTGGGTCCTGGTGCATCTCGCCGACGGAGAGCACCGGGCCGGCGGGAAAACCGCCCTGTTCCAGGATCGCCAGCCAGTCGTCGGTGGTCCTGGTCTCGAACACCGTGTTCAGTTCGGCCTCCAGGGCCGCGCGGTTGGCCATGCGTTTGTCGTTGGTGAGGAAGCGCGGATCGTTGCGCAGTTCCGCGTGGTCGAGGATGTCCAGCAGGCGCTCCCAGTTCTTCTGGTTGGCAGCCCCGATGTTCACCCAGCCGTCCGCCGTCTTGAACGCCTGGTAGGGCGCGTTCAGCGGATGCGCCGAGCCCATCGCGCCGGGCGAGACGCCGGTGGCAAAGGCGATGGCCGACTGCCAGTAGGTGTGCACGATGCCGGCCTCGAAGAGGGAGGTGTCGACCTTCTGGCCCTCACCGGTCTGCAGCTTGCGGGCATAGGCGGCGGAAACCCCCATGGCCGCCAGGATGCCGGCGGTGATGTCGGTGACCGGCGCGCCGACCTTCACCGGCGGCCGCCCGGGGCCTTCGCCGGTGATCGACATCAGGCCCGACATGCCCTGGGCGATGAGGTCGAAGCCGCCGCGCTCGGCATAGGGGCCGCTCCGCCCGAAGCCGGAGATCTCGCAGTAGATGAGGCCGGGGTTGCGCGCCTTCAGCGCCGCATAGCCGAGGCCGAGCTTCTCCATGGTGCCCTGGCGGTAGTTCTCGATCACCACGTCGGCTTTGTCGAGCAGGCGCAGCAGCGCGGCCTTGCCGTCCGGATGTTTCAGGTCCAGGGCGATGCCGCGCTTGTTGCGGTTCATCATCATGAAGGCGGCGGACTCGCCGGCGATGTCCGGCGGCAGCATGCGGCGGGTGTCGTCGCCGGTCAGCTTCTCCACCTTGACGACCTCGGCGCCCATGTCGGCCAGCATCAGGCCGCAGACCGGCCCCGCCATGATGTGGGCCAGTTCGACGACGCGGCAGCCTTGCAGCGGGCCCTTGGGCGTCTCGGTCATGCTAGCGGCCTTTCCAGTCCGGCTTGCGCTTGCCGAGGAAGGCCTCCAGACCTTCGCGGAAGTCGTCGCTGGTGTAGCACTTCACGATCAGGTCTTCGTCCTCGACCGCGGCGGCCGCGGCAGCGAGGCGGCGCAGCGCCTCCTTGGTGGCCTGCAGGGTGAGCGGCGCCTGGCCGGCCAGCAGGGCGGCCAGGTCCAGGGCGCGCGCCTCGACGGCGGCGCGGTCGCCCAGCAGTTCGGTGACCAGGCCGGCGGCCAGTGCCTCCTCAGCGCCGACCAGCCGGCTGGTGAAGATCACTTCCCGGGTGCGCCCGGCACCGATCAGCGCCGACAGGCGGGCGAGGTTGTTGGCCGAGAGGCAGTTGCCCAGGGTGCGCGCGATGGGAAAGCCGAACTTCAGGTCGCGCGCGGCGATGCGGATGTCGCAGCAGGCGGCGATGCCGGCGCCGCCGCCGGTACAGGCACCGGCCAGGGCGGCCACTGTCGGCAGCGGGCAGCGCTCCACCGCGCTCAGCACCTTGTCGATTTTCTGCTCGTAGTCGATGGCGTCCTGCGGCGTCTTGAAGGCGCGGAACTGGGCGATGTCGGTGCCGGCCGCAAAGGCCTTGTCGCCGGCGCCGATGATCACCAGAGCCTTGGCGTCGCCCTTGCCGGCGGCGGTCTCGCAGATCTCCGCCAGGCCCTCGTACATGGCGAAGGTCAGCGCGTTGCGCTGCTGCGGCCGGTTGAAGGTGATCACGCCGATACTGTCGCGCACGTCGTAGAGCAGTTCGTCGCTCATCGCCTCATCCTACCTGTAGAAATAGTCGACCAGGAACATCGGGATCGCCGGAATATAGGTGCACATCAACAGCACCAGCAGCAACACCAGAACGAAGTAGACGTTCACCTTCGACACCGCCCAGATGTTGGCGCGGGCGACGGCACACGCGGTGATCAGCACACTGGCGACCGGCGGCGTCTGCTGTCCGATCGCCAGGTTCAGGGTCACCACCAGGCCGAAGTGCACCGGGTCGATCCCCGCCGCGGCGATCAGCGGCACCACGATCGGCACCACCAGGATGATCGCGGCCGCCGAGTGCAGGAAGAAGCCGATCACCAGGAAGAAGACATTGAGGATCAGCAGGATGACGTACTTGTTGTCGGTGAAGTCGAGGATCTGCTGCGCCAGTTCCTGGGGCACCTGGGCGCGGGTCAGGAAACCGCCCATCAGCACCGAGGCGGCGACCAGCAGCATGACCACGGCGGTCTGCATGCCGCCGTCCAGCATGGCGCGCTTGAGGTGGCGCAGGTCCAGCTCCCGGTACCACAGGCCGACGACGAAGGCAGCGATGACCGCCAGGCCGGCCGCCTCGGTCGCCGTCACGATGCTGCCGAAGATGCCGCCCAGGATGATCACCGGCAGCGAAAAGGCGGGCAGCGCGTCGATGAAGGTGTGGCGCAGCCGCGCCAGATTGAAGGCCTCCTCGACCGGCAGGTTGTAGCGCCGGGCGAAGATGTAGGAGACCAGCATCAGGCCCGCCGCGCCCATCAGGCCGGGTACCACCCCGGCGACGAAAAGCTGCTCGACCGACGTATTGGCCGAGGTGGCGTAGAGGATCATCGGAATCGACGGTGGAATGATGATGGCCAGCGACGCGGAGGACGAGGTTACCGCCGCGGCTAGCGGTGCGCTGTAGCCGCGCTTTTTCATCTGCGGGATCAGGATGGAGCCCAGCGCCGCGACATCGGCCACGGCCGAGCCGGAGATTTCCGCGAAGAACAGCGAAACGCCGATGTTGATCATCGCCAGGCCGCCGCGCACGAAGCCGATCAGGGCGGAGACGAAGTTGATCAGGCGGTCGGTCACGCCGCCGGCGTTCATGATCGCCCCGGCCAGCACGAACATAGGAATGGCAATCAGCGAGAACTTGGTGGAGCCGTCGTACATGTCCAGTGCCACGGTGACCAGGGCGTTGGGCCCCTCGGTCATCAGCAGGCCCAGCACGGCGGAGACGGCCAGCGCCACGGCGATCGGCATGTTCAGGCAGATCATCGCCACCAGGGCGACGAAGATGGCAAGCATCAGCATGGCTCAGCGTCCCCCGGCGTGCATCAGTTCCTGTTCGACTTCTTCCTCGATCTCGGCGTGTTCGAGGGACTTGCCGGCGGCGGTCATCTGCCAGTAGTGCGGCAGGCTGACCAGTTCGCAGATGATGAAGAGCAGGGCGCCGATGGGGATCACCGACTGGGTGAGCTGGATCGGTACCCAGGTGAGGGAGACGAGGCTCATGCCTTCCAGCACCGACAGCACCTCCAGGCCGGCCCAGGCCATGAGGACGAAGAAGCCGAGAACGATTACCTCGGCGATGATGAGGCCGGCCAGCCGCAGATCACGGGGCAGGCTCAGCAGCACGCTGTCGAAGCCGATGTGCCGGCGCTTCAGGGCCGCCAGGGCGGCGCCGTAGTAGGTGATCCAGGAGAGCGCGACGGCGGCGATCTCGTCGTACCAGGATAGCGAGCTGCCGGCCAGGCGGAAGAGCACCGCGACGATGACCACCAGGGTCAGCGCGATCATCAGGAAAATGGTGGCCCATTCCAGCAGCCACTCCAGGGTCTTGTTGACGGACCTCAGCATTGCGAGGCGAACTCCTCAGCACGCCGTCCGGGCTTGGCCGGACGGGTGGAACCTTGAAGACCGGCGCTTGCGGCCGGAATACAGCGGACAAGAAGAAGCCCGGGACCCCCTTTGACGTCGGGAAGGTCCCGGGCTGAGGCACAGGGCAGTTATGAGCCTTCGCCGAGCTTCAGGACGGTATCGATCAGTTCCTGCCCGCCGTCGATCGAGCCCGCGAATTCCGTGTAGATCGGCTTGGAGGCGGCGATGAAGGCATCCTTGTCTGCCTGGTTCACCGCGATGCCGCCGGCCTTCAGCTTATCCAGCAGATCGGTCTCCATGTCGGCCGCCGTCTGGTAGGTGAAGTCCTGGGTCGAGGCGGCGCAGGCGTCGAGCGCTGCCTGCACGTCGGCGGGCAGGGCCGAGAAGTGCTTCTCGGAGACCAGGGCATAGGCCGGGGTGTAGACGTGACCGGTGACCGAGAGGAACTTCTGCACCTCCTGGAACTTGGCCGACCAGATCTGTGCGTAGGGGTTCTCCTGGCCGTCGATCACGCCGGTCTGCAGCGCGGTGAAGACCTCGGAGAAAGCCATCGGCGTCGGGTTGGCGCCGTACAGCTGGAACATCTTCAGGCGCCAGGCGCCCTTGGGGGTGCGCAGCTTGATGCCCTGCAGGTCTTCCGGTTGGGTGATCGGCCGGGTGTTGTTGGTGATGTTGCGGAAGCCGTTCTCCCACAGGCCGATGATGCGGTAGCCCTTGGCCTGCACCGCCGGCTGCAGCTTGCTGTCCATGATGGCGGCCTGGACCTTACGCATGTGGTCGCGGCTCTTGATGATGTAGGGCATCTCGAAGACGCCGAAGACCTCGGCGACCGAGGACATCACCGACGAGGGCAGGGCGAAGGTGACCTGGCCCAGCTTCAGCTTCTGCAGCAGTTCGGTATCGTTGCCGAGCTGCGAGGAGCCGAAGACCTGCACCTCCGCCTTGTCGCCGAGGGCGGCGTTGGAGCAGCGGGCGAATTCGTTGGCGCTCGCCTCGAACAGCGAGCCGGGCGCGCCGACGTGGCCGAATTTCAGGGTGAGCTTTTCCGCCGCTGCCGGGCTGGCAAGCAGCGTCGTGACCGCAAGGGCACTGACGAGACCGAGAACTTTCATTATTTCCTCCCCAGGATTTGTGTTTTTCGTTGTCGTGGTTCTGCAGGGGTGCAGGGTCTTCTTTTGTTAGTCGGCAGCACCCTCCGCCAAGGTTTGGTCCTGGCCGCTGAGATAGCCGAGGGCCGCTTGCACCCCACCGCGCCGGTAGGGCATGCCGGACAGCTCCAGCCCCATCTCCACGCCGGAGAGGGTGCCCATGAGCATGAGATCGTTGAAGTCGCCCAGATGGCCGATGCGGAACACCTTGTCGGCGATCTTGGACAGGCCGTTGCCGAGCGACATGTCGAAATGTTCCAGGGTCACCTTGCGGAAGGCATCGGCGCTCTCGCCCTCCGGCACCATGACGGCGGTCAGGGAGCTGGAATAGTGGCGCGGGTTCTTGCACAGCACCTCCAGGCCCCAGGCGCGCACCGCGCGGCGTGTCGCCTCGGCGTGGCGGTCGTGGCGCGCGAAGACCTTGTCCAGGCCTTCCTCGTGCAGCATGTCCACCGCCTCGGCCAGGCCGTACAGCAGGTTGGTCGCCGGGGTGTAGGGGAAGAAGCCCTTTTCGTTGGGCCCTTCCATTTCGTCCCACGACCAGTAAGAGCGGGGCAGCTTCGCCGTCTTGGAGGCCTCGAAAGCCTTTTCGCTGATCGCGTTGAACGACAGGCCCGGCGGCAGCATCAGGCCTTTCTGGGAGCCGGCGACGGTCACGTCGACGCCCCATTCGTCATGGCGGTAGTCGATGGAGGCCAGCGAGGAAATGGTGTCGACCATCAGCAGGGCCGGGTGGCCGGCGTCGTCGATCGCCTTGCGCACCTCGGCGATGCGGCTGGTGCAGCCGGTCGAGGTCTCGTTGTGGACGACGCAGACCGCCTTGATCGCGTGGCTTTTGTCCTCGGCCAGGCGGGCGCCGATGGCGGCCGGGTCGGCGCCGCTGCGCCAGTCGCCGGCGATGAATTCCGGCACGATGCCCAGGCGCTCGGCAAGGCCCTTCCACAGGGTCGCGAAGTGCCCGGTCTCGTACATCAGAACATGGTCGCCGGGGGAGAGGGTGTTGACCAGGGCCGCTTCCCAGGCGCCGGTGCCGGAGGCGGGATAGATCACCACCCGGCCGGCGGTCTTGAAGATCGAGCGCATGCCGTCCAGCACGCGCGCCCCGAGTTCCCCGAACTTGGGGCCGCGGTGGTCCATGGTCGGCAGGTCCATCGCCCTGAGCACGCGGTCAGGAACGTTGGTGGGACCCGGAATCTGTAGAAAATGACGCCCTGGCATGCTTCCCCTATCGTCTTTGTTCCCTCCCGCAGGCCCCGGCCCGGTCCCGATCCGGGACCATCAGGCGCTTGCGCTGGGGAGGGCTTTGTCGTTATGAATTATGAATACAAAATACAAGATTGAGGCGGATGTCAACAATGCGCGATGGCGGCGAACTGGCCAGGAGTTTGCAGAAGCACGTCGAGGGGGAAGTTCTCTTCGACCTCTTCAGCCGTGGCCGCTACGCGACCGACGCCTCGATCTACCAGGTCGTCCCGCTGGGCGTGGTGGTGCCGAAGACCTGGGCCGATGTCGAGGCGACGCTGGGCGTTGCGCGCGACGCCGGGGTGCCGGTGCTGCCGCGCGGCGGCGGCACCTCCCAGTGCGGCCAGACGGTGAACCGCGCCGTCGTTCTGGACCTGTCCAAGCATCTCAACGAAGTGGTCTCGGTCGATGCCGAGAACCGCAGCTGCGTGGTCGAGCCGGGCCTGGTGCTCGACCAGCTCAATGCCGCGTTGAAGCCGACCGGCCTGTGGTTCCCGGTCGACGTCTCCACCGCTTCGCGCGCGACGATCGGCGGCATGGCGGCCAATAACTCCTGCGGCTCGCGCTCGATCCGCTACGGCCTGATGCGCGACAACGTGCAGTCCATCGAGGCGCTGCTGGCCGACGGCAGCAAGGCTGTGTTCGGCGAGACGTCGCGGGCCGCGATGCCGGAGAACAATGCGACAGCGGCGCTGTTCCAGGATCTGCTGGACCTCGGTGACCGCGAGGCCGACGAGATTCGCGCGCGCTTCCCCGAGGTGCTGCGCCGGGTCGGCGGCTACAACATCGATGCGCTGGTGCCCAACGGCGGTACCAACAACCTGGCGCACCTGCTGGTCGGCTCCGAAGGGACGCTGGCGCTCAGCGAGCGGCTGACCCTGAAGCTCAGCCCGATCCTCGCCAACAAGGCGCTCGGCGTCTGTCACTTCCCGACGCTCTACGATGCCATGGATGCGGCCCAGCACCTGGTGACCCTGGGGCCGACGGCGGTGGAACTGGTCGACCACACCATGATCGGCCTCAGCCGCGACATTGCCATGTTCCGCCCGGTGGTCGACCGCTTCGTGCGCGGCGAGCCCGGCGCCATCCTGCTGGTCGAGTTCGCCGAGGAGGACCAGGGCGAGAACCTGCGCCGCCTCGCGGCCCTGGGCGACATGATGGCCCAGCTCGGCTTCCGCTGGGGCGATCCCGGCAAGAAGGAGGGCGGCGTCGTCGAAGCTGTCGACGCCGACTTCCAGAAGCAGATCTGGGAGGTCCGCAAGCAGGGCCTCAACATCATGATGTCCATGAAGGCGGAGCGGAAACCGGTGTCCTTCGTCGAGGACTGCGCGGTACAGCTGCCCGACCTTGCCGAATACACCCGCCGCCTGACCGAGATCTTCCACAAGCACGGCACCGACGGCACCTGGTACGCCCATGCCTCGGTCGGCACCCTGCACGTGCGCCCGGTGCTGAACCTGAAGCTGGACCAGGACGTGAAGGCGATGCGCGCCATCGCCGAGGAAGCCTTCGAGATGGTGCGCGAGTACAAGGGTTCGCACTCGGGCGAGCACGGCGACGGCATCGTGCGCTCCGAGTTCCACCGCGACATGTTCGGTGCCCGCATGGTGGAGAGCTTCGAGTGGGTGAAGGACCGCATGGACCCGGCGGGGGTGCTGAACCCCGGCCGCGTGGTGCGCCCGCCGAAGATGGACGACCGCAGCCTGTTCCGCTTCGCGCCGGAGTACAGCGTGCCGGACTTCGAGACGGTGTTCGACTGGTCGGCCTACAAGGGCAGCGGCGGCGGTTTCCAGGGCGCGGTGGAGATGTGCAACAACAACGGCGCCTGCCGCAAGGCCGAGGGCGTCATGTGTCCCTCCTACCGGGTGACGCGCAACGAGCGCGATCTGACGAGGGGACGCGCGAACACGCTGCGCCTCGCCATCTCCGGGCAGCTCGGCGCGGAGGCCTTCACTTCCGAGGCGATGGCCGAGACGCTGTCGCTCTGTGTCTCCTGCAAGGGCTGCAAGCGCGAATGCCCGACCGGCGTCGACATGGCGAAGATGAAGATCGAGGTGCTGGCCGCCCGCGCGCAGAAGCAGGGCGTGGCGCTGCGCGAGATGCTGGTCGCCTACCTGCCGCGCTACGCGCCCTATGCGTCCAGGCTGCCCGGACTGATGAACCTGCGTGACCGAGTGCCAGGCCTGGCCAAGCTGTCGGAGCGTCTCGTCGGCCTGGCGGCCGGGCGCAAGCTGCCGCGCTGGCGCCGCGACGTCTACCGCCAGAAGGGCCTGCCGATGCAGGGCGAGGAGGTCATCCTCTTCGCCGATACCTTTAACCGCTACTTCGAGCCGCAGAACCTGCGCGACGCCGAGACGGTGCTGCAGCGTGCCGGCTTCGCGCCGGTGGAGGCGCGCCCGCCGGTCGGCGAGGCGGTGCGCCATGGGCTTGGGGGCAGCCGAAGGCCGCTGTGCTGCGGGCGCACCTTCCTGGCCGCCGGCCTGGTTGAAGAGGCCAAGGCAGAGATGCGCCGCACCCTCTCGGTGATCGGTCCGGCGGTGGCCCGCGGCGTCCCTGTGGTCGGGCTGGAGCCGTCCTGCCTGCTGACCTTCCGCGACGAGATGCCGGCGCTGCTGGGTGGCGAATGGACGGCGGAGCAGGCCAAGCAGGTGATGCTGTTCGAGGAGTTCATTGCCGCGCGGCTCGACCCCGAAGGGGGCGGGTTCGAACTGCCCCTGGCGCCCCTGAAGGCGTCCTCGGCGCTGCTGCACGGCCACTGCCACCAGAAGGCCTTTAACGCGGTGGCGCCGATCCAGGAGGTTCTCGGCCTGATCCCGGAGCTGGAAGTGGAACTGGTGAATGCCTCTTGCTGCGGCATGGCCGGCAGCTTCGGCTACCAGGCGGAAACGGCGGAAATCTCTCGTCAGATGGGCGAACTCAGTCTGTTGCCGCGGGTCCGCTCGGCCGGTGTCGATGCGCTGATCATCGCCGACGGCACCTCCTGCCGCCACCAGATCGACGAGGGTGCCGGGCGCCAGGCGGTACACGTGGCACGCCTGCTTCGCGAATCCTCCGACCTTGCGCTAAACTAGGGAGCCCACGAGGATCCGCGCATGAGCATCGAGATCGCCGCCCCCATCCAACGCCGCCCGCTCCACAACGAGCTGGCCGATCGCCTGCGCCATATGATCGTCGAGGGCGAGCTGGCCCCCGGCGAGAAGCTGGCGGAGAAGGAGCTTTGCGAGCAGTTCGGGGTGTCGCGCACGCCGCTGCGCGAGGCGATGAAGGTGCTGGCGACCGAGGGGCTGGTGCTGCTGACCCCCAACCGCGGCGGCGCGGTGGCCAAACTGACACTGGCTGACCTGAACGAAGCCTTCCCCATCATGGGGGCGCTGGAGGCGCTGTCCGGCGAGCTGGCCTGTCGGCACATTACCGACGCCGAGATCGCACGGATCACGGACCTGCACGAGCGTATGGTGAAGAAGTACGAGAGCGGCGCGCTGCGCGACTACTTCAAGCTGAACGAGCAGATCCACCAGATGATTCTGAACGCCGCGCGCAACCCGACACTGGCGCAGATGCAGCTCAGCCTTTCCGGCCGGGTGCGCCGTGCCCGCTACATGGCCAACATGTCGCCGGCGCGCTGGTCGGAGGCGGTGGCTGAGCACGGGAAGATCCTGGAAGCCCTCCGCGCGCGCGACGGCACGCGCCTGGCGGTGCTGCTGAAGGACCACCTCGCCAACAAGCTGCAGACCGTGAAGGACGCCCTGACGGAGTAGCGGCGTACCCCGGTCCCTCTCCAGAATGCAAAAGCCGTCGAGGCAGAAATAGCCGGGGGGTTTCTCGACGATCTGGTCGATGGCCTGCAGCGTGCCGGAGAGGTGCTTCCGCACTGCTTTGCGGACGGCCTCCTCCTTGCCGCTGTCGATGGCGGAGAGGATCTCGCGGTGGTCGGCCATGATCGCCTGGCCCTTGCCGGGCGAGGGCAGGTGCAGCTGGCGCAGACGGTCGAGATGGCCGCTGCGCATGCGCACGAGATCCCACAGCCCGGCGTGGCCGGCGGCCCGGGCGAGGCTGGCGTGGAACTGACGGTCGAGCTGGATGAAGGCGGTAAGGTCGCAGCGCCCCAGGGCGTCGCGCTGCTGGTCCAGCAGGCGCCGCGCCGTCGCAACCTTCATCTTGTCGCTGTCCAGGGTCAGGGCGCGGGCGATTTCCAGTTCGATGGCGGTGCGCAGGAACTGGGTTTCCTTGGCATCGGCGACGTCGATGCGGGCGACCAGGGTCTTGGACTGCGGATAGATATCGACCAGTCCTTCCTGCTCCAGCTTCAGGATGGCGTCGCGGATCGGCGTCTGGCTGACCCGGTAAAACTCGGTGAGGGCCGGGCGCGACAGGCCGGTGCCGGGCTTCAGGTCCAGCGACAGGATGCGATCGCGCAGGTCGTCGTAGATCTGCTGCGCCGCCAGCCGTTTGCGGTCGATCGCAAAGGGCGTAACGTTCATGGCCTGAAGGAGGGGATCGGTGGCGGAGCGTTCGGACATCGCAAGTTCCTGATTTCTATCCTTTTAGCATAGTGTGGCGCCGGAGCAAAGATACTAATATATTAGTGAAGGCGGTATGAATGCCGATACTGCCGGGGAGGAGTCAGCGATGAGCCTGGAAGTCTTGCGCGAGGATCAGGTCGGCTTTTACCGGGACAACGGCTATGTTCTCCTGGAGGAACGGGTGCCCGCCGACGTCCTGCAGCCGGTGCGCGACGAGATCGCGCGTTTCGTCGAGGAGGCGCGGGGCATGACCGTCTCCAACGAGCGCCTCGACCTGGAAGACAGCCACCGGCCGGAGGCGCCGCGCGTGCGGCGGATCAAGCAGCCGCACAGGCTCTCGCCGGTGTTCGACGGCCTGCTGCGCTCCGAGTGGATTCTGGCGCCGGTGCGCGACCTCATCGGGCCGGACCTGCGCCTGCATTCGTCCAAGCTGAACATGAAGTCGGCCGGCTATGGCGCCGCCGTCGAGTGGCACCAGGACTGGGCCTTCTATCCCCACACCAACGACGACATCCTGGCTGTCGGCGTCATCATCGACGACATGGGCGAGGAGAACGGGCCGCTGATGGTGTTTCCCGGCAGCCACAAGGGGCCGGTCTACGATCACCACGCCGGCGGCGTCTTCGCCGGTGCCATGAGTCTGACCGCCAACGGCCTGGACGTGGCGGACGCGGTCAAGCTGACCGGGCCGGCGGGTTCGATCTCGCTGCATCACGTGCGCGCAGTGCACGGTTCGGCGCCCAACCGCTCGCCGCGCGACCGACGCATGATGTTCGTCGAAATCACCGCGGCGGATGCCTTTCCGCTGCGCGGCTCGATGTCGTCCTTCGAGAGCCTGGAGGAATACGACAGCCGGCTGCTGTGCGGCACGTCGACCATAACGCCGCGGCTTGCCGACGTACCGGTGCGCATCCCGCAGCCGCAGCCGGCGACCCAGGGTTCGATCTACGAAATCCAGAAGGCGCTGACGGCGCGCAGCTTTTAGCCCGCTCGGGCGGGTGCTAGTTGCTCGCGGCGCCGCAGGGCGGCAGATCGTCCTCTGCCGCCGTGTTGTCCTGCAGGCTTTCCCGCGCGCCCGGCGCAGTGTCTGCAGGGGAGGCTTTGTCATCCGGTTCGACGCCGGGGAGGTCGACGGGGGACATGCCGCCGGTCCGCAGGGGAATCCGGCCGCCGATACCCAGCAGTTCGCGGGCGGTGTCGAGGGAAGGCACGCTGGCGTCCGGCTGCGGCGGCATCGCGGCTGGGATCTGGGCGTCGGCGTCATCGTCGTTGAACAGATGGCGCAGCTCGCTGCCCAGGCGCTCGGCGCGCAGCCAGTCGTTGGAGATGTTCGCCAGCAGGCGCTGCGCGCCGTCGTCGTGCAGCTTGATCCCCTCGAAATAGGGCGCTTCGAAGTTGCGGTACATGATGGCGACGTGCTGGCCGCCGTCCAGATAGCCCGGCAGCAGGCCGCTGCAGGCATAGCCCCAGCCGCGCAGCAGTTCCACCGCCGCGGCGCCTTCGGCGCTGCCGAGATTGATCAGGACTTGGAAGCTGCGTCGGCCGGCGGTTTCAGCGGCGGCTTCCTGGTCGCCGACCAGGCTCCAGAAGTCGAAGCCGGCGCGGCGCACCAGCAGGCGCGCCATGTCGAAGCGCGGCATATCCATCATCTCGCTGACGGTGGCCCGGCGGTCGAGGCCGGTTGCCAGGGTGATCTGGCGCTGGCCGTCGATGGCGGCGCCTTCCAGCAGGCGGGTGAACCACACCGCATAGGACGGCGGCAAGTGGCAGGGCAGGTATTCGTGCTGACCGTAGTCGAGATACTGCACCAGGGTGGCCGCCGGGCCGCCATGGCCCTCGCGCTTCAGCATGCGCTGCGGCACGTAGTCGATTTCCATGCCGACATCGCGGAAGCCGCGCCGGGCGACGACCTTCTGCGAGACGATGTGGTTGGTCAGCGAGATGCCGTAGACCGCCAGCGCCCCCAACTCGTCGCGCGCGAAGTCCAGCGCGCGGTCGATCATGCGCACGAAGATGCCGGACTTGCGGTGGTCCGGGGTGACGATGCCCTGGCACAGCTCGACCAGGCCGCGATTGGGCGCCGAGAAGGCGAGGGCGATGTGGCCGGCGATATCGCCTTCGCCGTCGCGGGCGATGAAGGAGATCTGCTCGCCCGAGGCGATCAGGGTGGTGAAGGCATCGGGGTCGTAAACCACCGAGCTCAGATAGTCGCGGCCGTAGACCGAGGAGAAGGCGCGGGGAATGTCCACCGCGTCCTCGGCGGTGAAGCCGGAGATCACATAGCCATCCGCTTCCTGCGAGGCCGCTGGCCGCAGAAGATTTGAATTCGCCAATGACGGATGAAACATGTGCCCCAGGCCCCTGACCTTCGTTGCTTCCGGGCGCCAAGGCGCAGGATTTCAGCAACTACAGGGGCTAGGTTACTTGCGTAAGAATAAAATAAAATTGAATCTATTTAGTAAACAATATGTTTACTTAACTTGATCGAAGCGGCCTATATTAATTTATTATTAAGTGAAAATTTTCTTACCATCACTATCGAAGAATTGAGCAAAGCCCAAGATGCGTTCCGTCCGTTGCGGCGCGCCGAAGGGCAGCAGAATTCTCTCGAAGCAGACTTCCGACCCGCGCTCGCGCCAGGTCATCTTGTCGACGTCGTAGACAGGCGTCTGCTCGCGCAGGCAGCGGTCGTAGCCGCCGAGCAGATCGTTGCGGTTCTCGAAAGGGATCAGTTCGCCGACCCGCATCCCGGTGACTTCGAAGCCATAGAGCTCGCGGTACACGGTGCCGGCCAGACGCACCCGCAGGTCGTCGACGCTGTGCCCTTCCAGAATGAAGACACGGGAAAGATAGGTAAAGAAATCAAGGGGATCGAGCACCTCGCAGGTCGGCAAGGGCAGGTCCTTCTTGAGGCCAAGCCAATAGTCGCAGAAGAAGCGGACTTCTGCGCAGGCCGTGTCGGGAATGCCTTCCAGTGCGAACTTTACCAAGCCGCCCCGCTTTCGCTGGCGCAGGCGAGATTGTGGCATAGCGTTGCACTTCGCCGCCTTGAAACCAGCACTGATATCACCCTACACCTGATCCGCAGAACAAGGAAACTGCTGAAAAGCAAAGAAATTCATGCCTAAAAATGGTTAATACTCTGCCAAGGCCGCGGCGCACCGCCAACTATTTCCTGCGCTCGGACCACCTTAGGCCTACTTTCTGAGGGGGATGATGTTGGGCTGCGATGTGCCGGCACTGCCGAAAATGGCTATCCGCTGCCGGGGTGGCGTGGCAGGTCGTCTTTCACGTCGAACCAGCTGAGCCGTTCGGCAACATGCACATGGCCTTCGGGCGCATAGTTTTCCGGATCTTCCAGAGTTGCGGCATAGAGATGGATCTCGTCGGGGTAACGGTCGGAATCGTAGGCCATCGGCGTGCCGCAATCGGCGCAGAACAGCCGCCGCACCCCGGGCGATGACCGGTAGACCGCCGGCGCCTTGCCGCTAAAGCGAAAGGCGCTGCGCGGGACGGCGAAGAAGGCGGTCACCGGCGAGGCGGTGTTGCGACGGCAGCTCTCGCAATGGCAATACGCCTGCCAGTTCTCCGGCCCGCTGTATTCATAGCTCACGGCGCCACAGAGGCAGTGTCCACGGGTGCCGGCCATGCCGGTGCCTTTCCGGTCCGCTGCCTCAGCGCCCCATGTAGTCGGGATCGAGCTCCTGATAGACCTCGTCGACCATCCAGTCGCGGATGACCTCCGGGATGTCCTTCTCGCTGAAACGGCCCTGGACCTGAGGGTCGGCTGCGAAGGCGGCGAGGTTGGCGAGGTCTTCGCCGCTGAGGTCGATCTGGTAGCCCAGTTCCATTTCCTGCAGCATGATCATGGTCGGCGCCCCGCGCCACATGCGGGCGGCGAAGTCGAAGACGTCGAAGTAGGGTTCGTCACTGGCGGCGTCGAGCGCCGGCGCGGCCTTGCCGCCGACGCCGTTGACCTGATGGCAGACCACGCAGCCCTTGCCGACGAACAGCTTCATGCCTTCTTCGGCGCTGGCCAGCGGCACCACCAGCTTGTGCGTCTGCGTCATGGCCGAATTTTGGGCCGCGGCCGGTTCTGCGACCAAGAGCTCTGCGAACAAGACGACGGCGGCAGTGGAAAGCAACGCGGCGAGCGCGAGACCGGCGGTGGTACGGCAGGCAGTGGCGGCAAGCATGGGAACAATCCTTTCTGGCGAGAAATACCCGAGACCCAGCGGAGACAGTGGTAGCATTGCCAAGCGAGTCGGGGATAGCCTGATTGCCCCCCGCGACAAGGCGCGAAAAAAAGGGCGATGAAGGAAGGAAATGCAGACTTGATCCGGATTGTGAGGACTTTATCCGGCGTTGCGGTGATGGCGCTGGGGCTGGCGGCTTGTGCTCTGGCCGAAGAGGACACCGACGAGCAGGCGGCCCGGGTTTACGGGCATACCTGGATCGCCGAGGAAGTCGCCGGACTGCCGGTCGCTGCCGGCGTCGAACCCAGCCTGACGGTGGAGCCCGACGGCAAGGTCAGCGGCAACGGCGGCTGCAATGGCTACTTTGGATCGGTGATCATCGACGGTGAGGCGATGTCTTTCGGCAACATCGGGGCGACCCGGATGGCCTGCCCGGAGCCGGCGATGAGCCAGGAGGACCGCCTGCTGCGGGCCCTCGACAGCACCCGCGGCTATCGCCTGCAGGACGGCAATCTGGTGCTGCTCGACGGGGCCGGCGCGGCCCTCGTGCGCTTCCGCGGCGATACCGGTGCCTGACCGGGGCTCCTGACCGGGGCGCCTGATCGAAAGGCCGGCTAGTCTGAAGCGGGCTTGGCAGAGAAGGCGTCGCAAGGATCGTCGTCGTCCACCCGCGGGGTGAACCAGACGTAGTCGAAGCGACGCGGATCGAATGCCGGATAGTCAGTCGCGGTGTCCCATCCGTCGACCACCTCCACCATCTCCACCGTCACGCTGCCGCCGGCCGCGCCATCGGGCAGATGCCGGGGCACCGCGCGGTCCGCGCGGACGTGGCCGCCGCCGGCAATCAGCACGGCGCCGTCGGCGCTGAGCGGCGGTGCCGTCGCGGCGCGCATGCTGTCGGCCATCCAGGCATCCCACAGCCGCTGCACCCGGGCCATCGGGGCGAGGGCGGTCGGCGGCAGGGCGCCGCAGTGGCTCTCGGCCAGTTCCGCCAACAGGGCGGCCTCGACCCCGGCGGGGTAGGGGGGCGCGGTGTCGAGCCGTGCCGCCAGTTCGGCCGGCAGCGCCTCGCCGCGCGAGACGCTGCGCACCAACGCGCGCGACGGCTTGCCGGGCAGCATCGGCATATCGTGGCGCAGCGCCGCCTCGGCGATCGGCTGGTAGTCGGCCCAGGCCGGCCAGCCGCGGCCTTCCCAGTCGAGCGCCTTTCCGAGATCCCCCACGGTGTCCAGCCGGGCGTTCTTGAGGGCATCGGCCTGCTCCGGCTCGGCCATTTCCCACACCACCGCCATGCGGCGGCCGGCGCGGCCCAGGGCGTCGACGACGCGGGCCTGCAGCCGGTGGTGTTCGGCGTTGTCGTGCTTCTCGCCGAGCAGCACCCAGCGGGCCGCGGCGGCCTCTGCAAAGAGGGCGGTTTCGTCGGCCGGCTGTCCGCTGCGGGTATCCCACAGGGTGCCGTTGAGCGGATGGTCGCTGTGCAGCGTGGCCGGTGCCGCCGCGAGGCTGGTGGCGCCGAAGAAGCAGAGCAGCCCGGCGAGGGCGCCAACGTGGGCGAGGAAGCTTCGCAAGACGGGCTATCGCCTCCTGGGACCGTGGCAGGGAACGTCGAACGCCCCCCTTATCTGGCGGGGCGGGCACCAGGGTCAAGGAGAATGGCCCCGGCGTGTTCCGAGGGTTGCTTAAAGGGAGAGAGGAGGCCGTTCAGGCCGCGGCTTTGCGGCGCTCCGCTTCGCTGCCGACCGAGCCTGCGGCCTGACGGTGCCGGTTCACCACCATGCGGTCGTGCAGTTGGGTGATCGCCTGGCTGCCGGTCCTGACGAACAGGAAGGGCAGCAGGGCATGCACCAGACAGGCCAGGGAGGCCACCATCATGCGCCAGGAAAAGCCCCAGGCGGCACCCAGGTGCTGCCAGTAGCTCTCGCCGACACTGGCGGGATGATCGGTGAAAAGATTGCGCAACGACACCTTCGGCTCTCCTTGCTCAAGCGGCAGGCCAGGATAGGCGCTCCGCTGGGAAAACGGGTTGCAAATATGTCTCTTGTTCCGCTAGATGAGGGTAATTTTGACCATGATGGCTTAATTATTGGAAAATTATTCCATGGATGATATCGACCGGAGAATCCTGACGGTGCTCCAGGAGGCCGCCGACCTGCCGGTGGCGGAGATCGCCGACAAGGTCGGCCTGTCGGCCTCGCCCTGCTGGCGGCGCATTCAGAAGCTGGAGGCGGAAGGGGTGATCGAGCGCCGGGTGGCGCTGCTGAATCCGGAGAAGATGAATGTCGGCGTGACCGTCTTCGTCGCCATCCGCACCAGCCAGCACGACGAGAAATGGCTGCACGATTTCGCCACGCAGGTGACGCGTATTCCCGAGGTGGTGGAGCTTTACCGCATGAGCGGGGAGATCGACTACATGATGCGCGTGGTGGTGCCCGACATCAAAGCCTACGATGCCGTTTACAAGCGTCTGATCGCCGCCGTACCGCTGTTCGACGTGAGTTCGAGCTTCGCCATGGAGGCGATCAAGTACACCACCGCCTTACCGGTCGACTACGCGCGCTAGCGTCAACGGCGCGCGACAGAGAGCGTTACTCGGGCAGGGCGAAACCGGTGTCGACCTTGCGCACCTGATAGCGGTTGCCGTTCACGTAGTGCTCGTACTCGAACACGCTCGTGTCCAGCTTCAGGATCTTGTAGGCGTCGTAGAGTTCGCCGTTGCGGGTGTCGGCCTTCAGGAACATGCCGTCGTCGACCCAGCCCTTGGTCGACAGGAAGTAGACCGGCCCGGAGATGCCCCACTCGCCGACTTCGATCTGTTCGCGGTAGCCGCCGTCTTCCTCGTAGTAGCGGAAGGTGATGCGAAACACGCCGTCGGGGAAGGCATCGACGACCCAGCGCTTCGTCGTGCCGTCGGTCTGCGCCGTCTCGCCGTACCAGCGCCCGACGAAGATCTCGCGCGGCGCCTTTGCCATGGCGAGGCTCTCGTCGACCTGGCCGTTGGCGATTTCGGCACCGCCGACCGCGGCGCGGGCGTGGGGCGACAGCATAAACAGCAGCATCGCCAGCAGAATGGTGATGACGACGCCGAGCAGTACCGACTGACGGCGGGTGGAGGCCGCGGCAACGCGTGCCTGGGCCCGTTTCCTGTTCCTCGTATCCCTGTGCATCTTCGCCTCTTGCATTGGTGCGCCAGCTTGCCTGGCTGTTAACCATTCCCTTGAAATTACAAGATAATTTTAACGGTTTTTTTACCGCTTGGCGACGATTTCCGCGAGCAGGCAGAGAATCTCATACATAAGCGTTGCACCGACCAGCGCCGTGGTACCGGAGGGGTCGAAAGGCGGCGAAACTTCGACGACATCGGCGCCCACAAGGTTAACGCCGGCCAGGCCGCGGATCATGCGCTGGGCCTCGTGGGTGCTGTAGCCGCCGATTTCCGGTGTGCCGGTGCCCGGCGCGTAGACCGGGTCCAGGCCGTCGACGTCGAAGGACAGATAGGTCGGGCCGTCGCCGACCACCCGCCGCGCCTCGGCGATCACCGCGTCGACACCGAGGGCGAAGTACTCCTCGATGGTGATGACGCGGATGCCCTGTTCGCGGCCCCAGTCCATGTCTTTGGCGGTGTAGAGCGAGCCGCGGATGCCGATCTGCACCGTGCGCTTCGGGTCGAGCAGGCCTTCCTCGATGGCGCGGCGGAACGGGGTGCCGTGGGTCAGCGTGTGGCCGCCGAAGTAGCGGTCGTTGGTGTCGGTGTGGGCATCGAAGTGCACCATGCCGACCGGACGGTCCTTGGCGATGGCACGCATGATCGGCAGGGTGATCAGGTGGTCGCCGCCGGCAGACAGCGGAAGGACGCCGGCCTTGTGCACCGCGGCGTAGAACTTCTCGATCAGGTCGATCGATTCATGCAGGTCGATGGGGTTCGACGGCGTGTCGCCGATGTCCGCGCAGTTGGCCAGCTCGAAGGGGGCCGTGCCGCTGACGTGATGCACGTTGCGCAGCAGGGTGGAGAGGTCGCGGATCTGCCGCGGGCCGTGGCGCGCACCGGCGCGGTTGGTGGTGCCGCCGTCCCAGGGCACGCCGATCAGGCCGATGTCGACGTCGCCGACCTCGGCCAGGTCCTCCAGCGGCACGTGCGGCAGACGCATGAAGGTGGCGATGCCGGCGAAACGCGGCAGTACGAAGCCGGAGACCGGCTTATAGGAACGCGGCTTGTTGGCCATGGTGGTGTTCTTGTCCTGATCGATGACGCTGACCCTGTCCCGGCAGGGTGCCGCGCGGCGTCGCCGGCGACAATAGCCTTGGCGGCCCTTGGGACTGCCCTTGAAGCCATTTCTATAGAAATATTTGAATGCACGCATATGTTGCCGCATGATGGCCTTTGCCGGGGGCTGAGCGTCCGGCCGCCGGGGACCCGGCGCTTCACAAAAGAAAAAGAGTGGGAGGAAAACCAATGCCCAAACTCCGTTGGTCCGCGCTGGTTGCCGGGCTTGTCCTTGGTCTTGCCACGAGCGGCTGGCTGCTGGCCGGGCAGGTCGCCCAGAGCACGACCGCCTTCGCCGGCGCGCCGGCACATAGGATTGCGGTCCATGTCGACGAGAACGATCCTCAGCGGATGAACATGGTCCTCAACAACGTGCAGAACCTGAAAGCCTTTTATGACTCCGCCGGGCAGGCGGTGGAGAT